>BNJV01000653.1_pt1 | contig 82484 bp, 77 predicted proteins | sample 8540591 | NCBI WGS metagenome assembly BNJV01 (sample SAMD00202457, study PRJDB9452) | human saliva metagenome | host: Homo sapiens | reverse complement strand
ACGTGCTCGTGGGCCGGGTTGAAGACATTGTCGATGGGACCCAGCAGGGCGCCACGGGGGTCGCGCTTGCGGCGCCGCCAGTAGATCCAGCCACGGCGCTCCATCCACAAGAAGAGCTGGTCAACGGCCGCCAGGGCGGCGATGACGGCTACGGCCGCCACGAGAAGACGCATGTCAGGCGGCGTAGCCGGGTAGGGAGGAGAAGTCCGCGCCCCAGGCGGTGGCGCGCCGGGCGGCGTCCACCGCACCGGTGACGGACGCCTCGCGGGCCGGACTGGAGGCCTTGGCGGAACCGGCCTCCTGCACCTCCGACGACACCACGGCGGACCACACCTGCCGGGCCCAGAGCACCTGGGTGCTCACACTGGGATCGGTCGACTCACTCGGAGGGGCGTAGGCGCTCATCCGCTTGTCCTCAGAGCCCGCGGCCACCGCGGCGTTGACCACGGAGGTGGCGGCCTTGGCGTCGGCGATCGCCCGAGTGCGCTGGGAGTCGTCGCTGCGCGCGGCAAGCTCCTCCATGGCGTAGCGGGCCGCGTCATAGGAGGTCAGCAGACCGGAGCTGATCTTGGAGCCCTGCGCCACCTCCACCCGCGGCTTGTCCGCCGAGCTCGGCGGCTGGAAGAGATCATGCTGGAGACTCCAGGCCACCGTCAGCGAGGTGAAGAGCCGGGCATCCTGCTCCGAGGCGGCGGCGATCGCCGCGCGGCGAGCCAGCGTCGATCCATCGGCCAGGCCGTGGCCAGGTCCTGTGCGGAGGCACCCGCTGAGGCCGATGGCACGGGAGCCACCGTGGGGTAGGCGGAGGGCACCTGAGAGGGCCAGGGCTGCCACACCCCGCCCAGGGTCTCGAGCTGGGCATCGGCCGTCTGCTTGACCCCCTCGGCCAGGCCCGTCGTCGTGGTATCCCCGCCGCCGGCCTGCGCGACCACGCCGGCGGTGGAGGAGATGAGCGCAGCCTGCCTGGCCAGTCCATCACGAGCAGTCTCTGCCGCCGAGGCCGACGGCAGAGACGCCGGGGAGCCCTTCCCCAGGCGCAGCCCGCAACCGCTCAGCGCCGCGGTCACAGCCGTTCCTACCGCGAGCACCGCGGTGCGGCGCGTCAAGCCGTGGCCCGCCGCACCGGTGTCGCTACTGCTGCGGGGCCTGGCGCCGACCCGGTCACTGGAGGGCGGCTGAGAGCCGTTCGACTGGGCGGGGAGGGGAGCGCGGCGAGTGTTCACCGGGGAATCCTCCCACAGACGGCAGGTAGCATGATCCCGACCTCGACCACCTCGACCATGTTGACTATGTTGACCACGTCCGTCCGAGCCCTCGGCTCGGGCAAGTACGGGAGGAAGAACGACCATGGCAGCCCATGAGCCGCGCAAGGATCCGCGCCAGCGCGCTGACGCTCTGGTCCGCAGTCTCACCGATCTGCTCGCTCGATCGTCAACGACGCCGGGCTCCATCTCGAGAGCGTGGAGACCACTCGGGCGGGCAAGTACTCGGTCGTGCGCGTCTTCGTGGATCTGGTCGACGGCCCCGGAGACCTCGATCTCGACGCCCTGGGGCCCGTGACCGCGGCCATCTCCCAGGCCCTCGATGAGGCCGACCCCGTCAAGGGTCAGTACACCCTCGAGGTCTCCACCCCCGGAGCCGAGCGGGAGCTGACCACCCTGCGTCACTTCCGACGTGCCGTTGGTCATAGTGCCCGGGTGCGCACGGCCGATGACGAGCTCACCGGCGTCGTCACCGCGGCCGATGCGGACGACGAGGCCGACGAGCACAACGGCGGCATGGTCGGGATTGAGGTCGACGGCGTCGAGCACCGCATCGCGCTGGGGGACATCACCGAGGCGCGGATGGTGGTGGCCGGGCTCTAGAGCCGGGCAACAGGCCGAGAATCCATAAGATGCTCCCCGCGGATAGCGACCGGGAATAATGTGTGTCCTGATAACTGATAGGTTGACGGACCGGCCCGGACAGACGTGATGGACCATCCGACCCGTCACGGGCTACCGTCGACGGGAACCCAGTGCACACCCGCTCAGCGGAGCAGAGAGGACCCAAGGACCCATGGACATCAATATGCCGGAGCTGCGAGGCGCTGCCGACGAGCTCGGTATTGACCTGGACAACCTGCTGCCCGCTATCGAGGACGCCATCCTGGGGGCCTACTCCAAGGTTCCCGGGGCCATCCGTGGCGCCCACGTCGAGATCGACCGTCGCACCGGGCACATGAGCGTCCTGGCCCCGGAGGTCGACGAGGAGGACCAGCCCACGGGGGAGTACTTCGATGACACCCCCGACGACTTCGGCCGCATCGCCCAGGCCACGGCCCGCAGCGTCATCGTCCAGCGCATCCAGGACCGCCGCGACTTCGAGGTCCTGGGCGCCTTCAAGGACAAGACCGGCGAGCTGATCTCCGGCACCGTGGAGCAGGGGCGCGACCCCCGTATCGTCTACGTGCGCCTGGACGAGGAGCACGAGGGCATCATGCCTCCCCATGAGCAGGTCCCCGGCGAGCGCTACCGCCATGGCGATCGTGTGCGCGCCTACGTCACCGACGTCTCGCGCGGCACCCGAGGAGCTCAGATCATCCTGTCTCGCACCCACCCCGGTCTCGTCCGCAAGCTCTTCGAGCGCGAGGTTCCCGAGCTCTCCTCCGGTGACGTCGAGATCGTCTCCGTCGCCCGGGAGGCCGGCCACCGCACCAAGATGGCTGTGCGCTCCAAGGTGCGCGGCGTCAACGCCAAGGGGGCCTGCATCGGCCCCATGGGGCAGCGGGTGCGCGCGGTCATGACCGAGCTCGGTGGAGAGAAGATCGACATCGTGGATTACTCCGAGGATCCGGCCCGCTTCATCGCCAACGCCCTGTCCCCGGCCCGCGTGGCCGCAGTGGGCGTCATCGACGCCGAGGAGCGCACCGCTCGCGCCATCGTCCCCGACTTCCAGCTCTCCCTGGCCATCGGCAAGGAGGGGCAGAACGCCCGTCTGGCCGCGCGCCTGACCGGCTGGAAGATCGACATCCACGCTGATGCCGAGTCCGGTGAGATCACCCCCGGCCAGGGGTCCCAGTCCGACGACGTGACAGGTCCCTCAGAGCTGGGCGACTGAACCGCCCTGCGGGGCGATGTAGACTTTCCGGCGGACCTTTGCGGGTCCTGCGCCGGGATTCCCCGGTTGCGGTACCCGCGTCAGCGGTTGCAGAGCAGCGGAAGGACGCCGACGGACGGTGGTCACCATCCCCCACGTGCCCGAGCGCACCTGTATCGGCTGTCGACAAAGGGCCCCGCGGACGCAGCTGCTGCGTCTCGTCTTGACGCCGAGCGGTGAGCTCGACGTCGATGCCCGGGCCGTCAGACCCGGGCGCGGCGCCTGGATCCACCCGGATCCGGCGTGCCTCGACCTCGCTGAGCGACGACGCGCCGCTCCACGCGCTCTGCGCGCCGGCGGACCACTGGATGTGGCCCGGGTGCGCGGGTTCCTGGAGCGGAGGATGGTCAACGACGGCGAGGTCCCCGCTGCCCGACCGGGTGAGCGGACCACCGATAGCGAAGGCGGGTAGGAAGCCGATGGGCACCCGATGAGTACCCAGCGATGAGCTGCCTCTAGAAGCACCCACCCCTGTCCGGGGTGGGAAACCGGACAGGAGAAAAGTGGCTAAACCACGCGTTCATGAGCTCGCCAAGGAGCTCGACCCCACTGGCAAGAAGGTCACCTCGAAGGTGATCCTGGCCTGGCTCAAGGACCAGGGAGAGTTCGTCAAGGCGGCCTCCTCAGCCGTTGAGCCCCCCGTTGCTCGCCGGGTTCGCGAGCACTTCGCCGCCCAGGTGCAGGAGGCACCGGCGGACACCCAGGCCGACAAGCCGGTCAAGACCGGCTCTCAGGCCCCCAAGCCCTCCAAGAGCGCCCCCAAGCCGGGAGCTCAGGGCGCCAAGTCGGGAGCCGCCGGTGCTCAGGATCAGGCTCCGAGCCCCGCCGCCAAGCCGGCCGCCCCCAAAGCCGGGTGCCGGCGCCCGCAGGCCAGGGGCTCAGAGCGCCAAGCCGAGTGACCCCACCCCGGCCCCGGCGGCCGCCGCCAAGCCGGCGCCCCAGCCGAGTGCCGCCGCTGAGGCGCCCAAGGCCCCCAAGCCCGGAGCCGGTGCACCCAAGCCTGCGGCCGCCTCTGGCGCCCCGACGCCCGGCGCGCGCCGCAACGCCCCGACCCCGGGGCCCCGCCCCAGCGCGCCACGCCCCGGTAACAATCCCTTCGCCACCTCCCAGGGCATGCCCCGTCAGGGTGGTCAGACAGGCCGAGGAGGCCAGCGCTCAGGCCAGTCGCGCTCTGGCGCGCCGCGTCCCGGCAACAATCCCTTCGCCACCTCCCAGGGGCATGCCCCGACCGGGTGGCTCCGGTGGCCCCCTGCCCCCAGGGCGGCCCGCGCCCCGGTGGCCCCCGTCCTCAGGGCGGTGCACGGCCTCAGGGGGCCGGTCGCTCCGGTGCCCCGCGTCCGGGCGGTCCGCGCCCCAACCCGGGCATGATGCCCGGCCAGTCCTCCATCGGCCGTCCCGGCGCTCCGGCGCGTGGCGGCGCCGGCGGCGGCGGCCGTGGCTCGCGTCCCGGTGGTGGCGGTCGTCCCGGTGGCGGTGGTCGTCCTGGCGGCGGCTTCGGCGGACCCCGCGGTGGCCGCGGCGGTCGCGGTTCCACCCAGGGCGCCTTCGGGCGCGGCGGCGGCGCCCCGCGGGGACGCAAGTCCAAGCGGGCCAAGCGCCAGGAGTTCGAGCAGCAGAGCGCGCCGTCGATCGGCGGTGTCATCGTCCCGCGCGGTGACGGCTCCACCCCGGTGCGCGTGCGCCAGGGGGCCACGCTCACGGACCTGGCCGAGAAGATCAACGCCAACCCCGCGGCGCTGGTGACCGTCCTGTTCCATCTCGGCGAGATGGCCACGGCCACCCAGTCCCTTGACGAGGACACCTTCGCCCTCCTGGGCGCCGAGCTGGGCTACAACGTCCAGATCGTCTCGCCCGAGGACGAGGACCGCGAGCTCCTGGAGTCCTTCGACATCGACCTTGAGCCCGACGAGGACGACGCCAACCTCGTGCCCCGGCCCCCGGTGGTCACGGTCATGGGTCACGTCGACCACGGTAAGACCAAGCTGCTGGATGCCATCCGCTCCACCGACGTCGTCGCCGGTGAGGCCGGGGGCATCACCCAGTCCATCGGTGCCTACCAGGTGCGCGTCAACCTGAACGACGAGGAGCGTCCGATCACCTTCATCGACACCCCCGGTCACGAGGCCTTCACGGCCATGCGTGCCCGCGGCGCCGAGGTGACCGACATCGCCATCCTCGTCGTGGCGGCTGACGACGGCGTCATGCCTCAGACCGTTGAGGCCCTCAACCACGCCCAGGCGGCCAACGTGCCGATCGTCGTGGCGGTCAACAAGATCGACAAGGAGGGCGCCAACCCGGACAAGATCCGTGGCCAGCTCACCGAGTACGGTCTGGTCCCCGAGGAGTACGGCGGCGACACGATGTTCGTGAACATCTCCGCCAAGCAGCGTCTCCACATCGACGAGCTCCTCGAGGCCGTCCTGCTGACCGCGGACGCCGCCCTGGACCTGCGGGCCAACCCGGACACCGAGGCCCGCGGCGTGACCATCGAGGCCAAGCTCGACAAGGGCCGCGGCGCCGTGAGCACCATCCTGGTCGAGCGCGGCACGCTGCGGGTCGGTGACCCGATCGTGGCCGGAAGCGCCTATGGGCGTGTGCGCGCCATGTTCAACGAGCACGGGGAGAACCTCACCGAGGCCGGGCCCGCCCGCCCGGCCCTGGTCCTGGGGCTGACCAACGTGCCCAGCGCTGGTGACTCCTTCATCGTCGCCCCCGACGACCGCACGGCCCGCCAGATCGCCGACAAACGTGAGGCCGCCGAGCGCGCCGCCCTGCTGGCCAAGCGCCGCAAGCGGGTCTCCCTGGAGAACCTCACCGATGTCCTCAAGGAGGGCAAGGTCGACACCCTCAACCTCATCCTCAAGGGCGACAGCTCGGGTGCGGTCGAGGCCCTCGAGGACTCCCTGCTCAAGATCGACGTCGGCGAGGAGGTCGCCCTGCGCGTCATCCACCGCGGTGTGGGTGCCATCACGCAGAACGACGTCAACCTGGCCACGGTGGACTCCGCCGTCATCATCGGCTTCAACGTCCGGCCTGCCGAGCGAGTCTCGGAGATCGCCGACCGCGAGGGCGTCGACATGAAGTTCTACTCGGTCATCTACAACGCGATCGAGGACGTCGAGGCCGCCATGAAGGGTATGCTCAAGCCCGTCTACGAGGAGGTCGAGCTCGGTACCGCCGAGATCCGGCAGATCTTCCGCTCCTCGAAGTTCGGCTCCATCGCCGGCTCCATCGTCCGCTCGGGCATCATCAAGCGGGGCACCAAGGCCCGCCTGGTGCGCGACGGCGTCGTCATCAACGGCGACCTGTCCATCGAGACGCTGCGCCGCGAGAAGGACGATGTCACCGAGGTCCGCGAGGGCTACGAGTGCGGTATCAACCTGGGCTTCAAGGACCTCGCCGAGGCGACGTCATCGAGACCTGGGAGATGCGCGAGAAGCCTCGCGACTGAGAACGACCACGTCCATCAACGGTGGCCGGCCACCCCGCACTGGGGTGGCCGGCCACCGTGTCAGACGGACCCGCATCGCCTCGCCCGCGAGAGAGAAAGTGCGGGTGGGGCGATGAGCGTCAGATGCGCGCGTTGACGTCCTGGTACCCGGAGTCCTCGCGGGTCCCGCCCATGCCGTCACCGACCTCGCTGTAGTGACGGATCAACGTCACCGACCGGACCCACTTAATCATCTTGTAGCCGTGGCTCGTCTCGCAGCGCAGGCGCAGCGGAGCACCGAACATGCCCGACAGCGGCGCGTCATTGCGGCCCCAGGCCAGGATCGTGTCATCCTCGAGGGCCATGTCCAGAGGCAGGCACGTGTAGTACGGCTCGACCGGACGCCCATCGTGCATGCTCTGGGCCATTCCGAAGGACTCGAACATCACCCAGCCGGCCTCGGGATCGATCTGGCCGACCTGCGCGAGCAGGTCCCGCACACGGATCCCCGTCCACTTGGCGATCCCCGTCCAGCCCTGCATGCAGGTGTGCATGGTGATCTGGGACTGGCTGGAGATCGCCTTGAGCTCCGCCAGGGAGAAGGACGCCGGCGCCGAGACCATGCCACCCACCTCGAGGCGGAAGTCGGCGAAGTCGTTCGCCGCCAACTCCTGGTACTCCGGGGACTCCTCCCGTGAGGGGGTGCGGGTGTTTACCCAGTGGAACGTGGAGATGTCCTTCTCTGTCCACGGCTTCTTAGTGGCCTGTTGCGAGCTGAAGCGGTCCACCGTGAGGCTGCGGATCCCCCGCGTGGCGTCCCACAGGATCCGCTGGCTGCGACGGGTGTCCGTCAGCGTCCAGTAGGACATGGCGATCCACAGCGCCACCACGACGACGATCGTCCCGATCACGGTGACGTAGGCCTGACCCACCCGACTCGGGTCGTAGTAGCCGAAGACGATGTGGGTGAGGTTGTGGGGAGCGTGCACGATGAACACCAGGCCCACGTGAACGATGGCGAAGCCCAGGTAGATGAACATGCCGATCAGGTGCAGGGATCGGGCGGCCTGGCGGCCACCGAACATCTTGGCGTACCAGGGGAAGCGTCCCACGAGGGCGGGGGACATGACCGGTCCCGTGACGATCATCAGCGGAGCGGCGATGAAGACGATGAAGAAGTACCCCAGCTGCTGGAGGCTGTCGTAGGGGGTGAAGTCGCACAAGGACGGGGTGCGCAGGTGCGCGTAGGTCAGCAGGGAGTCCCAGGCATCGGGCAGGATCCGCCACGTGGTGGGAACCAGACGGTGCCACGCCCCGGTGCCCACGAGGAAGGCGACGTAGATGACGCCGTTGAGCAGCCAGAAGCTGGTGGCCACCCCGTGCCAGGCGCGCCCCAGCCCGATCTTGGCCCGGCCGGGCAGGGACAGGAGGGGAGAGAGGTCGCGCTGATCGTCCCGGGCGGTGAAGGCCCCCTCCTCGAGGGGCACCTTGTCCTTGGTGAACCGGATCCACTCTGATCCGGGCTCGCACTGGTCCTTGAAGTAGAAGCGCGGGTGCGAGGCGATGATCTCAATCCCGGAGCGGAGGAGCACGCCCATGAGGAGGAAGTTGATGAAGTGGGTGACGCGCAGCCAGAGCGGGAAGGTCTCAGTGTCCACGCACTGCTGGGCGACGTCGTTGGCGGTCTGTGCGGCTAGGGGCAGAAAGGACATCATCGTGCCTTACAAACGGGGTGACAAATCTTCCGTATAAGTCATTGTACTGCTGTGTGCCGGTTCTATACAGGGGTTGATGACAAGATGTCGCGATCGGGGTGTGATGCGGCGGAGAAGAAGTTATGTCAGCCTTCCATAAATACGAAACAAATGGCTGATTTAATCGGCGAAACTCTGGTTGTCACGTCGTTCCACACGTTGAATACCGACGGAGAGAATCTGAGGAAATGGGAGCGATCAGTCGTTATATCGACGGAGAAGTCCCGGATCGTTCCCCCACAAAGCTCTGCAAGGCTTGTACGGTGGCTGTGACGATGCGGAAGACATCCGCCGTCTCCTGAGATACACGGAGGTAATCTCATGTCATCCGCTGCCACGACTGAGGGGGCGGCCTCCCGACGCGCTCGCCTCATCGGCAAGGGGTGGATCCAGGGGGTCGCCCTGGTCATGCTCTTCGGATTCACTGTCATGGGCCTGCTGGCCTACCGCACCTACACCAATTCCATGCCTCAGCCGCAGAAGGTGGTCACCGAGAGCGGCGAGACCCTCTTCACGACGCAGGACATCACCGAGGGGCAGAAGCTCTTCCAGGCCAGGGGTCTCATGGAGTACGGCTCCATCCTGGGGCACGGCGGCTACCTCGGTCCGGACTTCACCGCCGAGTACCTTCGTATGGAGGCCACGAGCGTCAAGAAGCAGCTCGCCGCCCAGGGGGTCGCCGACCCGGCGGCCGCCACCAGGGAGATGATGCGGACCAACCGCTACGACCCCTCCACGGGAACCCTGGTGTGGACCGATGAGCAGGTCAAGGCCTACAACGAGGCCGTCGGCCACTACACCACGATGTTCGGGCCCGACGCCCACAGCCACGGCCTCAAGCCGGATCTCATCACCGACCCCGTCCAGGTCAAGCAGGTGACGGCCTTCTTCGGCTGGACCGCCTGGGGCTCGTCCGCGCAGCGCCCCGGCCACGACTACTCGTACACGAACAACTGGCCCGCCGAGTCCCTGGTCGGCAACGCGCCCACCGGTGACCTCATGATCTGGTCGGTCCTGTCACTGATCGTCCTCATCGGTGGAACCGGGGTCATGTTCGCCATCTACGGCCGCTGGAGCCAGAAGATCGGCTGGCACTCCGAGGAGGCCCCGGCCCTGTCCTTCCGGCAGCCCGAGGAGGTCGGACTGACCAAGTCGCAGCGGGTGGTGGCCTGGTACGTCTTCACCATCGCCGCCCTCTTCCTCGTCCAGACGCTCCTGGGGGCCCTGGCCGAGCACTACCGGGCCGACGTACTGTCCTTCTTCGGCTTCGATCTGGGCCGGCTCCTGCCCTTCTCCCTGGCCCGCACCTGGCACGTCCAGCTCTCCTTGTTCTGGACCGCCATCGGACTGCTCGCGGCCGGCCTGTTCCTGACCCCGTTCATCGCCAGGCGCGAGCCGAAGAAGCAGCACGTGCTGGTGTGGACCCTGTTCATCGCCGCCACGGTCGTCGTCGTCCTGTCCTGCCTGGCGGAGGGGGCCAGCCAGCACGGCCTGAGCTGGGCCAAGGGACCGCTGTTCGCCCAGCAGTGGGAGTACCTCGACCTGCCCTTCGTCTTCCAGGTGCTGTTGACCCTGGCCCTGTTCGTCTGGGTATTCATCATCTGGCGCGCCATGCGCTCGCGCCTGAGCAACGAGCACGTGGCCAACATGCCCTGGCTGTTCATGTTCGCGGCCCTGGCGATCCCTGCCTTCTACGCCGTGGGGATGATGGCGCGCACCGGAACCCACGTGACCGTCGCCGAGTTCTGGCGCTTCTGGGTGGTGCACCTGTGGGTCGAGGACTTCCTCGAGCTGTTCACCACCGTCATGGTCGCCTACGTCTTCGTCCTGCTGGGCGTTGTCCGCGAGAGGATCGCACTGGGCATCATCTTCATGGACATCATCCTGTACTCCGCCGGCGGCGTCATCGGCACCATGCACCACCTGTACTTCTCCGGCACGCCGGTGGAGCACATGGCCCTGGGCGCCTTCTTCTCAGCCGCCGAGGTGATCCCCCTGACCTTCCTGACGGTGGAGGCCTGGGCCTTCATGCAGCTGGGAGCCAACCGCCACGGCAAGGAGGCCGGTCCCTTCCCGCACCGCTGGGCCGTTATGTTCCTTATGGCTGTCGGCTTCTGGAACTTCCTGGGGGCCGGTGTCTTCGGCTTCCTGGTCAACCTGCCCATCGTGTCCTACTACGAGATCGGGACCGCGCTGACGGCCAACCACGCTCACGCCTCCATGATGGGCGTGTACGGCTTCATGGCGCTGGCGCTGGGGATGTTCGCCCTGCGCTACCTGGTGCCGGCCGACAAGTGGCCCGAGAAACTCGCCAAGACCTCCTTCTGGAGCCTCAACATCGGTCTGGCCTGGATGTGCTTCGCCACCCTGCTGCCGCTGGGCATCCTCCAGCTGCGCTACTCGGTGAGCACGGGCTACTTCGAGGCCCGCCAGCTCACCTACGTCACCAACTCTGTCAACACGATCATTGAGTGGGGGCGGATGCCCGGAGACCTCATCTTCATCCTCGGCGGAGTCCTGCCCTACCTCTACATCGCCTTCCTGGGACTGAGGAACTGGCGTCGAGGGCGGACGGTGGACACCTTCGCCGAGGATGCCCTCTACGAGGAGATCCAGGGTGGGCGCAAGGCCTGGCGCGGTGAGCGCGCGGAGCTGAACGACTGATGGACTCACCCGACCTGAGCGTGTGGCTCATCGCCGCCTACGCGCTCATCATGCTGGCCGCTGCGTGGGCCGTGGACGTCCTCGGCTCACGCAGCGCCCGGCACTCCATGTCCTGGCGGCACTCGGACTTCATGTACCACGACGACGTCGACGGCTGGAGGTGCCACGAGGACCAGTGGCTGTGGCCCACTGCCTTCGACCCGGACAAGCGCGTCATCCGCTATGAAGGCGCCCATGCGATCTGCGGGCGCTGCCCGTCCAAGGACAGCTGCTCGCCCACCCCCGGCCCACGGGAGATCACCCGGCCCGTCGACCCGTGGCCCTACTCCGACGCCGGACGCTTCCACCGCGGTGTGGGTCTGGTCATCGCCTGCGTTGGTGTCTTCATCCCGGTGCTGCTCATGGTGGCCTTTCACGCCGCCGGCGACCTCATCGTCCTGGGCACGACGACCGTCGTCGTCATCGTGGCCGGAGTCCTGCCGCTGGCCCGTCACCTGTGGAGCACCCCCGACAACGCGCCGGCCCACCTGCCCCACGTCGGCTCGCAGGAGTACCAGGAGGCGGAGGAGGCTCGTCGCTCATCGGGCACCGGGCCCGTCCCGGTGTCGATCAGTGCACGCCCCTCGGGATACCGCTCAGTGCGTGAGGCGGCCGAGGCGATCGCCACCGCTCAGGCCCGTGCGGCCGCAACGGGGCGCACCGTGCATGTCTCCTTCCTTTCCGGGGCTGACGGCACCGGGAAGGCGGACGGCGGGACTGTCGCCTCCGCTGCCTCCGTGGAGCCCGAGCTGCGTCGCGTCACCGCCCTGCGCACCCGCAAGCGCGTCCCGACCACTGGCGCCGAGAACGAGGCGAATGGAACCCGCGGCGGGGCCCGGCGCTCATGGTCCTCGGCGTGGAACGAGGCCACCGACACCACACGCAGATGATTCGGGCCCAGCCCTGAGCCACGTCGACTTACCTTCCCGAAGGACCCTTCATGACTACCACCACCACCGCCATTGCGGCCCTGGCCGTCCTCGTCCTGCTCGTCCTGACCCTCTCGCTCAAGATCATCACCCAGTACGAGCGGGGCATCGTGTTCAGGTTGGGGCGCCTGCGACTGTCTACGACCCCGGCCTGCACCTGGTTGTTCCCTTCCTCGAGCGCCTGGTGCGGGTCGACACCCGCGTGGTCACCCTGACCATCCCGCCCCAGGAGGTCATCACGGAGGACAACGTGCCGGCGCGCGTCAACGCCGTCGTCCTGTTCAACGTCACTGACCCGGTCAAGGCCGTCATGGCGGTGGAGAACTACGCGATCGCCACCTCCCAGATCGCGCAGACCACGCTGAGGTCCGTCCTCGGCCGGGTCGACCTGGACACCGTGCTCGCCCACCGCAGCGCCCTGAACGCCGACCTTCGCGACATCATCGAGAAGCTCACCGAGCCGTGGGGCGTGGAGGTCAGCGTCGTCGAGATCAAGGACGTCGAGATTCCCGAGCAGATGCAGCGGGCCATGGCCCGTGGGGCCGAGGCCGAGCGTGAGCGCCGCGCCAAGATCATCAACGCCCGTGGTGAGCTCCAGGCCTCCGAGGAGCTGCGTCAGGCGGCCGACACGCTCTCGAAGTCACCGGCTTCTCTCCAGCTGCGCTACCTGCAGACCCTCCTGGAGCTCGGCGCCGACCAGAACTCCACGGTCGTCTTCCCCCTGCCGATGGACATCATCGGACCGCTCCTGGAGCGCTTCGGTCCCCAGGGCGGCCTGCCGGAGGCTAACGAGGGCGAGGGCGGCGAAGGAGCTGGCGCACCGCGTCACCGATGAAGACTGCGACCGCCGCCCACACCAGGATCATGGCCGCCCATCGGGCCGGCGGGATCCGCTCGTGGAAGGCGCCCCAGGCCAGCAGGAACTGGATGGTTGGGGCGATGTACTGTCCCATCCCGACCACGGACAACGGCACGCGCCTGGTCCCGGCGGCGAAGAGCAACAGGGGCACGGCCGTGACCGGGCCGGCCACCACGAGCAGTGCCAGGATCCACCACCCTTGATCGGGGGCCTGCCAGGCCGATTGCCCCTGCCAGGCCAGGTGGCCCAGGTAGGCGAGTGCGATGGGAGTCACGAGGGCGCTCTCCACCGTCAGCCCGGTCAGAGCGTCCACGTCGGGCCCGAGCTGCTTCTTGACCAGCCCGTACAAGGCGAAGGAGAAGGCCAGCGCCAGGGAGATCCACGGCAGCGCGCCCTGCAGCACCACGAGGAGGGCCACTCCAGCGCCCGCCAGCGCGATTGAGACCCGGTGAGCGGGGCGCAACCGCTCATGCAGCACCAGCGAGGCCAGGGCCACCGTCACCAGCGGGTTGATGAAATAGCCCAGGGCGGCGTCGGCCGTGCGTGCGCTGTTGACGCCGTAGACGTAGACGAGCCAGTTGACTGAGACCAGCAGGCCGCAGACGGCCAGCATCCCCAGCAGGCGCGGTGAGCGCACCACGTGAACCAGCTGCGCCCAGCGGCGCCGCAGGGCGATGAGCGTCAGGCAGGAGACGAGCGTCCAGAGGATCCGGTGACCGATGATCTCCACACTGCCGGCGGCCGAGAGGAGGTGGAAGTAGAGGGGGAAGACGCCCCACAGGGTGTAGCAGCCGATGACCAGAGCCATCCCAGTGCTATCGAGCGTCCCTGACGCCGAGGTCGCCGCGGCCTCAGGAAGGGCCGGTGGCGTAGCGGTGGGGCCGTCTTTCGAGGAGGATGCACCGGGGGAGGAGCTCATTGTGATCTGTTCCTGATCCGTTCGCGCTCGGGGATGGCTGCGGTGACCGTGTCGCCGCTCCGCGTAGCATAGTGAGGCGCACTGGACCGCCTCGGAAGGGTCCGCTCTTTCGCGGGTGAGGACGGCGCGCCGATCGGTCCCGATCGCTCATCCCCGGGCCTGACAGGCCCGGACCCCGCACGTGAAGGAGCCCCGCCATGGCCGACGCCGCCCGCGCCCGCAAGGTCGCCGACCGCATTCATGAGACCGTCGCCCGCCTCCTTCAAGGGCGAATCAAGGACCCGCGCCTGGGCTTCGTCACCGTCACCGACGTCCGTGTCACCGGCGACCTCCAGCAGGCCACCGTGTTCTACACCGTCTACGGCAGCGATGAGGAGCGGGAGGAGACGGCCAAGGCGCTGCGCTCAGCCAAAGGACTCATCCGCTCCGAGGTTGGTAAGGCCCTCGGCATCCGCCTGACTCCTTCACTCTCCTTCCAGCTCGATGCCCTGCCCACCACCGCTAAGACCCTCGAGGACGCCCTGGCCCAGGCCAGGGTGCGTGACGCCCAGATCGCCAAGGTCGCCGAGGGAGCCACCTACGCCGGTGACGCCGACCCCTACCGCCACGATGAGGAGGATGAGGAGACCGAGGACGGCGACCCCCAGACCGAGGAGGTCGGCCAGGAGCCTGCAACGGACGCCGAGGACCTGTGAAGGCCTCTGAGCGGGCCGAGCCCGTGGAGCGGACCGGCGCACGTCGTCGCCCCGACGTCCCCCGCGGCGCGGTCACGGCGGCCGACGGGATCCTCCTGGTGGACAAGCCCCAAGGGCTGACCAGTCACGACGTCGTCGGTGCCACCCGTCGCCTGGCCGCTACCCGCAAGGTGGGGCACGCCGGCACCCTCGACCCCATGGCCACCGGCCTGCTGCTGCTGGGCATCGGGCGCGCCACCCGCTTCCTCACCTACCTGGTGGGGGCCGACAAGACCTACGAGGCCACCGTTCGCCTGGGGGCAGAGACCACGACGGAGGACGCTGACGGGCAGATCGTCGCAGCCCGCGGCTGCCGGCCCTCGGACCTGCCCGAGGGCCGCCTCCAGGAGGCGCTCACAGCCCTGACCGGACCGATCCAGCAGGTGCCCAGTGCGGTCTCCGCCATCAAGGTCGACGGCGTGCGAGCCTACCAACGCGTCCGTGACGGTCAGGACGTCGAGCTGCAGGCCAGGCCCGTCACCATCCACGAGCTGCGCCTGACCGCAGAGCCCCGGAAGTCGATCGTCGAAGCCGACGGTGCCCTCGGCGACGGCCCAGACGTGGTGGAAACGGTCGATGTCGACATCCTCGTCTCCTGCTCGTCGGGCACCTACGTGCGCGCCCTGGCCCGGGACCTGGGCCGGGCGCTGGGCTGCGGGGCTCATCTGACCGCGCTGCGGCGCACCGCAGTGGGCCCCTTCGACATCGACGAGGCCCACACCCTGGCGGACCTGTCCGCCCAGGTCGAGACCGACGCCTCCAACCCAGAGCCTCACGGGGTCACCACGCTACCGCTGGAGGAGGTCGCCCGGCGCTGCTTCGAGCGCCTGAGCTTGACCGAGGATGAGGCGCGCGCACTGCGCTACGGCCAGCCCCTTGACGCCGAGGTCCTGGAGAGGGGTGAGGTACCCGAGGGCCGGCGGCTGCAGGCCTCTGCGAAGACGGCCGAGCAGTGCGTCGTCGCCGGATTCGCCCCCGGTGGGCGCCTCGTGGCACTGTTGAGGCACCAGGGCCCACGTGCGCGCCCGGTACTGGTCCTGGACCCTGCCTGAGACGCGCACCCGGGCCGCCGGCCCGTCCGGCGAAAGCACACCCGATGAGCACCTTTGCGTGAGGAGACATGATGAGCCAGACCGGAGGATGCCGCTGCGGATGCGGCGGGCACGGCAAGCGCAACGAGCAGGACGAGCGGGCCGCCGCGCCCGCAGTCGCCCAGCCGGTGGGTGAGGGATACCGGCCCGAGCCCGCGCAGACCTCCCCGGAGGTCGTCGACGCCGTCGCCATCGCCTCAGCGGTGACGACGGCCCTGGGAGCGGGAGCGCCGCAGGGCGTCACCCCCGGGCACAAGGCCGGTAACCTGCTGGGCCTGCGTGATGTCTCTGCCTCCGCCTCGGGCGGTGGCGGTTGCGGCTGCGGAGGCCACTGACCCGGCCCCGTCACACACTGTGGCGCTGGAGGGCCTCGGTGACCGTCGTCAGGCGTGAGGGCCCGTCAGCCTCCTCGTATCGTCCCAGGAGCAGGTCCTCCGTGATCTGCCCGTCCACGAGCACCAGGACACGGTCGGCCCGGGCCGCCACCTGGGAGTCGTGGGTGACCATGACCAGAGTCGTCCCCGAGGCGTGAATCTCCCCGAGCAGGTCGAGAATCTGCAGCGCGGTAGCGGAGTTGAGCGCTCCGGTGGGCTCGTCGGCGAAGACGATCCCGGGGTCGTTGATGAGGGCCCGGCAGATGCCTGCGCGCTGCAGCTGGCCGCCGGAGACCTCGGTGACGCCGCTGGTGGCCAGCTCGGCGATCCCCATGCGCTCCATGAGCTCCTCTCCACGCGCCGTGACCTCGGAGCGCGGACGCAGACCCGCCAGGAACCCGGGCAGGACGATGTTGTCCAGCAGGCACAGGGTGGTCAGGAGATGCGCCTGTTGGAAGACGAATCCGAAACGCGTCAGTCGCAGCGCCGCCAGCTCCTTCTCACTCAGGCTCGTGATCTCCTGGCCGCCCAGAGTACCGAGCCGGCGTCGGGCTGGTCCATACCGCTCAGGCAGTGCAGAAGGGTGGACTTCCCGGACCCGGAGGGCCCCATGATGGCGACGAACTGCCCCTGCTCGACATCCAGGTCGAGGTCTCGCAGGACGGGGGAGTGGTAGCTCTTGGACAGGTGCTGGGCCCGCAGAACCGGTTGCCCGGCTCCCACGGGGACAGCCGGTCCCGCGGCTGCTGATCCGGTGCGCCACGGGGAACGCGATGGGGTGGAGGCACGCATTCTGTCTCTCCTTACTCGCCGGTGCTCAGGGTCATGGTCAGGGGCATGGTGCGTAGGCGTCTGAGTGCCAGGGCGACAGCACCGACGACGGTGGCCAGCAGTGCCCCTGGTAGGACGAGCCCCACCAGCCACCAGTTGGGGAGGAGCTGAAGGTCGGGGGCTCCGCGCGAGGCCATGACCGCCCCGATCGCGGGGCTGCCCAGAGCGGAGGCCCCCAGGAGCCCTAGGGCAGTCCCCAGCAGCGCCAGGAGGCCGAAACGGATGAGGTACTGCCCCGCAACTGCCCGTCTGGTGCACCCCAGCGCCATCAGGACGCCGATCTGAGGTCGCTCCCGCGAGACGATGAGGACGGTGAACAGCACCGTGATGAGGAAGGACAGCCCCAGCGCGATGGCGCAGGCCAGCGTGGTGACGACGCGGACCTGGGAGCCGGTGGCCCCGAAGAACTGGGCGGCATACTGATTCATGCTGACCGCCTGGATCCCCGAGTACTCGCCGCTCAGCTGCTTGGCGAGGGCGCTGGCCTGCTGAGTGGAGCCGGCGTCGGCGTAGACGATCTGCCACAGTGCGGGGGCACCGTCGTCGAAGGTGGCCTTGGCGGTATGCCCGTTGTTGGTGATGTCCTGGTAGACACCCGTGACCGTCAGGTCCTTGTCACCGTCGGCGGTCCGGACGGTGACCGTGGCGCCCTCCTTGGCCCCCGTGTCCTGGGCCTGGCTGAAGGACAGGGCGATCTCGTCGTCGGTGGTGGGGGCGCGCCCGGAGAGGTACTCCATGGGGAAGGCCTCATGGTCCCCGATATCAATGAGCGCCGTCTCCGAGCCGCCGGCGGCAGTGGACATCTTGTAGCTGCGACGCAGCATCGTGGTGTGCCGGGTGACGCGGGGGTCGGAGTCGACGGCCTTCTCCACGGCCGCCAGGTCCTGGACCCCGGTGCGTACGTCGATACGCAGGTCGGCCCGACCGGCCCCCAGGTAGGTGGCCACACGTGGGTCGCTCAGAGTCGAGGAGACATTCGTCGGCAGCACCATGGTGAAGGTGCACAGCGCCAGAACACCGAGCATCAGGGCGTTGGAGGGGCGCAGTGCCTCGCGCGCTCCGAGCCACACCTGAACCGGAAGGCGGCGAAGGGTGGTCAGTCTCCAGCGCTGCCGGCGTGGGCGCAGGGAGGCGCTGGTGCCGCTGCGCAGAGCCTCGATGGCCGAGATGCGGCCGATGCGCCGCAGAGCCAACCAGGTGAAGCCGATGACTCCGAGCGCCAGAACCAGAACCGTGAGGATCGGCAGCCCCACGCTCCACAGGGTGGTCGCGGGCCGGCCCAGGTAGAGGGTCGTCGGGGCCTCCAGGGCGGTGGCCAGGGGCTGGCCGGACATGTAGCCCAGGGCCGCCCCCAGCGCTGACAGAGCCAGGTACTTGGCCACGTAAAGGCGGCGTATCCGCCTCAGTGGCGCCCCGATGGCCTTGAGCACGGCGATCTGGGCCAGGTCTGTCTCGACGGCCGCCAGCACGGTGTAGCGCAGGGCGAGGACGGCGACAACCGCCAGAATGACAGCCACCACCAGGGCCACTGCCACGATGAGCATGGCGTTGAGTGAGTTCATGAGCTGGATCATCGAGGCGCTGACGTTGATGCCGTTACTGGGCAGACCCGCCTCCTTGTAGGCGTCGATGACGCCGCCGGGACGGGCGGAGTCGGTCAGGCTCATCTCAATGAGGTACTCGGGCTCGGTGATCTGCTGCTCCAGGGCGGAGAAGTCCTCAGGCGAGACCACCAGGCGCTTGGAGGGGATCATGGCGGCATTCATCTGAGCGTCGCGGGCGAATCCCACGACGGTCAGGGTCGTGGTCCTGCCGGCGCTGCTGACGGTCACGGTGTCGCCGACATCGGCGCTGTTGATCGCCCGGTAGTGGATCGGCAGCACCACCTCTCCCGGCCCCGGGCTGACGGGTTCGCCGTCGTCGTCGAGCAGGAGGTCGAGGTGCTTGGGAGAGGTGACGAAGGCGGGCTCGTTGTAAGACTCGGACTGGTTGACGCCGTTGATGGACAGCTCCTGGCGCGCTACCGGAAGGGTCTTGATGACCTCGTGGTCGGTGACGTCGCTGCGCGCCTGCACCCACGTCTCGATCGCCTGCCGGTCGCGGTCGTCAATACGGCCGGAGTGCATCTGCACCAGGTCCGGCAGCTTGGCCCGCTGCGAAAGCCGGTGCGTGGCCGACAGGCTGTCCACCACCAGGGACGTCCCGGCCGACATCAGTGTGGCCGCCAGGGCGATGAGGGCGGTCAGGGTGGCGGCCACGACGGCGCCGCGCGCCAGGTCCGCCTTGAGAAGTCGCATCAGCATGACAGCAGCCTCCTTGGAGTCTGTCCTCGGTCTTGCGGGCTCTTTCCCGGATGAGGGATTCCCAGGTGAGGGAACGGTTTTCGACACTAATCGACTGACAGTCGATATCGAGAATAGACTGACGGTCGAAACGCGTCAAGGCGTGTCGAGGGCGGCTGGTTCGCATCCGGCTGCGCCCCCGTGGCAGGTTGTCCCGCGTACGCACCTCTCCCGACCCGGTGGGGTGGGCGGGGGCGTGCGGATGAGGATGAAGACAGGGGTGCGGTGCGCCCCACGGGCCGATGAGAGCAGGAACAGCGACAGTGGAGGTCTGGTACGGCGCCGAGCAGGTGCCAGCGAGCCTGAGCGCTCCGGGAGGGCCGGGCGCCGTGGTCACGATGGGCATCTTCGACGGCGTCCACCGCGGGCATCAGGCGGTCCTGGGGCGCGTCGTCGAGCTCTCCCATGAGCTCGCCCACGGCGACCGGCGGCCCCTGGCCGTCGCGGTCACCTTCGACCCCCACCCCCGTAGCGTCCACCAGCCCGAGGCCGACCTGCCCCTCATCGCCTCCCTGACCGACCGCCTGGCCTCCCTGGGGGACCTCGGTCTCGACGCGGTCCTGGTCATCACCTACACCCTCGACTTCGCCGCCCAGAGCCCGCAGGACTTCGTGCGCACCTGGCTGGAGGAGCTGCTCGGGGCCCGCGCGGTCGTCGTCGGCGACGATGTCCGCTTCGGTTGGCGCAACTCCGGGGACGCCGCCACCCTGGAGCAGATCGGTCGCCAGGACGGCTTCGAGGTGGAGATCGTCTCCACCATCTGCTCCGACGAGGGGCGTCGCTGGTCCTCGACGTGGATCCGCCAGTGCCTCAAGGACGGGAACATGCGGCAGGTCAGCCGGGTCCTGGGCCGTCCCCACCGGCTGCGCGGCGTCGTCGTGCGAGGTCTGCGCCGCGGCCGCGAGCTCGGGTTCCCCACCGCCAACCTGGAGGCCGCCACCGCCGGTGTCGTGCCGCCCGACGGGGTCTACGCCGGCTGGCTGATTCGCGGCTGCGCAGACGAAGGTGATGTCCAGCGGCTGCCCGCCGCCATCTCGATCGGCACCAATCCCACCTTCGACGACGTCCCCCAGCGCACGGTCGAGGCTCATGTCCTGGGGCGAGCCGACCTCAATCTCTATGGCGAGGAGGTGGGGGTCGAGCTCGTCGAGCGCCTGCGCCCCATGCTCGCCTTCGATGGGCTCGATGCGCTCCTGGTGCAGATGCGCGCCGATATCGAGGACACCGCCCGGATTCTGGGAGTCCCGGTCCCCGAGCCGATCCGTCCCGAGGACGTCACTGCGCAGTAGCTCCGGTGGCGGGGCAAGGCCATCGCGGGGGTCGTCGCCGTCGGAGCCTGACCGTCGCATCCCGCTTCCGCCCCGGAACTGTGCCGGTTCGCACAGCCTCTGGCGTGATCGGAGGGAAGCGGCGCTGGTAAGGTTGGCGGGCCGTCGATCGGCCACGGATACCTCATGCCCGGGAGAACCTGCCCCGGCGCTCCGTGCAACGAGACCCGAAGGAGTCCGCATGTCGGTTACCGCAGAGCGCAAGCAAGAGATCATCGCCGAGTACGCCACCCACGAGGGCGACACGGGCTCCCCGGAGGTCCAGGTCGCCATCCTCACCGAGCGCATCTCCAACCTCACCGAGCACTTCAAGGGCCACACCCACGACCACCACTCGCGTCGCGGCCTCTACCTGCTCATCGGTAAGCGCCGTCGCCTGCTCGACTACCTCATGAAGGAGGACATCGAGCGCTACCGTGCTCTCATCGCCCGCCTCGGCATCCGCCGCTGAGCGCGCTGACAGTCTTGAACCGTGCGGCCCGGCCCCCTGGAGGGGAGCCGGGCCGCACGGCGTTTCCGGGCCGCCTCGCCCGCGCTCAGAGCAGCGAGGTGTAGAGCGCCTTGATGTCCTCACGGGTCGCGGGGCGCGTGCCCGCTTCGTCCTGCCGTTGGTCACCACCTTGTCACGACCATGCAAGGCCGGTCCAGGAGATCACCGGTTCCGCGCGTCCCATCTCACGTGGCATCCGGCTGCGCTGATCGGCATCATGGGGCCGCGCACGATAGAATCTGCGCGGCTGTGCCCTCGTGTACTCGCCGGCTCATCGATGCTCTCCCAGCGTGCGAGCCGGCCAGGAGTGTGCAGGTGGCGCAGTCCGCCCTCGGGAAGAGACCCGGGGAGCGGCCGGCCCCGTCGGTTTTCGGTGGTGGCCTCCGGAACCGTGCTCGCGCCGTCGGATCAAGGAGATCCGCGTATGGCAGCACTCGGCTCCGTGGGCCTCGATCGAAGGCCACGGACCCGGCACGACGATCGCGAGAAAGAGACTTCATGTTCATTGACGACCCCGAGGTCACCGCCGCCGAGGCAGTGATCGACAACGGCTCCTTCGGCAAGCGCGTGGTGCGCTTCGAGACGGGCCGCCTGGCCAAGCAGGCCGCTGGAAGCGCCATGGCCTACCTCGACGGTGAGACCGCCGTCCTGTCCGCCACCACCGTGGGCAAGCACCCCAAGGACCAGTTCGACTTCTTCCCCCCTGACCGTGGATGTCGAGGAGCGCCAGTACGCCGCCGGCCGCATCCCCGGCTCCTTCTTCCGCCGCGAGGGCCGCGCCGGAACCGCCGCCATCCTGGCCTGCCGCCTCATCGACCGTCCGCTGCGCCCCTCCTTCGTCAAGGGCCTGCGCAACGAGGTCCAGGTCGTTGAGACCGTCCTGGCCATCCACCCCGACGACGACTACGACGTCCTGGCCATCAACGCCGCCTCGATGTCCACCCAGATCGCCGGCCTGCCCTTCTCCGGGCCCGTGGCCGGTACCCGCCTGGCCCTCATTGACGGGCACTGGGTGGCCTTCCCCCCGTTACTCCGAGCAGCAGCGCGCCACCTTCCAGATGGTGGTGGCCGGCCGCGTCCTGGAGTCCGGCGATGTCGCCATCATGATGGTCGAGGCCGGCGCCACCGAGCACGCCTGGGAGCTCATCAACGCCGGGGCCGTGGCCCCCACCGAGGCCGTCGTCGCCGAGGGCCTGGAGGCCGCCAAGCCCCACATCAAGGCCCTGTGCGAGGCCCAGCTCGAGGTCGCCCAGCACGCCTCGAAGCCCACCGCCGAGTTCCCCCCTCTACCTGGACTACTCCGACGAGCAGTACGACGCCGTGGAGAAGGCCGCCGAGGCCCACGGCCTGGCCGCCGCCATCGCCACCGAGGGCAAGCAGGCCCGCGACCTGGCCACCGACGCCGTGCGTGACGAGGTCCTGGCCGAGCTCGCCGAGTCCTTCCCCACCGAGGAGGACACCAAGGCCCTCAAGGCGGCCTTCCGCTCCGTGACCAAGAAGATCGTGCGCCACCGCACCCTCACCGAGGGCGTGCGCATGGACGGGCGCGGCCTGAAGGACATCCGCACCCTGGCCGCCGAGGTCGAGGTCTGCCCCGCGTGCACGGCTCGGCCATCTTCGAGCGCGGCGAGACCCAGATCCTGGGCGTGACCACCCTCAACATGCTGCGCATGGAGCAGCAGGTGGACGACCTCTCCCCGGTCACCCACAAGCGCTACATGCACAACTACAACTTCCCGCCCTTCTCCACCGGTGAGACCGGCCGCGTGGGCGCCCCCAAGCGCCGCGAGATCGGCCACGGCAACCTGGCCGAGCGGGCCCTCGTGCCCGTCCTGCCCACCCGCGAGGACTTCCCCTACGCGATCCGCCAGGTCTCCGAAGCCCTGGGCTCCAACGGCTCGACCTCCATGGGCTCGGTGTGCGCCTCCACCCTGTCCCTGCTCAACGCCGGTGTGCCGCTGCGCGCACCCGTGGCCGGTATCGCCATGGGCCTCATGCACGAGGTCATCGACGGCGAGACCAAGTGGGCCACCCTCACCGACATCCTCGGCTCCGAGGACGCCTTCGGGGACATGGACTTCAAGGTCGCCGGAACCCGTGACTTCATCACGGCCCTCCAGCTGGACACCAAGCTCGACGGCCTGCCCTCCGAGGTGCTGGCCGGCGCGCTCGGCCAGGCCCGTGACGCCCGCCTGTTCATCCTCGACGTCCTGGCCCAGGCCATCGACGCCCCCGACGAGATGGCCCCCACGGCCCCGCGTGTCCTGGCCGTGCGTATCCCGGTGGACAAGATCGGTGAGGTCATCGGCCCCAAGGGCAAGATGATTAACCAGATTCAGGAGGACACCGGCGCGGACCTGACGGTCGAGGACGACGGCACCGTCTACATCGGCGCCTCCGACGGCCCCTCGGCCGAGGCGGCCCGCGACGCCGTCAACGCCATCGCCAACCCGCAGATGCCCGAGATCGGTGAGCGCTTCGTGGGCACCGTGGTCAAGACCACGACCTTCGGCGCCTTCGTCTCGCTGACCCCCGGCAAGGACGGCCTGCTCCACATCTCCCAGATCCGCCGGCTCGTCGGCGGCAAGCGCGTGGAGAACGTCGAGGACGTCCTCAACGTCGGGGACAAGGTCCAGGTCGAGCTGGCCGAGATCGACCAGCGCGGCAAGCTGAGCCTGCACGCGGTCCTCACCGACGAGCAGCTCGCCGCCGAGGCCGAGGGCGAGGCCTCCCGTAAGGCCTCCCGTGAGGGCGGCTCGCGCCGCGAGGCCAAGGACGAGGACGGCGAGCAGCCGCGCCGCGAGCGTCGTCCGCGCCGTCGCCGCATGCGCAGCGCCGAGTCCTCCGAGGAGGAGTGAGACCCGTTCAGCGGCCCTAGCCGACTGACGCATCTCTCCGGTGTCCCCGTCCGGTCCTCTGGGGCGGGCGGGGACACCGCCGTCATCGGGCAGTGTGTTCGCTGCCCGCGGCAGCACGCGGCCGGGTGCGGGAACGACACCGGGCCCGCCAGCCCGCTAGTCTTCGCGGGTGACCAACCCAGACATGCGCGCCGGATCAGCCCGGCCGGCGGCCTCTCAGCCCTCCACGACCCCCGCGACCGGGCAGTCCTCGAGCCCGACCGACTACGCCGAGGTGGATCTCGGCCGTGGGCGACCCGGCCGCGACGGCACCGAGCTGACCCTGCACGACGACGGGGCACTCACCCGCCGCTCCGTCCTGCCCGGTGGGGTGCGCGTCATCACCGAGTCCGTGCCAGGGCTGCGCTCGGCCTCGATCGGCATGTGGTTCGGCGTCGGCAGCCGCGACGAGGTGCCCGGCCAGGAGGGCTCCACCCACTTCCTGGAGCACCTGCTGTTCAAGGGCACCGCCACGCGGGATGCCCACGAGATCGCCGAGGCCTTCGACATGATCGGCGGGGAGTCCAACGCCGCCACCTCCAAGGAGCACACCTCCTACTACGCCCGTGTGCTCGCCCCTGACGGTATGCAGGCCCTTGACGTGCTCGCCGACATGGTGACCTCCTCGCTCCTGGAGCCCACCGACGTCGAGACCGAGCGCGGTGTCATCGTCTCCGAGCTGGCCGACGCCGCCGACGACCCCGCCGACGTCGCTCAGGAGGCCTTCGCCCGCGCCGCCTTCGGTGAGGGAACACCGCTGGGCCGCCCCATTGGCGGCACCAACGAGACCGTCACCGCGGTGCCGCGCGACGCCGTGTGGGAGCACTACCAGCGCACCTACGCCTCCGACACCCTCGTGGTGGCCGCCGCCGGCGCCGTTGACCACGATCAGGTCTGCGAGCGGGTCCTGGCCGACCTGGCAGCGGCCGGCTGGGACGCCTCACCCGACGCCGCCCCGCGCGAGCGTCGCTTCGAGATCGAGCCCTTCGCGCCCCTGGACGTCCACGACATCACCGTCCCGCGCGAGAGCGAGCAGAGCCACCTGTACCTGACCTGCCAGGGCATCGCTGTGCGCGATGAGCGGCGCTGGGCCATGAGCGTGCTCACCACCATCCTGGGCGGGGGCATGTCCTCGCGCCTGTTCCAGGAGGTGCGTGAGAAGCGGGGCCTGGCCTACACGACCTACGCCTTCGACACCTCCTACGCCGGTGCCGGAGCCTTCGGGCTCTACGCGGGCTGCGCCCCCAGCGACGTCGACGAGGTGTGCGCCGTCATGATCGGTGAGTTCGAGAAGCTCGCCGAGCACGGCGTCACCGAGCGGGAGATGATGCGCGCCCGCGGCCAGCTGCGCGGAGCCATGGTGCTGGGGGGAGAGGACTCCCTGGCGCGTATGGGGCGCCTGGGGCGGGCCGAGGTCGTCACCGGGCGCCTGCGCTCCATGGAGGACAACCTGCGCCGCTTGGAGGCCGTCACACCCGAGGAGGTCCGGGAGATGGCCGCCTGGCTGGTGGAGCAGAAGCGCGCCCGCATCCTGGTTGGCCCTGTCGACTGACGACTGCCGGCAAGCGACCGGGGCCGACGACGCACTGCGACTGGCAGTCGTCGTCGGCCCCTGGTGCTGCTGGTCCGCGTGGGCCGGGTCTTCGCTCAGCGACGGAAGCCGAAGGCGGCACCGATGAGCTGATCGAAGACCCGGTCGGGCAGGACTCGGCGCGCGGCAATGAGCGGCTTGGCCATGAAGCCCACGGCGTAGCGGGTCCGGGGGTGACGGGCGGTGACGATCTTGCCGACGGTACGAGCGATGACCTCCGGCGGGGAGTAGTGCCGCCGGTTCGACTCGCTGCGCATGGCTCCGGCCACGCCCCGGATCTGGTCGGCGTAGGCACTGCCCTCGGCCGTGGCCTCCAGGTGGTCGGCGGCGATCGATGCCCATTCGGTGCGGATGCCGCCGGGCTCGACCACGACGACGTCAATCCCGAAAGGAGACAGTTCGATGCGTAGCGCGTCACTCAGGGCCTCGACGGCGTACTTGGTGGCGTGGTACCAGCCGCCCAGTGGTGTGGTCAGCCTCCCGCCGATGGAGGAGATGTTGATGATGGTGCCCGAGCCCCGGGTTCGCATGTGCGGGGTGATGAGCTGGGTGAGGCGCGCCAGACCGAAGACGTTGACCTCGAACTGGCGGCGGGCCTCGTTGATCGGGACGTCCTCGATGGCGCCGTAGGAGCCGTAGCCGGCGTTGTTGACCAGGACGTCGATGCGTCCGGTCTCCTCCAGGATGCGGTTGACGCCGGAGCTCATGGAGGCGTCGTCGGTGACGTCCATGGCCAGCGGGCGGATGCCGTCGGCGGTCAGGGCCTGGAGACGGTCGGTACGACGGGCTGCGCCGTAGACGATGTAGCCCAGTGCCCGGAGCTTGTGGGCGGTGTCCTCGCCGATGCCGGAGGAGGCGCCGGTGACGAGGGCGACCCCGGTACCGGGCGCCTTGGAGAATGCCTGGGGCGCGGCGGCTGGTGCTTGCTCCGCGGTTGTAGTCACGAGCGGTTCCCTTTCTGATGATGTGGGAGTGCCTTCAGCATCCATCATGATTGGTGACTCTGTTCGGATCGACTCCCGGCTGCTCCCCCGTGGGGGACGCATTCAGTCTCCCACCTGAGGCGGATCCCGAACGTCCAGGGCTGGACAACCGGAGTCGGTGTCGGGAGGCGGACGTGACCTCGCGGTGGGCGGGTGAGTCGCTAGGGTGGGGCCATGACGATTCGCGTAGCTGTTGTGGGCGCCGCCGGGCGCATGGGATCGACTGTCTGCCAGGCGGTCCAGGACGCCGAGGGTCTCGAGCTCGTGGCCCGCCTGGACGTGGGGGACACCCTCGACGCCGAGCACCTGGCGGGCGCCGACGTCGCCGTCGACTTCACCGTCCCCAGCGTCACCGAGGCCAATGTCCACGCCCTGCTCGACGCCGGAGTGGACGTCGTCGTGGGCACCACCGGCTGGACCGAGGAGTCCTACGGGCACGTCCGCGAGCACCTGGCCCGGCCCGAGGCCGCCGGCCGCAGCGTCCTCATCGCCCCGAACTTCGCCCTGTCCGCCGTGCTGGCCATGAGCTTCGCCGCGAAAGCCGCCCCCCTACTTCGAGTCCGCCGAGGTCATCGAGCTCCACCACCCCAACAAGGTCGACGCGCCCTCGGGCACCGCGGTCGCCACTGCCCAAGGCATTGCCGCCGCCCGCGCCGAGGCGGGCCTGGGCGCTATGCCGGACGCCACTCAGACCGACCCCGACGGTGCCCGCGGTGCGGTGGTCGACGGCGTCCACGTCCACGCCGTGCGTCTGCGGGGGCTGACCGCCCACGAGGAGGTCGTGCTCGGCAACCCCGGCGAGCAGCTGACCATTCGCACCGACTCCTTCGACCGGGCCTCCTTCATGCCCGGCGTGGTCCTCGCCGTGCGGCAGGTCTCCAGCCGCCCCGGCCTGACCATCGGCCTGGACGCCCTGCTTGACCTCTGAGACGGGAGCCAGTCGGGGCCGGTGAGCTGCTACAGCGAGGCCGCCCAGCAGTCCTCAGTGATGCCCTCACCGACACCGAGCACCCGGTGGGCACCGGTCGGTGCCATGCCCACCGAGCTCAGAGCCGGTTGACCGACTCATCCCCGCGCACCGCCCAGGCCACGAGCGCCCTGGCGCCGTCCTGACGGGCCAGGTCCACGGCAGCCGCCAGGAGCCGGGAGCCGTGCCCACGGCGCTGACTAGCCGGCTCCACGCCCAGGGCCGTGACCTCCACGGCCTGCACCCCGGCCTCGTCGACGTGCCCCTCGGCGTCCATGGACTGGGTGGGGGCCAGACCCAGCAGGCCCACCACCGTCCGGCTCACAGCGTCCGCCTGGGCGGTGGTGGCCACCAGGACGTGGTGCTCGGGCGAGGGCGGCTCGGTCACTGCTGCCTCCCAGCCTGCCGCGATGACGGGGGCGGCGATCATCGCCCGTACGCCCTGGGGCAGCGGCGCACTGTGCTCGGTGGTGTGGCCGGCCTCCAGGGAGGCGAGCATGGTGGCGGCCTGGACCTGCCCGATCGCCGTCAGGTCCTCCGCCCGAGCCGGGCGCACGAAGCCCCCCGACGCCTGGGGGCCGTCTTGGTCATGCTCCGCACAGTTGTGGGCGTCGGGGGAGTGGCGGTGCGGGGCGCGCGCATTCGCATCCGGGTTCAGCCCGGCCAGAGGATCGGTGCCCAGGACGGAGCCGTCCCGGCTCCCGGAGGACGATGACGGCGATGCAGGCGAGGGGGTCGCTGAGGTCATGGACCGAGCCTAAGTGACGGCCCTGACGGGCCAACGAGCCCAGGCGGGAACGCAGGCGCCTATGAGACAGATCATGAGAAGGGACCCTCGGCTGGCCGGGGGCACGTTAGGGTGGCGCCATGAGCGCAGCCCCCTCCCGCAGCTTCGGTTCCGTCGGCGTCGCCATGGTCACCCCCTTCACGCCCAGTGGGGAGGTCGACTACGAGGCCGCCCGAGCCCTGGCGGTCAGCCTGGTCGACGACGGCGCCGACCTGATCCTCCTGTCGGGCACCACCGGTGAGTCCCCGACCACCCACACCCCCGAGAAGCAGGAGCTGATCCGCCAGGTCAAGGACGCCCTGGCCGGACGCGCCATGATTATGGCCGGCGCCGGCTCCAACGACACCGCCCACGCGGTGCGCATCGGCGTGGCCTCCCAGGAGGCCGGCGCCGAGGGCCTGCTCATCAACGCCCCCTACTACAACCGCCCCAGCCAAGAGGGCGTCTACCGGCACATCAACGCCGTCGTCGAGGCCACTGACCTGCCCGTCATGGTCTACGACATCCCTGGGCGCACCGGCGTGAAGATCACCGAGGAGACCCTGGCGCGCCTGGCCGAGAACCCCCGCGTCAAGGCCGTCAAGGACGCCACCGGGGACGTCGAGCAGGGCTTCCGCCGCATGGAGTCCACCGGCCTGGAGTACTACTCCGGCGACGACGGCCTCAACTTCGCCTGGCTCACCCACGGTGCCTCCGGCGTCATCTCCGTGGCCGCCCACGCCGACGCCCACTCCTGGCGCCAGATGATCGACGCCGTCGACGCCGGCGACCTGGCCAGCGCCCGCACCCTCGCCCGGAGCCTGCGCCCCCTGGTCCACGCCATCATGGGTGGCGGGCAGGGGGCCGTCATGGCCAAGGAGGCCCTGCACCTCCAGGGACGCCTGCCCAGCCCCGCTCTGCGCCTGCCCCTGGTGCGCGCAGAGGAGGCCGAGGTCGCCGCCCTGCGCGAGGTCCTGGCAGCCTCCGGGCTGCTCTGAGAACCGGTAGGGCACGCTCGCGATGCGCATGTGGTCGCTGCACCCGAGCCACCTGGACCGTGCGGGCCTGGTGGCCTGCTGGCGCGAGTCGCTCCTGGCCCAGGCGGTCCTGGCCGGGCGCACCCGCGGCTACCGCAACCACCCCCAGCTCGAACGCTTCCGCGCCGTTCCTGATCCGGTCACTCCGGCGGTGGCGGTGGGCGCCTACCTGTGGGGGCTGCGCGAGGAGGCCGTCCGGCGCGGCTACCGCTTCGACGCCACCCGCATCGACCTGCCTGAGGCGGAGTGCACCGGCGTCAGCCTGACGGTCACCGAGGGGCAGATGGATCTGGAGCGCAGGCACCTTGAGGCCAAGCTGGCCGGCCGCGCCCCCGACCTCCTGCCTCTGCCCGAGCGGCTTGAAGCGCACCCGATCTTCCGGGTCGTCCCCGGCGACGTCGAGCCCTGGGAGCGGGCACTGACCTTGTAAGCCCGGGGCGGGCTCGGAGACGATTGGTACTGCGGCCGCTCAGCCCTCTGCCGCGGCTTTGGCGAGCACCTTCTCGCGCACGGCGCGGCGCAGGATCTTGCCGATCTGGGAGCGGGGCATCTCCTCAATGACCTCCAGGCGGTGCGGCAGCGCGTAGCGCGGGATCGTCCGCTCGGCGTGCTCCCGCACCGCCTCCAGGGTCACCGACCCCGGCGCGGTTCCCTCGGCCAGGACGACGGCGGCATACACGAGCTCGCCCATCGCGCCGTCGGGAAGCCCCACCACGGCGACGTCGGCCACGCCCTTCATGGAGCGGATCGCCGCCTCCACCTGACTGGGGTAGACGTTGAAGCCGCCGGTGAGGATCAGCTCGCGCTTACGGTCGGCCATCCACAGGAAGGAGTCCTCCCGGCGCACGATGTCGCCCGTGCGCAGCCAGCCTCCCGGCAGGATCGCGGCCTGCGTGGCCGCCTCGTCCTCCCAGTAGCCGGCGAAGACCTGGGGGCCGCGCACCAGCAGCTCGCCCGGCTCGCCGTCGGGCACCTCCCGGTCAGGGTCCGGGTCCTCGGGGTCCACAACGCGCACGTCCGTGGAGGGGAAGGGCAGGCCCAGCGCACCCAGGCGGCGCGAGGCCCCATGGGCGTGCCCGCGACGATCGGACTCGTCTCAGTCATGCCGTAGCCCTCGACGAAGAAGCCGCCGGTCGCCTTCTCCCAGCGGGCCCCGACCTCCGGCGGCATCGGGGCCGCCCCGCACACCCCGTAGCGCAGGGTGCCCAGGTTCGTGCCCCGCTTCTGTGCGCCGTCGAGGATCCGTTCGAACATGACCGGCACGCCGACGAAGAAGGTGAAGGGGCGCCGCTCGTGCGCAGCGAGCACCTGATCCACCGAGAACTTGGGCAGCATCACCTGGGTGGCGGCCTTCTGCACCGCGCAGAAGAGGTTGAAGGTCAGCCCGAAGGCGTGGAAGAAGGGCAGCAGGCACAGGAAGTTCTCCCCGCCCTCATGCAGCATCGGCACCCAGGCGATGGCCTGGTTGGCGTTGGCCCGCAGATTGGTATGCGTGAGCATCGCCGCCTTGGGGGTGCCGGTCGTCCCGCCGGTGTGCAGCAGGACCGCGATGTCGGAGCCGGCCGGGTAGGGGAAGCGTGAGGGGATCCGGTGGGCGCCGGCCACCTCCTTGTCCCAGGAGCGCACCCCCGCCGGCAGCCGCGGGGCCCGGAAGGCGGCCCGCTGCCGGCGGGCCCGCTCCACCGGAAGACGCAGCGCGGCGCGCAGACGCACCGGCATTGCGGCTGAGAGGTCCACGCTGAAGACCGTGCGCCCCTGGAGCGCATCGCCGTCGGCGCGTGAAGCCGGACGGGGATCGGTGACGAGGCCGACGCCCTTCTCCCACACGATGACGACGCGGGCCCCGTGCGCGTCCAGCTGGGAACGGATCTCCTCGGCGGGCGCCAACGGGTTATGCTCGGCCACGACCGCGCCGATGCGCAGCGCCCCGTAGAGGGCCACGGCGTGCTGCGGGCAGTTCGGCATGATGAGGGCCACCCGGTCGCCCTTGTGCACCCCCGAAGTCCGCAGCACCTGTGCCGCCCGCTCTGAGGCCTCCAGCAGCTCGCGGTAGGTCATCTCCGCGCCCAGGAAGTCGATGGCGACCCGATCGGGGTAGAAGCGCGCCGCCGTCTCCAGCAGCTCGCTCAGCGGCGCGTCGGGAACCTCGATCGCCGCCGGGATGCCGGGCTGGTAGTGAGGGCGCAGGTAGTGGCGGTGGTCCTGGGTGGCCCGCTGCGGTGAGGCGGCGGCGTTGATCGTGCTGTCAGTCATGTCTGTGGAGTCGAATCGGGCTGTGGGTGGGAGCAGTCAGGTGATCTGGGGCGGCTGCGATCTGAAGGCATGCCCTCAGCGGGAGGCCGCGCTGTCATGCGGCCCGGTCTTGCCGTCCTGGCCGCCCTCCTGCTGACCGCCGTCCCTGCGCTCACCCCTGCCGGGGAAGTGCTCGACGATGGACACGGCCGCCGCCGTCGCCGCCCCGGAGGCCGCCTCCCGGGCCGCCAGGAGCTCATCGCGCACCACGCGCCGCAGCACCTTGCCGATCTGGGAGCGGGGCATCTCGGTCAGGATCGCGATCTGGCGCGGCAGGGCATAGTTGGACAAGTTCTTGGCCGCCCACTCGCGCACCTGCTCCAGGGTGACCGTCTGGCCCTCCTTGGGCAGGATCGCGGCGACCACGGACTCATTGCCGGCCTCGGCCGGCAGCCCGACGACGGCGACCTCCTCCACCTGCGGCATCGAGCGGACCGCGGCCTCCACCTCCGTGGGGTAGATGTTGAAGCCCCCGGAGATGATGAGCTCCTTGCGGCGGTCGGCGATGACGTAGAAGCCGTCCGCCTCCTGGCGCACCAGGTCGCCCGTGCGCAGCCAGCCCCCGTCCAGCAGCACCTCGGCGCTCTCCTCGGGGTTGTCCCAGTAGCCGGAGAACACCTGGGGGCCGCGGGCCAGCAGCTCGCCGACCTCCCCGGGAGCCACCTCGCGCTCGACATCCTCAGGGTCCACCAGACGCACCTGCGTGGAGGGATAGGGCACCCCCAGGGTGCCGGGCCGACGCGCCGGTGAGATCGGGTTGCCCAGGATGATGGGGGAGGACTCGGTCATCCCGTAGCCCTCGATGATGGTGCCACCGGTGGCCTCCTCCCAGGCCTGCGCCACCGCCAGCGGGTTGGGGGCCGCCCCGCACACGGCGATCTTGCAGGAGGACAGATTCGCCCCGGTGGCCCGCGCCCGGGTCACCAGACGGTCGAACATGACCGGCACCCCCGGGAAGAAGGTGGCCGGGCGCCGCTTCCAGGCGGCCAGCACCAGGTCCGCCCCGAACTTGGGCAGCACCACCTGGGTGGCGGCCAGCCCCACCGCGCACAGCAGCGACAGGACATGCCGAAGGCGTGGAAGAAGGGCAGGACCGCGTAGAAGGTCTCCTTGCCCGCGCTCGTGGTGCCGGACGCCCAGGCCAAGGACATCTCGGCGTTGGAGCGCAGGTTCTCGTGGGTGAGGCACACGGCCTTGGGCGTGCCCGTCGTCCCGCCGGTGTACAGCAGGGCCGCCGCCTCCGAGACGCTCGGCAGCGGGAAGCCCGTGGCCAAGGGGATGGCGGAGGCGGCCAGGTCGTCCCAGGAGCGCACCCCGGCCGGGATCCTGCCGCGCAGCTCGCGGCGCTGGGTGCGGGCGGCCGCCACCGGCAGCCTCAGGGCCAGGCGGCTGCGCAACGGAAGATGACGGGACAGGTCCACCGAGTACACGCTCAGGCCCCCCAGGCCCGCCGCCTCCAGTGAGCCCACCGCCGCCACGAGGCGCTCGAGGGTCTTCTCCCAGGCGATGATGACGCGCCCACGGTGGATGTGGAACTGCTCGCGCAGCTGAGCGGCGGGCGCCAGCGGGTTGTGCTCGGCCACGATCGCCCCGATGCGCCAGGCCGCGTAGGCCACGACCACGTGCTGAGGGCAGTTGGGAAGAATGACCCCGACGACGTCCCCGCGCCCGACCCCCAGGCCCCGCAGGGCCTCCGCGGCCCGCGCCACCTGGGTCTCCAGCTGGGAGTAAGTCGTCGTGGCGCCCAGGAAGTCCAGGGCCACCCGGTCCGGGAAGTCCCGGGCGGCGTCGCGCAGCATGCAGGACAGGGGCTCGCTCACCGCAGGGATCGTGGAGGGCACCCCCGCCTGACGGTAGACGGCCTCAAGGGCCTCATGACCGGAGGCGTCCGAGCTGGCCGCCGACGCGGCGCCACGCGTGAGCGCGGCTACCGACGTGCGTGAAGCACTCATGGGTCTTCCCCCTTGTCTGCCGTGAGCCTTCCCCCGACGGGGAGGGTTTCGCCCGCCGCGGGTTGCCGCCCGCGAGCGACGATGAGAACTCAGGAGCAACCGTAACCTACGGTGGCGTAACCTGCGTGGTCGGTGGCGTTGACAACCCTGTGCGATCCGGCTCACCGCCGGAGGAACGCGGCTCCAGGCCCCGGAGGAGCGGTAGGCGGCTGACCACCCGCAGGCGGCGCGTGGGACGAGTCATCGCCACATACAGGTCGCCCGCGCTGCGCTCACCGATCTCAGCGGGATCCACGAGCACTACGACGTCGAACTCCAGTCCCTTGGACAGCACCGGGTCGACCACCAGCAGTCGCGAGCGCAGCACGTCGCCTCCCGGAGCCTCCATCGCCGCGGCCAGGTCCGGGTCCTGGCGCAGCAGCGCCTCGGTGCGGCCGGGGGAGGGGCAGATGACCGCGATGCGCCCGACGCCGGCCCCACCTGATCATCCAGGCGGGCCGACTCCTGGGCCACGACCTCGCGCAGGAGACTCGCCCAGGCCTCGGGCTGCCCACCCTGAGGGGACTGCGACAGGTCGGTGACCTCCAGGCAGTCGGGCAGGTCGCGCACCGAGCGCACGGGGTAGACCGGCGGGTGACCCAGCTGCGTCACCGTCTCCTCGGCCGCCTCCATGATCGTGGCCGGCGTGCGGTAGCAGACGCTGAGGGCCTCCTCGCGCAGCGGGGTCGAGCCTCCACGCGAGCGCCCCGACTGCCGGCCCTGCCGCGAGCGCGAACGGGCCCGGTGGCGGGACTGCGACCGGGAGCGGCCCTGGGGCTCCGCAGCATCATCAGCCGACGCCGTCCCCAGGGCGGTGAGCACCTCACCCCAGCTGCCCGGGGCGTGGGGGCCCGAGTACTGGGCCAGGTCCCCCACCACCGTGAAGGATCGCACCGGGCAGCGACGCGCCAGCGCCCGCCACGCCATGGTGCCCAGCTCCTGGGCCTCATCGACGACGACGTGCCCGTAGGTCCACGTCCGATCCGCCCGGGCCCGCTCGGCCAGAGTCAGAGTGGGGCCGCCCTGGGAGACCCGGTCGGCCAGCATCTCGGCACTGACCATCCCGCCGCCCAGCTCCTGGGACTCGATTGCCTGGGCCGCGTAGGCCACCAGGTCCTCGCGGCGGCGGGCCTCCAGTCGGGCGCGCCGGGCCTGGGCGTCCTCGCTGGGGCCCAGCAGCTCGGCCAGCTCGTCAATGAGCGGGATGTCCGCCGCACTCAGAGCGCTCCCGGGCTCACGGTGCAGCAGCGCGCGCTCCTGCTCGCTCAAGGATGGCGCCACCTGCTCCAGGAGGGCGGGCCGGCTCCACAGCCGCTCCAGCAGCCCCTGGGGCGTCGTCGGCATCCAGCACAGGTTGATCTCCCGACGGGCGTCACGGGCGGTACGGATGTCCTCCCGGATCCAGGCGCGCGTGTCGGCGTCCGAGGCGTCCTGGTTCGTGGCCGCCGCGTACTGGTCGGTCAGGCGCTCCAGCAGCCAGATCACGAAGGCCTCGCGGGCCAGGTTGTGGGGCTTGCCGCCCCGACGGGCCCGGGAGGCCGCCTCACGCACGTCGTCGGGCTCCAGGGACAGGCGCACCCCCCTGGACCTCGATCTCGCGGGGAGCATCCGGGACGCGCTGCAGGCCCCGCACCGCCCGCTCCAGGGCCTTGACCCACAGGGAGCGACCTTTGAGCTCGGCGATACGGGCATCCTCCTGCGCCGTGGCCCGCACCCCGGGAACCAGGTCGCCAATCGTCGTGGAGACCACCCCCGTCTCACCCAGGGAGGGCAGCACCTGCTCCACATAGCGCAGGAAGGTGCGCGACGGTCCCACCAGGAGCACGCCGGAACGCTCCAGGCGCTCGCGCTCGGAGTAGAACAGGTAGGCCACCCGGTGCAGCGCCACCGCCGTCTTACCCGTCCCCGGGCCGCCCTGGACCACGAGCACACCCCGGCCCGAGGAGGTGACGACCCGGTCCTGCTCGGCCTGAATCGTGGCCACGATGTCACCCATACGGCCGTCACGGGCGCTGGACATCGCGGCGATGAGCGCCCCCTCGCCCTGCAGGTCCCCAGCGGCCACGGCCGTCCCCGACGAGCCGGACGGGGTCTGGCCGGCCTTCAGGGCGGCCAGGTCCAGGACCTCGTCCTCCACCCCGAGCACCTGACGGGCCCGGGTGTCGATGTGCCGCCGGCGCACCAGCCCCATGGGCTCGGAGGCCGTGGCCTGATAGAAGGCCCGGGCCAGAGGGGCGCGCCAGTCCAGGATCACCTCACGGTGCTGGGCGTCCTGCAGACCGATGCGCCCCACGTAGTGGCGCCGTCCCCCGTCCGTGACCGGGGAGGAGCCGCCCGTGCCCCTGCCAGAGCCGGAGGCCGGGGCCCGCTCGGAGGCCCCCGAGTCCGACGCGTCATCGGGCGAGGTGCTCATATCCATCCGTCCGAAGACCAGACGGTCCTCGACCCCCTCCAGGGAGGAGACCAGAGACGAGTAGTGCACGGCGTAGGCGTCCCGCTCCCCGCGGGACTGGTGGGTGCCGCTGACGCCCTGGGCCTCGGTACGGGCCAGGGAGTGGCGGGCCTGAGCCAGCTGGCGGTCCAGCTCGCTGTAGGCGAGGTCGACGACGACCTGCTCACCGCGCATCTCGCGCTCGCGGACACTGCCCGCATCTTCCTCCGCCCGCGACGGCGCCTCCTGCTGGGAGTGCGGTGGGCGAGAGGGGATCGTCTGACTCACAAGGCCTCGCATCGGTTCTGGTTCTGGCAGGCATGCGCGTGGGGTGCGCTGGCCGGCTCTGGTTGACGCTGACGGGTACTGGGGTCGGTGATGGCTTCAGTACGGTCGACCCATTATTCTCCTGCTGACGCCCCGACGGGGACGCCGAGGGCGAACAAGGCGCCCGAACCCGGCGCGGGCGGGAACATCGACAATCCAGAAGGTGTTGGCAGGAGTGCCCAGGACGCTAACCGCCGTTCCCGGGCACTCACCCGGACGAATCCTGATAAAACGCCGAATCGTCTCACTGAGCCGAGGACGCTCGACGTCGCTCGACCATGGAGCGACTCACACGGGATCGCTCCGGGTGCCGAACCCAGGCCATGCCCAGACCATGACCATCGCACGACACGGACACGCCCTCCCCGGCGCCGTCGGTCTCGCCGCCCGTCACCTCGGGCGGCGAGCGCACCAACGGACCCATGCCACGGGAGGATGAACCAGACCAGACAGGAGGAGACGGGCTCGTGAGACCACTGTTCACCATCCAGCACCCCGCGGATCAGCCGATCTCCCCGAGGGTCCTCATCCACTACTTCGAGGGCGCCATGGACGCCGGCAACGCCGGCGCGCTGGCCGTCGACCAGCTGCTCATGACGCTCCCCAGCGAGCGTGTCGCCACCTTCGACATCGACGCCCTCGTGGACTACCGCGCCCGGCGTCCCACGATGACCTTCGTTCATAACAACTACTCCTCGGTCACCATGCCCGAGCTGGTCCTGGATCTCCTCCATGACGACGACGGCGAGGACGTCCTCCTGCTCCACGGCAGCGAGCCGGACTACCGCTGGGACGAGTTCGTCGGAGCCGTGGCCCACCTGGCCGTCTCCATGGGCGTGAGCCAGGCCGTCGGCATGAGCGGCATCCCCATGGCCGTGCCCCACACGCGCCCGACCTACGTCCACCACCACGGCAGCCAGCCCGACCTGCTGCCCAACCAGCCCGAGCTCTTCGGGCACGTCGAGCTGCCCGGGTCGATGTCGGCCTACCTCGAGCTGCGTCTGGGCGAGCTGGGCCTGGACTCCCGGGGAGTCTCGGCCGCGATCCCGCACTACGTGGCCCGCGACGAGTTCCCGCAGGGGGCCTCGGCACTGTTGACCGCCGTCGTGCAGGCCACCGGCCTGGCGCTGCCGGTCGGGGACCTCGAGGCCGCCGCCAGCATCAACCGTGCCGAGATCAACGCCGAGGCCGCTCAGCAACCGGAGGTCAGCGCCGTCGTCTCCGCCCTGGAGGCCCAGTACGACGCCATGGCCCCCAGGATCGCCATCGACGAGGTCGACACCTCCGCGCCGATCCTCAACCTTCCCAGCGCCGAGGAGATCGGCGCGCGCCTGGAGGCCTTCCTGGAGGCCAACGACTCCGGGGACCTGGGGTCCCAGGGCTGGAACCCCGGCCGCGGGAGCTGACCGGTATCGAGCGCTGCTGGCGCCCCCGGACCGGCGGCCGGTCAATTGCCTCGTGCGGGTCTAGCGGACCCGGACACCCTCAGGGCGCGGTAGCGCGGCGTCATCGAGCGCCCAGGTGCGCACCGGCAGCGGCAGGCGGCGCACTGCGCGCTCTGCCTCCTCGAGCTCGCCTTCCGTGAAGGGGTCCTGGCGGGCCACCAGCACCAGGTTGCCCCGGCGCCGGCCACGCGCCGCGGCGGCATCGGCGACGATGAACGCGCGGGAGGTGTCCCCGTCCAGGGCGCCGGCGAGCGTGGCGATCTCAGCGCCGGCCAGGGCACGCGGCATGGAGGCGGTGTTGACCAGCAGCAGTCCTCCTGGAGCCAGCGCCCTCAGGCAGGAGTCGAAGAACTCCCGGTTCCTGCAGGAGGCCGGCACGCTCCCACCGTTGAACACGTCGCGCACCACGACGTCCCACTGGCCCGGCCGCAGCCCCGCCACCACCTCGGCGGCGTCGCCGACCCGGATCCGCAGCCTGGGGGACCGGGGCAGGTCGAACCAGGTCCGCACCTGGCTCGCGAGGATCTCATCGATCTCGACGGCGACCTGCTGGGAGCCGGGGCGGGTCACGTCCCACGCCCTGGCCAGGGCGCAGCCCGCCCCGCCCAGGTGGAGCGCCCTGACGGGGCTGCCCTCGCCGAGCAGGGCCGTGAGCACCGCGTCCATCTGCTGGTGGTACTCGAAGTCAAGGTGGGAGGGGTCGCGCAGGTCCAGGAAGGAGGACTCCGCGCCGTCGAGCATGAGAAGGATCCCGGTGTCTCGCGCCACGAGCTCGGCCGTGGCCAGGGAAGTGCGCACCGGGCCTGAGGGCAGGTCGGTCAGCGCCGGGGCACCGGAGCTCCTGCGTCTACGTGTCACAGCCCCACGGTAGCCTGAGAGGAGCGCGGGCGGACTCCTCGGGGGCCGTCAGCCGGTGAGTCCGTCGCACTCGTTGAGGAGGTGGAGATGAGCAGAGCACCCCGTTCCCAGGCCGCGCGCCGGTCCTGGGGGGACGATGACTCCGCCACCCCCATCATCCACGTCGACATGGACGCCTTCTTCGCCTCGGTCGAGCTCCTCGAGCACCCCGAGCTGGCCGGCCGTCCCGTCATCGTCGGCGGCAGCGACGGCCGGGGCGTCGTCTCGGCAGCCTCCTACGAGGCCCGCGCCTTCGGCGTCTCCTCGGCGATGTCCATGGCCGAGGCCTCCCGCCGCTGCCCCCAGGCCGTGGTCCTCCCCGTGCGCCACGGCCTCTACTCCCAGGTCTCCGCCCAGGTCATGGCCGTCCTGGCCGAGGTCACCCCCGCCCTGGAGAAGGTGAGCATCGACGAGGCCTTCCTGGATGTGAGCGGGGCCAGGCGCCGCATGGGCTCCCCGGTGACCATCGGCCGCTGGATCCGCGCCGAGATACGCCGGCGAGTGGGCGTTCCGGCCTCGGTGGGCATCGCCTCCACCAAGTTCATCGCCAAGCTCGCCTCCTCCCACGCCAAGCCCGACGGACTACTCCTGGTGCCGGCCGCCGCCACGCAGGACTTCCTCAACGTGCTGCCGGTCGGGGCCCTGTGGGGCGTTGGCACCCGGACCCAGGAGGTCCTGGCCAGATGGGGGATTCAGGATGTGCGCACCCTGGCGGGCACTGACGTGCGTCACCTGGAGAAGATCCTCGGCCGGGCCGCCGGGCGCCACCTGCACGAGCTGTCCCACGGCGTCGACCCCCGCCGGGTCGAGCCGGTGCGTGAGGAGAAGTCGGTGGGCACCGAGACCACCTTCTTCGAGACCCTCACCGACCGGGACCACGCCCGGCGGGTCCTGCTGGACCAGACCCACCAGTGCGCCGCCCGTCTGCGCGCGGCGGACCGGCGCTGCCGGGTCGCCGTCCTCAAGGCCCGAGGGGCCGACTTCACCACCGTCACCCGCTCACGCACCCTGGCCACCCCCACCGACCTCGCCCAGGACATCTGGGAGACCGTCTCCTCGCTCTACTCCGCCCTGCCCACCCCGCCCGGTGGCTTCCGCCTCCTGGGGGTGCGGGTCGAGGGACTGCTGCGCCCCGACGACGGTGTGCAGCTCCTCCTGGACGAGGACCCGCGGCGCGGCGCCTCCGAGCGGGCCGCCGACGCCGTGCGCCGCAGGTGGGGAGCTCACGCAGTGGCCCCAGCCAGCCTCCTGTCAGGAGACGGCCCCACCAAGGCACCGCCCGGGCAGGAAGGGCGAGGTCGTCGTCGGTGACCCGGGTGGGGGAGCCGTCTGCGTCCCGGCCAACCTCGTCGGTGAGTTTCTCCTGAGCCCCCACAGCGCCTATCCTGGCAACTACGGCGCAGATCCCCGGCCCCGCCCGGAAGCAAGGAGCATGATGGCACTGTCAGAGCGAGAGCAGCAGGTCCTGCGAGACCTGGAATCGCAGCTCCATGAGGATGACCCCGAGCTGGCTCAGACGTTCCAGCGTGAGGAGCGTCGGCTCTCACGGCCTTCGCCCCGCCATATCGGCGGCGGCGTGGCCCTGGTCCTGGTCGGTCTGGCGCTCCTCATCGCAGGGGTCTCGGTGCCCCACAGCCTCCTGTCCATCCTGCTGGGGGTCGCCGGTTTCCTCGTGGCCGTCGGAGGTGTCGCAATGGCGCTGACCCGGGTCGAGAGCACGTCGAGCTCAGGTCAGTCCGCGGCAGGACGGGGCAGGCCCGCCAAGGGCGGCGGGAAGAAGCGCTCCTCCTTCATGGATCGCCAGTCAGAGCGCTGGGATCGCCGTCGCGACTCAGAGGACTGACCGGCCCGCATCCACCTCCCCGAGCCCCCACTCCTCTCCAGCCGCTCCACCGCGCCCGCGCCCGCGCCCCTGCAGCGGTGCTGGCGTACGCCGATCCCCACATCCCTCCACTGCCCCCACTTCCCTCCACCTCCATATTCCTCCCGCCGGCACGGCTCCACAGGTCCTGTCTCCAACGCTCACCCGTTGCAGACAGGACCTGAGTATCTGCAGACCCCGATCAGTCCTCTGCGGACCTCATCAGGTCGGGACAGAATCCTGAGAATCTCAAGGAATTCCTTGGACTCGGAAGAGCTGCCTCGAGAGCGGTGCGGCTCCGCTCCTACCTCTGCTCGGAGCTCCGAACTCCACCAGAACCCTGCGTGCAGGCCGAGTGGAATCTGCTTTTTTCCTGGATACCCACCACGCCGAGGAGGGTGGTGGTGAATGCCTCCCTCCACCTGTCCTCCACCTCCCTCCACCTCGCGTAAGTAGGCGGTGAACTGCTGTGATTCCAACGAAAAGTCAGGGGTGTGAGGTGGTGGTGCCGTCGTTGGCGATACCCAGCTGTGATGCTCTCGAAGAGGAGGGGTGGGAGAAAAGGGAGGGAAGTGGAGTAGGGTGGGGTACACGGGGTCGTCGAGGGGAAGGAGGTGGCTCATGTTCTTGGGAACGCATGCACCCAAGCTGGACGAGAAGGGCCGTCTCATCCTCCCGGCGAAGTTCCGTGAGGAGCTTGCGGGCGGCGTGGTTCTGACTCGAGGTCAGGAGCACTGCCTGTACGCCTTCACCGCCGCCGAGTTCGAGCGCATGTACGCCCAGCTGCGTGAGGCCCCCCTTGCCCAGAAGCAGGCGCGTGACTACGTGCGCGTCATGCTCTCGGGGGCGGACTCGCAGATCCCGGACAAGCAGGGGCGGATCACTCTGCCGGCCCCACTGAGGGCCTACGCGGGCCTGAAGAAGGACCTGGCGGTGATCGGAGCCGGTGCCCGGGTGGAGATCTGGGACTCCGAGTCCTGGAGCACCTACCTGGCCGCCCAGGAACAGGTCTTCGCCGACACGGCCGAGGAGATCATCCCCGGTTTCTTCTGACGCCTCGACCTCTTCGACAACTGAACGAACCCGACGGACCGCACGCAGATGCCATCTGGGCTCTGGCGAACCATCTCGTGAGGTCTCCGCCCGATGTCGAGTCCGACGCCTCTTCCCCGGCGCCGGAACCACGGGAGGAGTCCTGGCGAGATGGCCGCCCCGCACGGTGCGCCGGGGAGGGACGGATGTCGAGGGGTCTTCAGCAACTGACAACCAGCCGGGTACCCGGACCGGGGCCGGGCCAGCACCAGAAAGGAGCACGCCTCATGACCAGTTCTCAGGCGCAGGCATCCGCTGCCGACGCCGTCGGCCGGCACGAGCCGGTGCTCCTGGAGCGCTGCCTGGACCTGCTCGCGCCCGCCATCGAGGGCGCTGCCGGCAGCGCGACGGCGCCCGGCCCGGCCCAGCCGGTCATGATCGACTGCACCCTGGGCATGGGGGGCCACACTGAGGCGGCGCTCGAGCGCTTCGCGACCCTCAAGGTCGTGGGCATCGACCGCGACCCCGAGGCGATCGCACTGGCCTCGGCGCGCCTGGCCCGCTTCGGGGACCGCTTCGTCGCGGTTCAGGCGACCTACGACGCCGTCAGCCGGGTGGCTCGTGAGCACTCCGTTCGTGCGGAGGGGACCGTGGACGCCGTCCTCATGGACCTGGGGGTCTCCTCCCTTCAGCTCGACGAGGCCTCGCGGGGCTTCTCCTACGCCCGCCCGGCGCCTCTCGACATGCGCATGGACCAGGGTTCAGGAATGACCGCCCAGGACCTGCTGGCGCATGCCGACGTCGCCGAGCTCACCCGCATTCTGCGCACCTACGGCGAGGAGCGCTTCGCCTCCCGCATCGCCGCCGCCATCGTGCGCCGCCGCGAGTCCGGGATCCGGTGGCCAGTACCCAGGACCTGGCCGAGCTCGTCCGTCAGTCCGTGCCCGCGCCGGCGCGCCGCAGCGGCGGGCACCCGGCCAAACGGACCTTCCAGGCGCTGCGCATCGCCGTCAACGCCGAGCTCGACGTCCTGGAGCGGGCCGTGCCCCGGGCTCTCAACAGCCTGCGCGTGGGAGGGCGCCTGGTGGTGGAGTCCTACCAGTCCCTGGAGGACCGCATCGTCAAGCGGGCGCTGGCCCACGGAGCCACCTCCCGGGCGCCCCAGGACCTGCCGGTCGTCCCCGAGGCGGACCGCCCCTACCTGGAGCTGCTCACCAACGGCGCGGAGAAGGCCGACGCCCGCGAGCTCGACCACAACCCCCGCTCAGCACCGGTGCGACTACGGGCAGCCGTCCGCCTGCGTCCGGCCGACCAGGCCCCTTCCCCAGAGGCCTCTGCGCCCGCCGGCGGCCGAGGACGGGACCCCGGGCACCGCAGCGGTCAACGCACCGCCCGCCGTCGCCACCGCAGCTAGGCGGCCCAGCCGCTCCAGACGCCGGCGGACCGCCCCAGGCGGCCAACGATTCCACTGCACCATCGTCCATCCACACCAGTCCAACTACGCCACAGGGAAGGCATATTGATGAGCGCCACTGCTACTGCTCGAGTCACCCGCCCGATCGCGACGCGGCGCACCGCCCAGGCAAGTGGTTCCACCAGCACCCAGGGACGCGCCGAGGCGGGTGCCGTCAACCGGCCCCAGCTGCGGGTCGTCAGCGGCGCCTCCCGGGCGGCCTCGTCCTCCCTTCCCTTCCTGACCGTCATCATCCTCGTGCTGGCCGGCGCTCTCATCACCTCGATGCTCCTCAACGCCAAGATGGCCGACACCGCCTACCGGATGAAGGAGAAGCAGATCGAGCTCAACGTCGCCGAGGACCACGTCGAGACGCTGCGCACCCAGGTTCAGGAGGCCTCGGCGCCCGACGCGCTGGCCGGCCGCGCCAAGGAGCTCGGGATGGTACCCGCCGCCGCCCCCGGCGTCGTCGACGTCAATAAGGGGCAGCTCACGGAGGGAACCCCCCGCCCACGCCGCCAAGAACGGGAAGTAGGCGCCTGTGAATCCCTCGCGTCGTCAGGCGCTCCAGCTCGGAGGGCTGCTCGTGTTCACCGCACTGACCGGGCGCACCGTCTACGTTCAGGCGATTGAGGGGCCGGAGCTGGCCCAGAAGGCGAAGGCCGAGCGCACGGTCACCTGGGTCAACCGAGCCCCCCGAGGCGACATCACCGGGCGCGACGGCACCGTCCTGGCCTCCTCGGCGGTCAGCTACGACGTCGGCGTCAACCAGCCCGCCATCGCCCAGTACGAGCGCACCGAGATGCGACTCAACGAGTCCACCGGTGTCAACGAGAAGGTCGTCGTCGACTACGGGGCGACGGCGGTCGCGGCCCAGCTCGCCCCGATCCTCGACGTCGATCCCCTGGAGCTGGGAGCCAAGCTCGTGGGAAATCGGAGCTACGAGGTCATCGCCCAGGAGGTCTCTCCTGACACCTGGCGCAAAATCAAGGCCCTGGACATCCCCGGGGTCGAGCCCGACCAGCGCACCCGACGCACCTACCCGGCCGGGACCGTGGCCGGCAACGTCCTGGGCTTCACCCACGAGGGCGAGCACAACCGCGAGCTCATCGGGGCGGCCGGGCTGGAGCTCACCCAGAACAAGCTCCTGACGGGAACCGACGGCAAGGCAGTGAGGAGGTCGGGCGCAGCGGCGTCATCATCCCCACCGGTGAGCAGGAGGACGAACCGGCCAGGCCCGGTGCCACGGTGCGCACCACCCTCAATCCCGACCTGCAGTCCATCGCCCAGGAGACCATCGACAAGACGGTGGCCGCCCAGCACGCGGACTGGGGCATCGTCATGGCTATGGAGCCGGCCACAGGCAAGGTCGTGGTCCTGGCCGACTCCAACTCGGTCGACCCCTCCGACCCCTCGGCCACCTCCGAGGAGAACCGCACCGCCCGCAGCGTGCAGGCCGTCTTCGAGCCGGGAAGCGTCGGCAAGGTCGTCACCTTCGCCACCGCTCTGGAGGAGGGCGCCGTCAAGCCCGAGGACACCTGGACCGTCCCCTACACCTGGACCTCGGCCAACGGGCAGACCTTCAAGGACTCCCACGAGCACGAGACCCAGACCCTGACCACCGCCGGAGTTCTGGCGGAGTCCTCCAACGTCGGCACTGTGCAGATCGGCGAGAAGCTCGCCGACGACGTCCGCTACGACTACATGAAGCGCTTCGGCTGGGGGCAGGCCACGGGCATCGAGATGCCGGCGGAGTCCGACGGCATCCTCTACCCGCCCAGCTCCTGGGACGACCGTACCCGTTACACCACGATGTTCGGGCAGGGCGTGGCCGGTACCACGCTCCAGTCCCTCCAGGTGCTGGCCACCGTGGCCAACAAGGGCGTGCGCGTGGCCCCACGCGTCATCGACGCCTGGATCGACGCCGACGGCAAGGAGACCCCCCAGGACCGCCCCGAGGGGGTGCGGGTCATCTCCGAGGCGACGGCCAAGACCCTCACCGAGATGCTCATCGGCGTCACTCAGGAGGGCGGTACCGCGGAGTCGGCCTCCATCAACGGTTACCTGGTGGCCGGTAAGACCGGAACCACCGAGATCCTCACCGACGACTCCACCGTGGCCTCCTTCGTCGGCTTCCTGCCTGCGCGCGACCCGGTGCTGGCGATCGCGGTCATCGTCAACCGTCCCGAGGGGATCTACGGAGGCACCGTTGCCGCCCCCGTCTTCCGGGAGGTGGCGCTGGCAGCCATGCAGGCGCTCAACATCGCCCCGGACCCCAGCGTCGTGGCGGCCCGGGCGGCTCGCAACGGGGCCGGAGGAGAGAGGGACGCGAATCAGTGAGGACGCCTATAGGTAGATGAGCGTGACCACCAGCACCTCGGCGAAGTGGGCCGGAGGGGCTCTTGTGGAACATCGACAGTGGAAGGTCGCGATAGATTGAGGAACTATGAGCAACCACGCCTACGAGTCGGCCGCCGCCCTACGGCCGAGCTCCAATGGTCCCATCCCCATCAGCACCTTGTGCGAGCGCTTCTCCCTGGCTCCCGCCTCAGCTGAGGACGCCGCGGCCCTCAACGACCTGAGCATCCTGGGGGTCAGCGTCGACTCCGCTGACACCGCCCCGGGCGAGCTCTTCGTGGGACTGCCCGGTTTCACCGTCCACGGCGCCCGCTTCGCCGGCGATGCCGTCGCGTCCGGTGCCGTTGCCGTCCTGACCGATGCCGACGGCGCCCAGATTGTCCACCAGACCGCTCCCGGTACCCCCGTCCTCGTGCACAGCGACCCCCGCGCCGTCGTCGGCCCCCTGAGCGCCGAGGTCTACCACCACCCGGCACGCGGCCTGGTCACCACCGCCGTCACGGGAACCAACGGCAAGACGACCACCGCATACTTCCTCGACGCCATCCTGTCCGCTCACGTCGGAGGCTGCATGGTGGCCGGAACCGTCGAGCTGCGCGTGGGGGAGCGCTCCGTGGAGTCCCCGCGCACCACCGTCGAGGCCCCCGTCCTGCAGCGGATGATGGCCCTGGCCGTGGAGGACAAGGTCGGCGCCGCCTCCCTGGAGGCCTCCAGCCACGCCATCGTCCTGCACCGGCTCGATGGGATTGTCGTCGACGTCGCCGGCTTCACCAACCTCCAGCGCGACCACCTCGACTTCCACAAGACCATGGAGGGCTACCTGGAGGCCAAGGCGCAGCTGTTCACCCCCGAGCACGCCCGCCGCGGCGTGGTCTGCGTCGACGACCAGTGGGGGGGCGGCCCTGGCCGCCGAGGCCCCCATCGAGATCGACCGCGTGCGCGCCTACCCCGGTGAGACTCCCGCCGACTGGTGGGTCAGCGACGCCGCCGTCTCCCTGACCGACTCCGCCACCACCTTCACCCTCCACGGGCCCGACGGCGAGAAGATCGAGGCCTCCTGCCCCCTTCCCGGACTCGTCAACGTGCAGAACGCCGCCCTGGCCCTGGTCATAGCCATCCGCGCCGGGGTGCCCGCCGCTACGGCCGCCGCGGCCCTGGCCGGTGCCCACAACATCCCCGGCCGCATGCAGCGCATCAGCCAGCGTGACGGCCGACGCGGCCTGTGCATCGTCGACTTCGCCCACACCCCCGATGCCATGGAGCTGGCCCTCAAGGCCGTGCGCCCCATCACCCCGGGGCGCCTCATCGTGGTCTTCGGCTCCGACGGCGACCGCGACCAGGGCAAGCGGCCCATGCTGGGCGAGGTGTGCGCCCGCCTGGCCGATGTTCTGGTCGTCACCGACGAGAACCCCCGCAGCGAGGATCCCCAGCTCATCCGCAACGCCATCCTCGAGGGGGTGCGCGGCGTGCGCCCCGACCTGACGGACGTCGAGGAGATCACCACCTGGCGCGGCGACGCCGTGCGCCGGGGTGTCGAGCTGTGCGGACCCGACGACACCGTCATCGTCACCGGGAAGGGCCACGAACCCTTCCTGGAGATGGCCGGGGAGTTCATCCGCTACAACGACGCGCCCGTGATGGCTGAGGCCGTCGAGGAGAAATGGGGACGGGCATGAGGCTCAGCCTGAGTCAGATCGCAGCCGCCGTCGGCGGAAGGCTCATCGGCCCTGACGCGCCGGTGACCGGACCGGTTGTCACCGACTCCCGCCAGGCCGCCGAGGGCTCACTGTTCGTCGCCGTGCACGGCGAGCGCACCGACGGCCACGCCCACCTGGGATCGGCCCGCGACCTGGGCGCCGTCGGCGCCATCGTCTCCGACCTGGAGGCCGCCCGCAGCGGACTGTCCCAGGGGCAGGCCGAGGACGCGTCCATGGGGCTCGTCCTCGTGGAGGACACCGTGGCGGCCCTCGGCGCGCTGGCCCGCACCCACCTGGAGGCACTGCGCCAGGCGGCAGCCGAGCAAGGCGATCGTCTCACCGTGGTGGCGATGACCGGCTCGGTGGGCAAGACCACCACCAAGGACCTCACCCGCCAGCTCCTGGCCGCCTCCGGCCCCACGGTGGCGCCCCGGGCCAGCTTCAACAACGAGATCGGGCTGCCGCTGACCGTGCTGGAGGCCGACGAGTCCACCCGCTACCTCGTCCTGGAGATGGGGGCCTCCGGACCTGGCCACATCGCCTACCTCACCGACATCGCCCCTCTGGACGCGGCCGGGGTCCTCATGATCGGCCACGCCCACATGGGTGGGTTCGGCTCCATCGAGGGAGTCGCCGCGGCCAAGGCGGAGATCATCGCCGGCCTGCGGCCCGAGGGAATCGCCATCCTCAACGCCGACGACGCCCGCGCCGCCGCCATGGCCGAGCTCGCACCGGCACGCGTCCTGACCTTCTCCGCCCGGGGGCGACAGGCCGACCTGAGGGCCGAGAACGTGGACCTGGACGCGGCTGCCCGAGCGGCCTTCGACCTCCACCTGCCCGGTCTCGCCGAGTCCCGCCGCGTCCAGCTGGCCGTGGCGGGAGTGCACAACGTGTCCAACGCCCTGGCCGCCGCGGGGCTGGCCCTGGCCGCGGGCATCGCCCCCGAGCTCATCGCCGACAGACTCGGCTCGGTGAGCATCGAGAGCCCCCACCGAATGGATATTTCGGAACTCAGTGGTGATCTTCTCCTTATCGACGACTCCTACAACGCCAACATCGACTCCATGACGGCGGCGCTGGCGGTGCTGCCGGCTCTGGCCGGGGACCGACGTCGCGTTGTCGTGATTTCCGAGATGCTTGAGCTGGGGGAGTCCTCTGCGGCCGATCACGGGCGCACCGGAGAGCTCGCGGCCCGAGCCGGAGCCGCTATGCTCATCGGCATCGGCTCCACCCAGGAGGCACTCGAGGCGGCCAGGGCGCGAGGGGTCGAGGTCGTCGGTTTCGATGATGCCGCGACCGCCATCTCCCAGATCGACGCCCTGCTCTGCGACGGCGACGCCGTCCTGGTCAAGGGTTCCAACGGCTCGGGCGCCTGGCGCCTGGCCGACCACCTCAAGGAGGTTCGTCCCCGATGACCGCCATCCTCATCTCCGGTGTGGTCGGACTGGTGGGCACCCTGCTGGGGACCCCCCCTGCTCATCCGCTACCTCCACGCCAAGGAGTACGGACAGTTCATCCGCCAGGACGGACCCCAGGGACACTTCACCAAGCGCGGCACGCCGACCATGGGCGGCCTCGTCATCATCATCTCCACTGTCCTGGGATACACCCTGGCCAATCTCAGCCAGCTGCGCACACCGCGCGCCTCCGGGGTCCTGCTGCTCTTCCTCGTCGTCGGGCTCGGGCTCATCGGATTCCTGGACGACTTCGAGAAGATCTCCAAGCAGCGCTCCCTGGGACTGAGGGCATGGCAGAAGATCGTGGGGCAGGCGCTCATAGGCGTCGGATTCTCGGTGGCGGCCCTGCACTTCGCGGACCGCAACGGACTGACCCCCGCCTCCGCCCGGATCTCCTTCGCCCGGGACTCGGCGATCAACCTGGCCTTCGCCGGTAGCGTCGTCGGGCTCATCCTGTTCATCCTGTGGGCCAACTTCCTCATCACCGCCTGGTCCAACGCCGTCAACCTCACAGACGGGCTCGATGGACTGGCCGCCGGCGCCTCGGCCATGGTCTTCGGTGCCTACACGCTCATCGGCGTGTGGCAGACCAACCAGTCCTGCAACTACGGCCACGAGACCATGGTCCCCACCACCTGCTACCAGGTCAGGGACCCACGAGACCTGGCCATGATCGCCGCCGCCCTCATGGGGCCTGCTTCGGCTTCCTGTGGTGGAACGCCTCACCGGCCAAGATCTTCATGGGCGACACCGGGTCTCTGGCTCTGGGAGGGGCGGTCGCCGGCCTGTCGATCCTGACTCGAACCGAGTTCCTGGCTGTCATCCTGGGTGGACTGTTCCTGGCCGAGGTCATGAGCGACATCATCCAGATCGTCTCATTCAAGTCGACAGGCCGACGCGTCTTCCGCATGGCTCCACTGCATCACCACTTCGAACTGGGAGGATGGACCGAGGTCAACGTGGTGATCCGCTTCTGGATCATCGCCGGCCTGTGCGTCATCGCGGGACTCGGAATCTTCTACGCCGAGTACCTGCGCCAGCTCATCTTCGGATGAGCCAGGACGTCCGGGCCACTGCGACCCGAACCATTGAAGCAGTCTTCTCCTGCCGGAAGGTCCGTCAGGAGAAGTGAGGAACCAGGAGCGTGAGCCCGCACCGTGACCAGCCTGACTGAAGTCCCCGGTGAGCCGTCCAGCGCCGTCACCGGCCCCGGCGGGTCCCTGAGCGACCAGCTCGACGGCGCCCACGTGGCCGTCGTCGGCCTGGGGCGCACCGGGCTCGCCGTCGTCGACGCCCTGGCCACGCTGGGGGCCCGCATCCACGTCTTCGACAGTCGCGAGTCCTCCGTCGAGATGCTGCAGACCCCCGTGGCCTCCACCACGGTCGCCGATGCCGAGGCGACCGCGGCCGCCCTGGCGCAGTCCCCGGCCAGGCTCCTCGTCGTCTCACCCGGGGTCCCGGCCACCGGGCCGGTCCTGCGAGCCCGCTGCGGCGGCGGGTATCGAGACCTGGAGCGAGGTCGAGCTGGCCTGGAGGATTCAGCAGGACTCAGCGCGTCCGCAGGTGCCTTGGCTGACTCTGACCGGGACGGACGGCAAGACCACCACGGTCAGCATGCTCTCGGCGATCCTTGAGGCCCAGGGGCTCACGGCTCCGGCCGTGGGCAACATCGGCACCCCCGTCATTGAGGCGGTGCTGGCCGGCAGTGCCGACGCCCTGGCCGTAGAGCTGTCCAGCTTCCAGCTGCACACCACCAGAACCCTGGCGCCCCTGGCCTCGGCCTGCCTCAACCTGGCCGCCGACCACCTCGACTGGCACGGGGGCCTGGAGGCCTACGCCCAGGACAAGGCCCGCGTCTACTCCCACACCCGGCTCGCCGCCGTCTACAACCTCGCCGACGCCGCCACCGAGGACATGGTCCGCCAGGCCGACGTCGTCGAGGGCTGCCGAGCCGTCGGCTTCACCTTGGCCGCGCCGGCTTGGGACAGGTCGGCATGGTTGAGGACCTGCTGGTCGACCGCGCCTTTCACGCCGAGCGGCGCTCAAGCGGCGTCGAGCTGGCCACGACCGCCGACCTGGCGCACCTGGCCCCCGGGCGGCGTGCCCAGAACCTGCCCGCGCACCTGCTGGCCGACGCCCTGGCGGCCGCCGCGCTGGCCCGCGCGGCCGGAGCCGACCCGGAGGCGGTCGCCGCCGGACTGCGCGCCTACAGCCCCGGAGCCCACCGGATCGTCACCGTCGCCGAGGCGGAGGGCGTCACCTGGGTCGACGACTCCAAGGCCACCAACCCGCACTCCGCCGAGGCCGCACTGACCTCCCTGCCGCAGGGGACCGGCGTGTGGATCTGCGGCGGCGACACCAAAGGCGCCCAGTTCTTCGACCTGGTCCGCACGGTGCGCCCCCACCTGCGCGGCGCCGTTGTCATCGGCAAGGACCAGAACGACATCCTGGCGGCCCTGGAGCGGGAGGCCCCCGGCCTGCCCGTCACCCGCGTCAGCGACGGCAGTGCCGAGCAGGTGAGCGCCGCCGCGGTGGAAGCCGCCGGCGCCATGGCTCGCAGCGGCGACACCGTCATGCTGGCCCCGGCCTGCGCCTCCTGGGACCAGTTCACGTCCTACGCCCAGCGCGGCGACCTGTTCGCCGCCTGCGCCCAGGCCTACACCCGAGGCGATGGCACCCGGGACGCGGATGTCTCCGGCGACCAGGAGCAGCTGTGAAGACCGGGTCCACCTCGGCCACCAACGCCCGCTCGTCGACCTCCTCCTCGTCAGGCTCCTCGCGAGCCCCCGGAGGTTCGTCGCGGGGGGCCGGTGCCGGCCGCAAGCCGGAGCGGGCCGCCCCCGGGAAGGGTGCTGCCACGGCGTCCAAACAGACCAGGAAGCCCTCCGGCTCCCGGCTCACGGGAGCGGGCAGTCGCCTGGGTGACGCCTGGCGCAAGCGCCTGACGCGCTGGGGCGAGCGGCTCTCACGACCTTGGGACGGCGGGGGCCCTCAGCCCGAGGGCACCCCTAAGGAGCGTCGTCGGCGTCCCTCCGGCGGGTCCGACTCCACCCAGAGCGCCGAGCAGGTGACTCTGACCTACTACTGCCTGCTCGTGTCCACCCTGGTGCTGGAGACCTTCGGGCTCATCATGGTCTTCTCCGTGCAGTCGGTGACCGTGGCCGCCAACGGTGGCAACGCCTTCACCGACTTCGCCAAGTACCTCATCTTCGCGGCGGTGGGGACGCTGGGCATGGTGGGGGTCTCCCGCATCCCGCTGTCCTGGTTCCCCAGGATGGCCTGGGGGCTTCTGGTGCTGACGATCGCCCTGCAGTGCCTGGTGTTCACGCCCGTGGGCGTCAACGTCTACGGCAACCGCAACTGGATCCAGGTCCCGGGGGTCGGTACCGCCCAGCCCTCGGAGTTCATCAAGGTGGCCCTCGCCCTGGTCCTGGGCACCCTGGTGACCTGGTACGCGAACAAGCGCCCCCGGGACCGGGCATGGGTGGCGGGCTGGGGCGGTGTCGGAGTCGCGATCGTGAGCGTCCTGGGCGGACAGGATCTGGGAACCGTCATCATCCTGGTCATCATCGTCGCCGGGGCCCTGTGGGTGGGCGGAATGCGCAAGCGCTGGTTCGCCCTCCTGGGGGCCGGCGGTATCGTCATGTTCGCGGCGGCCTCCATGCTCAGTGCCAACCGCCGCGCCCGGATCACCGCCTGGATCCATCCCGAGGGCGCAGACCCCATGGGGGTGGGCTACCAGCCCAAGCACGGGATGTGGGCGCTGGGGACCGGGGGCTGGCTCGGCGTGGGTCCGGGATCGTCGCGCCAGAAGTGGGGCTACCTCACCCAGGCGGACTCCGACTACATCTTCGCCGTGCTCGGCGAGGAGTTCGGGCTGGTGGGCACCCTCGTCGTCATCGCCCTGTTCGCCGTCATCGGCGCCTGCTGCCTGCGGCTCATGAGACGCCACACCTCCCTGTACGTCGTGGCCACGACCTCGGCCATCGGTGCGTGGATCGTGGGGCAGGCGATCATCAACATGGGGGTCGTCACCGGTGCGCTGCCGGTGCTGGGCGTCCCGCTTCCCCTCGTCAGCCGTGGAGGCACCGCGCTGGTGTCGGTCCTCCTGGCCATCGGGGTGCTTCTGGCCTTCGCGCGCCACGAACCCGGTGCGCAGGAGGCCCTGTCCACGAGTCCCGGGGCGCTGCGTCGTTCCCTGGCAGTCATTGTCCCTAGGAGGAACCGTGCCCGAGACAAGTGAGAGCGCAGGCTCGCCCCAGCAGGAGCGTCCCAGCGGCTCGGAGCGGCCCCGGCCGTTGCGGGTGCTGCTGGCCGGCGGGGGCACCGCCGGCCACGTCAACCCGTTGCTGGCCACTGCTGCGGCCCTGCGAGACCCGGCCCTGGGCGGTGACCCCGGCACGCAGATCCTCGTCCTGGGGACCGCCGAGGGATTGGAGAAGCGGCTCGTGCCCGAGGCCGGCTTGGAGCTGGCCCTGGTCCCCAGAGTCCCTCTGCCGCGGCGCCCCAGTGGTGACCTGCTGCGTCTGCCGCACCGGCTGGGCAAGGCGATCAGCGCGGCCACAGAGGCCATTGAGAAGGTCAAGGCCGACGTCGTCGTCGGCTTCGGCGGCTACGTGTCGACCCCTGCCTACCTGGCCGCCAGGAAGGCCGGGGTTCCGGTCGTCATCCATGAGCAGAACGCCCGCCCGGGCCTGGCCAACCGGCTGGGCGCCTCCTGGGCCCAGGCCGTCGCCCTGACCTTCGCCTCGACCCGTCTCAAGGCCTCCAAGGGCTGCACCGAGGTCACAGGACTGCCGCTGCGCCCGGCCATCGCCACCCTGGTCGCGCAGCGTGCCACGGACGAGGGGACCCGCCAGGCCCGCGCCGAGGGCGCTCAGGCGCTGGGACTCGACCCCGACCTGCCCACGCTGCTGGTGACGGGCGGATCCCCTGGGGGCCCAGCACCTCAACGAGGTCCTGAGCGAGTCTCTGCACTCCCTGCCAACCGGCCTGCAGGTGCTGCACCTGACCGGTAAGGACAAGGACGCCCCGGTGCGCGCCGCCCTCGAGGCGGCAGTGGCCTCGGGCGCTGCGCAGGACCTCGCTGAGCGGTACCACGTGCTCGACTACCTGACCACGATGGAGCAGGCCTATGCCTGCGCCGACGGGGTCCTGTGCCGCTCCGGTGCCGGTACCGTCGCAGAGATCACGGCCCTGGGGCTTCCAGCGCTCTACGTCCCCTTGCCGATCGGCAACGGCGAGCAGCGTCTCAACGCCGCTGACGTCTTGGCCTCCGGAGGCGGGCGCATGGTGCTCGACGCCGAGCTCAAGCCCTCGGACATCCTTGACTTCGCCATGCTCATCTCCGACCCTGAGCGACAGGCCGCCATGGCCCGGGCCGCGGCCTCCACCGGCGTCCAGGATGCGGCGGCCCGCCTGGCCGCCCTTATCCGGCAGTGCGCCTCCATCCACGACACTCCCACTGACGAGGAGAATGCGGCATGACCGCCACAACATCCCAGGACGCCTCCCGCACGTCGCACCGATCGACCGACGGTGACCACTGCACTCTGGCAGACCGGGCCTTCCACCTCATCGGCATCGGGGGAGCGGGGATGAGCGTGGTCGCTCAGCTGCTCGCGGCCCGCGGCGCCCAGGTCTCCGGCTCCGACGCCCACGGGGGTCCCGCCTTCGACCACCTGGCCGATCTGGGCATCACGACCCACCTGGGGCACGACGCCGCGAATGTGCCCGAGCGGAGCACCGTTGTGGTCTCCACCGCGATCAAGGAGACCAACCCCGAGCTCGCCGAGGCCCGCCGGCGGGGTCAGGACGTCATCCACCGGTCCCAGGCGCTGGCCCTGGCCGCTCGGGGCCTGGACTTCGTCGCCGTGGCGGGTGCGCACGGCAAGACCACGACCTCGGGCATGCTCGCCGAGGCCCTCACGGAGGCCGGAGCCGACCCCTCTTTCGCCATCGGCGGGGTTGTGCGGGCCCTGGGCACCGGCGCCCACCTGGGCAGCGGCCCCGCCCTGGTCGCCGAGGCCGATGAGTCCGACCGCTCCTTCCTCAACTACACCCCGCGCGTGGAGATCGTCACCAACGTCGAGCCCGACCACCTCGACAGCTACGGCACCGCGGAGGCCTTCGAGACGGCATTCGTCGACTTCGCTCACCGGCTGGTGCCCGGGGGCCTGCTGGTCGCCTGCGCCGCCGACGCCGGCGCACTGCGCCTGGCGCAGTCCGCTGCCGCCGGGGGCCTGCGCGTTGTCACCTACTCCTTCGCAGGCCCCGACACCCTCCCCGGCGGAGTGCTCGTGGGGGAGGGGCACGTCCACCTGGACATCCAGGAACGTGGGGCCTCATCCACTCGGGGACTGCTGACCCTCACCACGGCCGCCGGCCGCGAGCCCGCCGGTGGCGCGGGCGAGGAGCCGCGTCACGGTCCGGTCGAGCTGGTGCTGGCCGTACCCGGGGACCACGTGGCCCTCGACGCCGCCGGAGCCTGGGCCGCGGGCATCGAGCTCGGCGTCGAGCCGGCCCGGATGGCCCGGGCACTGGGTGCCTTCGGGGGGACGGGGCGGCGCTTCGAGGACCGGGGCGAGGCCGACGGTGTGCGTGTCATCGACGACTACGCCCACCACCCCACGGAGATCGAGGCCCTGCTGCGCACGGCGCGGGGCGTGGCCCAGGAGCGCGGCGGTCGGGTCCTGGTTCTGTTCCAGCCGCACCTGTTCTCCCGCACCCGGGCCTTCGCCGACCGCTTCGGACAGGCGCTGGCCCTGGCCGACGCCGTTGTCGTCACCGACGTCTACCCCGCCAGGGAGACTCAGGCGGACTTCCCCGACATCACCGGGGACACGGTCGCCCAGCGCGTCCCCGGTGGCACCGCCAGGTTCGTCGCCGAGCGCCTCGATGCCGCCCACGCGGTGGCCGACCTGGCGCGCCCTGGCGACCTGCTGCTGACAGTCGGTGCCGGAGACGTCACCGAGCTCGCCGGCACGGTACTGGGCGACCTGGCGGCACGCGAGGGCGGTGCAGCCCCCTCGCCCGCGGACCGGGACGAGCGGGCATGAGGAAGCCCTCGGCCCCCCGTCCGGAGCGCTCCAACCGTGCTCAGGACGCCCCGGCCAGCATCCCGCCGCGCCGCTCCGGCCCCAGGCGTCCGCGTCCCTCCCGCTCGGTGCAGGGACCATCCGCGCCGAGCACCCCGCCGGCGCATCACGGAACCGAGCAGGCCGGGCCGGCGGCCCCCGCCAAGCGGCCCCGGAGCGCTTCGGCCCCCAGGCCCTCCAAGGAGCCGAGCGGCGGCGCCGGGTCGGCCTCGCGACCCAGACGTCCGTCGACGTCGAGGGGCGCGTCCAGCTCCCTCGCCGGCCCCGCGTCGCGGTGGCGAGGGCGCCGGCCGCACCAGCCCCCGTCAGGAGTCCTCCAGCCCCGACGCGGCGGCGAGCACCGAGCTGACCGTCTTCGGCCGCAGGCAGGTGGCTCTTTCCCGTGGAGATGACCGGGTCGTCTCCACCGGACTGGCCGATCGGCTCAAGGAGCGTCAGGCCGCCGTGCGCCGGTTGCGGCTGCGACGGGCGGTGAGGGCCGCCGTCGTGGTGGTCGCCATCGTCGTGGCGGTCTGGGCCCTGGCCTTCTCACCCCTCCTGGGTCTGCAGGCCCGGAGGATCTCCGTGGCGGGTTCGGACGGCAGCGTCTCGGACCAGCAGGTCCGCGAGGTTCTGGCCTCCTACGAGGGCGACTCGTTGCTGCGGCTCGACACCGGCCGGCTCTCCACCCAGGTCAGCGACAAGCTGGTCCGGGTGCGCCGGGCGCAGGTGACCAGGGCCTGGCCCCACGGGCTGCGGGTGCACCTGACGATGCGCGTGCCGGTGGCCACCGTGCAGGACTCGGACGGCTACCAGGTCCTCGACAACGAGGCCGTGGTCCTCGAGCGGGTCTCCGAGCCGCCGTCGGGCCTGGTGAACATCGTGCCCGATCCCGCCGCGCAGGCATCGGGGCCACAGAGGATCTCCGCCAAGCAGGTTGCCGCCGTCACCCAGGTGGTGGGTTCCCTCACGCCGGAGACCCTGGCCCAGGTGAGCAGCGGCAGCGCCACTGAGGCGGGGCAGGTCACACTGACCTTGTCCAGCGGGGCCAGCGTGGTCTGGGGCAACAACCAGGACAACGCGCTCAAGGCACGCGTCCTGGCGACTCTCATGACCACCACCGCCTCCATCTACGACGTCTCCTCGCCGCATCGCCCCACCACACGATCTGCTGACAGCGCCGGCGCGACCCCCGTGGCACCATCGCCGACGTCCTGAACGGCTGCTGCGCTCCGACGCTGCGCGGCATCTCCAGGAACAGCGGGGCACGCAGCAGCATGCACCCGTGAACCTTCAGGTTCATCGCAGGTAAATTGCAGTGATATAGCAGGGAATCCGCAGGCAACTGCACACGAACACGCCGGGCTTCAATGCGATGCGACGTCCTGGATGTCTCATAGCGTTAAGCCCGTCGTTCAGAGAATGACATAAGTATTGACCTTAACTTGAGGTTGAGGTTTGAGGGGAGTCCTCGTCGGAGGGCTCATGACGAAACTCGCGGAGGGGACGCCAGTGGTCGAGAGCATGGCTGTGGACGACTCACAGCACTACCAGGCAGAGATCAAGGTCGTCGGTGTTGGCGGTGGCGGTGTCAACGCCGTCAACCGCATGATCGAGGCCGATCTGCGTGGCGTGGAGTTCATCGCCGTGAACACCGACGCCCAGGCGCTGCTCATGTCCGACGCTGACGTCAAGCTCGACGTCGGGCGGGACCTGACTCGAGGGCTGGGAGCGGGGGCCGACCCGGCGATCGGCCGCAAGGCCGCCGAGGACCACGAGTCCGAGATCCGCGAGGCTCTCGACGGCTCGGACATGGTCTTCGTCACCGCGGGCGAGGGAGGCGGTACCGGCACCGGCGCAGCCCCCGTCGTCGCCCGTCTGGCCAAGAGCATCGGCGCGCTGACCATCGGTGTGGTCACCCGTCCCTTCTCCTTCGAGGGACGCCGCCGCTCGGCCCAGGCCGAGGACGGCGTCCAGGCGCTGCGCGAGGAAGTCGACACCCTCATCGTCATCCCCAATGACCGCCTCCTGCAGATCGCCGACAAGAACATCTCCGTCGTTGACGCCTTCAAGCAGGCCGACCAGGTCCTTCTTCAGGGTGTCCAGGGCATTACCGAGCTCATCACGACCCCCGGTCTCATCAACGTCGACTTCAACGACGTCAAGTCCGTGATGCAGGGCGCCGGCAGCGCGCTCATGGGTATCGGCTCGGCCACCGGTGAGGGGCGCGCGATCACGGCCACCGAGGAGGCCATCGCCTCGCCGCTGCTGGAGACCTCGATCGACGGCGCCCACGGCGTGCTGCTCTTCTTCCAGGGCGGTTCCGACCTGGGTCTGTTCGAGATGAACGAGGCCGCCAACCTGGTGCGCGAGGCCGTCCACCCCGAGGCCAACATCATCGTCGGAAACGTGGTCGACGGTGCCCTGGGAGACGAGGTGCGGGTGACGGTCATCGCCGCCGGCTTCGACTCCGAGCCGGTCGTTGGTGGCCTGGCCGATCCGATGACTCGGCTCTCGCGCGCCGCCGCGGTGCCGCCGGTGCCCTCCTCCCCGGTCGACGACCTGCCCCCGGCCCCGGCTCCTCGTGGTGGCGCCCATGCCGCCCAGAACCCGGTGACTCGTCCGGTCCCGCTGGCTCCGCCGCCCTCCTCCTCCCCGGCGGCCGCGGCGCACCTGTCGGAGGTCAGTGCGGCCGAGGCCCTCTCCTCAGGAAGCATGCCGGCCTATGTGGATGAGTCCTACGGCTCCTACGGCTCGGTGCCGGCGCAGCAGCACTCGGTCTCCGATCTTGAGGTTCCTCAGGTGATCGGGGTCGACGCCGACGATGACGGCATCGACCTGCCCGACTTCCTGCGCTGAGCGGCATCGCTGTCCGGGGGCGCGGCAACATGTGCGATACCACCGCCGTTGAGGCCTCGGATCTGATCGAGGTGGATCTGGGCCCGCGGGCTCGTGGGTTCTTCACCACCCGCGGCCTGCGGGCCCGTCCCGTCTCGGCCCCGGGTGGCGGCGCTCAGGACCGGGGTGCGGAGCGCGAGGAAGGGGCCGCATATGACGGGTGGAACCTGGCGCTCCACGTCGGGGACGACTCGCAACGTGTTCATTGTCATCGTCTTCGGCTCGAGGAGCTTCTCGGGCTCGATCAGGGGCGCCACCTGGCCTGGATGAACCAGGTTCACTCCGCCGTCGTGGCCACGGCTCAGGCCGGTGGCGTTCCCACTGCGGACGCCCTCGTCCTGGACTCTCGGACGGGCGGGGCTCCTGCAGGCTGCTGCGTTCTCGTGGCCGACTGCGTCCCCGTCCTGCTCGCGTCCCGGGACGGAGCTCTGACGGCCGCCGTGCACGCCGGTCGGCGAGGCATGCTCGACGGCGTCGTCCCCGCCACCATCGACTTCCTTCGGCGCAGCGGAGTGGAACCGGCGGATCTGTGGGCCGCCGTGGGGCCGTCGATCTGCGGCTCCTGCTACGAGGTCCCCGAGGAGATGCTTGCCCTGTCCGCGCAGCGCGAACCGGCGTGCGCCTCGCGCACATCGTGGGGGACGCCCGGCCTTGATGTTGCGGCAGGGGTCCTCGCCCAGCTCGAGCGCGCCGGTGTTGGTCACATCAGCGCTGGTCACTGGTGCACCTACGAGGACCCTCGCTTCTTCTCCTACCGCCGTGACGGAGTGACTGGACGTCTGGCAGGCATTGGAGTTCCGCGATAAGGTCCGTCTGCTGAGTAACTCCTGGGCGTGACCTTCCTGAAACCTGAGGTGGGGGACACGCCGAGGTGAGGTCCCCGTGCGGCGTCACGGGGACGGATACCGTCGCAGCACATCCGGAACGCAGGGGACCGGACGAACCAAGGAGCGATAAATGGGCGCGCTGCGCAGTATGACCAGTTTCCTCGGCTACTCGGAGCCGGAGGAAGAGACCTACGAGGACAGCTACGAGGCTGCCGATGCCGGTTACGCCGTGCAGGAGCACGAGCAGGACTTCGTTGACGAGGGGTACGAGGACTTCTCCGCCCCGGCTGCGCCCGATCCCGTTGCCGCTGCCCCCGACCTTCGCCGCATCGTCACGGTTCACCCCCTCGACCTACAACGAGGCCAGGATCATCGGCGAGTCCTTCCGTGACGGCGTCCCCGTCATCATCAACCTCACCGGCATGAGCGAGTCCGACGCGCGTCGCATGGTGGACTTCTCCGCCGGTCTGGTCTTCGGGCTGCACGGTGCCATCGAGCGTGTCACTCCGCGCGTGTTCCTGCTGACCCCGGCCAGCGTGGAGATCGACGGCGGCGAGGTCGCCGAGGCCCGCGGCCGCTTCTTCAACCAGAGCTGAGCTGACTCGTACGTGAACCTCGTCTCTGCGGTAGCCGGGATCCTGTCGAGCATTCTGAGCCTGTACTTCCTCATCCTCCTGGTCAGGGTCGTGCTCGACTGGATTCAGGTCTTCGCCCGCCAGTGGCGTCCCCAGGGGGTCGTCCTGGTGTTGGCCAACCTTGTCTACGCTCTGACGGATCCTCCTCTGCGAGTGATCCGTCGGAGGGTTCCCATGGCACGCCTGGGAGGGGTCGGTATCGACCTGAGCTTCCTGGTCCTGGTCTTCGGGATCTGGATCATCCAGTGGTTCCTCGGGCTTCTCATCTGAACAGGTGTGAAGTTGCGAGCGAACCGCTAGAGTGCTGTTCTCACGTCAGCGTGAGATAGCGCGCTTGATGTGGCCTGAACCTCGAGTTCAGGTACTCTGTCCGCATGAGTGACCGGATGCCCGGTGCTCGTGACCTTATCCGTAACGACACCGAGGTGACGACCCATGACGCTGCTGACAGCAGACGACGTCCTCAACAAGAAGTTCCAGGCGACCAAGTTCCGTGAGGGCTACGAGCAGGACGAGGTCGACGAGTTCCTCGACGAGGTAGTCGAGGCCATGCGTCAGCTGGAGGCTGAGAACGCCGACCTCAAGGCCAAGCTCGAGGCCGCCAACCGCCGAGTGGCCCAGCTCGGCGAGGGGGCTGCCATCCCCTCCGCACCCGCTTCCCCCCGTATCTCCGGTTCAGGCGGAGCCTGCCATGTCCATGCCGGCCGTCTCCGCCGGCGAGACCGGCGGCCAGGGCCCGGCTGCTGCCTCCGGCATGCTCGAGCTGGCCCAGCGCCTTCACGACGAGCACGTCGCCAACGGCAAGGCCGAGGGCGAGCGCATCGTCACCGAGGCCCGCTCCACCGGTGAGCAGATCGTGCGCGAGGCCGAGGACCAGCGCAACCGCACCCTCGCCCAGCTGGAGAAGGAGCGTGCCAACCTCGAGCACAAGATCGACGAGCTGCGCCGCTTCGAGTCCGACTACCGCACTCGCCTCAAGAGCTACCTGCAGAACCTGCTGGCCAACGTCGAGGACGGCGGCGAGAGCTCCATCTCCAGCCTGTGATCCTGCAGGGGTCGTGATCCTCCAGGCCGTGATCGCCTCCCGGCCCATCCCCGTGAGCACCTTCGGGAGTGGCCAACGGAGCCCCATCACGACGGTCCCCATCCGATCAGGATGGTTCCGCTCCACCAGTCACCAGTGACACGGCCTCCTACGAAGGGCGGCGACCCGCACGGGTCGCCGCCCTTCGCTGGGTACACAGCCCATTCGTCACCCGTTCTCCTCTGAGCACAATGCGAGAAAGCCCCATGCCTGACCACGTCGATCCCGCATCCTTAGCGCAGGAAGCCGCCGGCAGTGCCGCTGACGGCGGTAACGCCGATCACGCCGATAGCGCCGTCCCGCTGCCCACGGACAATCCCTTCAGCGCCATGGATAAGGCCATGACGTCGCAGGAGGGGTCAGCGGGCGCGAGACGATCCAAACGCCTCCCCGTGATGGTGCTGTGGCTGGTGGCGATCATCGTCATCGTCGTGGACCAGGCCTCCAAGCAGTGGGCGCTCTCAGCCCTGTCCGACGGTCGGCATACGGCGCTGTTCGGCCGGGCGCTTGGCCTGGTCCTGGTGCGCAACCCGGGCGCCGCCTTCTCCTTCGCCACCGGGCAGACATGGATTTTCGCGCTCATCGCCTCCTGCGTCGTGGCCATCATCATCCGTGTCTCCCGGAACCTGGCGTCTGGCTCCTGGGCGGTGGCCCTCGGCCTGGTCCTGGGCGGCGCGGTCGGCAACCTCATCGACCGCCTTCTGCGCGAGCCAGGCTTCCTGCGCGGCCACGTCATCGACTTCATCGACTACGGCGGCTACTTCGTGGGCAATGTCGCCGACATCGCCATCGTGGCGGCAGCCGCGGGCATCATCATCCTGTCCTTGGGAGGCTGGGAGATCGACGGCACGCGTGCCGGCGCCTCAGACGACCCGGAGGCGGAAGGCGGTGGCGCACCGCCCTCCTCAACCCGCCGAGGAGTTCGGGCCCGCGGGAAGGATCGTGCCGAGGCGTCCTTCAAGCCGGGGGAGCCCTTGGACGCATCGACGCAGGCGACTCCCGTGGAGCCGCAATGAGCGTGCGCCTGCTGCCCGTCCCCGACGGCTTCGACGGCGAACGCGTCGATGCTGCGCTGGCCCGGATGACGGGATTGTCCCGCAGCCGGGTCGAGGACCTGTGTGAGGCCGGAGAGGTGCGCCGAGGCGGCGAGACGCTGGCCAAGTCCTCTCGTCTGCGCGCGGGCGAGCTCCTCGAGGTCGACCTGCCCGACCCCCGTCCCGTCGAACCGGTCGCCACTCCCGTGGAGGGCATGGAGCTGCTCTACGAGGACGAGGACATCGTCGTCGTCGACAAGCCCGCGGGCGTGGCCGCGCATCCCTCCATGGGGTGGGACGGCCCCGACGTCCTCGGCGCACTGAAGGCCATGCACGTGCGAGTGGCCACCTCCGGCGCCGCCGAGCGCCAGGGCATCGTCTCGCGCCTGGACGTGGGCACCTCGGGCGTCATGATCGTGGCCAAGGGGGAGCGGGCCTACTCGGTGCTCAAACGCGCCTTCCGGGAGCACACGGTGGACAAGGTGTACCACGCCCTGGTTCAGGGCCACCTCGATCCCTCCAGCGGCACCATTGACGCCCCCATCGGCCGTCACCCCAGCCGAGAGTGGAAGATGGCCATCATCGAGGGCGGGCGGGAGTCCATCACCCACTACGACGTCATCGAGGCGATGCCCGGGGCCTGCCTGGCCGAGATCCATCTTGAGACCGGGCGCACCCACCAGATCCGCGTCCACATGGCCGCCGTCGGCCACCCCTGCGTCGGAGACGCCACCTACGGCGCCGACCCGGTCATGAGCGCACGCACCGGTCTGATCCGCCAGTGGCTCCACGCCCGCGAGCTCGGCATCGCCCACCCCATCACCGGTGAGCACATGGTCTTCACCTCCGACTACCCCGACGACCTCGTCCACGCCCTCGATGTCCTGCGCCTGCCCTGATCCCGATGATGACTGGTCGCTGACACCCGGGTGCACGTGCTCGTGCGGACAGCAGCGGGATTGAGAGGAGAGACTCATGAGGATCGTCGTCATCGGTGCCGGGGGCATCGGAGGATGGCTCGGCGCCCGTCTGGCCGCGAGCGGCCAGCAGGTCGGCTTCCTGGTTCACGATCGCACCCTGGCGGCTCTGCGCTCGGGCGGGCTGACGCTGCGTGACTGCTCCCGGGGCGATCCCGGTACCGTGACCGCCCGCATCGAGACGCCCCTGGCCAGTGAGGACCCGCAGACTCTCAACGACGCCCTCGGCGGTGACCCGGACCTGGTCCTGGTCACCACGAAGGTCGATGCGCTGGCGCCGCTGGCACCTGCGCTCAGAGCCCTGACCGGTCCCGACACCGGTGTCGTCTCCACTCAGAACGGGATCAGCGCGCCCGGACTGCTCGCCGACGCCGTCGGCAAGGAGCACGTCCTGCCCGGAGTCGCCCGGGTCTACTCCGCCATCACCTCGCCCGGAGAGGTCCGCACCATCGGCAACGCCGGCTCCCTGGCCCTGGGGGAGTGGAGTGGCAGAGCCACCGCGCGCAGCAGCGCCGCCGTCGAAACCCTCGAGGCGGCCGGAATCCGGTCCTGGATCCCGGACTCCATCTGGGCCGAGCTGTGGCGCAAGGTCTCCTTCGTCGTCGTCCAGGGGGCCCTCGGCGCCGCCACGAACGCGCCCATCGGCGTCCTGCGCAGCGACCTGAGAGACGCCTTCACTCGGGCCGTGGGCGAGGTCGTCGCCGTCGCCGCGGCACTGGGCCACGACCTGGCCACCGACGATGCCCCCGACCCGGTCGCTGCGGCCCTGCGCATGGCCGATGCCCAGCCGGCCGGAGCCACCACATCGATGCAGCGGGACATCGCCTCAGGCCTGCCCAGCGAGCTCGACGCCCAGCTCGGTGCCCTGTGCCGCGCCGGAGATGAGGCGGGTGTTCCCACCCCCGTGCTCGACCTTGCGCTCAGCGTCCTGGCTCCGCGAGAGGCCGCCGCCCGGGCGGGCGCCTGAGCCCGAAGCACCTCTCGGAGGCGGTGGGACGGACGCCGCCCAGCAGAGGATTTCTCCCCCGGCTTAGCCACTACCTCAGCGGTGTCCCGTCATGGCTGGGCAAGGCCCTGCCTTCGCGCTGGAGCGCGCCGAGCCCCTCCAGGAGACATGGTGCCGGGCGGGCCTAGGATGGGGCCATGGCGGAGATGAGCAGTCAGGAAGAAGCAGCCCCCAAGGACGACTTCGTCCACCTCCACGTTCACACCGACTACTCCATGCTGGACGGCGCCGGGAAGATCAAGGACTACGTGGCCGAGGCCAAGCGGCTGGGCCAGCCCGCCCTGGCGATCACCGACCACGGCTACATGTTCGGAGCCTACGAGTTCTACGCGGCCGCCACGGCCGCCGGTATCAAGCCGATCATCGGGGTCGAGGCGTACATGACTCCGGGCACCTCCCGCTTCGACAAGACCCGTGTGTTCTGGGGCGATGAGTCCCAGCGGAGCGACGACGTCTCCGCCCGCGGCTCCTACACGCACATGACGCTGCTCTCACGCAACAACGAGGGCCTGCACAACCTCATGCGCATGGACTCCTTCGCCTCCCTGGAGGGCCAGTGGGGCAAGGCGCCGCGCATCGACCGCGAGCTGCTCTCGCGCTACGCGGGCGGCCTCATCGGCTCCACCGGCTGCCCCTCCTCGGAGGTCCAGACCCGCCTGCGCCTGGGCCAGTGGGACGAGGCTCTGCGCGTCGCCGGGGAGCTGCAGGACATCTTCGGCAAGGAGTTCTTCTACGTCGAGCTCATGGACCACGGCCTGGAGATCGAGCAGCGCGTCACCAAGGACCTGCTGCGCATCGCCAAGGAGATCGGGGCCCCGCTGCTGGCCACCAACGACTCCCACTACGTGCGCCCCGAGGACCGCACCATCCAGGACGCGATGCTGTGCATCAACTCCGGCTCCGTGCTCTCCGATCCCGACCGCTTCAAGTTCGACGGTGACACCTACTACCTGCGCCCCGGCGCCGAGATGCGCCGCCTCTTCTCCGAGATGCCCCAGGCATGCGACAACACCCTGCTCGTGGCCGAGCAGTGCGACGTGCACTTCCGCACCGTGGACGAGGGCGCCTCATACATGCCGGCCTTCCCCGTCCCCGAGGGGGAGACCGACGAGTCCTGGTTCATCAAGGAGTGCTGGCGCGGCATGGACCGCCGGTTCAACGGCGACATCCCCGAGGACTGCCGCAAGCAGGCCGAGTACGAGATCAGCGTCATCACCCAGATGGGGTTCCCCGGCTACTTCCTCGTCGTGGCCGACTACATCAACTGGGCCAAGGCCCACGGCATCCGGGTGGGACCGGGGCGTGGATCGGGAGCCGGCTCCATGGTCGCCTACGCCATGGGCATCACCGAGCTCAACCCGCTGCGCCACGGACTCATCTTCGAGCGCTTCCTCAACCCCGAGCGCATCTCCATGCCCGATATCGATGTCGACTTCGACGAGCGTCGGCGTGACGAGGTCATCGAGTACGTGCGCGAGAAGTACGGCGCCGACCGCATCAGCCAGGTGGTCACCTACGGCGTCATCAAGGCCAAGCAGTCCTTGAAGGACTCCAGTCGCGTCATGGGCTACCCCTACGCTGTCGGCGACCGGCTCACCAAGGCCATGCCCCCCTCCGTCCAGGGCAAGGACATCTCCATCAAGGGCATCTTCAACCCCGCCGACGAGCGCTACGGCGAGGCCGAGGAGTTCCGCAAGCTCCACGCCGAGGACCCCGATGCTCAGAAGATCGTCGAGCTGGCCAAGGGGCTGGAGGGCATGACCCGTCAGTGGGGCGTCCACGCCTGCGCCGTCATCATGTCCTCAGCCACGCTGACCGACATCATCCCCATGATGCAGCGCCTCCAGGACGGCGCCGTCATCACCCAGTTCGACTACCCCACCTGCGAGCACCTGGGCCTGCTCAAGATGGACTTCCTGGGACTGCGCAACCTCACGGTCATCTCCGACGCCCTGGAGAACATCGTCGCCAACGGCAAGCCGGCCCTGGACATCGACCACGTCGAGCTCGACGACCGCGCCACCTACGAGCTGCTCTCACGCGGTGAGACCCTGGGCGTCTTCCAGCTCGACGGCGGGGGAATGCGCACGCTGCTGCGCCTGATGAAGCCGGACAACTTCGAGGACATCTCCGCCGTCGGCGCCCTCTACCGGCCCGGCCCCATGGGGGCGGAGTCCCACACCAACTACGCGCTGCGCAAGAACGGCCTGCAGGAGGTCATCCCGATCCACCCCGAGCTCAAGGAGGCCCTCGACCCGATCCTGGGGACCACGCACGGTCTCATCGTCTACCAGGAGCAGGTCATGAAGATCGCCACCGACCTGGCGGGATTCTCCATGGGCAAGGCCGACGCGCTGCGCAAGGCCATGGGTAAGAAGAAGATGGACATCCTGGCCAAGATGTTCGTCGAGTTCGAGGCCGGGATGGTTCAGTCCGGCTTCTCCAAGGAGAGCGTCAAGACCCTGTGGGACGTCGTCGTCCCCTTCGCCAAGTACGCCTTCAACAAGGCCCACTCGGCCGCCTACGGCGTCGTGTCCTACTGGACGGCCTACCTCAAGGCGCACTATCCGACCGAGTACATGGCCGCCCTGCTCACCAGCCAGAAGGACAACAAGGACAAGCTGGCCGTCTACCTGGGGGAGTGCCGCCACATGGGCATCACCGTCCTGCCCCCGGATGTCAACGCCTCGCGGGCCCAGTTCTCCGCGGTCGGTGAGGATGTGCGCTTCGGGCTGTCCGCAGTGCGCAACGTCGGCATCAACGTCGTCGACGCGATCGTGGCCGCCAGGGAGGACAAGGGCGAGTTCACCTCCTTCGAGGACTTCCTCGACAAGGTTCCCGCGGTCGTGTGCAACAAGCGCACCATCGACTCTCTCATCAAGGCCGGGGCCTTCGACTCCCTGGGGCACACCCGGCGCTCCCTGCAGGCCTGCCACGAGGACTTCGTCGATGAGGTCATCGGCGTCAAGCGCAACGAGGCCGCCGGCCAGTTCGACCTGTTCGCCTCCCTCATGGGTGGGTCCGACGACGCCGACGACTCACCCTTCGGCAACGGCCCGGTCTTCTCCTCCGACGTTCCCAACCTGCCGGAGTGGGACAAGAAGGACAAGCTCGCCTACGAGCGCGACATGCTGGGCCTCTACGTCTCCGACCACCCCCTCATGGGCCTGGAGGGGCTGCTGGGCAAGCTCGCGGACAAGGAGATCTCCGAGCTCCACGAGAACGATGAGCTGCCCGACGGCGCCATGGTCACCATCGCCGGGCTCATCACCTCCCTGACCCGCAAGACCACCAAGCAGGGCAACCTGTGGGCCATCGCCCAGGTTGAGGACCTGGCCGGAAGCATCGAGGTGCTCTTCTTCCCCCAGACCTATCAGACCGTCTCCACCATGCTGGCCCCGGACACGGTGGTCACGGTGCGCGGACGTCTCAACCGGCGTGACGGGCAGGTCGCCCTGTACGCCCAGGAGATGACGATCCCGGACATCTCCAGCGCCGCCCACGAGGCGGTCCTCATCACCCTTCCCACCAACCGGTGCACCGGGCCTCTGGTGGAGCAGTTCAAGGACGTGCTCACCAAGCACCCGGGCGGCTCCACGGTCCGTCTGACGCTGACCAGCCCGGGGCGCGAGGTGCGTACCCAGCTGGACGCCTCGCTACGGGTGGAGGCCTCGCCCGCCTTCTACTCCGACATCAAGGCCCTTCTTGGACCGGGGTGCCTGCGCCACTAGAAAGCCGTTTCCCAGGGAGCGGATCGCCCGCCCCGATGGGGACGTCGAGCAACCGATGCCAGCCCGAGCGGGCACCGTTCGCCAACCCGTTCGTGATCTCACCGTGTCCTCATCAGTGCGCCACACGACGTCTTTCCTGAGGGCGGCAGGTCCGCCTTCGGGAAGGTGGAAACCGGTTTTGAGGCGGTATTCCCACAGGTCGTTCCACCTCCACCAGGGTGGGTGCTCACGTGGCACCTCGTCTTCATCTTGATACTCTCGTAATGTCCACAAGCAGTCGGTGACTGTATTGTCTATGAGGTAATTTGATGAGTGACGAGGATTTCAACCCTCCAACGTTGACGCAGCAAGAGGAGCGGGACGCCGGCCCGCAGGAAGGGCGGACAGGGGAGGTCCTCCACGGCGCGACGGCCGCGACGCCGGCCTTCCAGACCTCCCCGGCAACCGTGAAACGCCGCCAGCGTCACCTGCTCGACCGCCTGAGGAGATCGGTCTCCCGCCAGCCCCACGACGTCGGTGAGGGAATGGACAAGGTGGTCTTCGGCGTCGCCGCGGCCGCGACCATCGCCTTCGTCGTGTGGGGCTTCATCTCTCCGCACGGGCTGGGGAGGGCCTCCAAGTGGGCCCTGGGGGGAACGATCAGCAACTTCGGCTGGCTGTTCGTCCTGTCCTCGACCCTGTTCGTCGTCTTCGTCGTCTTCGTGGCGGCCTCCCGCTTCGGCAAGATCCCCCTGGGCGGGGACGGAGAGGAGCCCGAGTACTCCACCGGCTCCTGGGTCTCCATGATGTTCGCCACGGGAATGGGGATCGGACTGATTTTTTACGGGGTCGGTGAGCCGCTCTACTTCTACGTATCTCCCCCGCCGGAAACAGTCGACCCTCAGACCGCCCAGGCCGCCAGTACCGCCCTGGGCACGGCCATGTTCCACTGGACCATCTACCCGTGGGCGATGTACGCCCTGGTGGGGCTCGGGATGGCCTACGGAACCTACCGGCTGGGACGCTCCCAGCTCTTCTCGGCCATGTTCACCTCCCTGTTCGGGCGCCAGGCCATCGACGGGATCGGCGGGCGCATCATCAACATCCTGGCGATCGTCGCCACCCTGTTCGGGTCGGCCTGCTCCCTGGGGCTGGGAGCCCTGCAGATCGGCGGGGGCATGGTGTCGACCAACCTCGTCACCAAGTCCACCCCCGCGATAATGGTCGGCATCATCGCGATCCTGACGGCCTGCTTCGTGGCCTCCGCGATCTCCGGCATTGAGAAGGGCATCCAGTGGCTGTCGAACATCAACATGGTGCTGGCTGTGCTGCTGGCGATCATCGTCTTCATCGGCGGACCCACCCTGTTCATCCTCAACATCATCCCCTCGGCGATCGGCAACTTCATCGACGAGCTGCCCGCCATGGCCTCGCGCACGGCGGCTGTGGGCAATCAGGACATGGCCCAGTGGCTGTCCTCCTGGACGATCTTCTACTGGGCCTGGTGGATCTCCTGGACACCCTTCGTGGGAATGTTCATCGCCCGCATCTCGCGGGGTCGCACCATCCGGCAGTTCGTCACCGGGGTCATGCTCGTCCCCTCGGTCGTCTCCCTCATCTGGTTCGCCATCTTCGGTGGCGGCGCCATCGGGCTCCAGGAACGCGCCGAGCGCGCCGGCCAGGCGGCGCATGCCCTCGTCCATCTCAAGGCCGATGGCACGCCCGACCTGAACTTCGACACGATCCTGTTCGACCTGCTCAACGCCATGCCCGTGCACAAGGTGGTCCTCATCGTCCTCATGGTGCTGGCAGTCGTCCTGGTGGCGATCTTCTTCGTCACCGGTGCCGACTCGGCCTCCATCGTCATGGGAGGGCTCTCGGAGAACGGTGCCACCGATCCGAGCCGCTTCACGGTCGTCTTCTGGGGCGTGGCCACAGGCGGTGTGGCCTCAGCCATGCTGCTCGCCGGTGGGGACGATCCGCGCGAGGTCCTCACCGGTCTGCGGGACATCACGATCGTCTCGGCGCTGCCCTTCGTCTTCGTCATGCTGCTGCTGTGCGTCTCGCTCTACAAGGATCTCAACAACGACCCCATGCTGCTGCGGCACTCGCTGGCCAACCAGGTCCTGGTCGACTCGGTCACCACCGCGGTCACGACGGCCAACGAGCCGCATGAGGTCGAGACCATCGAGCTGCACACCAGCCTGTCATCGACCACTGACGGCGACGACGCAGACGACGCAGCCGGTGAGGGCTGCCAGGACGGCACCGACGAGGCTGCGCAGGACCCGAGTGCCGACATCCGCGCCGTCGACGGCGCCGAGGACGCACCGACGGGATCGGAGCGGAGGCGGGAGGACTAAGTCGGCTGACTGCTCCTGGTGCTGGGGTCCGGGCTCATTGCCCGGGCCCCAGCTGCTCGACGGCGGCGCCGACCTGACCTGCGGGGTGATCGACGACAACGACGTCGCCACCGGTCAGGTGGTGCCCGCGACGCGTCTCCACGACGCCGTTGACTGTGACGTCTCCGGACTGGATGGCGATGCGCGCCTGTGCGCCGTCCTCCACCAGGCCCGCCAGCTTGAGGAACTGGCCGAGCCGGATGCTTCCGGACACTGAGATGAGTGGGTACCGGGATGGGCGCTGAGATGTTGCGTGCGTCATAGGTGGATCCTTGCAGACGGGGCACGAGACGCGCACGTCGGAGCAGGTAGCGCCCCGGCAGGGCGGCCGGAGACGAGGCGAGTGAGAGAAGCGTCTCTCAGAAGTATGCGGATATAACGGATGCCAAACAAAATTTATCACGGTAGGGTAACGGCGTTCTGATAACACTACGGAGACGGAGACACCATGAAGCGTCGAATCGTCGCCCAGATGGCGATACTCGCTCTATCGCTGTCGGCGCCTGTTCTGGCCGTGACTCATGCACCACAAGCCGCCGCCGCCGACGGCAACATCATTCATGTCTCGGCCGAGGGAGGCTCGGACGCGGGAGACGGAACCGCTGCCAAGCCCCTTCAGACCATTGGAGCCGCCCTGAAGAAGGCCGGCGGCGGAGACACCATCGAGCTGGCCAACGGCACCTACCGTGAGGGCGAGCTCGCCGTCGACAAGGGCGTGACCATCAAGGCGGCCGAGGGTGCCAAGCCGGTCCTCACCGGTGCCGAGGTCCCCAAGAGCTGGAGTGCCGGCGGTGACGGGAAGTGGTCCACGGGCAAGGACATGGTCCGCTTCTGCACGGTCTGCACCATCAATGCCGACCCCGCCAAGAGGGGATCGCCGCCCACCCCGAGCAGGTGTTCGTGGACGGTAAGCCCCTGACCCAGGTGCTCAGCCGCGCCGAGGTCACCGAGTCCACCTTCTACGTGGACGACCCCGACCCGGTCACCCTGAAGAACCCGAAGAACAACCAGGCCGGCTACAACGTCAAGCCGCACCGGGGCAGCTCCTACGTCATCGGTGTCGACCCCAACCAGCACCAGGTCGAGGTGGTCCAGCACTCCCGCGCCCTGTCCTTCAACACCGACAACATCACCCTGTCGGGCTGACGGTGGAGAAGTACTCCGCGGTGCAGCGCTGGGACTACGAGGACCCCGAGATCGGCACCATCTCCGGTGGCGGAATGGTCGTGGCCGCTCACGGTGCTCCTCGCATTGAGAACTCCACCTTCCGCTACTCCTCGACGGCCGGTGCGCTGCAGGTCATCGACTCGACCAACGCGGTCGTGTCGAACAACCTGTTCGAGAACAACGGCTCCAACGCCTTCGGCATCAACGACTCCAGCGGTGCCAAGGTGGAGAACAACATGTGGAGGAACAACAACACCTCCGGCTTCATCACGAAGGACTGCGGCGCCTACTGCACCCTGGCCGACACCAAGATCACCCACTCCAAGAACATCCGCTTCGCCAACAACACCGTGGACTACTCGGCCACCGGCACGGACATCTCCGACCCCTCGGCCTATGACCAGAACCGGGCCGCGGGAGTCTGGTTCGACGAGGGCGTGATCGACTCCGAGATCGTTGGCAACTACTTCGTCAATGTCCCGGTGGCGATCTTCAACGAGGTCTCCTCCAACAACCTCATCGCCTCCAACATCGTGGCCGGGGCCGGCATCGGTATCCACGTCTCCGGGTCCAACGACACCCGCGTGTGGAACAACACCGTCTCCCACGCGCTCACCAGCCTGTGGATCCAGGAGGACACCCGTTCCGACGGCTGCAACGCCCGCAACGCCCAGGGTGTGTGCACCCAGGTGCAGAAGTGGAGCGCCGAGCACGGACTGAGCTGGGACACCACCAACACCAAGGTGATGAACAACATCTTCTCCTCCGAGCAGACCACCCCCATGCCCGGGGACCCGTGGCGCTACTCGGCCATGGTCCAGGTCCTGGGTGGGGCCAACCAGGACGGCTCCGGCGCGGTGTACGCCAATGAGATGGTCTCCAGCATCGACTACGACGTCTACTACCGCCACGAGAACCCCCAGACCCTGTCGACCACGGTCCTGTGGAACTGGGGCGCCGACCGCATGAACCAGTCGGTCAACGCCGAGAAGCTCTCGGACTTCACGGCCAGCTCGAGCGTCAAGGCCGAGGGCAAGGAGTCCAACGGTCTGGACCTGCACGGCTCCCCGGAGAACAACCCGTTCTTCGTCAAGGAGTCCGCCAACCCGATGGACAAGACCTCGGACTTCCACCTCAAGGAGGGAAGCCCCGCCTCCGGTAACGGTCACGCCCTGCCCGAGGACATTGCCAAGACCCTCGGCGTCAACGCCAACGTCCCCGTGGACCGCGGTGCGCTGGTCAACGTCGCCTGGGGTGGCGGCGCCGTTCCCGGTGCCGGGGACGCCCCCGCTGACAACGCCAACAACGGTGGCAAGGCTGCCGACAATGGTGACAAGGCCGCCAACAACAACGGCGGCAACGGCGGCAACGCCAATAACGGTGACAAGGCCGCCAACAACGGCGACAAGGCCAACAACGGTGGTAAGGCCGACAACGGCGGCAACGCCAACAACGGCGGCAAGGCCGACAACAACGGCTCGACCGTCACCGACGGGGCCGCCGGTACCGACGGCAAGGACGCACAGGGCGCCAACCCCTCCAACTCCAAGGCGGGGGCCGGTCAGAAGAACTCCGGAATCGCCAAGCCCGGCGGCAACGCTCAGGGCGGTCAGGGCCAGGCCGCTGCGGCTGCAGCGGCTACCGGTGATAGCCGTCTTCCGCTCACCGGTGCCAGCATGACCGGCATCGTCCTCGCGGTGGCCGCCATCGCCCTGGGCGGCGGATTCATCCTGGTGCGCCGTCGCATGGCCAGCTGATCGCTGCTGGCCTCGGGGTGAGGCGCAGCGAGAACGAGCTTGTGAAGAGCCCGGACAACCCGGATCATCACACCGTGACTGAATCGCTCGCCATTACCGTCGGTGACTACTTCCCCGTGGGGGACAGGATGCGCCGACTCACCCCGAGGCTGGCTGAGGCCACCAACGCAGCACGCTCCGTCCTGATAGAGGTCGCACAGCACCGTGAGGTCATCACCTACGGTGAGCTCAGCGACTCGATCGGACGGAGCGTGCTGCCGCGTCATATGGGGCCGTTGCTCTCCATGATCGCCCATGACTGCGCTGCTCGAGGCGAACCGAGCCTGGCCTCCCTGGTGGTCTCGGCGGCCACCGGAGAGGTCGGCACCGGGGACTCGAGCTGGGCCCCGCCGCAACGGCTCGCCTGCTGGGCACGATGGGGTGAGAAGTGGGCCAACGGCTGAGCGGATCGGTTCTCGCTATGTGGGACGGCGGCGGGGCTGGGAAACAGTCGTGGTTTGATACGCTCGACCATCCAGAGCGGCCGAGAGACCTGGTTCCATGACGCCGCAGCAACCCGGTACGCGGGTGCTTCAGCCAGGATCGATGGAGACGACGTGCACGACAACGAGCCCACCGGGCCCACCGCCGCGGCCGGCAGTCGCGGCGAGGCCTTGAGCAGCGCCGAGACCGGAACCGCTCGGCGACTGCCCACCGTCAGCCTGGAGCTGTTCCCCCCTCGACCGGGTAAGGCAGCTTCGGCCACCTGGGGCCGCATTGACCGGCTCCTGGCCACTGGGCCCGACTTCGTCTCGGTGACCTACCGGCCGACCTTCGTCACTGACCCTGCCGGCGGGGTCACTGGCGGCGGGCGCCAGGGGAGCGAGCACGAGCCGGAGGCGGGCCGGTGCGAGACCGCCCCCCGCGTGCGCGCGGTCCAGGAGCAGACCAACCCCTCCGAGTGCGTGCTCGCCCACGTGCTGGACTCCAGCACCATCCCCCTCATGGCTCACCTGACCTGTATCGGCTATCGCAAGCAGGAGGCCGTCGACATCGTCACTCGCTTCCTGCGCATGGGAGTACGGCGCTTCCTCGCCCTGCGCGGCGACCCGCCAGCCGGCACCCGGGCCGAGGATGTCGCCGGGGAACTGCGCCACGCCGACGACCTCGTCCGGGTCATCCGGGAGGTCGAGGCCGACTTCTTCGGTGACGGCAGGCGCCACGTCACGATCGCCGTGGCCGCCTACCCGGCCACCAACGACCACATCGAGGCCATTGAGGTCCTGGCCGCCAAGCAGGCCGCCGGGGCCGATATGGCGATCACCCAGGTGTTCTACGACGCGGCCGACTATGTGGCGCTGACCAACGCGGCCTCCTACGCGGGGGTGAGCATCCCGATCCTTCCCGGCGTGATCCCACTGACCGACCTGCGTCGGCTCACCCGTCTCGAAGCACTCACCGGGGTGCGCGTGCCTGCCGGCCTGCGATCCTCGCTGGGATCGGCCAGCGGCGCCACCCTCGTGGAACGCGGCATCGGCGCGACGCTCGACCTGGCCACCGCGCTGCTGCGTGCCGGCGCCCCCGGTCTGCACCTGTACACCTTTAACCGCACCCGACCGGCCCTCGACGTCATCAGCCACCTGCGTCTGGGCGGCATCCTGGCCGGAGCCGCGCCCGATCGGGAGGTGCGCGACGCCGTCGATCGCGGATACCTCCAGGCCACACCCGGCCGAGGCCCTTCTTTCCTGCGCCGTGGCTCTGCCCGCGCAACAGTGTCTTCCCACCACCCCGTTCAGCCCCACACCACCATCACCAAGGAGAATGCATGAGCGCCACCCCTGAGTCGGTCGCCCCCGCCTCGCCGGCTGAGATCGCCGTGACCGAGTCACAGGTCCCCTCCGCCCCCTTCCGGGGGCCACCATCCTGGGATACCCCCGCATCGGAAGGGACCGTGAGCTCAAACGCGCCGTGGAGTCCTTCTGGAAGGGGAACCTGAGCGTCGAGGAGCTCAAGCACGCCGCTGCTGAGCTGCGCGGGGCGACCCGCTCGCGCCTGACGGACCTGGGGCTGACTCAGCCCGCCTCGGTGCCGGCGGACTTCACCCTGTACGACCAGGTTCTTCAGGTGACCGCCACCCTGGGCGCTGCGCCCGCCCGTTTCCGCGACCTGCTGAACGCCGACGGCGCCCTCGATGTCGAGGGCTACTTCACCCTGGCCCGTGGTGAGGGTGCCCGTCCCGCCATGGAGATGACCAAGTGGCTGGACTCCAACTACCACTACCTGGTCCCCGAGATCGACGCCTCCACCCCCATCGACTACGTCGACACCGCCATCGCCGACCAGGTCCGCGAGGCCAAGGCCGCCGGGACCGAGGTCCGCCCCGTCGTCGTGGGCCCGGTGAGCTACCTGCTCATGGCCAAGCCCTCCGACGAGGCAGCCGAGGACTTCCACCCCCTGGACCGCCTCAGCGACGTCCTGCACGCCTACGGTCACCTCCTCATGGACCTGCACGAGGCCGGCGCCACCTGGGTCCAGCTCGACGAGCCCGCCCTGGTCTCCGACTCCTGGAACGTGGAGCGCCAGCGCGTCCTCGACGCCGTGCGTGACGCCTACACCTGGCTGGGCGCCATCGTGGAGCGCCCCCAGATCCTGGTGGCCGGAACCTACGGCTCCCCTGGGCGACGCCCTGCCCGTGCTCGCTCAGACCCCGATCGAGGCCGTGGGCCTGGACCTCGTGGCCGGCGCCCTGCCCGAGGCCGGCGACCTGGCCGCCCTGGAGGGCAAGACCGTCGTCGCCGGCGTCGTCTCGGGCCGCAACATCTGGCGCACCGACCTGAACCGGGCCATGGACGTGCTCGAGCAGCTGCGCGAGCGCCTTCCCGAGGGCACTCCCATCACCGTGGCGACCTCCACCTCCTTGCAGCACGTGCCCCACGACGTCGAGCGCGAGACCGCCATCGACCCGGAGATCCGCTCCTGGCTGGCCTTCGCCGACCAGAAGGTCGGGGAGGTCATCACCTGGCCAAGGGCCTGGAGCAGGGGCGTGACGCCATCGCCGCTGAGCTGTCTCAGGACGCCGACCTGCGCAAGCAGCGCGCCGCCCACCCCGGCGTGCACCGCGACGAGGTCCGCGCCGCCGTCGGCGCCGTCACGGACGCCGACCGCACCCGCGCCCCCTACGGTGAGCGCAAGGCGGCCCAGGACGAGCGCCTCGGCCTGCCGGAGCTTCCCACCACCACCATCGGCTCCTTCCCGCAGACCGCCGAAATCCGTAAGGCCCGCGCCGCCTGGCGCAAGGGCGAGATCGACGACGCCGCCTACGACGCCGCCATGCGCGCCGAGATCGCCAGCGTCGTTGCCCTTCAGGAGCGCCTCGGCCTGGACGTCCTGGTCCACGGTGAGGCCGAGCGCAACGACATGGTCCAGTACTTCGCCGAGCTGCTCGACGGCTTCGTGACCACCGAGCACGGCTGGGTCCAGTCCTACGGCTCGCGCTGCACCCGTCCCTCCATCCTGTGGGGTGACGTCGCCCGCCCTGAGCCCATGACGGTGACCTGGTCGGCCTACGCCCAGTCCCTGACCGACAAGCCCCTCAAGGGCATGCTCACCGGCCCGGTGACGATCATGGCCTGGTCCTTCGTACGCGACGACATCCCGCGCGCCCAGGTCGCCGACCAGCTGGGCCTGGCCCTGCGCGCGGAGGTGGCGGACCTCGAGGCCGCCGGTATCGGCGTCATCCAGGTCGATGAGCCCGCCATCCGCGAGACCCTGCCGCTGCGGCGCGCCGACCGTCCCGCCTACCTGGAGTGGTCCGTCGGCTCCTTCCGCCTGGCCACCGGAGGGGCGGCTCCTGCCACCCAGATCCACACCCACCTGTGCTACTCGGAGTTCGACGTCGTCATCGATGCGGTCGACCACCTGGACGCCGACGTGACCTCCATCGAGGCCTCCCGCTCGCGCATGGACATCCTGCCCGCGGTGGCCGAGCACGGCTTCGAGCGTCAGCTCGGCCCGGGCGTGTGGGACATCCACTCCCCGCGCGTGCCCAGCCAGGCCGAGTGCACCGAGCTGCTCCAGCGGGCCGTCGACGCCCTGGGCGCCGAGAAGGTCTGGGTCAACCCCGACTGCGGTCTCAAGACCCGCGGCTACACCGAGACCGAGGCGAGCCTGACCAGCCTGGTCGGTGCCGCGCGCGCCGTGCGCGAGGCCTGATGAGTCTCTGACTCAACTGCAGGCGCCTGAGGCGGCCCGGGAGACAACGTGCTCTCCCGGGCCGCCTTGTGCACGGCCGGTAGGCTTACGGTCATGCTCACCCGCACCGATCTGCGCAGTACCCGACTCTCCGCACGCCAGCTGGCACAGGCCCTGCCCCGGGCCGCCCTTGACGTCACCGCCGCCCAGGCCGCCGTGGCTCCACTGATCGAGGACGTCCGCCGTCGCGGAGCGGCTGCACTGCGCGACGCCGCGGAGCGATTCGACGGCGTGCGACCCGTTCACCTGCGTGTGCCCGTTGCTGCCATCACCCAGGCGCTCGACGACCTGGACCCCGCGGTGCGCGAGGCCCTTGAGCTGTCCATCGCCCACAACCGGGCCGGGCACGCCGCCCAGGTGCCCGCTGAGCGCAGCACGGAGGTGGTCTCCGGAGGCACCATCACCCAGCGCTGGATCCCCGTGGAGCGGGTGGGGCTCTACGTTCCCGGAGGACTGGCGGTCTACCCCCTCCAGCGTGGTGATGAACGCGGTGGCCGCCCAGGTCGCCGGCGTCGAACAGATCGCTTTGGCCAGCCCGCCTCAGGCCGAGTTCGCGGGTCTGCCTCACCCCACGATCCTGGCGGCGTGCGCGCTGCTGGGGATCACCGAGGTTTATGCCGTCGGCGGCGCCCAGGCCATCGCGATGCTCGCCTACGGCGCCGACGCCCAGGACGACACCGACCGTGCGGACGCCGGGGGAGAGGTCCTGTGTCGGGGCGTGGACGTCATCACCGGTCCCGGCAACGTCTACGTGGCGGCCGCCAAGCGAGCCGTCATGGGGACGGTCGGCATCGATGCCGAGGCAGGACCCACCGAGATCGCCGTCCTGGCCGACGCCGGGGCCGACCCCGAGTACGTGGCCGCCGACCTGCTCTCCCAGGCGGAGCACGATCCCAATGCCGGCAGCGTCCTCATCACCGACTCCCCGCAGCTGGCGGACGCCGTCGATGCGGCTCTTGAGCGCAGACTGAGCGCGACCCGGCACCGGGAGCGGGCATCGACCGCATTGAGGGGTCCGCAGTCGGGAACCGTCCTGGTGCGTGACCTCGCCCAGGCCATCGAGGTCGCCAACGCCTACGCGGCCGAGCACCTGGAGATCCACGCCTCCGACGCCCCTGGGGTCGCGCGTCGGATCCGCAATGCCGGAGCCATCTTCGTCGGGCCGTACAGCCCGGTGCCCCTGGGGGGACTACCTGGCCGGCTCCAACCACGTCCTGCCCACCGGGGGCACCGCCCGGTTCGCGGCCGGGCTGAGCGTGATGGCCTTCCTCAAACCGGTCCAGCTCATCGAGTACAGCGCGAGCGCCCTGGAGTCCATGACGCCGGCGCTGGAGGTCCTGGCGAGCTGTGAGGATCTGCCCGCCCACGGGGAGGCGGCCCGTGCCCGAAGGCAGTGAAAAAGCCTGCTGAGCAGGCCGATTGAGATCATCCTGTGACCTTCTAGTGACCGTGCTCTGCCGCGTCAGGGGACGGCGCTGGAGCGAGGCGCGGATTCGTTGGCGATTCAACTGGCGGAATCCTGCCGTTTCCCGCTCTTGTGAGCCACCTCCAAGAGGGCGGTTATTGCATGGTCGAATAACACAGTGTTGCAAAGCGTTACTCTATTGTTATATTTGGTGGTGACGCACGGTGCGCCGTGCCCGACGGGCTGAGTTCCCACATCCCGTCATCCCCGGGCGCGCCGCACCGAGGCGTTGGTTGCCGACCTGGCCTGCTCGCGCATGCGGTGATGACGGTCGGCGCCGGCCCTACCCCTTGGATCCAGATGGATGGCCTCATGCACTACTCCCCATTCGCCGCCGGAACCGGACTGTTCGTCGTGTGGTATGTCGCCCCGGCAGGTTCCCTTCCCGCTCTCGTCGCTCGTTTCCTCATTGACTGCGCCGGTCTGGTGTTCGTCGCCATTCTGGCCTTCTTCCTGCTGACCAACCTCTATGGCGCGACCCGCGCCCTGATCCCGCACTCCAGGCGCTCCGCCGGGCGTCACGCGCAGCAGCGCAGCGGCCTGATGAGTCTGCGGGCGTGATGGTGACGCAGACCTCGTTCCTGCCCATGAGTTTCGATTCCTCGAGCCCCCTGGGAGTCCTCGACCGCATCGGTTGGTGGGGAGCCCTGGGGATGATCGCAGTCGCCCTGGCCTACACCTTCTTCATGCTCATCGCCTCGCGCGGGGCCCCACGGCACGGCGGTCCCTCGCATCCGGATGCGCCGCTGCTCGTCGTCATCCTCATGCCCTGCCTCAACGAGGCGGCGGTCATCGGCGCCAGCGTCCGGCGGCTCACCTCCATCCCGGACCCCGGCCTGCGCATCATGGTCATCGACGACGGCTCCGACGACGACACCGCCCAGGTGGCCGCCCAGGCCGGCGACGAGCGCGTCGAGGTGGTTCGCCGTCGTCCTCCCCATGCCCGCCTGGGAAAGGGGGAGGCTCTCAACGACGCGCTGTCGATCGTGCGCTCCCGGTGCACCACGGTGTCCTCCTCGCGAGTCGTCGTAGGAGTCATGGACGCCGATGGCAGGCTCGACCCCCACGCCATCGGGGAGGTGCGCAAGGCCTTCGCCCCGCAGGAGGTCGGTGCTGTCCAGATGGGGGTGCGCATCAACAACCGCTTCGGCTCCTTGCTCGCCCGCATGCAGGACATGGAGTTCGTCATCTTCACCGAGGTATTCCAGCGAGGCCGGCGCAGGGTCCGCAGCGTCGGCATGGGCGGCAATGCCCAGTTCGTCCGCCTCAGTGCACTCGACGCCTTGGGGCCCCGGCCCTGGACCCGGTCGCTGACCGAGGACTTCGACCTGGGCATCCGGCTCAACGCCACCAGCTGGACCAACGAGTTCTGGCCCGCGGCCTCCGTTCACCAGCAGGGCGTGACCAACATGCGCCGCCTCCTGCGTCAGCGCACCCGCTGGTTCCAGGGAAACCTCCAGGCGCTGCACCTGCTGCGCTCCGTGGCCCGCGAGCAGCGCGGCCTGGGGCGGGGCCGACACGCTCTGGCAGATCCTCACGCCCTACCTGCTCCTGACCGGCTCCCTGCTGACCCTGTCCTTCCTCATCACCATGGTGACCGCCGGGGTGGCCGCGGTCCTGAGGTGGGAGCAGTCATGGGCGTGGCTCGTGGGGGCCTATGTCATCGCCTTCGGGCCGGCGCTCATCTACGCCTGGATCTACTGGCGCATCGAGCGCAGTGAGGGCCTGAGCCTGCTCAAGTCCGTGGGCTACGCGCACCTGTTCGTCCTTTACGGCCTCCTTCCCAGCCTCTACGGCTGGCGAGCAGTCGCCCGGGAGCTGACCGGACGCACCGGGTGGGCCAAGACTGCGCGGGAGGCGGAACCGGGGCAAGGAGCGCAGGGCGCACCGAGCGCACCTAGCGCACCGGTGGCCGGCTCCAACGGATCGGCAGCCATGGGCTCACCGGTACCGAGCAAGCAGCGCCCGCCCAGCGGGCCGGAGAGGGTGCAGCCCCTCGCGGCCCCCCAGGCCGCGGGGCCGGGCAGAACCGTTCCGGCCACCCCGACCGTGCCGACCCGCCCCGTGCTGAACCCCACCGCCGTGATCGTGCGCCGACCCCGTCCGACATCCAGCAGCCTGACCAATGAGGAGATGAGATGACAGCTGCCAACGCACCTCAGCACGCAGGAGCCGTCGACGGCTCTCGTCGCGGCAGGATCCTGCGTCGCGCCCTCCTGACGGTCTGCGTCCTGGCACTGGTTCTAGGAGTCACCGTGTACTGCCACGCCCGAGAGACCGACGCACCGGACTGCTCCCAGTGGGAGATCATCTTCGACGGTTACGGCGAGGCCTCGTGCTCCGACGGCCTGCTGCGCCTCAAGCCGACGTCGGCCGACTCCCATGACACGACTCACGCCGGTCTGGCCACCTCCACCTCGGTCGAGATCGAGGCGGGAGGCGTCCAGACCATCCACACCACGATGACCACTGTCAGGCAGCTGCGTGAGGACGGCGATCCCAACGCCTGGGAGGTCGCCTGGCTCCTGTGGAACTACACCGACAACAACCACTTCTACGCCCTGGCCCTCAAGCCCAACGGCTGGGAGGTCTCCAAGCAGGACACCGCATACCCCGGGTACCAACGATTCCTGTCATCGGGCAACACGCCCGTCTACCCACCCGGGAAGAGCCACGACGTCACCGTCACCATTGATACGACCAAGCCCTCAGAGGCGACCTTCACCATCACCGTGGACGGGCAGGAGCTCGGAACCGTCACCGACAAGCAGTCCCCCTACCGCTCCGGCAAGGTGGCGGCCTACTGCGAGGACTCCGACGTCACCTTCACCCCGATCATCGAGGACCAGTAAGGCATGCCCGCCTCTACGGCGCCGGACTCGACCACCACTGAGGCCCAGCTCATCCCACTCCCGACACACGACCAGGAGAACCCCATGACCACCGACCCCACACCAACGGGCGGCCCCCTGAGGGTCATGCTCGTCTACGGCACCCGCCCAGAGGCGATCAAGCTCGCGCCTCTGGTGGCCGCCATGCGCGACGACGAGCGTTTCAACCCGATCGTCGTCGTCACCGGACAGCACCGCGAGATGCTCGACCAGGTGCACGAGTTCTTCGGAATCGTGCCCGACGACGACCTCGACATCCACTCGCCGGGGCAGACCCTCACCCAGATCACCAACCGCTGCCTGCAAGGGGTGGGGCAGGCCATCGAGGCCCACCGGCCCGACGCCGTCGTCGTCCAGGGGGACACCACCTCCGCCTTCGCCGCCGCGCTGGCGGCCTTCTACCACGAGGTCCCAGTCCTCCACGTCGAGGCAGGCCTGCGCACCGGGGACATCTCCTCACCCTTCCCCGAGGAGGCCAACCGGCGGCTCATCAGCCAGGTGACCGCCCTGCACCTGTGTCCCACCACCACCAGCCGGGACAACCTGCTGCGCGAGAACACCGACCCGCAGACCGTCAGCGTCACGGGCAACACGGTCATCGACGCGCTCCTGGTCGCCGTCGACCGCCGGGTCCCGCCACCGGACGAGGAGCTGGCTGCAGCACTGAAGGACGCCTCCCGGCGAGTCGTGCTCGTCACCGCCCACCGCCGTGAGTCCTGGGGCGAGCCGATGCGGGCCATTGGCCGCGCCGTCGCGCGCCTGGCCGACAAGCACCCCGAGGTGCTCTTCGTGCTGCCGGTCCACCGCAACCCCAAGGTTCGCGAGGACCTCCTGCCGCAGATCGAGGGCCACGCCAACGTCATCTGGTGCGACCCGCTGGAGTACGGCGCCTTCTGTGCGCTCATCGACCGCTGCGACGTC
>BNJV01002497.1_pt1 | contig 82488 bp, 67 predicted proteins | sample 8540591 | NCBI WGS metagenome assembly BNJV01 (sample SAMD00202457, study PRJDB9452) | human saliva metagenome | host: Homo sapiens | reverse complement strand
GGATCAACACCCCCACCACCATTCAAGGAAACGGTTGGCAGCGCCCTACTCTCCCACAACCCACCAGTTGCAGTACCATCAGCGCAGAAAGGCTTAACTTCCAGGTTCGGAAAGGATACTGGGTGTAACCCCCTCGCTAAAACCACCAACACAACCAAAACAAGCAACACCCCAAAAAAAGGGATAACCACTCACCAGTCAGTGAAACAATATATCCACTTAACAACCCAACCCACAAACCCATTAAGGATTCGAGGCCGTGTTGGTCGTGAACCGCACAGTGGACGCAAACACCATCAAACAAGAATTATTGTTAGTAATCGGTCAATTAGTACTAGTAAGCTGGTCACCTTACAATGTCTACACTCCTAGCCTATCAACCCGGTAATCTACCCGGGAACCTCCCCCCAAACAATATGGGACGGAAACCTAATCTCGAAGCTAGTTTCCCGCTTAGATGCTTTCAGCGGTTACCCATCCCGAACGTAGCAAACCAGCCATACCCCTGGCAGGATAACTGGCACACCAGAGGTTCGTCCGTCCCGGTCCTCTCGTACTAGGGACAGCCCTTCTCAAGTTTCCAACGCGCGCAGAGGATAGGGACCGAACTGTCTCACGACGTTCTAAACCCAGCTCGCGTACCGCTTTAATGGGCGAACAGCCCAACCCTTGGGACCTGCTCCAGCCCCAGGATGCGACGAGCCGACATCGAGGTGCCAAACCATGCCGTCGATATGGACTCTTGGGCAGGATCAGCCTGTTATCCCCGGGGTACCTTTTATCCGTTGAGCGACGACCCACCCACACGGGATCGCCGGATCACTAGTTCCTACTTCGTACCTGCTCGACCTGTCAGTCTCGCAGTCAAGCCCCCTTGTGCACTTACACTCAACACCTGGTTACCGACCAGGATGAGGGAACCTTTGAGCGCCTCCGTTACAATTTAGGAGGCAACCGCCCCAGTTAAACTACCCACCAGGCACTGTCCCTAACCCGGATCACGGGCCAAGGTTCAGGCACACGCTATAACCAGAGTGGTATTTCAACAACGACTCCACAATCACTAGCGTGACCACTTCACAGTCTCCCACCTATCCTACACAAGCTATAACGCGCACCAATACCAAGCTATAGTAAAGGTCCCGGGGTCTTTCCGTCCTTCTGCGCGTAACGAGCATCTTTACTCGTAATGCAATTTCGCCGAGTTCATGGTTGAGACAGTAGAGAAGTCGTTACGCCATTCGTGCAGGTCGGAACTTACCCGACAAGGAATTTCGCTACCTTAGGATGGTTATAGTTACCACCGCCGTTTACTGGGGCTTAAATTCACCGCTTCACCAACAAAAAGTCAGCTGACGGTTCCTCTTAACCTTCCAGCACCGGGCAGGCGTCAGTACGTATACATCGCCTTACGGCTTCGCACGCACCTGTGTTTTTTTAGTAAACAGTCGCTTCTCCCTGGTCTCTGCGACCCTCAACCCTAGAAAGCCACAAAAAAATGGTTTCATCAAGTATCAGGCCCCCCTTCTCCCGAAGTTACGGGGGCATTTTGCCGAGTTCCTTAACCATGATTATCTCGTGCGCCTAGGCATACTCTGCCCGACCACCTGTGTCGGTTTAGGGTACGGGCGGCCAGCCACCTCGCGTCGAAGCTTTTCTCGGCACCACAGGATCACCCCTACTTCCCACCCAAAGATGGTCATCATCCCGCCTCACATAAAACCACCCGGATTTACCTGGGCAGTAAGCTACACGGTTAAACGAGGGTATTCCATCACCTCGCGAAGGCTTCCACTGTGCGTCACTCCACACGCTTGCCTACCAAGAAAGCCTGTCCCCAAACCAAAACCACAACCAAACACCCGAAAAGCGTCCAGCCATGTTCCTGGCGTGGGTTAGTACCTTTCAGTCAACACTTGACGGTCACCAGCCGGTACCGGAATATCAACCGGTTACCCATCGACTACGCCTGTCGGCCTCGCCTTAGGGACCCGACTCACCCAGGGCGGACTAGCCTAGCCCTGGAACCCTTGGTCATTCGGCGCTAGGGTTTCTCACCCTAGTATCGCTACTCATGCCTGCATTCTCACTTGCGTACCGTCCACGACATAATCACTTAGCCGCTTCACCCAGTACACAACGCTCCCCTACCACCCCCAACCCCTGGCCGCACAAGCGACAGGGTACATGTTGAGGATCCGCGGCTTCGGCGGTGTGCTTGAGCCCCGCTACATTGTCGGCGCACGATCACTTGACCAGTGAGCTATTACGCACTCTTTCAAGGATGGCTGCTTCTAAGCCAACCTCCTGGTTGTCAACGCGACCGCACATCCTTTCCCACTTAGCACACGCTTAGGGGCCTTAGCCGGCGATCTGGGCTGTTTCCCTCTCGACAACGGAGCTTATCCCCCACTGTCTCACTGCCACGCTATACCCGGACGGTATTCGGAGTTTGGTTGACGTCAGTAACCCTGTAAGGCCCATCAGCCATCCAGTAGCTCTACCCCCGCCCGGAACCACGCAACGCTGCACCTAAATGCATTTCGGGGAGAACCAGCTATCACGGAGTTTGATTGGCCTTTCACCCCTACCCACAGCTCATCCCCTCCATTTTCAACTGAAGTGGGTTCGGTCCTCCACACGCTCTTACACGTGCTTCAACCTGGCCATGGGTAGATCACCCCGCTTCGGGTCTAGAACGTGCCACTAAACGCCCTTTCAGACTCGCTTTCGCTACGGATCCCCCACACGGGTTAACCTCGCGACACGCCACTAACTCGCAGGCTCATTCTTCAATAGGCACGCCATCACCCCCATAGAGGGCTTTGACGGCTTGTAAGCGCCCGGTTTCAGGTACTATTTCACTCCCCTCCCGGGGTACTTTTCACCATTCCCTCACGGTACTTATCCGCTATCGGTTACCAGGAAGTATTTAGGCAGCTAAGTGGTCTTAGCAAATTCACACAAGATTCCACGAGCCCCGTGCTACTTGGGGAAACGCATCCAACGCAGTGCCTGATGTTTCGCCTACCGGAGTATCACCGTCTACGCTTAGCCTTCCCAGACTATTCAACTACACCAAACATTTATAACTACGCACACCCCCGCCAGAGAATGTAACAAACACGCCCCACAACCCCGCATCAGCAACAACTGGCGTCTATCACACTAACACGGTTTCACCTAATCCGCTTTCGCTCGCCACTACTAACGGAATATCTTTTCCTGCGGGTACTAAGATGTTTCACTTCCCCGCGTACACCCCCTTGCGCCCTATACATTCAGGCGCAGGTAACAAGACATTACTCTTGCTAGGTTCCCCTATTCGGAAACCCTCGGATCAAAGCCTGTCAGACAGCTCCCCGAGGCTTATCGCAGTCCACCACGTCCTTCATCGGCCCCTGATACCAAGGCATCCACCGAACGCTCTTAAAAACTAACAACAAAAACAACACCAACCAACCAACAAAAAAGAACAACAAATCCTTTAAATCAATTAGTCAGTATTGCTTGCAAAGATCAAAGATGCTCGCGTCCACTATACAGTTCACAACCAACACACCCACACCAAACAAACAACCACAAACAATGACTATCCGTATTGGTGGGGTCAGGTCCGGAGCGCTGCTCCAGAACCCCGACAGCATGCCAAGCCCAAAAACCCCTGTCCCTTTGCCAAAAAGAACAAGGCCAAAATCTTTAAACGAATTCCCTAACGGTCCTCTTGCCGTTCCAAAACAAAACTCCTTAGAAAGGAGGTGATCCAGCCGCACCTTCCGGTACGGCTACCTTGTTACGACTTCGTCCCAATCGCTAGCCCCACCTTTAACCGCTCCCCGTAGAGCCACGGGCTTGGGGTGTTGCCAACTTTCGTGACGTGACGGGCGGTGTGTACAAGGCCCGAGAACGTATTCACCGCAGCGTTGCTGATCTGCGATTACTAGCGACTCCACCTTCATGGTGTCGAGTTGCAGACACCAATCCGAACTGAGACCAGCTTTAAGGGATTAGCTCCACCTCACAGTATCGCAACCCTCTGTACCAGCCATTGTAGCATGCGTGAAGCCCAAGACATAAGGGGCATGATGATTTGACGTCATCCCCACCTTCCTCCGAGTTGACCCCGGCAGTCTCCCGCGAGTCCCCACCACAACGTGCTGGCAACACGGGACAAGGGTTGCGCTCGTTGCGGGACTTAACCCAACATCTCACGACACGAGCTGACGACAACCATGCACCACCTGTGAAAACCACCCAAAAGGGTAAACCCTATCTCTAGAGCCACAGTTAACATGTCAAGCCTTGGTAAGGTTCTTCGCGTTGCATCGAATTAATCCGCATGCTCCGCCGCTTGTGCGGGCCCCCGTCAATTCCTTTGAGTTTTAGCCTTGCGGCCGTACTCCCCAGGCGGGGCACTTAATGCGTTAGCTACGGCGCAAAACCCCCGGAAAGGAGCCTCACACCTAGTGCCCAACGTTTACAGCGTGGACTACCAGGGTATCTAATCCTGTTCGCTCCCCACGCTTTCGCTCCTCAGCGTCAGTAACGGCCCAGTAACCTGCCTTCGCCATCGGTGTTCTTCCTGATATCTGCGCATTCCACCGCTACACCAGGAGTTCCAGTTACCCCTACCGCACTCTAGCCGGCCCGTACCCACCGCAAGCCCCCGGTTGAGCCGGAAGTTTTCACGACAGACGCGACCAGCCGCCTACGAGCTCTTTACGCCCAATAATTCCGGACAACGCTTGCGCCCTACGTATTACCGCGGCTGCTGGCACGTAGTTAGCCGGCGCTTCTTATCCAGGTACCCTCAACACCACCAAAAAGACAGTGCCTTGTTCCCTGACGAAAGAGGTTTACAACCCGAAGGCCTTCATCCCTCACGCGGCGTCGCTGCATCAGGCTTGCGCCCATTGTGCAATATTCCCCACTGCTGCCTCCCGTAGGAGTCTGGGCCGTATCTCAGTCCCAGTGTGACCGTCCACCCTCTCAGGCCGGCTACCCGTCAAAGCCTTGGTAGGCCATCACCCCACCAACAAGCTGATAGGCCGCGAGCCCATCCCTCACCAGAAAAAACAACCTTTCCAAACCAACCCATGCAGGAAGGCCAGAATATCCCGTATTAGCTACCCTTTCGAGCAGTTATCCAGAAAGTAAGGGGCAGGTTACTCACGTGTTACTCACCCGTTCGCCACTAATCAACCAAGCAAGCTTGGTATTTTCGTTCGACTTGCATGTGTTAAGCACGCCGCCAGCGTTCGTCCTGAGCCAGGATCAAACTCTCCAAAAAAACATGAAGAACCAGAAAATAACTAGCTCAAAAAACATTTAGTTGACAAAGAAATCAACAAGAAAAACCCCCCAACAAACAACACGCCTGTTGGAGAAGAATTCAAGACATAAAAAACTTGACACACTATCGAGTTCTCAAACAACGCACTCACAAGAAAAACCTACAAACCAACCGGTCCGCACGCTTCCCTCAAAGTACCAGAGAATCTTACAACCAAGATTTCTAACCTGTCAACCCGATTCACTGTGAACCAGACCGCAACACTAGAAATCCTTGAAAGAAAAGATCCCTTGCCACCATCAGAACCAGTTCAAGGAACCAGCCCTTTGCGGCAGCGGGAACTATCTTAGCCTTACCCGCCCCCAACCCGTCAACCCGAAAACACGTGCACCACAACACATTTTTAGGCGGCCTAGCTGAATGCCTATCTGATTGCCTACCTGAATGCGCCTTAGAAATACCTATCTGCGCTGGTAAACAGCTATCTGAACCGGCAAGCATCTATCTGAGCGGCAAACACCTATCTGAAACACCTATCGGAGCGATAAATACCCATCCGAGCCGGCAAACACCTATCCGAGCCGTAACTTAAGCCAACAACTGAGCTAGAAAACTGGGGGCCGGTTAGCGCGTGGTCACGCGCTAACCGGCCCCCCAGCCTTGGTACACACTAGCTACTAGTTAGCTCAAGTGTGCGTCAGAAACTTTGGTCAGTGCTTGCAAGCTTCAGTTAGTGCGCGCCACTGCCAGCTTGCGGCGGCCCTTACGCACCAGCACTACTCCCCCGGCCAGTAAGTCGTCCTCGGTAATTACCGCGTCTTCGTCGCTAACCTTGCGCATGTTCAGGTAGGCACCGCCCTGAGCCACAGTCTTGCGTGCGGCTCCACGGCCCTTTTCCAAACCAGTGGCAACCAGTAGGTCAATAATGGTGGACTTACCTACCTCCAGCTGCGCCGAAGGCAGATCAGCAGTGGCGCCAGCCAGGGTGAAAGCATCAATCTTACGCAGCGAATCAGCATCCCCGCCCCACAGTGCGGCGGTGGCGGCTTCTACGCGCGCAGTTTCCTGCTCGCCGTGCACCCAGGTAGTAACTTCATGAGCCAAAGCCTTCTGGGCGGCTCGGGCGCGCGGGTTTTCTTGAGTTTCACGCTCAAGTTCTTCAATGCGTTCGCGGCTGAGGAAGGTGAACACCTTCAAGAAACGCACCACGTCAACGTCTTCTACCTGCAGCCAGAACTGGTAGAAAGCGTAGGGGCTGAGCATGGTGGGGTCTAGCCAGATAGCGCCGCCCTCGCTCTTACCAAACTTGGTGCCGTCAGCCTTGGTGATCAGCGGGTTGGTTAGCACATGCACGGTAGCGCCAGGCTCTACCTTGCTGATCAGGTCAGCGCCACCAACCATGTTGCCCCACTGGTCGTTTCCGCCTACTTCAAGGGTGCAGCCGTACTGGCGGTACAGCTCTAGGTAGTCGTTGGCCTGCAGGATCTGGTAGGAAAACTCGGTGTAGGACAAGCCCTCTTCAGAGTTGATGCGGCGGGCCACAATGTCCTTGTTCAGCATGGTGCCCATGCGGAAGTGCTTACCCAGGTCACGCAGTAGGTCAATGGCGCTAAGCTGGCTGGTCCAGTCCAGGTTGTTAACAATGCGCGCCGGGTTAGAGCCGCTAAAGTCCAGCAGGTGCTCTAGCTGACGACGCAGCGAGTCCACCCAGCCAGCTACTACCTCAGGAGAGTTAAGTACACGCTCACCCTTGGCACGCGGGTCACCAACCAAACCGGTGGCCCCACCAACCAGGGCCAGGGGATGGTGACCAGCTAGCTGCAGGTGACGCATAAGCTTTACGGCAACCAGGTGTCCGTGGTGCAAAGAAGCAGCCGTAGGGTCAAAACCGCAATAGAAGGTCACTGGCCCTTCATCAAGCGCCTTACGTAGCGCATCGATGTCGGTGTGCTGGGCGATCAGCCCGCGCCACTGTAGTTCCTCAAGAACGTCAGACACAGCAGTTCCTTACGGTGTAGTTGCTTCAATTTACTTTCTGGCTATATAGCCAGTTGTTCCAGCTTAGCGGCCTTGGGTCGGGCGAGCCAGTTCTAGCAGGCGCCCACGTAGCTCACTGGCTACCTCATCTTTGGTGGCGATAACCAAAATTGTGTCGTCACCAGCGATGCAACCCAAAACCCCGGGAATCATGGCGTTGTCCATAGCTGAGGCTAGTAGCTGGGCGGCCCCGGCCGGGGTACGTAGCACTAGCTGGTTGTAGGCCTGGTCAACAGAAACTAGTAGATCTTGGATCCAGCGCGACAGACGAGTGGTTAGTACCTCGTCAAATGCCTCTTCTTCGGGGGCCGCTACGGGCAGCTGGCCGGGGGCGCCAGCTTCGGGAACTGCATATACGGATTGTCCTGAGGGGGTGCGCACTTTGACGGCGCGTAGTTCTAGTAGGTCTCGCGAAAGCGTGGCCTGGGTGGTGTAAACACCCTGCTCAGCAAGCAGATCGCGCAGTTGGCGCTGGGAGGCTACAGAGCCGCGAGCCAGAATTTTATTAATCAGGGCGTGGCGACTAGTACGTGACATGGGGATTTTGTGTTCCACTTTAAATCTCCAGTTTTCCTTGTCTGTTACAGGAATCGCCAACCTCAACGGCAGCATATTTACATGAGCAATCATACCGTTCAAGGCATAATAATGCGAGTGACGTGCCCTTCCCATCGGGATGGACACGTCACTTTTATTAGTGTTTAGGCGCGATTATTTACTGCGCCGCCACGCGTTTATGCACGTAGCTTAGCTCCGGTGTACTTACCCACCTGCTTAATAATTCGCGCGCGGGCAGCTTCGGTTTCGCTGGCGCTGAGCGTGTGGTCGCTAGCGCGCAGACGCACCGAGAACGCCAAGGACTTGCGACCTGGGCCTAGCTGGGGGCCACGGTAGACGTCGAACAGGCGCACGTCGTCGAGCAGCTTACCGCCAGCAACGATGATTGCCGCAGCAACCGCCTGGCTGGGGGTGGCCTCGTCGACGACGAAAGCGAAGTCTTCCTTAGCCGCCGGGTAGGTGGAAACCGGCTGCGCCTTAACCACCGGCTGCTTGCTCGAACACTCAATCAGGGCATCCAGGTCCAACTCCACCGCGCAGGCACGCTCAGGCAAGCCCAGCTTCTTAACGATGCGCGGGTGCAGCTCGCCGGCGTAACCAATAACCTCACCGATTTGCGGGCGGGTGGGGTTCTTGGTGGGCACAACAATGCGGATTTCGGCGCAGCGGCCCGGGTGCCAGGGGGCGCGCTCGGCGTTGGCTACATGTAGCTTCAAGCCCAGCAGGCTGGCAATGTCGCGTACTAGCTCGACGGCGTCGGCCCAGTCCCAGTTGCGTACGTGCTGTAGCACCCCGGAGTAGCCGTGCTGGCCACACAAGATGGCGCCCAGGTGTAGACGCTGACGCGGGGTTCCGGCAGCCAGAGCCTCAATTTCTGCCTGGCTGGGGCGCTGGGCCACGCCCGGGATGGGGGCAGGCACTACCCCGGCGGAGGTGGTGACGTTACCAACCTCGTACAGGGCGACGTCGCCAATGCCGCGTGAGACGTTACGTACCGCCACGTCAATAAGCGAGTCCAGCACGCTGGTGCGTAGCAGCGGGGCGTCGTCGGCTAGCGGGTTAGCGATACGCACGGCCTGACGGCGCTCGTCATCGGCGGGCAGCTCCAGGCGGTCGTAAATGTCGCCCACGAAGGGGTAAGACAGCACCTGGGTTAGGCCCTGCTCGGCCACAGTGCGCACAATGTCGCGACGCGCGCGCTGGGCGAAGGTCAAACCGGTGCCGGCCGGGGCTACCGGCAGCTGCACGGGGATGTTGTCGTAGCCGTCAAGGCGGGCGATTTCTTCCACCAGTTCCGCACTACCGGTTAGGTCCGGGCGCCACGAAGGTACGCTTACCTGCACCGTTGCGCCGCCGTCGTCGTTAACCTGGCAACCAATTTCGCGCAGCAAACCCACTACCTGCTCACGCGGGTAGTCCACGCCAGTTAGGCGGGAGGCAGCGTCAAGCGCAAACTCAATGGGAGCCGGGGCCTGGGTGCGGTCAATTTCGGTGATCGGCCCATAGCTGCCGCCACCGTAACGCACCAGCAGGTCAGCGGCGCGCTGTGCGGCCACGGGAGCCAGCTGGTAGTCCACGCCGCGCTCAAAACGCTTGGAGGACTCGGTGGGTAGCTTGTGGCGGCGCGCCGAGCGCGCCACGCTAACCGGGTGGAAGTGGGCGGCCTCAATTAGCACGTTAGAGGTGGTTTCAGTGACCTCACTGGTAGCCCCGCCCATCACGCCAGCCAGAGCCAATACACGCGAGCCACCCTCGCCATCGCTAATAACCAGATCCTGGGGGTCTAGTACGCGCTCCACATCATCCAAAGTGGTTAGCTTCTCCCCGCCCGGGCGCGGCGCACCACCAGCGGCAAAGTGAGCTTATCGGCGTCAAAAGCATGCAGCGGCTGCCCCAGCTCCAACATCACATAGTTAGTCACGTCCACTGCCAGGGAGATTGAACGCATACCTGAAGCCTGTAGGCGTCGGCTCATCCAATCCGGGGTGGGGGCGTTGGGGTTAACCCCCTCAACCAGGCGGGCCACGTAGCGGTCGCAGCCGGGCACGCCGTTAATGGGAGCCTCATCGTTAACCTCCACGCGCGGACCATCGTTACCAGGGGCCTGCAGACCCTGGGGGTAGAAGTCCGCATTGGTGGTGTCAGCCGGGTCCTGGTAGGCCCCGCCGGTGGAGTGGGAGTATTCACGCGCCACCCCACGCATACTGAAGCAGTAGCCCCTATCTGGGGTTACGTTGATTTCTACAACCTCGTCATCTAGGCCTAGCAGCGCCAGGGCGTCAGTTCCCGGCGCGGGCACTTCCCCCTCGGGGTAGCGCTCATCAAGCACGATAATGCCGTGTTTGCCGTCGTCGGGGAAACCTAGCTCAGCGGCAGAGCAGATCATGCCGTCAGAGATGTGACCGTAGGTTTTGCGGGCAGCAATCTTGAAGTCACCCGGTAGTACCGCACCCGGTAGGGAAACCACTACGGAATCGCCGGGCTTGAAGTTGTGGGCGCCGCAAATAATGCCACGACTGGGCAGCTCACTGGGCTCCTTGCCGGTGCCAGGGGCGTCATTGTGCTGCTCGCCTACATCCACACGGCAGTAGTTGATCACCTTGCCGTTTGACTGTTCTTTAGGCTCCTGGGTGAGCACCTTGCCCACTACCAGCGGGCCGGTGACGCGCGCGGGCACAATCTGCTCTTCTTCCAGGCCTACCTTAACCAGGTCGGCGGCCAGAGCGGCGGCGTCGGTCCCGGGGCGTACCTGCACGTATTGGCGCAGCCACTCAAGGGGTACGTATGGCATTTCAGTTACCCTTTCCAATCAGACCGAACTGACGTGAGAAACGCACGTCGCCTTCCACAATGTCGTGCATGTCGGCAATGCCGTGGCGCAGCATCAAGGTGCGCTCTAGGCCCATACCGAAAGCAAACCGGTGTAAACCTCGGGGTCAATACCGCAGGCGCGCAGCACGTTGGGGTTAACCATGCCGCAGCCGCCCCACTCGATCCAGCCGGCGCCGCCCTTCTTCTGTGGGAACCACAGGTCCATTTCGGCGCTGGGCTCAGTGAAGGGGAAATAGGAGGGGCGCAGACGGGTCTTAGCTTCAGGCCCAAACATGGCGCGGGCGAAATGATCCAAGGTGCCCTTCAGGTTAGCCATGGTTAGACCCTTGTCTACCGCTAGGCCCTCTACCTGGTGGAATACCGGGGTGTGGGTGGCGTCTAGCTCGTCAGAGCGGAACACCTTACCGGGGCAAGCAATGTAGATCGGCGGCTGCTGTTCGAGCATTACATGCGCCTGCACCGGGGAGGTGTGGGTGCGCATAACCAGGTGGGAGTCTTCTACGTTGGCGCCGTTAACGCTGGTGCCGTCAATGTAGAAGGTGTCTTGCATCTGACGGGCCGGGTGGTCGGCGTCGAAGTTTAGCGCGTCAAAGTCATACCATTCGTGCTCAACCTCAGGGCCTTCAGCGATCTGCCAACCCATTGCCACGAAAAAGTCGCTGACCTCATCAATTAGCAGGTCAATGGGGTGGCGCGCGCCCTTGGGGCTGCGGTCGGTGGGCAGGGTTACGTCCACTGCCTCGGTGCGCAGCATGTGGGCTTCAGCTAGGGCTTCTAGCTCAGCTTGGCGCTCAGATAGGGCCTTGGCGATGCGGGCACGTGCCCCACCTAGTAGCTTGCCAGCTTTGGGCTTGTCAGCCTTGGGTAGCTTACCGATGGCACGGTTGGCTAGTACCAGCTCAGAGGCGTCACCGGTGTAGGCTGAGCGGACCTCTTTCAAAGCTGCCAGGGTCCCTGAGGCAGCTACGGCCGCGAGCGCGGCGGCAATAACCTTTTCAATGCCGGCTTCGTCCAGCGGGGACAGGCCGCCTTCAGACGCTTGGGTCATGAGGTTTCCTTCCTTAAATGTTTATGTCCCTAGCCTAATAGCAAGGGACATAGCAGGGTAATTGACGCTTTTAATGCTGGGCGCGGGCGGTTGCGTAGAGGCATACCGCTGCTGCTGTGGCCACGTTTAGGCTTTCGGCTTTGCCGTAGATGGGGATAGCGACGACGGCGTCGGCGTGGTTTAGTTCGCTTCGGCTCAGTCCGCGCGCCTCATTACCAAGCAGCCAGGCCACGGGGGTAGCCAGCATGTCTTCAATGGCAAATAGTGACAGGTGGGCGGCGCCGTCGGCAGCCAGAATGTTTAGCTGGGCGTCGCGCAGGCGGCGACGATGTCGTCTAGGGCTAGGCCGGTGATTACCGGTAGGTGGTAGAGCGAGCCGGCACTGGCGCGGATCACTTTGGGGCTGGTTAGTTCTACGCAGCCGCGCGCCATAATCACCGCGTCGGCGCCGGCGGCGTCGGCTACGCGGATAATGGTGCCGGCGTTACCGGGGTCTTGGGTTTCACTCATAACCACCACTTGGGTGGCGCCCTTTAGTACTTGGGCCAACGCGTCGGCGCCGGCGCGGATCCCGGCCAGGTCCATTACGGCCACTAGTCCTTGGGCGTCGGTGGAGATGGCGGCCATTACGGCTTCGCTTACCCAGTGCAGGTAAATGTCTGCTTGCTGGGCGCTTTCCAAAATGTCTTGGTGGCGCTGGCCGGCGGCCTCGGTCAGATATAGGTCAAGTACCTGCTCGGGGACGCATTTGACGGCTTCACGTACCGCCTGGGGGCCTTCAGCTAGGTAGCGACCGTGGCGATTGCGCGACGAACGCCGGAACAATCCTGCCACTCGCTTTACTCTTGAAGATTGCGGGTCGGTCAGTATGTTCCGGCGTTCACTCATGGTTACAGCCTAAGGGGCTGGGGACCATAACGCACTAGGCGTTAAGCCTCACTTTGCCGCGTTAACGTCGCTGGGCAGAGCCTCGCGAGCGGTAGCAACCAGGGCCTTGAAGGCGGCCGGCTCGTTAACAGCCAGCTCAGCCAGCATGCGACGGTCCACCTCAACGCCAGCCAGGCCTAGGCCCTGGATGAAGCGGTTGTAGGTGATGCCCTCGGCGCGGGCGGCGGCGTTGATGCGCTGGATCCACAGACGACGCATGTCGCCCTTACGGGCGCGACGGTCGCGGAAGGCGTATACGCCAGAGTGAGTGACCTGCTCCTTGGCCTTGCGGTACAGGCGAGAACGCTGTCCGCGGTAGCCGGAGGCGCGGTCTAGAACGGTACGGCGCTTCTTCTGGGCGTTGACTGCCCGCTTCACACGTGCCATGTGATTTCTCCTTTAGGTAACGGGACGGTCAGAGGCCGAGAAGCTTCTTGGCCTGACGTACGTCAGCAGCGGCCACAGTCTGGTCCTTGGACAGCCTGCGCTTACGACGCGAGGACTTGACCTCAAGCAGGTGGCGCTTGTTGGTCTGCTCGCGCATTAGCTTGCCGCTACCGGTTACGCGGAAGCGCTTCTTCGCACCGGAGTGCGTCTTGTTCTTCGGCATTCTTATTTCCTCTTTATTCGGCCACGGGAGATGTCGTCCCGGGGCTGCGGACCCCGCTAACGGTGGCTAGGGGGTGGGTCTGTGGGGGTTTACCCGGGGTGCTTAGCTTTCCTCGACGGCGTCGGTCTTGGCGTCCGCATTCTTGGCAGCGCGGCGGGCGGCCCGCTCGGCTTCACGACGACGGCGCTGGTCAGACTTGACTTCAGCCTTCTTACGGGTGGGGGCTAGCACCATGACCATGGAGCGGCCATCCTGACGCGGGTGGCTCTCAACAGTGGCCAGTTCAGAAACTTCTTCAGCTAGACGCTGCAGCAGTCGGATACCCAGCTCCGGGCGGGACTGCTCACGTCCACGGAAACGCACAATGGCCTTAACCTTGTCTCCGCCCTTGAGGAAACGCTCCACGTGACCGCGCTTGGTGGCGTAGTCGTGGTCGTCAATCTTGGGTCGGAACTGGATTTCCTTGAGCTGAGTGTTGGCCTGGTTACGGCGGGCGTCACGAGCCTTCATGGCGGACTCGTACTTGTACTTGCCGTAATCCATTAGCTTGCATACCGGCGGACGAGCGTCGGGCGCTACCTCTACTAGGTCAAGATCGGCTTCTTCAGCCAGACGCAGCGCGTCCTCTAGACGCACCACGCCAACCTGTTCACCGCTGGGTCCAACGAGACGCACCTCGCTGACGCGGATCCGGTCGTTAATACGGGGCTCGCTAATGGCAGTTCCTCACTATGTCTTGTGGGTGGTTATAACAAAAGGAAAGACCTTCACCCCGCTCGTCACAGGGTAAAGGTCTGGCGAGGCTTGTTTAAAACAAGCCAATAACGCTGTTAAACGCTGCTAGGACCCGAACGCTGTGCGCGCCTAGGTGGGAGGTTGACTCCTCTTGGCGCCGGCTTTGACCGGCGTAACGCGTTAACTCTAGCAGCTACTGCCTTTAAAGTGCAGTAATAGGCGACAGCTCTCACAAATTGCTTAAGTCACCTATCAGCGTTCTTCTTGACGACGCACGCGCTTGGCGCTGCTAATCCAGTAACCGGCAAAACCAATTACTAGGGCCAGCAAAATACCCAGGTTAGCGCCAGCCCAGCTACCTTGACGCCCACCTAAACCTAATGGGCCTAGCAGGTAGCCCTGCCACGACAGCCAAGAGGCCCCAGTGTTTACCACCAGGCCCCAACCAACAAAGGAAGCAATCACCAAGCTAGCCATAGCTCCCCAGTTAACGCTGCCGTAACGACCTGCGGGACTAAACAGATCGACGTCGTCATACTCTTTGTGACGCAACGCAATATCAGCCAACATAACCCCAGCCCAAGCAGCAATTACCACACCCAATGTGGTTAAGAATGCGGTAAAGGGGGTTAAGAAGGAGTCAGCGAAGAAAACCACCACAATCGTGCCCAGGGTCATGATGGTGCCATCAATGGCGGTAGCTACCGGACGTGACACGGGCACCCCCGTAGCCAGCAAAGACAGGCCCGAGGAATAAATATCCATAACAATGCCGCCCACTAGACCCAAAATCGCTACTAGGGCGAAGGGGATCAGGAACCAGGTGGGTAGCAAAGTGGTCAGCGCCCCAATTGGGTCGTCCCCAATTTTCTGTGACAGCTCAGCTCCTGAGGAGCCCACCAGCAGCACCCCAAAGCAAACCAGTACCAGCACCGGCAGTGACGCCCCGAAGGTAGTCCACCCCACTACCCCACGGGTTGAGGCGTTACGCGGCAGGTAACGTGAATAGTCGGCGGCCGCATTTACCCAGCCAAAACCAAAACCCACCGCCAACATGCATCCGGCCCCCAGCACAGCCGTACTAGAAGCTGCCGGGCGGGCGGCAAGCACTGAAAAGTTAATCTTGTCAGCCACTAGCACCAGGTAAACCAGGGTTAGCGCGGCGGTAGCCCAAGTGATCCAGGTTTGCACTTTCATAATGGTGTCGAAACCTAAAATTCCTGAGCCGGCCGCAAGCACTACCACCAGCACCAAGGCGGCGATCTGGGCCAGTAGGTGGTTGCTAAAGCCCAGGGCTCCCATCACGGTGGCGGTAGCTTGCACCGCCATAATGGCTAGGAAAGTTTCCCAGCCCACGGTCAAAATCCAGGAGATTAACGCTGAGACGCGGTTGCCGTGGTAGCCAAAAGCGGCGCGTGAAAGCACCAGGGTGGGGGCTGAGCCGCGTTTACCCGCAATTGCCACCAGGCCACACAGCAGGAAAGACAAGGTTAGGCCCACTACTGAAATCAGTAGGGCCTGCACTAGGGAGAGGCCAAATCCCAGTACCCATGCTCCCCAAGAAATACCTAGGACTGAAATGTTGGCGGCAAACCAGGGCATAAATAAATCTGCCGGTTTACCTTTACGATCTGCTTCAGCGATTACATCCAAGCCGACGGTTTCTACCGCTAGGCGGCTTTCGCTGCGTTGTGTTTGGGGACTGAGTGAATCAGTACTCATAATTGGCTCCTTAAAAGCCTGTTTTTATTAAACTTATTAAACTACGGCCGGCGTCTTAGCGGCGCCGGAAGCTGCACTAACTGTGTCAACAGGGCTGGTACCGTCGGAGCCAGCAGACTCAGCGCCGCCAGAGCCAGCAGACTCAGCGCCGTCGGAGCCAGCGCCGGCAAGACTTTCTGTGTCTGCCGATTGCGCAGAAAGCTCATTGGTGCGCGGATGCGGGTTATGGCGGGCCACCATGAAGTCTTGGAAACCAACCGCTAAAACCGCACACATAATTAGGGCCATGCCGGCAATGTCTTCACCTGAGAAATAGGTGCCGGCTAAAGCGAAAGAAAATAGCGAGGCAGCCACAGGCTCTAGACAAGCAATTAGAGAGGCGTTAACCGCGCCAATATCTTGCACACCCTGCAGGAATAGCACGAAGGCCACCACCGTGCCCAGCACTACCATGCCCACCATGTAAAGGTAGAAACCAGCAGAGGTTTGTACATGTACCTGCCAAACCATGGTGACCAGGCTCATCAACGTCCCACCTAGTAGCATGCCATAGCAAACCACTAGGTCAGAGGAGTATTTACGAATAAGTTTGGTAGGTATCAGGGTGTATAGCGCCAGCGCCAGCGCGCAGGCTAGGCCCCAGTACAGGGCGGCAGGGGGTAATAACTAGCTCACCAATATTGCCGTGCGTAGCCAGCACTGCCGTACCCACTAGGGCCAGTAATACGGCAAATATTTCAGTTAAATGCGGGCGTCGTTTAGAGCGAATACACACCCAAATCACAATCAGAATTGGCCCCAAGTATTGCAAAACCGTGGCGGTACCGGCGTTAGAGCTTTTAACCGCAATCAGGTAGGTGTAAAGGTTAGCGATCAAACCAAATACGGTGTAAACCAACATGCTCACCCAGTCGGCACGGGTGTGCAGCAATTGGCGGTGCTTAGCGCTTAGTCCCTTGTCACGCCCCAGAATAAAAGCGATCAGTAGGCCTCCTGCCAACACCATACGGATGGAGGTAAGCCATTCTGGGTCAACAGCGTAGCGTTTAACGAGCAGCTCACCGCATACGCCCGAAAATCCCCAACAGATAGCCGCAAAAGTGGTTATTGCATAGCCGCGAAACTGCTTATTCACTTCTCTCCCTGGTTACGATTTACTGCTCAATCGGCCAAAGTATGGGACAAATTTCTACGTGATCAACCCGGTTAGCCCAATCCGGATTTACTAGCACTTGTTGGGCGCCTTCTACCGCATCAAGCATTTCTTCCTTGCCGCAGCTGCGGTCAATTAGTGCATAGATGCGTAGCTCTGAGGTCTCCCCCGCTTCAAAAGCCACATTCACCATGGCCTTGTAGGCCATCAGCTGCTCTTTCAGCTCTGCTTGTAGCTGCTCGTTTTCCCAGCTGGGAACCCATTTTTGGGCTTGGCTTAGGGAAATTACGGCGGGGCGCGGGATACGAATATTGTCTGTGGCTGGGTTTAGCACCCAGATCTGGTCAGTGGACAGGCAAGCCACTTGGGCAGCGCGCTGGGGGGTGACCGGGGCGGGACGCACGTCGCTGCGCCAAGCCTGCATATCTGCCTGGGAGCTGAACACCGGCATGGCGATATGCCCGTCATCTAGGTGCAGGGCCAGGCTCGCGGCGTCTTGGGCGGGGTCGTTTTGGTGCGGCTTGTGTCCGCCCGGTTTGCCAATTTCGACGGCGACGGCGGCGGCCGGCTCTTCTAAGCCATGTGCGGGCACGGGCACGATCAAGCGCGTGGCTGCAATGGCCGCAACTAGTTCGCGCAGGAATTGGGGGCGCGGTAGCTGGGCGTTAAGGGCCGCAGCTAGAGCGGCAGGGGTGGAGCCGTCGTCGTCGGCAAAGGGATTGGGGGCCAGGAGCTTGGAGATACGCTCACGGGCGGCTAGGGCAGCTTGTAGCTGTTCTTGCGACATGATGCTCACTTACGGCCGAAAAAACCGAAACGTCGCGGGTTTTTGAAGTCGGTTACGGTTTGGGTGACGCCTGGGTCGCTGGTGGATACGGCTCCGGGCACATCCTCCACCTTGGTAATGCCAAACAGTATGTCTTCTACGGCTGCGTCTAGGGCGCTCATGATCAGTCCGGCGCTGAGTTCTTCGCCGGCTTGACCGTTTTCGTAGCGCCGGGCGGTGACCTGGCCTGATAGCCCGGTTTCAATGCCGACGTCGGTGGCTAGGTCTGCGGTTAGTAGCACTACGCCTTCGCGGGTTAGGCGCGATAGGTCTTTGGCTAGGTCCGCTGCTTCTTGGGGTTCACTGTCGACGCCGCCAACCAGTTCGCTGATGTCCCACTGTTCGTGGGTAGAGACTAGTTCTTTTACTGCAAAGGCCCCGGTAGAAGAAGGCACTGCCCAGCATTCGTGCTCGCTCAGGGCCGCAAATGAGGCCAGGACCTGCGCATCTAGCAGAGGCGTGAGCACGATTGCGATTTTTACAGCTTTGGGAAGCTGGGAATCTTGAGTATTAAGGTCCGCAACTAGTGCGGCGAATTCGTCATCAATGTTGCGAGGTTCGCTAGCTTCACTCAAGATGGCTTCACTTTCGTACGCGGTAAACCTATGCCAATTGTAAGGCCGGCTTACAAAACTTGCTAACAAGGCGACACTAGCAAAACCGGGCCGATAACGTGTGCTATCAGCCCGGTTATATGCGCGTAGAGACTATTTACAGATGTTTATCACACCGTCTGTCACACCAGTACGGCACCCTGGGCCAGGGATTCGAGCTTGGCCCAGGCCAGTGAGGGGTGGATGCGTCCACTAGGCCGCAGTCGGTGGAGGCGATTACTCGCTCGCGCCCAACCAGGTCGGTGAAGCGGCGGATACGCTGGGCTACTAGCTCGGGGTGTTCCACCACGTTGGTGGCGTGGGAGACCACGCCGGGCAGGATTACGCGGTCGTCGGGGAGCTTAACGTCCTGCCACACGGTCCATTCGTGTTCGTGGCGTACGTTTGCGGCCTCGAAGGTGAGGTAGCGGGCGTTTACTTCCAGGGCAATGTCGACGATTTCCTTGAAGGCAATGTCGGTGGTGTGCGGGCCGTGCCAGGAGCCCCAGCATAGGTGGAAACGCACCTGGTCGGGGTTGATGCCTTCGAGGGCATAGTTGACGGCTTCTAGGCGCTTGCGTAGCCAGGCGCGGTAGTCGGCCACTGTGGGTTCGGGGTTGATCTGGTCCCAGGCTTCGGCGAAGTCGGGGGCGTCGATCTGCACAGTTAGGCCGGCGTCAGTGATGGCGCGGTACTCTTCACGCAGGGCGGTGGCCCAAGCCTGCAGGTGAGCGTCGTCGTCGGCGTAGTAAGCGTTGGCCACGCGGGCAGCAGAGCCGGGAGATACGGCTGCAATGAAGCCGTTTTCGCGGGCGATGCCGTTGTCTTCTAGGCCCTTGAGTAGCAGCTCAATATCTTTGGCGACGGCGTCTTGGCCGATGTATTTGAGCTCACCGGTGACGGTGGGGAACTGCTGGGATTTCTTGCCTAGGTAGACGCCGTGCTCGGGGTCGGTGTAGACGTCGTGGAACTTGGTCCAGTCGCGACGGTCACCGAAGCTGGTCAGGCGGATCTTGCCGGGTTCGCTGCGGACGGGCTTGTTGGGGTCCCAGTCCCCTACGCTCTTGGGTGAGGAGGGGATCGATGATCTCTAGGCCGGAGAAGCGGGTGAAGGAGTAGGCCCACCAGGAGCCGTAGTCGACGCCGGAGCGGGTGATGTGCCCGTATTCGCCTTCGTTGATTACGTCTAGGCCGATCTGGTGCTGTCGCTTGATTACCTGGTCGACGGCGTCGGTGAGGATTTCGTTGAATTTCTCGTCGCTAATGGTTCCGGCTGAACGTTGGTCGTTAGCTTCTAGCAGCTGGGCGGTGCGTGGCAGGGAACCTACATGGGTAGTACGAATTTTGGTCATGATAATTCCTCAAAGTCTAAGGCTGGCTTTAAAGGCGTTTAAGTGGACGCATGCGGCAAGGCCAGCGGTGGCCGCGAATGGTTATAGCTAGGCTGCGGTAGTTGTTATTTAAGGAGCGCATTTAGGCAGCCATAGGAGGCACGGCTAAGCCGCTCACCGCATTCGCTGAGTCATTATTACGGGAATCCTTCCATCGTTCTGGCTGGAGCACCTTACGCTTTTAAGCGCGGGTTGCTGCGGCGTCTTGGAGCCAGATCTCTCAGCCGCTCTGGATGGTTAACGATTGGAGCCTAACAGTTGCAGCTATGCAGCCAAAGGCTAGGTTTATATTTTGAGACGCCCTACAGAGGTTAGCGCGCCCCTTCCCCCAAGCCCGCACCTCGCAGGCCAAAAAAAATTTTGGGGGTGGTCCAACAACCACCCCCAAACACAAACCCACCACACAAACACACACAAACAAAAAAAGGTGGTGGGGGTGCCAACCCCGAAGGATCAACACCCCCACCACCATTCAAGGAAACGGTTGGCAGCGCCCTACTCTCCCACAACCCACCAGTTGCAGTACCATCAGCGCAGAAAGGCTTAACTTCCAGGTTCGGAAAGGATACTGGGTGTAACCCCCTCGCTAAAACCACCAACACAACCAAACAAGCAACACCCCAACAAAAAGGGCGAAACCCAAGTCAGTGAAACAATATATCCACTTAACAACCCAACCCCTAAAGGCCGTGTTGGCCGTGAACCGCACAGTGGACGCAAACACCATCAAACAACAAGTTATTGTTAGTTATCGGTCAATTAGTACTAGTAAGCTGGTCACCTTACAATGTCTACACTCCTAGCCTATCAACCCGGTAATCTACCGGGAACCTCCCCCCCAAACAATATGGGACGGAAACCTAATCTCGAAGCTAGTTTCCCGCTTAGATGCTTTCAGCGGTTACCCATCCCGAACGTAGCAAACCAGCCATACCCCTGGCAGGATAACTGGCACACCAGAGGTTCGTCCGTCCCGGTCCTCTCGTACTAGGGACAGCCCTTCTCAAGTTTCCAACGCGCGCAGAGGATAGGGACCGAACTGTCTCACGACGTTCTAAACCCAGCTCGCGTACCGCTTTAATGGGCGAACAGCCCAACCCTTGGGACCTGCTCCAGCCCCAGGATGCGACGAGCCGACATCGAGGTGCCAAACCATGCCGTCGATATGGACTCTTGGGCAGGATCAGCCTGTTATCCCCGGGGTACCTTTTATCCGTTGAGCGACGACCCACCCACACGGGATCGCCGGATCACTAGTTCCTACTTTCGTACCTGCTCGACCTGTCAGTCTCGCAGTCAAGCCCCCTTGTGCACTTACACTCAACACCTGGTTACCGACCAGGATGAGGGAACCTTTGAGCGCCTCCGTTACAATTTAGGGAGGCAACCGCCCCAGTTAAACTACCCACCAGGCACTGTCCCTAACCCGGATCACGGGCCAAGGTTCAGGCACACGCTATAACCAGAGTGGTATTTCAACAACGACTCCACAATCACTAGCGTGACCACTTCACAGTCTCCCACCTATCCTACACAAGCTATAACGCGCACCAATACCAAGCTATAGTAAAGGTCCCGGGGTCTTTCCGTCCTTCTGCGCGTAACGAGCATCTTTACTCGTAATGCAATTTCGCCGAGTTCATGGTTGAGACAGTAGAGAAGTCGTTACGCCATTCGTGCAGGTCGGAACTTACCCGACAAGGAATTTCGCTACCTTAGGATGGTTATAGTTACCACCGCCGTTTACTGGGGCTTAAATTCACCGCTTCACCAACAAAAAGTCAGCTGACGGTTCCTCTTAACCTTCCAGCACCGGGCAGGCGTCAGTACGTATACATCGCCTTACGGCTTCGCACGCACCTGTGTTTTTTTAGTAAACAGTCGCTTCTCCCTGGTCTCTGCGACCCTCAACCCTAGAAAGCCACAAAAAAATGGTTTCATCAAGTATCAGGCCCCCTTCTCCCGAAGTTACGGGGGCATTTTGCCGAGTTCCTTAACCATGATTATCTCGTGCGCCTAGGGCATACTCTGCCCGACCACCTGTGTCGGTTTAGGGTACGGGCGGCCAGCCACCTCGCGTCGAAGCTTTTCTCGGCACCACAGGATCACCCCTACTTCCCACCCAAAGATGGTCATCATCCCGCCTCACATAAAACCACCCGGATTTACCTGGGCAGTAAGCTACACGGTTAAACGAGGTATTCCATCACCTCGCGAAGGCTTCCACTGTGCGTCACTCCACACGCTTGCCTACCAAGAAAGCCTGTCCCCAAACCAAAACCACAACCAAACACCCGAAAGCGTCCAGCCATGTTCCTGGCGTGGGTTAGTACCTTTCAGTCAACACTTGACGGTCACCAGCCGGTACCGGAATATCAACCGGTTACCCATCGACTACGCCTGTCGGCCTCGCCTTAGGACCCGACTCACCCAGGGCGGACTAGCCTAGCCCTGGAACCCTTGGTCATTCGGCGCTAGGGTTTCTCACCCTAGTATCGCTACTCATGCCTGCATTCTCACTTGCGTACCGTCCACGACATAATCACTTAGCCGCTTCACCCAGTACACAACGCTCCCCTACCACCCCCAACCCCTGGCCGCACAAGCGACAGGGTACATGTTGAGGATCCGCGGCTTCGGCGGTGTGCTTGAGCCCCGCTACATTGTCGGCGCACGATCACTTGACCAGTGAGCTATTACGCACTCTTTCAAGGATGGCTGCTTCTAAGCCAACCTCCTGGTTGTCAACGCGACCGCACATCCTTTCCCACTTAGCACACGCTTAGGGGCCTTAGCCGGCGATCTGGGCTGTTTCCTCTCGACAACGGAGCTTATCCCCCACTGTCTCACTGCCACGCTATACCCGGACGGTATTCGGAGTTTGGTTGACGTCAGTAACCCTGTAAGGCCCATCAGCCATCCAGTAGCTCTACCCCCGCCCGGAACCACGCAACGCTGCACCTAAATGCATTTCGGGGAGAACCAGCTATCACGGAGTTTGATTGGCCTTTCACCCCTACCCACAGCTCATCCCCTCCATTTTCAACTGAAGTGGGTTCGGTCCTCCACACGCTCTTACACGTGCTTCAACCTGGCCATGGGTAGATCACCCCGCTTCGGGTCTAGAACGTGCCACTAAACGCCCTTTCAGACTCGCTTTCGCTACGGATCCCCCACACGGGTTAACCTCGCGACACGCCACTAACTCGCAGGCTCATTCTTCAATAGGCACGCCATCACCCCGTAGGGCTTTGACGGCTTGTAAGCGCCCGGTTTCAGGTACTATTTCACTCCCCTCCCGGGGTACTTTTCACCATTCCCTCACGGTACTTATCCGCTATCGGTTACCAGGAAGTATTTAGGCAGCTAAGTGGTCTTAGCAAATTCACACAAGATTCCACGAGCCCCGTGCTACTTGGGAACGCATCCAACGCAGTGCCTGATGTTTCGCCTACCGGAGTATCACCGTCTACGCTTAGCCTTCCCAGACTATTCAACTACACCAAACATTTATAACTACGCACACCCCCGCCAGAGAATGTAACAAACACGCCCCACAACCCCGCATCAGCAACAACTGGCGTCTATCACACTAACACGGTTTCACCTAATCCGCTTTCGCTCGCCACTACTAACGGAATATCTTTTCCTGCGGGTACTAAGATGTTTCACTTCCCCGCGTACACCCCCTTGCGCCCTATACATTCAGGCGCAGGTAACAAGACATTACTCTTGCTAGGTTCCCCTATTCGGAAACCCTCGGATCAAAGCCTGTCAGACAGCTCCCCGAGGCTTATCGCAGTCCACCACGTCCTTCATCGGCCCCTGATACCAAGGCATCCACCGAACGCTCTTAAAAAAACTAACAACAAAAAAACAACACCAACCAACCAACAAAAAAAGAACAACAAATCCTTTAAATCAATTAGTCAGTATTGCTTGCAAAGATCAAAAGATGCTCGCGTCCACTATACAGTTCACAACCAACACACCCACACCAAACAAACAACCACAAACAATGACTATCCGTATTGGTGGGGTCAGGTCCGGAGCGCTGCTCCAGAACCCCGACAGCATGCCAAGCCCAAAAAAACCCCTGTCCCCTTTGCCAAAAAGAACAAGGCCAAAATCTTTAAACGAATTCCCTAACGGTCCTCTTGCCGTTCCAAAACAAAAACTCCTTAGAAAGGAGGTGATCCAGCCGCACCTTCCGGTACGGCTACCTTGTTACGACTTCGTCCCAATCGCTAGCCCCACCTTTAACCGCTCCCCGTAGAGCCACGGGCTTGGGGTGTTGCCAACTTTCGTGACGTGACGGGCGGTGTGTACAAGGCCCGAGAACGTATTCACCGCAGCGTTGCTGATCTGCGATTACTAGCGACTCCACCTTCATGGTGTCGAGTTGCAGACACCAATCCGAACTGAGACCAGCTTTAAGGGATTAGCTCCACCTCACAGTATCGCAACCCTCTGTACCAGCCATTGTAGCATGCGTGAAGCCCAAGACATAAGGGGCATGATGATTTGACGTCATCCCCACCTTCCTCCGAGTTGACCCCGGCAGTCTCCCGCGAGTCCCCACCACAACGTGCTGGCAACACGGGACAAGGGTTGCGCTCGTTGCGGGACTTAACCCAACATCTCACGACACGAGCTGACGACAACCATGCACCACCTGTGAAAACCACCCAAAAGGGTAAACCCTATCTCTAGAGCCACAGTTAACATGTCAAGCCTTGGTAAGGTTCTTCGCGTTGCATCGAATTAATCCGCATGCTCCGCCGCTTGTGCGGGCCCCCGTCAATTCCTTTGAGTTTTAGCCTTGCGGCCGTACTCCCCAGGCGGGGCACTTAATGCGTTAGCTACGGCGCAAAACCCCCGGAAAGGAGCCTCACACCTAGTGCCCAACGTTTACAGCGTGGACTACCAGGGTATCTAATCCTGTTCGCTCCCCACGCTTTCGCTCCTCAGCGTCAGTAACGGCCCAGTAACCTGCCTTCGCCATCGGTGTTCTTCCTGATATCTGCGCATTCCACCGCTACACCAGGAGTTCCAGTTACCCCTACCGCACTCTAGCCGGCCCGTACCCACCGCAAGCCCCCGGTTGAGCCGGAAGTTTTCACGACAGACGCGACCAGCCGCCTACGAGCTCTTTACGCCCAATAATTCCGGACAACGCTTGCGCCCTACGTATTACCGCGGCTGCTGGCACGTAGTTAGCCGGCGCTTCTTATCCAGGTACCCTCAACACCACCAAAAAGACAGTGCCTTGTTCCCTGACGAAAGAGGTTTACAACCCGAAGGCCTTCATCCCTCACGCGGCGTCGCTGCATCAGGCTTGCGCCCATTGTGCAATATTCCCCACTGCTGCCTCCCGTAGGAGTCTGGGCCGTATCTCAGTCCCAGTGTGACCGTCCACCCTCTCAGGCCGGCTACCCGTCAAAGCCTTGGTAGGCCATCACCCCACCAACAAGCTGATAGGCCGCGAGCCCATCCCTCACCAGAAAAACAACCTTTCCAAACCAACCCATGCAGGAAGGCCAGAATATCCCGTATTAGCTACCCTTTCGAGCAGTTATCCAGAAAGTAAGGGGCAGGTTACTCACGTGTTACTCACCCGTTCGCCACTAATCAACCAAGCAAGCTTGGTATTTTCGTTCGACTTGCATGTGTTAAGCACGCCGCCAGCGTTCGTCCTGAGCCAGGATCAAACTCTCCAAAAAAACTTGAAGAACCAGAAAATAACTAGCTCAAAAAACATTTAGTTGACAAAGAAATCAACAAGAAAAACCCCCCAACAAACAACACATTCGTTGGAGAAGAATTCAAGACATAAAAAACTTGACACACTATCGAGTTCTCAAACAACGCACCCAGCAGAACATCTAACGAATTTTTTGTTTTCGTTGCTGTCCCGCAGGCACTCGTATAACTTTAGCGGCCGCCCACCAGTCTCGCAACCCGATTTTGAGTGACTGTAGCCACAAAATGGCCGCTTCGGGGGTAAATCAGGGTTCTAAGCCAATACCAGAAGACCCCTGAAGGGCCGGCCTAAGCATGTATTTTACCTAGTCAAGATTGGTTTGAACCAGGGTTTACTAGGTTTGATCCACACGGAGAGCGGCCCCGATTTTTGTGACCGGCAACATCTAAAAATAGTTTAGAGACCGCCGCCTCTGCCTACTCCCCCAACGTGAGCAGCAAGTGCGCGATCGCCCGCATAAACAGGTGGCGGGCCGGGGCCACCCCTGAGGCCACAGACACCCATGAGGCCGGGGACACCCAGCGAGGCTGACCTGGCGCCCCTAATGGTGGGGCCCTTCCATGAGGCTGGGAACGCCAAGCGAGGCCCCGTAAAACAACTGTGGGGCCGCCCCATAAGGGACGGCCCCACCACTAGCCAGCCTGAAAATTCAGGCAGCCAGTAGAGACAAAGCCAGTAGAGACAAATCAGGCGATGTCACGCACAGCGTCAGCTACGGCGTCGGCAACGCGAGTGTCAAAGGCACCCGGAATGATGTAAACCGGGCTGAGCTCGCGCTCAGAAACTACCGAAGCGATACCGGTGGCGGCAGCACGCAGCAGCTCGGTGGAGATGTCGGTGATACCGGTGTCCAGCAGACCACGGAACAGGCCCGGGAAGGCCAGTACGTTGTTGATCTGGTTGGGGTAGTCGCTACGGCCGGTGGCCACCACAGCGGCGTACTTGGTGGCGGCAATCGGGTCCACCTCGGGGGTGGGGTTAGCCATGGCGAACACAATGGCACCCTCATTCATAACCGCTAGGTCCTCAGGCTCCAGCAGGTTACCGGAGGAAACACCGATGAACACATCGGCGCCCTTGAGGCCTTCCTTCAGGCTGCCGGTAACGTGGCGGGGGTTGGTGTGCTCAGCCAGCCAACGACGGTGCTCGTTCATGCCCTCCGTGTTGTCACCGTTGAGGGCGCCGTCACGACCGTAGCCAACAATGTCGCGAGCGCCGTGAGCCATCAGCAGCTTGGCGATAGCAGAACCAGCCGCACCCACACCGGAAAGCACAATACGTACATCCTCGATGTTCTTGCCAACTACCTTTAGGGCGTTGATCAGGGCGGCTAGGGTAACAATGGCGGTGCCGTGCTGGTCGTCGTGGAAGACCGGGATGTCTAGCTCTTCACGCAGACGGGCCTCAATGTCGAAGCACTTGGGGGCGGCGATGTCTTCTAGGTTGATGCCGCCGTAGGCGGGGGCTATAGCCTTAACGATAGACACGATCTCGTCGGGGTCCTTGGTGTCCAGGGCCACCGGCCAAGCGTCAACGCCACCGAACTGCTTGAACAGTACAGCCTTACCTTCCATTACCGGCATGGCGGCCTCAGGGCCGATGTCACCTAGACCGAGCACGGCGGTGCCGTCGGTAACCACGGCAACAGTGTTGCGCTTGATGGTTAGCTTGCGGGCCTTGGAGGGGGTGTCGTAGATAGCCTTGCAAACACGGGCTACACCGGGGGTGTAGACACGAGAGAGGTCACGACGGTTACGAATGGGGGTACGTGCGGCGATTTCAATCTTGCCGCCGATGTGGGCCAGGAAGGTGGAGTCGCCTACGGTTTCAACTTCCACTCCGGGCAGGTTCTTGAGTAGATCAATTACTTCAAGGCGGTGGTTGGAGTCCCGCAGGTCCATGGTTAGGTCAATTACGACCTTCTCGCCGCTGGGGTCATCCACGTCAACACCGGTGACGATGGCACCGGTGGAAGCCGCAGTGTCAACCAACTGCGCTACCGAAGCCTGGCTGCGCGGTACCTGTAGTCGCAGAGCTACGGTGTAGCTAGGGCTGGGCTGTGCCATTTTTGTAGTCCTTTCACAAAACGACGGCGGTGGCTAAGGCCTGTATGCCGTTCATTGACACTATTGTGTCCGACTAAATACGCGCTGTGCAGCGAGGTTTCCCACAATAAACGCCCGGCTTGTTTGTAATCTTTGCAATTTTAACTATTTGTCTTTACTAAACAGGAGGGGACGTGGCCGCAAGGTCACGTCCCCTCCGTTATTTTGGCTTGGAATTTAGCCAGTTTCGTTTAGCCCTGTACGCGCTCCATGATCAGCTCGCGTACACGCTTGGCGTCAGCCTGGCCACGCGTAGCCTTCATCACTGCGCCCACAATTGCGCCGGCGGCAGCTACCTTACCGGCGCGAATCTTGTCGGCTACGTCGGGCTGAGCCGCCAGGGCGGCGTCCACGGCTTCCAGCAGGGCGCCGTCGTCACTAACTACCTTCAGGCCACGCTTAGCAGCAACCTCAGCCGGGTCACCTTCACCAGCTAGTACCCCAGCAAGCACCTGACGAGCCAGCTTGTCAGTCAGCTCGCCGTCGTCGACCATCTTCTGCAAAGCCGCAATCTGGGCGGGAGTAACCGGCAGCTCAGTAAGTGCCTGCTCCTGCTCCTTGGCGTAACGGGCCAGCTCACCCATCCACCACTTACGGGCAGCCTGGCCGCTAGTACCAGCCAGGGCGGTAGCCTCAATCAGGTCCAGGGCCTCAGCGTTGACCACATCGCGCATCTCTTCGTCACTTAGTCCCCAGGCTTCCTTTAGACGACGGCGCTTAGCGGCCGGCATCTCCGGTAGCGAGGCAGCAATCTCCTGCACCCACTGGCGGCTAGGAGCCACGGGTACCAGGTCAGGCTCAGGGAAGTAACGGTAGTCGTCGGCGTCGGACTTAACCCGGCCGGGGGCGGTAGTACCGTCAGCCTGGCCGTGGCGGGTTTCCTGCACGATCTCGCCACCGTCAGCCAAAATCGCGGCCTGACGCTGAATCTCGTAGCGAATGTGCTGCTCAATAGAGCGGAAAGTGTTGACGTTCTTGGTTTCAGTGCGGATACCCAGCGGCGAATCGGGGGTATCGCGCAGTGACACGTTCACGTCCGCACGCACGTTACCGCGCTCCATGCGGGCCTCAGAAACCCCAATGGCACGGAAAATGTCACGCAGGGTACGCACATAGGCGGCGGCCACCTCGGGGGCTCGCTTACCGGCGCCTTCAATGGGACGGGTCACGATCTCCACCAGCGGCACACCAGCGCGGTTGTAGTCCACCAGTGAGTATTCCGCACCCTCAATACGTCCGTCGGCGCCACCAATGTGGGTGTTCTTACCGGCGTCTTCTTCCATGTGGGCGCGCTCAATGGGCACGCGGAAAATTTCGCCGTCTTCTAGTTCCACATCCAGGTAACCGTCATAGGCGATGGGCTCATCAAACTGGGAGGTCTGGAAGTCTTTAGCCAGGTCCGGGTAGAAGTAGTTCTTGCGGGCAAAGCGGCAAGACTCAGCAATTGAGCAGTTCAGGGCCAAACCGATACGGATGGCGTACTCCACACCCTTGGCGTTAACCACCGGCAGGGCGCCGGGTAGACCCACCGAGGTGGGGGTGGTTAGCGAGTTAGGGGTGGCCCCAAACTGGTTGGGGGCGGCGTCGAACATCTTGGTGGCAGTACCCAGCTCGACGTGCACTTCGAGGCCCAAAACCGGATCGAAACGCTCAACGGCCTCGTCGAAATCCATTAGCTTATCGCTCATCGCACTTCCTTATAGCTGGGGGGCACGCTCTAGCAGCGCGCCACCAACACGTTCGTTTACCAGCGCCTCTAGCACCGCACCCACGCGGTAGAGACGGTCATCCTTACGTTGCGGGGCCAGGATCTGGAAGCCCACCGGCAAGCCTTCGCTAAGACCGCTAGGCAGGCTCATGCCGGGGATACCCGCCAGGTTAGCCGGAATGGTGGTTACATCCAGCTTGTACATGGTCAACGGGTCATCCTTCTCACCAAAGCGGTAAGCGGTGATCGGGCTGGTGGGGCTGACCAAAATGTCGACGTCGGCAAAGGCGGCGTCAAAGTCGCGTTGTACCAAGGTGCGCACCTTCAGGGCGCTGCCGTAGTAGGCGTCGTAGTAACCGGCGCTGAGCACGTGGGTACCTAGGATGATGCGGCGCTTGACCTCATCACCAAAACCGGCGCCACGGGTAGCAGCCATAACGCGCTCGGCAGTGACCGGGCCTTCCTTAGGCTCAACACGCAGACCGTAACGCATACCGTCGTAGCGGGCCAGGTTGGAGGAAACCTCGGCGGGCATGATCAGGTAGTAGGCGTCTAGGGCGTATTCCAGGTGGGGCAGGTCTACGGTCTTAATGGTGGCGCCGGCGTTCTCTAGCAGGGTTAGGGCCTGGTGGAAGGATTCCACTACCCCTTCCTGGTAGCCTTCGCCGCCGTCGAGCTGGGAAATTACCCCCACGCGCAGGCCCTTTAAGTCCATGCCGGCCTGGGCGGCGCGCACCACGTCGGCCATGCCTCGGGGGGCGTCAGATAGTGAAGTGGAGTCCAGCGGGTCATAGGAGGCCATCACGTCGTGCAGCAGCGCAGTGTCAAGCACGTTGCGGGCCATGGGGCCGGGGGTGTCCAGCGAGGAAGCCATAGCGATCACGCCGAAACGCGAAACCGTGCCGTAGGTGGGCTTAACACCCACAGTGCCGGTGACGGCGGCGGGCTGGCGGATCGAGCCACCAGTGTCGGTACCTACCGCTAGCGGGGCTTCATAGGCGGCCACTGCGGCAGCTGAACCACCTGAAGAACCGCCGGGGATACGCTCTAGATCCCAGGGGTTGGCGGTGCGGTGGAAAGCCGAGTGCTCAGTGGAGCCACCCATGGCGAATTCGTCCAGGTTGGTCTTACCCAAAATCGGCATCTGGTTGGCGCGAATGTTAGCTACCAAAGTAGCGTCGTAGGGCGGTACCCAGCCTTCCAGGATCTTGGAGGCGGCAGTGGTCACCTGGCCGCGAGTGCAGCACAGGTCCTTAACGGCTACGGGCACACCGGCTAGTTCGGGTAGCGCGGCGCCTTCCTTGCGGGCAGTGTCGACGGCGTCAGCGGCGGCCAGGGCGCCGTCGTGGTCTACGTTTAGGTAGGCACCCACGGCGGGCTCTAGGGCATCAATGCGCTCTAGGTGGGCCTGGGTTAGTTCGCGGGAGCTAAATTCTCCGGCGGCTAGTTTGGCGGCCTGCTCGGCTGCGCTTAGACGGGTAAGTTCGCTGTTCACGCTCACTCCTCATCACCCAAAATCTGGGGTACTAGGAACATGGAGTCTTCGCTGGCGGGGGCGCCGGCTAGAAGCTCTTCTACATCCAAGGTGGGGCCCGGTACATCTTCACGCATCACGTTAGTTAGCGGCACCGGGTGGCTGGTGGCGGGGATTTCTGCGGAAACCACAGAGTTAACGCGAGCAAATGAGGAGGCTACGGCGTCGAGCTCTTTAGCTAGGCGCTCAACCTCGGCGTCTGTTAGTGCAACGCGAGCCAATGCGGCTACACGCGCAACTTCGGCGGTAGAAATTGTCGACATGGTCTCAAGTTTAAACCCCGTCAGGCGGCCGTTGGTTACTTGGCCTTAACAAAAGTGGCTGCGCCGTTAGCGAGTTGTGTCCTTAAAACTGTCCCAGCCTGCCGGCTTGGCGCATAACATGTAAGCAGCACGACTGCCACAGACAGGCGACAAGTGCACCAGACCTAAACTAAAATAAAGTTGATCCGTAAACTATTGGTTAGTTTACTCCCCTTACACCTTCCCCAAATATCTAGGTGTAAATCTCACGGAAGTTGACGGTAGTGATAAAACTCTTCAACCGTTCACAGAAGGTAAGCGCGAACGTTGAAAAACGGCGCCGCTGGCCCTGGCTGGTGGGCGCCGCAGCCCTCCTAGCTGTGGGCGGTGGCGCTGGCGCTTGGGCCGTGCATTATTCGGACCATGCCCTCCCCGGCACGAGCGTGGCCGGCCAGGATGTATCAGGCATGACTCAGAGCGAAATCGCCAAGTTGGTGTCCTCTAAGGCAAGCTCTGCCACGGTGTCTATCTCCGGCGCGGTTAATCGCCAGGCTAGCCTCAGCGAGCTGGGGGTTAAGGTCGACGCCGCCGCTACTGCTAAGGCTGCTCTGTCACCTAACGCTTCAATCATGAACCGTTTCACGGCGCCGTTTACCTCTAACAATTCAGTAAGCGTGGTTTCCACCAGCTCTTCAATCAAGATTGACGAGTACATCGCCAAGATTTTGCCGCCCGGCTCTAACGCCCCGGTCAATGCTTCGGTGACCTTTAACGAGGAAGAAACCACCTTTGAGGTTGTCTCCGGTAAGGATGGCCAGAGCCTGTCTCCTAAGGAGATTGAGCAGGCCGCCACTAGCGCCGCCGCGCAGCTTAGCTCTACCTCGGTGAAGGTGGCTTATGTGAACACGGCCCCCACCATTACCTACACCAAGGCTAAGGCTGCCGCCGATAAGGCCAACACCATTGTTAAAAACGACGTGACCATTACTGACCCTGATGGCGACACCTACACCGCTGACACTGAAACTAAGGCTGCCTGGATCAAGGTTGGCCCCAGCACGGATGGCAAGAATCTGGCCGTAACCGTCGATAAGGAAGCGGTAACCAAGTGGGTTAACAAGCAGGCTTCGGCCGCGCAGGTGACCCTGGTTGAGGGTGAACGTAACGTTTACTCTGACGGTAAGGTGGCCACGGTGGTGGTTGAGGCTAAGGACGGTAAAGACGTCCAGAACGCTTCTACTGTCTCTGAGCAGCTACTGACTTCGCTTAACAGCGGCAAGGTTTATGCCGGTAAGTTCGAGTACAAAACCACTAAGGCAGAGTGGAAAGAGCGCACTATCGCCAACGGCGCAGAAAAGCTGGTTTACCCGGCAGCTGAGGGCGAGAAGTGGATTGACGTTAACCTGTCTAACGCCACAGTGACCGCCTATGAGGGTGCCACGGTGGTGCATGGCCCGGTGGGTATGGTTCCGGGCGCTCCGGGAACTGAAACCGTAACCGGCACCTACCACGTCTACCTCAAGTACGCTGCCCAGGATATGGGTTGTACTGCTGGTTGGGATTACTGCTCCAAGGATGTTCCTTGGGTCACCTACTTCACCGGTTCTTACGCCCTACATGGTGCGCCTTGGCGTAACTCCTTCGGCTGGTCTGGCGAGGGCGGCTCACACGGCTGCGTTAACATGCCAGTTTCTGAAGCCAAGTGGGTTTATGACTGGGCCCCTGTGGGCACCACGGTAGTTTCGCACTACTAAACCGCTAGGCACACTTACCGCTAAGCGCGCTAATGGGGTCGGGTTTTAAGCCCGGCCCCATTTTTGTTATGTCTCCCTTTGGTTGCTTCAGGCGGGGACGACGGCGCCTGCTCCTTTGCATGGTCAGGTTCTGGCTCTTTGGGCGCGCCAGCCCCTTGGAGGCCCGCCGGCCCTTTTAGCGACGGGCCCCGCTCCTAGCGTTTAGGCGGGGGCCTGCCCTGCAAGTAGGGCCACAAACTGTTCTTCATCCAAAACCGGCACCCCTAGCGAGATAGCTTTACGCTCTTTAGAGCCAGCCTTCTCCCCCGCCACTAGTAATCGGTTTTCTTCGAAACGCTACCGGCAGCCTTACCTCCCCTAGCTACAATCGCCGCCTGGGCTTGGGAGCGGGTAAAGCCAGAGAGCGTGCCGGTGACCACCAAGGTAAGCCCGGCCAGAGTCTGTTCCAGCTCTTGCGTCTCAGAAGCGGCGCCGTCTCCTGCCCCGCCAGCGACGTCGTCGCCACCAGAGCCGCCCACAGCACCGCCCGCAGAGCCTTGCGCCCCTTCAGCGTCGTCCATACGCACCCCGGCGTCTTGCCAGGCCTGCAAAATTTCGCGGTGCCAGTCCACTTCAAGCCAGCTTAGCCAAGCCTGGGCAATAGTCTCACCCACCCCCTCAACTGCAGCTAGCTCCTCTAGGGAAGCTTGACGCAAAGCCTGCATGGAACCGAAGTGGGCAGCCCAAGCCTGCGCCGCCGTCGGCCCCACGTGCCGGATCGAAAGCGCCACCAAAACCCGCCACAGTGGACGCTGCTTAGCCCCCTCAATCGCCTCCAGCATGGAGATAGCGTTTTTACGCGGCACCGAAGGCTTTTTGGCTGTGGGCTTGGTGTAAAACACGGGCACCTGCTCGCTCACGCCGGTGCGCGCGTTAATGCGGGTGGTGGTTACCTGCTCAAGGTCTTCAATTTTTAAGTCAAATAGCTGGGCTTCATTGCTAAGCACCGGCGGGTGCTCGCTAGTGGATTGAGTCAGCGCCAGGGCTGACTCCTCCCCCCAAGCCCTCAATATCAAAGGCGCTGCGGCCCGCCAAATACACCAGGCGCTGGGTCAGCTGCGCTGGGCACGAACGCTGGTTGGGGCAACGCAGATCCACATCGCCCTCCTTCATGGGCGCCAGGGCGGTGCCACAAGAAGGGCAGTTGGCGGGCATAACAAAGGGGTAGGCATCCTCGGGGCGCAGCGACAATACCGGCCCTAAAACCTCAGGAATCACGTCCCCAGCTTTACGCAGCACCACCGTGTCGCCGATCCACACGCCTTTACGGGCCACTTCACTGGCGTTGTGCAAAGTAGCGCGGGCCACCGTAGAACCAGCTACCGCCACCGGCTCCATCACCGCAAAGGGGGTGACGCGCCCAGTGCGCCCCACCTGCACGTCAATATCTAGCAGCTTGGTGTGTACTTCCTGGGGCGGGTATTTGTAGGCAACTGCCCAGCGCGGCACGCGGGCGGTAAAGCCCAGCTCACGTTGACGCTGGACATCGTCTAGTTTGAACACAATGCCGTCGATGTCGTGTACCAGCTGGTCGCGGCGCTTGGCGTAGGTGGCGATATATTCTTCGCGCTGTTTGCGCCCCACTAGCACCTGGGTGTAGCTAGACACTGGCAAGCCCCAGGAGCGCATTAGCTCATACCATTCACGCTGGGTTTGCGGCAGTTCTTGGGCCTCGTCTTGCACTTCTACCGCCCCGAAACCGTGCACCACCATGGCTAGTGGGCGTGAGGCGGTCACTGCCGGGTTTTTTTGGCGCAGCGAGCCGGCAGCGGCGTTGCGCGGGTTAGCGAAAATCTGCAGCAGCGGCTCAGTTTTACGTCCCTGCTCACGCGCTTGTAGATTGCGCTGCTCGCGGCGCTGATTTTCTTCCTGGCGCTCACGGTTAAAGCGAGCAAAAGCTTCGCTTGGGAAATACACCTCACCGCGCACCTCAATGCGTTTGGGGTGATTGGCGCCGGCTAGCACTAGCGGAATTGAGGCGATAGTGCGGGCATTGGCAGTGATGTCTTCACCCACACGCCCATCTCCGCGCGTGGCAGCCTGGGTTAAGACACCGTCTAGGTAGGTTAGTGAGATGGCCAGGCCGTCAACCTTAACCTCGGCGGTCATGGGTAGCTCATCGGTTGGGTCTATGCGCGCACACCACTGAGCTAGCTCCTCCAAGCTAAAAACGTCTTGCAGCGAGTACATGCGTTCAGCGTGAGTGATGGGGGCAAACTGATTGGCGCCTTGGCCACCTACATGCTGAGTTGGCGAGGAGGGTAGGGCCAGCGCTGGGTAGGTGTCTTCGAGTTCTTCTAGCTCGCGGTAAAGGCGGTCATATTCCTGATCGCTGAGCGAGCTTTGGGCATCTACGGCGTCGTAGTAATCGTGGCGGGCGCGGTCGATGGTGCGTACCAGCTGCCCCCAACGCTCGCGTGCGGATGCAGGAATTTGGCTTACTGCCGGGCTAGTCATGGCTCAATCATCGCAGAAATCCGCCCTTCTCGCGATTTTTCCCCAGCACTAGATCATATTTGATTATGTTATGTTATGCTTGAAATATGGCAACACTGCTTAATGATGCTTATTCACTGCCTACAGTCACCGACGCTGAGCTGCATATAGCAGTCGTGCACGGCCCTCACGCCGGCATGGTTCTGCCCGCGAGCGCCGCTAGCCTGGGCCGCGCCGATTTACCTGACGACCAGTTTGTTTCCTGGCAACATTTGCGCCTGCGTCAGCTGCGTGGGGCTGTGCGGGTGCGTGATGTGGGCTCAGTTAATGGGCTTTGGTTGCGCTGTGGTCATTGTTTGGCGACGACGCCGCCGCCTGGTGTGGTATCCGCGCGCCCGGATTCGTATTGGTACTACCGTGTTGCAGCTGCGGCACCTGCCGCGCCAGTTGCAGGTGCCCCAACCTCATGCTGGCGGGTTGTTATTGCAAAGCCTGTATGTGCTCTTGCCGCTGGTGGCTATGGCCGGGTTTTTGTTAACTGATCAAGGCTGGTCAATGATGCTATTTAGCGCCCCCATGCTGGGGCTAATGATGCTGCGCAGCTATCCAGCCGGACGAGGCGCAGCCCCTGGGCGTCTACCCGATCCGGCTACTTTGGCGCTGGCCTGCGCCATGGTTGGCGAGCATAAACCTAATACGAAAAGCTGTTTGCGGGCTTGGCCGGGCAGGCATCGCTTTCACGCCGCCCTCATTCGCCCCGACGAACGCATTACTATTACCGGGGCTAATGCACAGGTGGCGGGGCGTTGGTTGTGTGCACAGCTGTTAGCCACTGCTCAGGCGCAGGTGCAGCCGGTTGATGGAGGGGCCCACCTGGTTTGGGATGAGGGGAAAAACCAGGCTTGGTTGATGTGGGCCACCACCAAACCAGCTACCCGCTGTATTCGCGCGCCTAGGCGCGTAGCTGAGATTTCTGATTCGTGGTGGCACCAGATTTTTGCCCCCACCGCATTGTCGGCCAGTCAAGAGCGCCAAGGCCCGGCTTGTATTGCACTGGCTTCACTTTTGGATTTAGAAGCTGGCCCAACTTTTGCCAGTCAGCTTCAAGATCCCCAATCAGCCGCCGGCTCTGCCCAGAGCGACCCCAGCGAGTTAAGCCCCACCCAGCTGCGCGCCTGCTTGGGGGTGGGCGCAGCTGGCCAAGCTTGGGTGGATTTGGTGACTGACGGGCCCCATGCCCTGGTGGTGGGCACTACCGGGGCCGGTAAATCAGAGCTGCTAACCAGTTGGTTAGTGCAGTTAGCTTGGAGTCAGCCACCTGAAGCTTTGCAACTAATTTTGGTTGACTACAAGGGCGGCACCTGCCTGGGGCCGCTAAAGCGCCTGCCGCACTGTGTTGATCTACTAACTGATTTAGAGCCTGCCGCCACCGCCCGGGCCATTGAGGCCATTAGTGCCCAGCTGCGCCGTCGTGAACAAATTTTGCGCAAAAGCAACTGTAAAGACATAACCGAATATGAGCAGCTACGCCGTCACCAACCCAGCTTGGCGCCACTGGCCCGGATGCTGGTGGTGGTGGATGAGTTTGCCACCCTGGCGGCCACGCAAGAAGAGCTGCTTGAGCACCTGCTGCGCCTGGCCGCCCAGGGGCGCAGTTTAGGGATGCACCTGATTTTGGCCACCCAGCACCCACATGGGGCGCTGAGTACCTCCATTACCGCCAATGCGGCGCTGCGCGTGTGCCTGCGGATGCTTGACGCCAGCGAAGGCGCTCCCCTGCTGGGCCACGGTGACCTGCCAGACTTGCCGCGCGCACCGGGGTTTTTGTGCCTAAGCACCCAGCGTGGCCATTTCCGTTGCCCTTATGCGGGCACAGCCCAGGAAAGCGCTGTGTGGATTGATGCTTGCGTTAAAGCCGCCCAGGCCCTGCCGCCTTGTCAGTCACCCTGGCTAGCGCCGCCCCCAGCTAACCTCACTTTTACCCAAGCCCAACAGTTACTGGCTGCTCACGGCGCCCCGGCGCCGGTTAAAGGACTAGCTACCAGCCTGGCTAGTAACCGCCAAAATTTGGCCCTGGCCCTATGCGACTTGCCCGAGCAGCTAGCTTATGGGGCCTTTAATTGGGACAGCACCACACCGCTGGGGATTTTTGGTACCAGTGCTTCAGGGCGCAGCGCTGCCCTGCGGCAACTGGCCAACTCGGCCAGCCAGGCCGGTCTGGTTACGCATGTGATTAGCGCTGATTTAAACCAGCTACCTTTGCCCAGTGCAGCTCTGGCTGGCTCGCAGCTAGACACTTTCCATCCTTGCGAAATTTTGCGGCTAACCCAGTTGGCTTTGGAGGGAAGACTACGTGATCAGCTGCTGCTAATTGATGATCTGGATTGCGTTGGCGAAGCGATAGACACTGTCTTGGGGCTGGGTGAAGGCCGAGACGTGCTGGAAAAGCTAGTTAATGCTTCACGTCGAGGCTTGTTTGCACTGGCTTTGGCTGGGGATTTAGCTAACGCTCCGATGCGTTGGTGCGCCAATATTTCCCAGCGCCTGCACCTGGGAGTTTACTCTGACGCCCTGGCTGATCAAGCCGGCCTTAAACGCTGCCAGCAGGCCCCTAATCAGGTGGGTGCCGGGGTGCTCACTTTAGCCTCGCACTGGTGTCCTGCCCAGATTTTGCTGGCACCGGCTTTGCCCGCTAGCGGCGCAAATTTGCCTGCTAGCGGCGCAGATTTTCCCGCTAGTGCCCTGGATACGACGACGGCGCCGGTGGTGGCCCTGCCCGAAGACGTCCCTACCTGCCCACCCTGGGCGCTGGGTTTAGGCGGCGACCAAGCCCGGCCTTGGTGTCCCCAGCTGAGCCAAGGGCTATTAATTATTGGGCCCGCAGGTAGTGGCCGCAGCACCGCCCTGGCACGTATCTATGACATTTTGCAGGTCACTGATCCCACCCTGGCTCAGCGCGCAATTTTTATAGACAACCTAGACCAAGCCTGCCTAAGTGCCACTAACGCCGTCGAAACTGCCCTAGCTGCTGGCACCCCAGTCTTTGCCACTGCCCTAACCAGCCGGGCCGCCAATACTTACAGCGGGCCTCTAGCTCAGCTACGCAACCTAAGCCCACTGCTACTACTCGCCCCTGGCCTGGGCGAAGGGACGCAATTAGCTAATGTGCGCTTGACGCGCTGGCTAGATCCTCACCGCCAGCACCTACCAGGCAGAGGGATTGTCATAGCTAGCTCACAAATCACACCTGTACAAATCTGCCAAAATGCGAGCTCCATATTTGCAGACAACCCACAAGTGTAGGCTTTTCCACAAGTAAACCTCTTGAAATTTGCAAAAACTGCTCAAAAGTGCCCAAATGTGATTACTCCCACCGCGATTCGGTGCAGTTCTCAGGTAAAAAGTCTTGTCCTAGCGCTTATACCGTGTGAGAGTTGGACAGGCAAATCGAACGGGCGATCGGCGCTACGGCGGCGACGACCGTTCATCTATTTTTACCTGGCCTTAACGGCGGTATTAAGAAGGGAGAATGTCCATGGACTGGCGTGAGCGTGCAGCATGCCTGAACGCAGACCCGGAGTTGTTCTTCCCTGTGGGTAACACCGGTCCGGCAATCGCCCAAATCGCGGAAGCCAAGACTGTATGCCGCAGCTGTTCAGTTGTGGATGTGTGTTTGAAATGGGCTCTGGACAACGGTCAAGACGCTGGCGTCTGGGGTGGAATGAGTGAAGACGAACGGCGCTCCCTAAAACGTAGGGCTGCCCGTGCTCGTCGTTCTGCCTGACCGAAAATTTGTGGCCGTGCCAAATGGTACGGCCACAAGTTTTTGGTGTAGCTATAGGTTTTTAAGGCGCCTAATCTTCTAGGCAGGCGTGGATAGTTACCACCGTGCCGCCCTGCGGGTTAGTGACCAGTCAATAACGCCGTGCAACTCAGTGCGCACCAAGGTGGAGACAATCTGAGTACCCAGGCCACTCATTACCTTGCCTTCGGCTACCCCTTCGCCGTCGTCGCTAACCAGCACCTTCAAAGCGGCACCATCACGCTGGGCGGTAACCGTAACCGTACCGTCACGTTTAGCCAAGCCATGCTCAACAGCGTTAGTAACCAGCTCCGCCAGCACCGTCACCAGGGCTTGGGCGGCGTCGCCATCGACCATGCCAAACTTGCCCTCTAGCTGCACACTTACCTTATGGTCACTTTCAGCCACCAGCGCGGCCTGGCGCAAAACCTGGCCGAAAACCTCATCAAAATCAACGATTTCGTCAATGTTTTGGCTCAGCGCATCGTGCACGGTGGCGATAGTGGCCACGCGCCGCTCCGCTTCACGCAAGGCTTCCTGGGCTTCAGGCTGCTTCGCACGCCGCGCCTGCATGCGCAGCAATGCTGAGACAGTTTGTAGATTGTTTTTAACGCGGTGGTGAATTTCGCGAATGGTAGCGTCCTTGCTCAGCAGCGCCTGTTCTCGACGACGCAGCTCGGTAATGTCACGTACCAGCAGCAATCCCCCAGCCCGCTGGCCAGCGTCTAGCAGCGGCACAGAGCGCACCGCCAAGAACACGCCACCTAGCTCCAGCTCAGTTAGCCAAGCCTGGCGTCCCATAAGCACTAGCGACATAGTCTCATCCACGTGGCTATGGGGAGGAATCAGGTTAGTTACCTGCTCAAGTAGCTGTACTTTATCCAGGCTTCCCTTAATACCTAATCGGTGAAAACAGGTGGTTGCGTTAGGTGAGGCGTAGGTAACATTCCCCTCAACACTGAGGCAGATCATACCGTCAGTTACACGCGGCATCCCGTGGCGTACGCTGGTGCCCGCACCTGACACGGGAAAATCTCCCTGAGAAATCATCTGGCACAGGCGGTTAGCCGCTTGCAGCTGGCCATCGTCAATCAGGCGCCCGCCGCTAGCAGCCCCACGGTGGATTCACGAGTTAGCACTGCAATAGCTCGCCCACCGCGCACCACCGGAATGAATTCTTCTTTAACCGCTACCGTGCCGTTCCAAATATTGTTTTTAGCGACCCTTACCTGGCAGGAGGCCAGCGCTTCCAGGGCCAGTGCTTCACGCGCTGCCGGCATACGCAGGCCGATCACGTCGTCAGGGATGCACAGTGGTGTTGTTGGAGGGACGGCACTGATCCATAGCCATCAGACGCCCATTCTTGTTACGCACCCACAGCACCAGGTCTGCCATCGACATGTCAGCCACCAGCTGCCAGTCCCCCACAAGTTGATGCAGCCAGTCCAGGTCAGCTGGGGCAAACTCAACTTTGTCTCGTAGCGCTGCGGGGAGAGTCGTCATGACTCCAGCCTAGCGCGCATGGCAGGCTTATCTCATGCGTACATCAGTAAAAATAAATTATCCGGCTCCTTGCGAACAGATTTTGTCGATGTTTAATGACCCTGACTACCAACTAATCCGTTTCGGTAAGGCCCCGCTAGAAAATTTGCACGCTAGTGCCCTGCCCACCAGCACCGACGCCGCCGGTAAAACCTGGCAGGGTACGCTCACCAAGGCCGCCGTGAGCCCCCGCGTTATTCCTGCCAACGCCAGCCGTTTTATAAAGGGTGAGGTAAACCTAGCGCTGGCCCAGCGTTGGTGCACCCAGCCCCGCTCTGACTCAAGCTACCAGGGCCAAATTGCCACCCAGATCAGCGGGGTGCCGCTCAAGCTAAGCGGCCAGGGCACTTTAACCCCCACTGCCTCGGGCTGCGAGCTAAATGTGGATATTGACGCGGCTTTGGCAATCCCGCTTTTTGGTGAGCGCATCTTACGCAGCGCCCTGAAGTTCTCCGACGACGCCGTCGCCTATGAGCTTGCCTGCGCCGCTAAGTACCTGGCGGGCCACAGCGCCAACTAGGCGCACCCAAACTGCCTGCCCGGCCGCAGCCCTAGCGAGGCCAGCTGCCGGGCACAAAGTCCATTGCGCCGCAAGCAATAGCTATGCCGGCTAGCGGCGCAGCGTGTAAAGATATTGCACATGAGCGAGCTACACCCTGAACTTGTCCCTGCTAACCTACCCGCCGCCGGGGTTTGGGCTAAGCGCCTAGGCACCCGCCACTACCTAGCCGGAAACGAAAACGGCGTAAGCGTTGAGATTGGCGGCGAAGGCAACTTCACCCCCGGTGAGCTGATGAAAATCGCCCTGCTCACCTGCCAGACCCTTTCAGCTGACCACCGTATCGCCCGCGAACTAGGTGAAGACGGACAGCTGACCGCCGTGGCCGCCACCGTCAAAAACGAGGCTGAAGAACGCTATGAATCCTTCACCGTTGACATTGACGCAGCCCTAGCCGGCCTAGACGAAGACCAGCTAGCCAAGCTGCGCGAACGCGTGGATGTAGCCATTGACCGTTACTGCACGGTAGGCCACACGGTAGAGCACGGCGCCCACGTAACTACCCGCCTTAACGGCACCCCTATCGCCTAATTAACCACTAACTGAAGGGAGCGGGGGCTTGTCCCTAGAACCTAGCAAGTTTGAAACTGCACTAGATAAGGCCCTATCCATTCCGGCAGACCGGGTGGTTGTGCGCGCCGAGCGCATGCGGGCCCAAAACCCCCACGCCACCACTGAGGAACTGGTGGAATTGGCTGGGCGCGCCCTAGTGCGTGACGTTTCGCTATCTAGCGGGGCGGTAGGTACTGCCGCCGCTCTGCCTTCAGTTGGCACCATTGCGGCAGCGGGCCTAACCACGGCCCAAACTGCCGCATTTTTCGTGCAAGCCGCCTACTATGTGCTCACCGTAGCCCAGCTGCAGGCATTTCCGTAGTAGACCGCGAGCGCCGTCGTACTCTGCTGCTTAGCGCCCTGTTGGGCAAGGAGGGGCAGGAAATTATTGAGGGCCAGCTGGGGATGCAGTCCCTGGTGTGGGTGGGGCAGTTGGTTAACACCCTGCCTATTTCCACGGTGCGTACGGTTAACGCCAAACTGGCTACTCGCGCCGCTAAGTATGCCGGGCGCAAGGTGTTGGGCGTGGCCGCTGGGCGCCTGGCTCCCCTGGGGATTGGCGCAGCTGTGGGCTGGTGGGGTGGACGCTCCCTGGCCCGGCAGGTGATTGAGTCCACCCAGGTGGCAATGCAGGATCACGCCCAGGATCTTTCCACTCTCAAAGTTTCAGACCTGGACTTAGATGAAAGCAAGGTTATCGACCTATGAGCTACCCATTTTTGGAAGCTATGGGACTGACCGCGCCTGAAGGCGTGGACGTGGCCTATGAGGAGCTTTTAGCTGAGGTACTCACCAGTGGCGCCCGTAAATCTGACCGTACCGGCACGGGCACGCTCAGTGTTTTTGGCCGCCAGCTGCGCTATGACCTAAGCAAGGGTTTTCCGCGTATTACCACCAAATTTGTGGCTATGAAGGCGGTTAAAGGCGAGCTGCTGTGGTTTTTGCGCGGCGACACTAATGTGCGTTGGTTGCAAGAGCGCGGCATCACCATTTGGGATGAGTGGGCCGACGCCGCCGGTGAACTGGGGCCGGTTTATGGGCACCAGTGGCGTAGCTGGCAGGGCGCTGACGAGACCACCTATGACCAGATTGCGCAGCTAGTTGCGGATTTGCGGGCTAACCCTGATTCGCGCCGGATGATTGTTTCGGCCTGGAATGTGGGGGCTTTGCAGGATATGGCGCTGGCGCCTTGTCATGCTTTCTTCCAGTGCTATGTGGCCGATGGCAAGCTGTCTTTGCAGATTTATCAGCGCAGCGCCGACCTGTTCTTAGGGGTGCCGTTCAATATTGCTTCTTATGCGTTGCTGGTGCATATGTTGGCGCAGCAAACTGGTTTGCAGCCCGGTGAGCTGGTGTGGACTGGTGGGGACTGCCACATTTATTTGAACCACTTGGAGCAGGTGCGCACGCAGCTGAGCCGAGTGCCGCAGGCTTATAGTTTCCCCACTTTGCGTCTTAACCGGGCTGATTCGATTGATAGCTATCAGATGGATGACATTGATGCTTCTGAGGGCTACCGTCACCACCCCACGATTAAGGCTCCGGTAGCGGTGTGAGCGGTGTAGTTGCTACGGCGCAGGCAACCACGACAGCGCCGGCTTTGTCTCCAGCTTTGGGACGCGTGGGGCTGATTTGGGCCCAGTCTGACGACGGCGTGCTTGGGGTTGACGGCGACATGGCCTGGCGGGTGCCGGCTGATTTCAAGCATTTTCGCGCCGCCACCATGGGCTGCGGCGTGGTTATGGGTTCGCGCACCTGGCATTCGCTAGGTGGGGCCCTACCTGGACGTAACTGTGTGGTGCTTACCCGCCGGGGCGTGGCTGGGCCCACCTGCGCCTCCACCCTAGAGCAGGCTTTGCAGTTGGCTGGCGCGGGCCTGGGCCCAGATCCACGTGAGGGCATTTACCGTACTTTCCCAAGGGTTTGGGTGGTAGGTGGAGCCCAGGTGTATCAGCTGGCTTTAGATAGCGACCTGGCTGATGTGCTGGTAATTAGCGAGCTGGAGCTAGATGCCCGCGCCAAGCTGGGCCCATTGCATGGGCGCCAGTTAACCCTGGCTCCCCAAGTGGATTATTCACGTTTCCGTCTAGAAGCTAGCGCTAGCGATAGCCATTGGCGTCCACTTAGCGGCGATGCCCGCTGGCGTGTAAAAACCTGGGTGCGCGCCTAAAGCGCCCCTAAAAATGCGCGCCTAAAGCACCCCTAAAAGTAGTGGCCAGCCGGTTTAAACCGGCTGGCCACTAGCGTTTTAGTTGGCGCTTTCTTGGCGCCTTCTTGCTCTTAGCGCTTACTTAGCGTTTTCTTACTCCCGGCGCTTACTCAGCGTTTTCTTGCTGCTTGCGCCAGCGGATGCCGGCGTCGATGAAACCGTCAATGTCGCCGTCGAACACAGACTCAGGGTTACCCACCTCGTAGTTGGTGCGCAGGTCCTTAACCATCTGGTAGGGGTTGAGCACGTAGAGCGCATCTGGTCACCCCAGGAGGCCTTAACGTCGCCAGCCAGTTCCTTCTTCTTGGCGTCTTCTTCCTGCTGCTTTAACAGCAACAGTCGCGACTGCAGCACGCGCATAGCGGCGGCGCGGTTTTGAATCTGGGACTTTTCATCCTGCATGGACACCACCAGGCCGGTGGGCAAGTGGGTGATGCGCACAGCCGAGTCAGTGGTGTTAACGCTCTGACCGCCCGGGCCTGAGGAGCGGAAGACGTCAATACGGATGTCGGTTTCGGGAATTTCAATGTGGTCGGTGGATTCAATCAGCGGAATAACCTCAACCGCCGCGAATGAAGTCTGGCGCCGGCCCTGGTTATCGAAGGGGCTGATACGCACCAGGCGGTGGGTGCCGCCCTCAACCGAAAGCGTGCCGTAAGCGTAGGGGGCGTGTACCTCGAAGGTAACCGACTTTAGACCAGCTTCTTCAGCGTAGGAGGTGTCCAGCACCTTAACCGGGTATTCGTGGCGCTCAGCCCAACGCAGGTACATGCGTAGCAGCATCTGGGCGAAGTCTGCCGCATCCACACCGCCGGCGCCTGAACGGATAGTTACTACGGCGTCGCGCTGATCGTATTCGCCCGAAAGCAGGGTGCGGATTTCTAGGTCTGCTAGGTCCTTGGAGATAGCTTCCAGGTCAGCGCCGGCCTCGTCGAGGATAGCTTCGCGCTCTGCGCCTTCTTCTTCCTCAGCTAGCTCCACCATGGCCTGTAGGTCTTCAATGCGCTCGCCTAGCTTCTCCACGCGGGCTAGTTCAGCCTGGGCGTGGGACAGGGCGCTGGTGACCACCTGGGCCGCCTCGGGGTCATCCCAAAGGTCTGGGGCGGCAGCTTTTTCGCTTAATTCGTCGATGCGTACCCGCAGTGCTTGCGGGTCGGTTACTGCTGCGATGGAAGAGTAGGTGTGTTCTAGTCGCTCAATTTCAGCTGAAAAGTCAATGGCCACTGCTTAAGTCTAACGGGTCGACAGGCAAATTGTCGGCCTGGATAGGCCGCAAGTGGCACACTTTGCTTATGCGCGTGTTGCACACTTCCGACTGGCACCTGGGCCGTTTCTTCCACGGCCATGATCTGCATGAGATCCACAGCGCTTTTTTGGATCACCTCATTGAGGTGGTTAAAGACCAAAAAATTGATTTGGTGGTGCTATCTGGGGATGTTTGACCGCGCGGTTGCCCCCACCCAGTCGGTGGCTCTGGCCGATGAGGCGTTTCGGCGGCTAACTGAGCTGACCCGCGTGGTGTTAACTGCCGGCAACCACGACAGTGATATTCGTTTAGGCTTCAACGCTGAGCAGCTAAATGAGCGTCTGACTATTGCCGCCCGGATTGAAAATTGTGGGCGCGGCTATGACTTCCCTGACGGCCGTGGCCGGGTTGGTTTGCGCGTTTATCCCCTGCCTTATCTTGATCCCGACGCCGCCCGGGTCACTTTGCCACCTCACCTGCGGCTTTTGGGTGAGCAGGTGTGGGCTGAGGGCGAGGAGCATCCGCAAACTTGGCAGATGCTGGCGCGTTCCCATGAGGCGGCGGTGGGGGCCGCGCTGCGCCTGGTGCAGGCGGATTTGGCGGCGCATAAGCCGAAAACACCGGTGTTGGTGATGGCACATGCTTTTGTGGTGGGTGGCCAAGCTAGCCAGTCTGAACGCGATATTCGCGTAGGCGGGGTTGATAGCGTACCAAGCGAGCTTTTTACCCAGGTCCCGGGCCTGGCCTATGCGGCTTTAGGGCATTTGCACCGCCCCCAAGAAATAGCTGTAGGTGACTTAGACTCTGCCCGCCCACCGGCGCGACTGGTCTATAGCGGCTCACCTGTGCCCCTGTCTTTTGGGGAAGCTGAGTTCGAAAAGTCTTCTGTTATCGCCCAGTTTGACGACGCCGGGTTAGTTAGCTTGGAGCGGGTGGTGGTGCCCAGCTTCCAACCTATTGCCACTATTAGCGGCACTTTTGAGCAGCTGATGGGCCCAGAGTTTGATAACTACAGTGAGCATTGGCTGCGGGTGCGCCTGGTTGGAGCGCGTCCACCGCAGGCTTTAGCCCAGATAAAGCAGCGTTTTAAGGGCTTGTGTGTGTTTGAGCAAACAGATTTACCTCAGCAAATTGACTCCCCGCGTCTTAACCGCGACCAGACGCTTTCCCCCTTGCAGTTAAGTCAAGGTTTTATGGATGAGATGGGTATTGAGTTAAATCCCTATCAGCTCCAGATTTTGCGTAGCAGCTATGAAAAAGTTGTTAAGGAGGCGCACTGATGCGCATTTTGCGGCTAACTATGGATGCGGTGGGGCCATTTCCAGGCCATGAGGTTATTGATTTTGAGGCTTTTAGCGACGCCGGCCGCTTCCTGCTCTCGGGCCCTACCGGGGCGGGTAAATCAACCATTATTGATGCGATTGTGTTTGCTCTTTACGGCAAGGTTTCTGGCGGTAGGGATTCTTCCGATAGCCGGATCCGTTCACGCTACGCCAATGAACAGGCCAAAACTGAGGTGGAGCTGATCTTTTCCACCTCCTCAGGCAACTATAAGGTGCGTCGCCAACCGACCTATGAGCGGGTTAAGAAAAACGGTAAAGGCGTCACTAAACAAAACGCTAAAGCCTGGCTATTTAAGCTAGATGAGCAGCTGCGGGAAGTAAGTGAACCGCTTACTAAAACCAGCGACGTCGGCACTGAAATAACCCGCATTGTGGGCCTAAACCGTGAGCAGTTCACCCAAACCGTGGTTTTGCCACAAGGTAAGTTCGCCCAGTTTTTGCGTTCAACCTCAAAAGACCGCCAGGACCTACTGCAAGAACTATTTGGCACCGCCATTTTTGAAGATTTGCAGCTTGATCTAGTTGAGCGCGCCCGCGAGGTTAAAAAGAAGCAGGAAGCTTTAAATGCCAACTTGCGGGCTAACTTGGAGGTGCTGGCCTCGCTACTAGATGAGGCGCCGCAGTTAAACCAGGAACGATCCCTGGTCTATGCGCCGGTGCCTAAGGTTGACTGCGAGTTTGACCCGCTAGAAACCGCTTGGGCTAGCCGCTTTGAGTCGCTTACGCCCTGGCTGGAGCAAAACCAGCGCTGCGCCGATTTAGAGGTGAGTGCGTTTAGAGACAGGAAGATAAATTACGCAGTGAATTTGCTTCTCAGCGTGATTTAGCGGCCCGTCAGGATCGCTATTTGGCGCTTACTAAAGAGCATGAGCAGCTAGTGGCTCAGGGGCCTGCTCAGAGGCAGCGCCTAGCCCAGATTCAGGCTTTGCAGGCTCTAGCTGATTTGAAACCTTGGCATGAGCAGCTAAAACAAGCCCAGCAAACTGTAGCGCAGCGGCAGCTAGAACAGGCTGCGGCGCTTGAGCAACTGGAGCCAGATGAGCGTGTGCAAGCTGTTTTACAGCGCCCCGGCGACTACCAAAGCGCCCAGGCATTAAGTGTGCAGCTAACCGCCCAGGTGGCAGCCCTAAGCCCACAGGTGGAGCTAGAGGCGGGGCTAGCCGGGCGACGTCGTGATTTACAGGCCAAAACCCAGGCCCACGAAAGTGCCAGCACCAAACTGGCCCAGGGGCGCGAACGCGAAAATCAGCTGCCCACCCAAATTGCCTCCAAGCAGGAGCTTTTAGAGCAGCTAAATGAGCAGGCCGCCACCTTACCTGCCGCCCAGCTGGCCCAAGAACAAGCAACCCAGGACCTGAAACTAGCTAAAGCTCATGAGCAGCTAGCCAAAGACCATCAGCAGGCACTTAAACTTCAGCAGCTTGTGGCGCTGGAATTAAAGCAAGCTAGCCAGAGGCACAAGCACATGTTGGAGCAGTGGCTAAGTCAGTCGGCCCTGAACCTGGCGCAAAATTTGGTCGACGGCGCTCCCTGCCCGGTCTGCGGCGCCACCGAGCACCCTGCCCCGGCCACGCAGGGCGGCGAAAACATCAGTCAAGACCAGCTAGATCAAGCCCTTGAGGAAGTTAATGAGGTTCAAGGCCAGCTTTCGCAGGCTAGTGAAAAGGTGACGAAACTGGCTGCCCAGCTTGAGGCGCAGCCTTGCCAGCTAAGCCCAGCCCAGGCTAGTGAGCAGTTACAGGAGGCTAAAGCGGCTCTGGCGGCGGCTAAGCAGGCTGGTGAGCAGGCGCGCAGTTGTAAGGCGCAGATTGCCAAGCTAAATGCGGAGCTTGAAAGGCTGCGGGCAGATAATCAGGCTGCCCGGACTCGCCTGGCCGGTGACGCTAAAGAGATCCAGTTGTTGGGCGAAAAGATTGAGAGCGATGCGGCTTCGCTAAGCTGTGAGGGCTTTGAAAGCGTGGCCGCAAAGGTTGAGTATTTAAGCCAGTTGGCCGCCGGCCTTGAGCAGCTAGCTAAAGCTGGCCAGGAGCTAAGCCAATGTCAAAAGCGCGCGCAGCAGGCCGCTGACAGTTTCGCCGCGCAATGGGCCCAGGCTAGTGCCAGCTTTGCTGAGCTAGACAGCGCCGCTAACGCCCAGGACGGCTATGCGCAGGCCTGCCAGGCTTTTGCCGGCCTAGATTTGACCGCTTTGAAGGCGGCTGCAGCCAGCTACGAAAAATCCTTATCGATTAACCAGGCGGCTTTAGATGAGCTTGCAGGAATTGAGCTGACCCCTCCCCCGCTGGAGCAAACCCAGGCCCAGCTAGAGCAGGCTCAAGCTAAGACACAAGCGTGCCAAACCTATGCCAGTACCTGGCAGGCTTTTGCTGGGCAGGTAAATGCGCAGCTAGCTAAGCTCAATAAGCTTTTGGCCCGCCGCAGCCAAGCTAGCGCTACAGATGCCCAGCTGTTGGCGTTGGCTAGCGCCGCCAATGGCGACAACCATGCTCGCTTGACACTGTCTGCTTGGGTATTGCAGGCCCATTTCCGTCAGGTGTTAGTGTTCGCTAATGAACGCCTGGGAGTGATTGGGGCTGGCCGCTATGAGCTGATTAATGTTGATAGCGAGGAAGATACTCGCCAGCAAAAGCAGGGCTTGGGTCTGGCGGTGGTTGACCATTTAAGTGGCACTACGCGCTCGCCACGTACGCTTTCGGGGGGCGAAAGTTTCTATGTGTCTTTGGCTTTAGCCCTGGCTTTGGCTGATGTGGTGGCCACCCAAAATGGGGGCATAGAGATGAACACCCTGTTTATTGACGAGGGTTTCGGCTCCCTTGATGAGGGCACGCTGGCTGAGGTTATGGATGTGCTTAGCGCTTTGCATTCAGGCGGGCGCGTGGTGGGGATTGTGTCTCACGTTAGCGAGCTAAAGCGCGCCATCCCCGCCGCCGTTGAGGTGCGTCCTCTGCTTGGCGGTGGTTCCACCCTGCGCACGCGGGTTTAGGCGCGTGCCCTCGCCGCGTGCAAGTCTGGCGCGGCCCCAAGCTTGCACGCGAGTCTAGGGCCTGCGCGCAGTTTTAGGACCAGTTTTTAGCCAGCACCGCCACTTCACACACGTCGAACCAGAGCAGATCGGCGTCAGCGCTGCGCTCGAAAGCTTCCTCGTCGCCTTCGGCAGCTAGTTTTACATCAGCGCTGGCTCGATCTTCATCTGCCAGTACTGCGGCCACGTCATCCCAGGGCACATCCACCAGCACCTGGACAGTGCCAGGTAGGGTTTCGTCGTCGACCTCTAATTCACGCAGGTTCTCGCGGTCCACGTCAGCAGCAATTACTACGCGACGGTAGCGTTTTTGCTCCTCATCTTGCTCAGAGATGGCAATTACTGAGGAGTCGGCTGCGCACAGGCAAGCCGATACTTCCAGGCCTTCCTCGTCTTCATCAGGTAGCGCCGCAGCCAGTGAGGCGGTGGCGGCGTGAGCCTGACGGGAGGTGATGGCCGGGGCGGAAAGGTCCGCCACTGTGGCAGGTAGATATACGCGCATAACGTTTAGTTTAACGGCCTAGCCGAAACTAAAGCGCTAGCGCCTCGCCAAAGCTGGCTGGTTACACGCCGTCACCGTCTAAGCCCACATAAAGCTGCAGGGCTTTAGGCCACCAGCATCCTAAGCCCACAGGCCGCTTAAAGCCAGCTGGGTCATCACTAGCTTGGCCAGTTTGGCAATCGATTTGGCGGCCGCGCTGCGGCTTTCCACCACTGCCACCGGCTGGGCTTGCATCAGGGCCTTATCAAACAAACGGTAATCTGCCGGCACGTAGACAATGTCTGAAGCGCTGGTGTAGCGGGCCAGTACGCTGCCGATAGCACTGTTAGGGTCAGCCCCGGCAGTGCTTGAGCGTACTCGGTTAACCACTACTTGACTGCGTCCACCAACTGCTTGCCGGTTGGAGTTGAGCAGCTGGATTAGGCGCCTAATACCTACCGGGTCAGCCGCACCCACAATCAAAGTCAGGTCTGCCTGCTCAAGTAGGGCGGCGGCGACGGCGTCATGGTCGGGTTCCATGGCGAAGTCTTCTACCCGCTCTTCTTCCAGCCCACCGCTTAGGTCCACCACCGTGTATTCGGCGGTGTGGCGGCAAACTTCCCAGACCTTGTTCATGGAGGCTACCGGCAGTTCGCGCCAGCGCCCCGAGCGCCCCAGACCGGTTAGTACCTGCAAGTCAGCTTTGGCGCTGAGCAGGGTTTGTACCAGACGGGTGGAGTCAAGCTCGCCGTGGGTGGCTAGGCGCGCGGCGCTGGCCAGTCCAGAGGAGTCTTCAGGCAGTCCCAGCAGCTGTACCTGGGAGGGAGCATTGATATCGCAGTCAACCAAAATGGTGCTGCCCTGCTCGTTTAGGTAGGCAGCCAATGCCAGCGCCAAGGTGGAGCGTCCCGGAGCCCCGTGAGTACCCCAAACCGCAATAATTTTGCCGATTTGAGGCTTAGCAACAGCGTCAATTTCTTCGCGGTGTGAAGCTGGCGCAAAAGCACTTGTGGCCGGGCTTGAGGGGGTTCCGGCGGTGACCGGCCAGCCGAGCTTTACTTCAGGCTGCGCTGAGTGAGTGGTTGCAGCCGCGTTTAATGGGGCTGCATTATTGCGCGACGACGCCGCAGCTAAGGGGCCTGCAGCTGCGGCCGCCCCAGCCCCGGCCGCCCCAGCCCCAGCTGCGCTGGCTGCTGAAAAAGCAGCCCGCTTGGAGCGGCGCGTGGGGGCTCCTGTACCTCCAGCTGGGGTATTAGCGCCGCGCTGGCCATTGGGAGCATAAGCCCCCTGACCACCAGGCGTAGCGCCAGGCATCGCAGCGCCAGGAGCACCAGGCATAGCCGGTCCACCGGCCCCAGGCGCAGCGCCGGGAACAGCGCCAGCACCGGAAGTTGCCCCGGCAAGTGGGCCAGCGCCGGGAACAGCGCCCGGCATTGCAGGCCTGCCAGCACCCGGCATAGCGCCAGGCGCCACAGAGCCAGGAGCCGCTGCGGCAATCGGCGCAGCACCGGGAGCACCTACAGCGCCGGGCATAGCCGGGGTCATAGCAGCTACGCCCGGAGCTACAGCCGGAGGCGTGACCATAGCGGGAGCGGGCATACCGGTTACGCCAGCGCCAACAACTCCACCGCCGGCAATGGCGCCGGGCACACCGCGTACACCACCGGGTGCGCCACCAGGGACAGCACCAGGCACACCATCTGGGCCAGCAACTACCGGGCCGCCTGCAACTACCGGGCCACCTGCACTAGGTGTGTTTGCGCCGGTTTTACGTGCCAAAAAGGCTCGTAAACCTTTACGACGCGGAGGCTGAGCAGCCCCATTATTAGCGCCAGGTGGATTTTGATAGCCGTTAATTTGGCCAGGAGCCAACAGAGTCTGTGCCGGCATAGGACCGCCAGGTGCCGCTGCTGAAGCCGCGAAAGGCGCTGAAGTCGCCGACCAGCCAGTGCCCGCAGCTGACATCGCCGACCAGGGCCCGCCGGCCGCTGAGGCCGCAGAGGGCATTGCAGCTGAGGCTGCTGAAGCATAAGGAGCAGCCGACGCCGCCGAGCCATAAGGCGCAGCTGAGGCTGCTGAAGCAAAGGAGGCGGCCGAGGCCAGCGGCCCAGCTGAAGCAGCAGACATGCCAGTGCCAGCCGAGAAACCAGAAGCTGCCAAATCTGAGCTAGCCGCGCCGCGCTGCTGCGGCGGAGCAAAAGGCGAGGTTTCTATCCCGCCGCCTGCCATCTGGCCCGCTTCACCTAAAGCTGCCATTCCAGTCTGGGGAGCCATTCCAACCTGGGGTGCCATTCCAGCTTGCGGCACTGCTCCGTTTGGGCCAGCCAGCCCAGTTTGAGCGCCTGCGGCAGGCCCAGCCGGCGCGGCGGGGCGGACCGCTTGGGAGCGACGCACACTGCGGCGCGTAACTGGTTGAACCGACTGCGGTAGCACGCGGGCAGCTAACGCCCCTTCAGGCAGTGGCGGCGAATCAACACTGGCCTGCTCACCTGAAACAGGCGAGTTGACAGCGTCTACATTCAAGTCACTTAGCTGCGCCTGCCCGGCCTGCGCAACGCTGGTCTGAGCTCCCGCAGCGCTAGCTTCAGCTCCCGCAGCGCTAGCTTCAGTTCCCGCAGCGCTAGCTTCAGTTCCCGCAGCGTTCGCTTCAGTCTTGCCGCCTTGCCCCTGACCAGCTGTAGTGAAGTAGCTGGCCGCGCTGCCTTGGCTTGGAGTAGCCGGGCTGGCGGCATGGCTGGCACGGCGGGCCCGACGGCGCCCCATGCGGGTGGTTGGCTGCGCAGCGGTGATATCCGCCGGGCTTTGCGAAGCAGCCGTAGATTCTGCGGCCGAAAGCTGAACTAGCCGAAAACAAGTCAGAGCTTGCCGCCGAAGACTCAGCCTGCGCCACAGGCAAATCAGTGCTTACCGGCGCCTCAAAGCTTGGAGCCGGCGGCAACGGCAATGCCAAAGCCGGATCAAGCTGCCCACTAGGTGTCGGAAGCTCAGCTGACCCGGTAAACGCTGCTTGTTCTGGCGCAAGCGGCGGGGGCGGCAACTGTCCCGGTGGCGCGGGAGGCGGACTTGAGGCTGAAGCCTGACTTTGCGCGACGGCGTCGAACAAAGGAGAACTGGCCCCATCCGTCGTCGTCGGTAAGGGGACATCTAAAGGATTAAAAGCCGCAGGACGCGGAGCAGACAGGCCCAAGGCGCCGTCGTCAACTGCCGTAGGTGAAAGCCCAAACAGCTCATCACCCAAACTGGCGGCAGCAGTGGGCTGGGGCGAAACCGTGCCGGCAACTAAAACCCGTGAAATTTCAGCAACCACGCGCTGAGGCGAACCTGGCCAGGGAGCCACCCAAGCACCCAAATCATGCCAGCGCACCCCGTCATTGCGGGTCAACACAATCGCGGGCACACCATAAGAATTCAAAGTGGCGATAACCGTGCGATCTAGGCCGTCAAGTTGCTCATCAATAATGGCCAGCTGCCCTAGTCCCACGGCGGCGTCGGCCAAAAGCTCACTTATATCCGCACAGCGGCGTGAAACATACAGGTCACGCTCAGCGTCAATTTGTCGTAACAGTGTGGAATCGTCATCCCACAGAGCTAGTAATACGGCTGTTCTCATTGCTCAGACCCCGTGTTCACCAGCACCAAGCCGGCACCAGAGCCGACTGCGGTGAGCACGGGCTCAACTTGTTCGGCCGGTACCAGCACGCGCACGCTGGTGCTTTTATCTGCGACGATGGCGTTTTGATCGCCTCCGATTGCGTCCACTATCAGTCCTTGGGCCACGCGCCTAGCCCCATTGGTGCTAGCTGCTTTAGTTGCCGACGGCGTGGGTGCTACAGCCGCTACGTTTCTAGAAGGCAACTGCCACAGCTCCACGGTATCGCCAACCCGGATGCTATTTAAAAGCTGGCCACTGCTTTGCACCACAATTGAGCGCATATTCAATTTGCTTTGCTGGCTGGTGGCATCGGCTGGCAATAACTCTCCTGAGTGTAATGAACGTTGCGCATATGTGTCAGCTTTAAGTTGCTTTTGTTGCACATAAGCGCTACTTGCACTCCCAAGATTCACTGAGACTAATTTCAGGTTTTTTCCAGCTTTTAGAGCAGTTCCTGGGGCTACATCCTGACTCAAAGCCCATACTTGCTGCGTACTAGTGGCTCTATCGATTAGTACTGAACCGGCTACCATAGACACGATGACCAGCACTATTCCAATAAAAAGCCTAGGATCACGCCAAGTTGGGCGCCTCCAACGCCAAGCGTCAATGCTCGCAGCAGCATCACTTTGATGCTGTCGAGCCTCATATCTATTTGGTTGATTCAATTCAGACATATGCGCACCCCTTGGTAAAAATCCCCAGGTCGTCCAGCTAACTGCCTATCCTAAGAGAAATTCTGAGCAGCCACGAAGTTTTCACAATCTCACCTAGCCAGTTTGCATCTGGGCTGACCCGTGACATTATTAGGTCATGGCACCTCGATTTATCTATCGCCGACGTCGCCGAGCAGTTATCGATTTCCGCCCAGGCCGTCCGTTCACTTATCCGCACCGGAGAGCTACCCGCCATTCAGGTTGGCGCTCGCGGTCTATGGCGCATTGAAGTAGCTGCACTCGAAGACTACATCGACAAGCAGTATGCGCACACCCGCGAGGCCGTATCCGAAGGCGGACTAGACCTCTAAGCACTATCGCTAGCACCCAATTTCGGGTAGCGATAGTGGCCGCACGACCTAAATATTAGCCGCTTGCGGCTAAATACTGGTCACAATTTCGATTGCTGACAGGATAAGCGTGACTCTATCCGATAAGTCACGCTTATCCATGCTCAGCACGTCCACATGATCCGCACCGACGCGGATGATCCTTCCCGTGATGTCACCCGCCGCCGTGTTGAATCTGGCCGGTCGCTTAGTTCGCATGATCTGGCGCAAAACTGCCGCAACCGTGTAGCTAACCCGCTGCGACGACGTCGTCTCCAACTGGCGCCCTACGCCCCGCACACTAACCACTGCTCCCATTGGCACCAGCATCTGACTGGAGTCGGCGGCGCGCAGTAGCAAAAATTCTTGGCGCGCTTGCAGCAGCTTTCCGCTAACTACCCGCCCAGTGCGGGTGGTCACGCTAAGCGCACCGCCTTCCACCGCCCGCAGGCGATCTACCAGCGCGGTTCTACCAGCTTCAGCCTCCGCCAGCTCCCACGCCTGAGCTGCCCGGGCAGAGCGTTCGTACTGCTCAAACTGGCTATCTAGATCCGCTAGCAGGCTCTCTAAATGCATGATTCAAGATTGCCATAACCAAAGTCACATTTACTATTGACAGGGCACTTTCGGCAAAACATAATTAAACATCATTACTCCTCACCAAAGAAGGTGTACCGATGTCTAAGAGCCTAAATGTTGGCTAGGTCTTCACCTAGTTGCCTGGCTCGGCACAGCGCTGAGCGTCTTGCTGATAGCAGCCGCCGTGGCTTTGCTCAGGCCCTTGTCTTTGCAGTATTTGTCGCTATGGTCGATGGCGGATGTCAGCACTGCGCTGGCCGGCCTGGCTGCTGGGGCCGGTGCCGTACTGGTAGCTTGGCACGCGCTTGGGGCCATATGGGTGTTGCTAAGTGCTTGCACTCACCGCACTTTAAATTTGCGTCACAGCGCGCCTTTGGTGCGCAAACTGGCAACTGGGGCCACCATTATTGCCCTTAGCTGCGCCCCGGCCAGCGCTAATGACGACAATCTGGGCTGGGGTGCGCATGGTCCAGGGCCCAGGCCTACCGCGAGCGCCTCGGCCACTGCTTCACCTACTAGTCATGCCAGCGCTTCGCCTAGTGCCCGGCCCACCAGCCGGGCTAGCGCCTCGCCTTCTAGCCAGGCCAGCGCTTCGCCCACCAGCGCCTCGCCCACTAGCCGCGCCAGAGCTACAGCAGCTCCCAGCGCCTCAAGCCGGCCTAGCACGCGGGCCTCAGCCAGCCCTAGCCGCTCTAGTGCTCACCCACGCACTGGCGCCCACCCACGCACTGGCGGTCCGGGCGCTAAAACCCCGGGAGCTAAAACACCTGGCGCTAAGGCCCCGGGCAAAGCACCAGGGGCCAAAGCCGCCCCTAAGACAGGCGGTAAGTCGGGCGGCGTTAAGTCGGGAGCTGGCAAGTCAGGCGGCGTTAAGTCAGGCGCCGTTAAAGCCGCCCCCGACACTAAAGCGGGCAGCAAGGCCAGCGCTAAAAGCGCTATCCCTAAGCCGAGCGGAGCGCAGCGCTCAGGCACTTGCGTCCCAGCTCCCGCAGCTAAACCAGCCCCGGTTATTCGCCAGCACCTGGTTTTAGCCGGCGAAAGCTTGTGGTCAATTTCCGTCCAGTGGCTGCGGCAAAATGGGGTACTCTCCCCCACGAACGGGCAGATAGCGCAGCTATCAAAGCAAATTTTTGCGGCCAATGCGGCGTTAATTGGCTCTAATCCTGATTTGATTCGTCCCGGCTTGACGCTGACGATTCCCACTAAGGGCTAGCCATGAGCACGCTTTACGCACCCACCATGCCCACCGCGCGTCAGCAAGCCGCCCAAAAAAGCCAAAGCACAGGGCCCACCGCCCGCAGCCCGCAGCGCCAGGCAAGCGGCGCCGTCGGCTATGGACCCACCGCGCCCAGTGTGCAGCAAAGCCACCAGCCCCAAAACCAGCAACTGCCCGATCCGGGACGCTGGGCGGGAACGGTAGCCGTTTACGCCTGGGAAATCATGCACGGGATGCGCCAGCCGCAGCATTTAGCTCGCTGGCTCACCCCGGAGCTGTACGACGCCCTCAGCCGCCGAGCACAAGTAGCCGCACGCTGCCAGGCCGGTAAGCCAGCCCGGATCCCCTACCTATATGCGGTGCGGGCCCAGGCCAGTGCCAGCGGCTGGGAAGTCAGTGTGTTGCTCTCCCACGATGGGCGCATCCACGCCTGTGCCTGCCAGATCCAGTTGCGCCACGGGCACTGGGTAATGACCTACCTGCACATGGGCTAAAGGATCCTTAGGCGCTTTGCGGCTTCAGCGGCCTGCTCAGCTACCCCAGGGCCCTGCTCAGCTGCCCCAGCCAGGGCCCTGATCAGCGGCGACGGCGCTTCTTGTTGGAGCGACGACGACGCTCAGCGCGGTTACCCTGGTTGTCGCCGCCTTGAGTGTCGGCGTCGGAGTAGGTCACCCCGGTAGACAGGGCCTTACGGCCGGTGTCACCCATGATCGAGGCCTGCTCACGGGCCTGAGCGGCTTCGCGGGCGGCCTGCTTGGCCTGAGCTTCAAAGCGGGCGCAATAAGCGAAAATCTGCTCGATCGTGTCTTCGCGAATGGCTTCCATCATGGCCTTGAACATGTGGGCACCCTCGTTGGCGTATTCAACCAACGGGTCGCGCTGGGCCATGGCCCGCAGTCCAATACCTTCCTTGAGGTAGTCCATTTCGTACAGGTGCTCGCGCCAGTGCTGGTCCACCACGGCCAGCAGCAGGCGACGCTCCAGGGTGCGCATGGGTTCTTCACCCAGCTGCGCCACAGCTAGATCGTTAGCGGACAGGTTAGCTTCGGCGTCCTCATAGGCCACCGCAATGTCCTCAGTGAGCTCTTCAGTTAGGCGCTCGCTGGTCAGGGCGTCCAGGCCGCCTACGCCGTCGACCACCTCATCCACGGTCAAGCCCATCGGGTAGACAGTGGACAGGTCCTTCCACAGCTGATCCAGGTCCCACTGGTCGCTGCGGCCCTCGGCAGTGCGCTGCGCCACCACATTGGCAATTACGCGCTCACGGAAGGCCTTGATGTGGGGCTCTAGATCCTCACCCTGCAGCACCATGCGGCGCTCATCGTAAACCTTTTGACGCTGCTCGGTGAGCACGTCGTCGTACTTAAGCACGTTTTTACGGATCTCGAAGTTACGCGCCTCTAGCTGACGCTGGTAGGAGGCGATGTTGCGGGTGATCATCTTGGATTCGAGCGGCACGTCGTCGGGGTAACGGTCCGAGGAGATGATCTGCTGAGCCAGACCGGTGGCGTAGGTGCGCATCAGATCGTCCTGCATGGACAGGTAGAAGCGGCTCTCACCGGGGTCACCCTGACGGCCACTACGACCACGCAGCTGGTTGTCGATACGTCGTGACTCGTGGCGTTCGGTGCCCAGTACGTACAGACCGCCGAGCTCCACTACTTCGTCGTGCTCCACCGAGACGGCTTCCTTGGCTGCCTTCAGGGCGGCCGGCCAGGCCTTTTCGTACTCGTCGGGGGTGTCGATGGGGTCTAGGCCGGCTTCCTTCAAGGAGGCCACGGCAATGAACTCAGCGTTACCACCCAGCATGATGTCGGTACCACGACCAGCCATGTTGGTGGCTACGGTTACCGCACCTTTACGTCCAGCCATGGCCACGACGGCGGCTTCGCGGGCGTGCTGTTTAGCGTTTAGTACCTCGTGGGGGATGCGGCGCTCACGCAGCAGGGCCGAGAGTTCCTCACTCTTTTCCACACTGGTGGTACCCACCAAAACCGGCTGTCCGGCGTCGTGACGCTCTTCAATGTCGTCAACTACCGCGTTCAGCTTGGACTTAACGGACTTGTACACCAGGTCCGGCTGGTCCTTGCGGATCATGGGCTTGTTGGTGGGGATGGGCACGACGCCGATCTTGTAGGTACCAGCGAATTCTGCGGCCTCGGTTTCAGCCGTACCGGTCATGCCTGAACGCGAACCTTCCGGGTACAAACGGAAGTAGTTCTGCAAGGTAATGGTGGCTAGAGTCTGGTTTTCACTCTTGATCTCTACCCGCTCTTTGGCCTCAATGGCCTGGTGTAGACCCTCGTTGTAACGGCGCCCAGCCAATACACGACCGGTGTGCTCATCAACAATCAGCACTTCGCCTTCGGCCACAATGTAGTCACGGTCGCGCTTAAACAGTTCCTTGGCGCGGATGGCATTGTTGAGAAAACCGATCAGGGCCGTATTGCCGGCTTCGTAGAGGTTGTCGATACCTAGACGGTCCTCGATCTTCTCAATACCGGGGGCCAAAATACCCACGGTGCGTTTCTTCTCGTCAACCTCATAGTCCTTGTTTGGACTGAGGATCTCAGCTATATCAGCGAACTCGCGGTACCACTTGTTGTTGTTGCCGTCGGCAGGGCCGGAAATAATCAGCGGGGTACGGGCTTCGTCAATAAGGATGGAGTCAACCTCGTCAACAATCACGAAGTTGTGCCCGCGCTGGACCATGTCCTCAGGGCGCTGGGCCATATTGTCGCGCAGGTAGTCGAAGCCCATCTCATTGTTGGTGCCGTAAGTGATGTCGCAGTCATACTGCTTGCGGCGCTCAGATGGGTCCTGACCAGCAAGTACACAACCGGTGGTCAGCCCTAGGAAACGGTGCACACGCCCCATTAGGTCAGACTGGTACTCGGCCAAGAAGTCGTTGACGGTAACCACGTGCACCCCCTTGCCGGTTAGTGCACGCAGGTAGGAGGGCAAAGCGGCAACTAGGGTTTTACCTTCACCGGTTTTCATCTCAGCAATGTTGCCCAGGTGTAGGGCCGCACCACCCATTAGCTGTACCCGGTAGGGGCGCTGGCCTAGTACGCGGTCAGCGGCTTCACGCACAGTTGCAAAAGCTTCAGGCAAGATATCGTCGAGGGTTTCGCCCTCTTCTAGGCGCTCGCGAAACTCTTTGGTCTGATTACGCAGTTCTTCGTCAGTGAATTCGCGGTAGTCATCTTCAAGAGCATCAACCTGGTCTGCGATAGCACTTAGCTTTCGCAAGGTCCGGCCTTCACCGATGCGTAGGATCCGGTCAACAATAGACACGCTTACAAGCTCCTTGCTGGCTTAAGCCTGTTACGGGCAGCCATTTGAATATATTCAACCTTGTCTATCGTACTATCGCCCGGCTAAGGCTTTGAATCTATTCGCTATTTGCTTTTCGTGCACTGAGCCTCACCAACCAAGCCCTACCCCTTACGCGCTAGCCTTACGATTCAGGCGCCCGCCCTTGCAATTCAGGCGCCCGCCACACGCCAGCCTTACTGCGCTGACCAGCGCTTGCGCAAGTTTTCCACAGATTTATTTTAGCTATTGGCACAGGCAAGACATGTTAGAGATATTTGATTTATGTTTAATGCTCTTACGCCTCTTGCCCGGCCCCCTACTTCGAAAGTTAACGCCACTTCTAGCAGCAAAAACGGCACTATTCCTACCTCCAGGCTAACCTCGTTTAGGGCGCCACACTTGGGGCTGTCACGTCCATGACTAGCCCCCTTAGAGCCGCCACACTTAGAGTCGTCGCAACCATGACCAACCCCCTCAGGGCCGCAGGTCAGCTGGTTTTACCGCGCCAATGCGCTGGTTGCGGCCTGTGGGATACAGACCTATGCCCACAGTGCCGCCAGCTACTAAGCCGCAGCGCCACCTTACTCAACAGCGATTTGCTGCCGGCCACAGATCTGGCCATCTGGAGCCAAGGCACCTATGCGGGAGCTTTGCGCCAGATTGTGCTCAGTTTTAAAAGTGGTCGCCACCGCGCTATCACCGGTGCCGTATTGGCTGGAATTAACGACGGCGCCGCCGCCATGGTCCCTTGGCTCACCTACCAGCTCGCTAGAAACAAACCCCTAGCGATCATCAACGCCCCCTCTAAGCTTTCGCGGCGTTGGCACGCCAACCTAGTGGCTCGCCAATTAGCCCAAGGCTTAGCCGATTTTTTAGCTCCACAGCTAGACATAGCTGTGGTCAGCGCCGATCCGCTACGCCTGCGCTCTGGCAAACAGCTTGGTAAAAGCTCACGTCAGCGTGCTCAGCGTCAGGTGCAGTGCCTAGCTGACGCCACCGGCTGGCAGGTAGTGCTGGTGGACGACGTCGTCACTACCGGATCCACGCTGGAAGCTAGCGCTAAGGCTTTAGAGGCGGCGGGCGGCGTCGTCGTTTGCGCCTGGACACTGGCTGCAGCGCCTAGCAAAAAACGCACAGCGCGGCCCTAAATTCAAGGCAAAACATGATTTCGCCTACAGAATACTAGCCAAAATAAGGGTGACACAGAACACGATAATGTACTATAGTGTGTCTTACAACACACCATCCCAATCGTTGGTATGTTTCGGAAACAACCAAGGAGGGTTGATTCAACTATGGAAATCACGGTTGTAGGCCGCCACGCTGAAATTAGCTCCCGCTTCCGCGCTTACGCAGAAGAGAAGGTCAGCAAGGTAACCCAGTACGACCCGCGCGCACAGCGAGTAGAAATCGAAGTCAGCCACGAGCGCAACCCCCGTTTGGCAGACACTTCTGAGCGAGTTGAGCTCACGGTGATCTCCAAGGGCCCGGTTATCCGCGCAGAGGCCAGCTCCAGCGACCGCTACGCAGCTTTTGATTTGGCTATCGACAAGCTATTCGAGCGCCTACGTCGTGCACGTGATCGCAAGAAGGACCACCGCCGCTACCCGATGATCACTGCTGAGGTCGAACAGGCCCTAGTTGAGCAGGTATCGAAGTAGCCCCCGAAGCTGAGGCTGAGGAAATCGTACTGCCTCCCACCAAACCAGGCGAGGTAGTTGAATCCCAGATCGGCGACTCCCCGGTGATTGTGCGCCAGAAACTGCACCAATCCACGCCTTTGACCATTGAAGAGGCGCTTTACGAGATGGAACTGGTGGGCCACTCCTTCTACCTATTTGTTGAAGCATCCTCCGGCCAGCCTTGCGTGATCTACCACCGCAAAGGTTGGACCTACGGTCTACTGCGTCTAGAGACGGTGTAGACACCTAAAGCGGGGCATAGAGCGTTTTAAGACGCCTGCCCACAGCTGCTAATGCAGCACGGGTGGCTGGGGAAACCCGGCCACCCTTTTTATGTCCTGTTTATGTTCTGGCGCAAGCGGCGCCGTCGGCAGTGCAAGCAGGCAAAGCGCCCGGCGCTGGCCCACATTTACACCCAAAATCGTCCGTCGCCTATGAAAATACGCGTTTAAATTATAGGGAACGGACGATTTTGCCTGTATTTGTCTGCATCTACCTGTATTTGCCTGCACCCTAATTTGTGCCTGTGACACATATGCAAACTAGACGCGGCTGTAGGTGGCCGCTTTCAGGCCCGAATAGCTGGGCACCCAAGTGGCACCCGAAGAAACCATCAGCTGCCCCTGGTCAGTCAGTACCGACACCTGTCCACCATGCTTGCCTGAAACCAGACGCTCGGCGTTAGTAACCTGAGTCATATCAGTTACCATCCCGCCCACCGGGGCGTAGGCCAGCTGCGCCACCCCAGCAGTATTAGCTTTAGCCAGCACCGCCACGGTTACCTCATCAACCCAGCTCAGCGCCGCCACGTCAGTTTGGTAAATCGAATATGCCTCACCCAGCCCAGTGGGTACGCCCTTATCGTCGCGCACCACCGCACACACCGAAACCCGCATAGATTCACCCACAGCCACCGCGTAGGCTAGGCGGTAGCCGTCACTAGACACATTAAAAGCCGCAATAGGCAGGTTTGAGGGCACCGCAAGTGTGTAACGCACCCCTTGAGTCGAGTAAGCCAGCACATTAGCACCCTGGCACAGCCACACCCAACCCAAGTTATCGGCACACACCGCCCCTAAATCAGTGTCGCCATTTACCTGCGTAAGGGTTTTGGTAGATACGCTCAGCCGCTCCAACGCATTATTGCGCTGCAGGTAAACAGTGTTTGCGTCAGCCACCGCCACCCCATTAATGCCTTCACCAAGGGCGCCGGCATCTAGTAACACCTTCGTGTTATTGCCCTCCAGACGCACCAGGCCCGCCGCGCTAGCGGCCACCACCGCACCGGGCGAACGGTGGCCCTGGCGGATTGTGGCACTAGAACCAATAACTGTGCTGCCACAGTTAACTATCACCTGGTTAACTGAGCCTAGCTGCCCCAAAGTAGTGGCCAGTTGGCGCACAATTGCTTGCTTATCGTTAGCTGAAGCGTTAGCCACCTCGCTGGATAAATCCACTGTGGCCACAGCCTGACTGACCTCAACTCCCGCGCCACCTAAGGTGACGCCGTCGGGAATGGCACTAGAAAGAGTCTGGTTAAGCCAGGGGGCCGGGCCGGTCAGCAGCGCACTAACCACATGGGTAGTTAACCTGCGGCGCAGCACCCAGCGCCTATCGGGCACCAAAGAGGTGCGGGTACGGTTAAAAAAGTACAGGTTTTGCGCCACAAAAGCGTTCTGGAAGGAAGTAGCAGAAAGCAAAACACCGTCAGGAAGCGCCGCAATACGCCACTGCCCGGCCCCATCGGTGGCTAGCGACAAGGTCAGCTCATGGTTAGCTCCCCCAAAAGCCACCGAGTAGACACCTTTAGCATCCAGCGTGGCCAGGGCAGGGGCAGACACGTTCAAGGAGCCGTCACTGGCGTCACTGACCCGCGCGTTGCCGGCAGAGTCATAAATCCACACTTGGGCATCCGGGCGCCAGGAACTGGCGGCCTGCCCCAGCAGGAAGCTGCGGGCAGTAGCAAATTCGTCAGAGTAGCCGGCCGCGCATGCCAGCAAAAAACCCTCCACAATCTGGGTGGGACTAGCGCCTTTAACCGGCCCCTGAGCGTATTGCAGCACCAGGTCAGCTTGGCGCACGTCATGATCGGCCACTCGCACCGGCCCGCTAGTGGGCAGCTTGGCACAGGCACTAGCGCCCAGCCCCACTCCCGCCAGCAGCGAGGCTTTAATCAGGCTGCGGCGTGAAGCAAGGCTTGAATTAAGGCTTGCATCAAGGTTCGCAGAAACAGGCAGGTTTGCAGCAAAAAACCGCCCTGCAGCAGGAAAACGCTTGGAAGAGCTAGGACGCATCGTTTTCCTCCTCCTCATCAGCCCAGCGCGTAGCCGGAATAAGTAGCGGCAAGCCCAGCGATGGCGTCGGCACCGGCTCGGGGTTGGGGCCCATATGCCCGGCCACATCCTTAACCAAAGCCTCCAGCGGGGCGTCGGGCGGAATCACGTCCAGTGGCCCTCGCCCTGCAGGAACATCTTGGTTGCGAGGAATTAGCAGCAAGAATGCAGCGCCGTCGCCAGGCCACCCCCAGGCGCTGAGGGTACCGTTGTGCAAGGCGGCGTCTTCACGCGAAATCGACAGGCCCAGCCCGGTGCCCCCGCTTTTGCGCGCCCGCGAGGGATCGGCCCGGTAGAAGCGGTCAAAGACGTGCTCGGCCACCTCTTCGCTCATGCCAATGCCGTGGTCACGCACCCGCACAGCCACGGCCGTATCGTCACCCACCACGTTAATATCGATGGGCTTACCTTCGCCGTGTTCGGTTGCGTTAACCACCAGGTTACGCAGGATTCGCTCAATTCGGGTGTGGTCGACGACGGCGGTCACCTTATTACCTTCAATGTGCAGGCGGATTTGGCAACCGTTAGCTTGAGCTAGTGGCTGGGCAAAATCAATGACGTCGCGGGCAATTTCGCCCACATCCCATTCCTGCAAAGATAGGGCCGCTGAGCCGGCGTCGAAACGTGAAATTTCTAGCAGGTCCGCCAGCATCTTGTCGAAACGCTCAATTTGCCCAAATAGCAGCTCGGTGCTGCGTTTTAGGCGCGGATCACTGAAGTTATCGCGGGCATCAAACAGGGTCTCACCAGCCAGCAAAATGGTGGTCATGGGCGTGCGCAGCTCATGGGAAACATCAGAAACAAAACGCTGTTGCAGACGCGAAAGCTCACTTAGGCGATCAATTTGGGCTTCAATTGAATCAGCCATGTTGTTAAAAGACAGCGCTAGGGAGGCCGCCTCATCCTGGCTTTTAATTTCTAGACGCTCACCAAAATTGCCAGCGGCTAGGCGCTGGGCAGCTAGCGAGGTGCGTCTAACTGGCAGCAGCACACGCCAAGTAAGTAATGCCACGGCAATTCCCATGGCTACCACCAGCATGGCTCCACCCGACACCAGGGCGCGGGTGGCTACATCAAGTAGGTGTTGCTCATTTTTTAGCGAATACACCAGGAACACGTTGTAGGTGCCAGCCAAAGGCAAAGTCAGTTGGCTGGCCACCACAATGCCAGGTACCGTGTTGCCGTCGTCAACTACCTTGGCGTACTGCCAGTATTGGCGGTGCGGGTTAGATTCCAGCTGGGTGATTAGATCATTAGAAATGGCCTGGCGTAAGCCGGAGGTGGAAGACAGGTCGTTAATAACGATTGAAGAGTTGGAGCTACGCGAACGCATTAGCACCACCCCCACCCCGTTGGCGCCGCTAATGGCGTCTTTTAGGGAGGTGACTTGGCTTTGGGCCAGGGCCGAGACTTCAGCCGTGGTGTTGACGGCGGTGGCGTCCATTTGGCTTTGGGCTGTAGCCACGCGTGTATCAGCATCTGCGATTACTGCGTCTAGGCGTTCGCGCAGTAGGTCTGAGCGTACCCAGGAGGTGGCGAAGATAATCAGGGCTAGCACTGACACCATCCCCACCACCATGACCTGCACGGCTACGCGCAGCACTAGTGAACGCGCTAGGGCTAGGCGCAAGTATTTTAGGGGGCTATGCGCCAGCCACTGGCGTATAGCGTCTAGGCCACGCATCAGCCCTGGGCACTACCGGCGCGGTAACCTACGCCGCGCACAGTGATAACCACCTTGGGGTGCTCGGGGTCTAGTTCCACTTTGGGCCCGCAGGCGCTGCACATGCACGTTAACCAGGCGGTTGTCGGCGCTGTGCTGGTAACCCCACACACGCTCTAGTAGCTCTTCACGGGTAAACACCTTCCAGGGTTCACGCGCCAGGGTGACTACCAGGTCAAATTCCAGCGGGGTTAGCGGCACTACTTGGCCTGCACGGCGAGCCTCGTGGGCGAGCACGTCAATATCGATGTCGCCAATGCGCAGTTTGTCCTTGGGTGGCTCTGCATTGGCGGCGACGTCGCTGACGCGGCGCAGGCGGGTACGTACCCGGGCCATCAGCTCACGGTTTTTGAAGGGCTTGGCCACATAGTCGTCAGCCCCAGCCTCCAGCCCGGCCACCACATCCTGGGTGTCACTGCGGGCGGTGAGCATAATGATAGGCACATCAGAAATAGCCCTAATGCGTCGGCAAATTTCAATGCCATCCATGCCCGGCAGCATCAGGTCCAGCAGCACTAGCTCTGGCTGGTTAATAGTAAAAGCTTGCAAAGCATGCGTACCGTCTGCGCAATAAACCACGTCATAACCCCCGCTTTCGAGGGTCATGCCAACCATTTCAGACAGGGCAGTATCATCATCTACCAGTAAGATACGCGTGCTCATAACTACATTGTGACACTTAAAGCATATTTTTGCATGGTTATACAGGAAGTAGCTAAACCTCCTCCTTAAGGCGTAGGCACAAGTTACGCAAACCTGGCAGGATTAGTTATGTAGCACATTCCCAAGGAGGTAACGGTGAGCGAGACTTGGCGCACGCCTAATTTCGACGAAAGCGCTGGAGAACAGCCATCTGGGCAGCCATCTGACTCTGCCAGCAGCTCTGGTGGCTATGCCAACCCCTACCCTGGGCAAGGTTCCTACCCTGGTGCTGGTTACGACGACGGCGCTGGTGGCCCTGGTGCGGGTAGCGCTGCTGGGGCTGGCGGCTACCCTGGAACGGCTGGTTATCCCGGCGCGGGCAGTTCTGCCACCTCAGGGGCGCCCGGTTACCCTGGCGCGGCTGGATACAACCCGGGGACTTACCCAGGCGGTAGCTATCCTGGCGCTGCTCCTGGTTACCCCGGCACTGGTAGTTACCCAGGTGGCGGCGGTGCTTATCCGGGCGCTGGCTATGGACAATCTAACGGCGCCGCAAACTTCTATGTCTACAAGCCTGGCATTATTCCCCTGCGCCCCCTGTCTATTGGCGACATCTATCAGGGCGCATTTGCGGCAATTAAAACTAATGCGCGCACCATGTTTGGTTTCACCGCCGCCCTGCTAGGGGTAGTGCTAGTAATTAGCATTGCCACAAATTACGCAATTATCAACCTGGTATTACCTAACTACCTCAGCTCCGACTCCCCTTACAGCGCTGCTTTCACTTCCTTATCCGGCTCTTTTTCTCAGCTAGGCGGCACTCTCTTACAAGCTTTAGCCACGGTTTTACTTTCAGGTTTAATTGTTGTAGCCGTATCTCGCTCTGTACTTGGGCGAGTAGCTTCCAGTAAAGAAGTATGGGAACGCACTAAATCAAAGTTCCTGCCATTAATTGGGCTAAATATAATCACCGGTATTATTAGCGGCCTGATGGTCATAATTGGAATCGTCGCATTTTTTGTGCTGTTAGCTAGCGTAGCCGCTACAGCTAAGACAGAAACAGAATTATGGCAAGGCATGGGTATAGCCCTAGTCGGCATATTTATACTGATAGTGGCTGGCGTAGTAGTAAGCTCCTACTTATCCATTAAATTCAGTGTTGCCTCACCAGCCATGGTGCTTGAAAACCTGGGAGTGTTTGCTGCTATTGGCCGCTCTTGGAGCCTGACTCGCAAAAACTTTTGGCGTCTGTTAGGCATCAATATCCTGACCACTATAATCACCTCTATGGTGGCCGGCGTCTTTGGCGGTATTGCTAGCGCACTAAGCGTAATTTTTGTTGTTGCCGGATCCTCGTCTCCTGAAGATGCGATCACATCCATAAATACTGCTTACATACTGACTATGGTTATGTCTTCCATCGCTCAGCTATTAATTCTACCTTTCACTTCCTCGGTCAACGCGCTGCTATATATCGATCTGCGTATGCGTAAAGAAGGCCTGGATGTGGAGCTGCGTAACGCTGTAGCAGAACAACAGGCACAATGAATTTAATCTGGAAGTTTGCCCTTCTACCGACTTGGAGTCAGCCTACTCCAAGCCCAGATGAAGCACGCCAACAAGCCCACCATGAGCTCAGTAAAATAGCTTATAAACCTAAACAAAATCTTTTAGAAAAGCTATTTAAATGGCTGGACTCCACACTAAGTAAAGCTAAACTAAATTTGGGTTTACCTGAATGGGTTGGGGCGCTGCTTACCTTTTTGATCTTTGTGGCGCTGATAGCTTTGCTGCTCTACTTAGCCACAAATCACTTTGGCACGCCGTAAACGCAAATCAAAAGCGCTTTTTGACGATAAACGTGATGCTAGTACGCTCACGCTTAGCGCCAATAAGGCGGCTGCCGCCGGTGACTGGGTTAACGCCGTCGTAGACCGTTTCCGCGCCATTATCCGCTCTCTAGACGAGCGCGCCTTACTGGAAGATTATCCAGGCATGACCGCACAGGAGGCCGGCTATCTTGGCACCCAGGTAATGCCAACGCTAAGTGAGGGATTTGCTTACGCCGCTAACCTGTTTGACCGGGCTCGCTATGGCCATGAAGAAACCGGCCCTAGCGATGATCAGTGGATGCGTGATTTCGCCGTCACCGTCACAAACACCCCAGGCATAACCCAGCAAAGCGCCCATAACCTCACCCCGGAGTTAACTCACGGCTCAGCTGGCCCACTGGACGTTAACCCATATGCGTCCAACCCCTACGCCACTGAAGGTAGGCGGCGATGAGTGTACAAACAACCCCCGCACAAGCCACTGCCAACTCTAAAAAGAGCGGATTTAAAGGCTGGAAGCTACTGGCAATCACACTTAGCTTGCTGCTGGCAGGCATGGTTATCTATGCCTCCATGAAAGAGGAACTCACTAAAGAGCCCTACGACATCCACAGCGTTAGCTCCGATGGGGTGCGGGCTTTAGCGCAGGTGCTCGGTGACCACTATGACGTCTCAGTGGACCAGGTGCCCTCAGCTGCAAAGGCTATTTTGGCTGCCCAGCAGGGCAAACCGGTAACCATCTTTAATGCTGGCAGGCTACAAAATAACGACTTTGAAACTCTACTAACTACCTCAAACGCTGATATCACCCTGGTTGGCTTCGGCTACTACCTGCTTGAGTCCCTGGCTGAAAGCGGCTTGGAACTGCAAGGTTATAACGATAAACCTGCCTCTCGCGGCACCTGCTCTATATCCACCAAAGCCCAAACCATCAGCGCAACCGGAAACGCCATCATAGTGCGTGACCCGCAGGCGCTGGCCGATAGCCAGTACCTGGGCCGTGGCCCAGCCCAGCTGTGTTTCGCTTATGCCGACGGCTACGGCTATCTGGAACTGCCCTTAAAGTCAGGCAAAACCCTGCGCATCATCACTAATCCAGAGCTAGTTACCAACAAGTACCTAGACAAAGATGACAATGCAGCCTTGGCACTTTATGCTACCGGCCGGGGCAGTGAGGTAGTTTTTTATAACGCCGAAAATGCTGACTCATTTAATTCGGATCAGCAGCTTAAACCCTACCCATCCTGGCTGGTGCCATTAATGTGGCAGTTTGCTCTATTGGCATTGGTGTGGGCATTCATTGTGGGCCGGCGCCAAGGCCGGATCGTTAATGAGCCACTGCCGGTAGTCGCGCAAGGCACCGAAACCACGATGGGACGCGCCGGACTGTATCAGCGAGCTAGAGCCAGTGAGCATAGTGGCCGTATTTTGCGTATAGCCACCATTATTAGGCTCGGCCGGCGCCTGGGGATTGCCCCAAATGCTGACGCCACTTTGGTAGTGCAAACGGTATCTATGGCCTGCAACCGCACAGCTAAAGAAATTGAATACATACTCTACGGGCCCGAGCCAGCAAGTGCAGTAGAACTGACCCAGCTAAGCCAAGCCCTTGAACAATTAGAAGAAGAGGTAAAGCACTATGAGCGCTGAAAACCTAGACTATAGCGTCCCCACCCAGGCCCGCCTGGCAGCGGTGCGCAGCGAGGTCGCTAAAGCTGTGGTGGGCCAGGACGCCGCCGTCACCGGCCTAGTGGTAGCCCTGCTGGCGGGTGGTCATGTACTGCTTGAGGGCGTGCCCGGAGTGGCCAAAACCCTGCTAGTTAGGGCTTTGGCGGCGTCGTTGGAGCTAGACACTAAACGTATCCAGTTCACCCCAGACCTGATGCCCGGTGACGTAACCGGTTCGCTAATTTACAACTCGCGCACCGCCGAGTTTTCTTTGCGCCCGGGCCCGGTGTTCACTAACTTGCTGCTGGCTGACGAAATTAACCGTACTCCCCCCAAAACTCAGGCGGCTTTGCTTGAGGCAATGGAGGAACGCCAGGTTTCTATTGACGGCACGCCTCGGGCTTTGCCGGAGCCTTTCATGGTTATCGCCACCCAAAACCCGGTTGAATATGAGGGCACCTATCCCCTGCCTGAGGCGCAGCTGGACCGTTTCCTAATGAAACTGGTGCTGCCGCTACCTGAGCGTGACACTGAAATTGAGGTACTCACCCGCCACGCCAACGGTTTTAACCCGCGTGACCTAGTTAGCGCCGGGTTGCAGGCAGTTACTAACGCCCAGGATCTGAGCCTGGCCCGCAGTGAGGTGGCCAAGGTTGGTGTTGGCCCTGAGGTGACCGCATATATTGTGGATTTGGTGCGGGCTACGCGTGTTTCGCCGTCGCTGTCACTGGGGGTATCTCCGCGTGGAGCCACCGCCCTGCTGGCTACTTCGCGGGCTTGGGCTTGGCTTAACGGGCGCTCTTTTGTCACTCCCGACGACGTCAAGAACTTTGCCCTGCCTACCTTGCGTCACCGTATTAAGCTGCGTCCTGAAGCTGAGCTTGAAGGGGTCAGTGCCGCTTCGGTTATCGACGGCGTACTGCGTATGGTTGCGGTCCCGCGCTGAGGTAAATGCATGTTTGCCTCCAAACGGCTGGCTTTACTGCTGGCCCCGTGTTTGCTGCTGGTTTTTCTTTCCACGCGCGCAGCCCTGATCTGGGACTTGGCGGTGATCTGCCTGGCCCTGTTAGATGCCTTTTTGGCGCCAAAACCCCTGGAACTTAGGGTTGAGCGCGAAAATGGCACCACCGTGCGTTTAGGACAACCCAGTTCTGCGCGCATTACGATCACTAACACTGCTAAGCGCACTATGCGCGGAAGCCTGCGTGATGCCTGGGTGCCTAGCGCCGGGGCTAGCGATAATTTTTACCAGTTCAATTTGGGCCCCGGCCAGAAGCGACGTTTCACTACCCCGCTGCAACCTAAACGCCGAGGTAAGCGCCGGGCCGACTACGCCACTGTGCGTTCGCTTGGGCCGCTGGGTTTGGCTGGGCGTCAGCGTTCCCTGGTAGCGCCGGCACATGTGCAGGTGCTGCCGCCGTTTAATTCGCGTAAGCATTTGCCTTCACGCCTTAATTTGCTGCGTGAAATGGATGGGCGCAGCGCGGTTATGGTGCGTGGGGCGGGCACGGAATTTGATTCTTTGCGTCAGTATGTTCCCGGCGACGACGTACGTTCCATTGACTGGCGTTCGACGGCGCGGCGCGGCGAAGTGGTGGTGCGTACCTGGCGCCCTGAGCGTGATAGACATGTACTGATCATTATTGACAGTGCCCGTCACAGCGCCACCCGTATGGAGGAGGGCACACGTTTAGACGTGGGCATTGATAGCTCATTTTTGCTCTCTGCCCTAGCTAGCGCCGCTGGCGACCGGGTGGAGGTAATGGCCCTAGACACTAGGCGCCGGGCCTGGATAGCCGGTAAGAAGTCAGGTGAGTTGATTGCCACCATGGCTAATGAGCTAGCTGATGTGGAACCGTATCTGGGTGAGCTATCGGCGCCGGCACTTAACTTGGCGGCCTCCCAACGCCTAAGCCAACATGCCCTGGTGGTTTTGCTTAGCAGCCTTGAGGCGGTAAGCCACGATCAGGCCCTAACTGACGTGCTGGCCATGATTGCCCATAAGCACACGCTTATTTTTGCTAGCGCCATAAACCCGCAAATTGAGCAGATGAGCCATGAGCGTGACAACGCTGACCTGGCTTATCAGGCCGCCGCCGCTGAGCGCACACTGCTAGAAACTAACCAGGCACGCAGCCAGCTAAAGCGTCTGGGCATTGAGGTGGTGGAGTCAGCTCCGGCCACTTTGGCGCCGGCTTTGGCTGACACTTACCTGGCGCTTAAGGCCGCTGGCCGCCTCTAGAGCGGCGCAGTTAGCCAAAGCATGAGCTCCACTAGCCAAGCGCAAGCCCCACCGCGCATCCGCTAGAGCGCATCCGCCGCTCTGCGCGACCGCAGACATGGCCCGCCCCTGATAGGGCGGGCCTGAATGTTTGGGGCGGGCCTGAATGTTTTAGGCCTGGGGGTTAGGCTACAGGTTTAGGCCTGGGGGTTAGGCTACAGGTTTAGGCCTGGGCGGCGTAGGCGCCGATTTGGCTTGGGTCTAGGTCGCCGTCGTCGCCTTGCAAAGCTGCACGACGCCCCAAAATGAAGGTATAAGCCCACAAGCCCACAGCCGCACTGGCCCCCAGCGTAATCTTGATCCATAGCGGCAGATCCGAGGGGGTAACAAAGCCTTCCAAAGCCCCGGCCACAGCCAAGGCGGCAGTTAGGGAGATAACTGCTGAAACCAGCACGCGCCCTTCCTGGGCTAGGGCCTGGCCGCGGGTGCGCCTGCCGGGCACCAGCATGGTCCAAAACAGGCGCAGCCCCACCCCACCGCTCATAAATACGCAGCTAAGTTCTAGCAGGCCGTGGGGGCTTATGTAGGCAAAGAATTTACCGAGTTCGCCCTGCTCACTCATCACCGCGCCCATTAGCCCCACATTTAAAGCATTTTGCCATTGCACCAAGATCGGGAAAAAACCGGTCAGGCCGCTAATGATGCTGATGGCGGCCACGCGGGCGTTGTTGGTCCACACTTGGGAGGCAAACTCTGAATGGGCGTATTGAGAAGTAGTAACCCACGAATTGACTTTGGGCAATAGAGCGGCGCGTAGCTGGAGGCACCAGGAGGTCAAAAACCGTCATATTGTTGAGCAAGTACAGGGCGCAGATCAGCGACACTGCCAGGGATGCCACCATCACCCCAATTGAGAACCAGCGCGCCTTATATAGCCCCATAGGCATGGTGACGGTAACGAAGCGACGCACATTGGTGGCCCGCGCATTTTGGTGGTAGCCAATGCGTCCGCGTGCTCGTGAGAGCAGGCGGCTGAGCTCCACAATTGCGTCAGGGTCGGGGGCTTGGCTGCGTACAGCGGAAAGCTGCTGGCCTACCTGACCGTAGAGTGAGATCAGCTCATCGGTTTCTTTGGCGCTGAGAATACGTTTGCTAGCTAACTTGCCCAGACGTTCCCACTGGTCTTTATGAGATTGGCGCAGCGCATCTATATCCACCCGGGTACTCTTTTCTTGTGGAGACTTTGAACAGCTCATCGGAAAGAATGATCGTCCCTGAGCAGGTTATCACTGGTGAAGGCGTGGTGGTTGATATCGCCCCGGCGCCTTTGCCTACCCGCATGGGTTCAGCAGTGATTGACTATGCCGTATATTTCCTGGGTTTATCGTTCTCTCTGCGGCTTTGTACAGCGCCGTTAACCAATCGACTGTGTCTGCGGCGGTTTTGGCAACCAGCGTGGCGTTGATGCTGGCTTTTTGGCTTATTTTCATGCCGTGGCTAGTGGAAGTGCTCAGCCGGGGGCGTAGTTTGGGCCGGTTAGTTATGGGCTTGCGGATTGTGCGCGACGACGGCGGTCCGGCTCACCCTTATCAAAGCTTTGTACGGGCTATCTGTGCTCCCTTTGAAGTGCTGTTCACCACCGGGATAGTAGCCGTGGTAGTGATGTTGTTTTCTAAGCGTTCCAAGCGTGTTGGTGACATGCTGGCGGGCACCTATGCCGCCCAGGAGGACAACATTATTACCTCCCCCGGTACTGATCATGCCCCCTGAGCTGCGTTATTGGGCGCGTGGGGCGGATATTCGCGAGCTACCCACCCACCTGTCGCTTTCGGCCTACACCTTCTTGCAGCGCGCCTCCAGCTTGGATCTGCGCCACCGGGCCTCCCTGGGGCAGGCTTTAGCTGATCAGGTCTCTGGTTTGGTTTCTCCTCCGCCCCCGCCACACACGCATCCGGAACGGCTACTAGCTGCGGTTTTGGTGGAGCGGCGTGACAGGGAGTATTTCTTGAATTTGCAACGCGAACGCCGCCACCAACAGCAACAGTCAGCGGCGGCGCAGCTTCCTTACGGTTTAGGCACTCTATAGGCGCTTTTAGCGCGGCAGCAGCATGGCCACCCCGTCACGTACCGGGTAGGCTCGCGTAGCTTCGCGGTTAACCAGGTAGTAGTCGGCGCCAGGGGCCTGTACCTGCACGCTGCCAGATTCAGGGGCTGCCTGTAGCGAGCCAAGCCCGGGCACCAGCAGCACTGTGGGGGGCATGTGCTCGGCGTCGGTTAGCGGTGAAACATCCACCGGGTCACGCAGCAACTCACGCAACCAAGGGGCAATCTGGCTCATCAGCCCTCCTTTTCGCCCTTTAACAGGCGCAGATGTGAACGACGGGTAACCTCAGTGGCTGAGCGCGGGTTACGCAGATCCGCCGGCATAGAGCTGCGGGCGCGGTCTACTGCCTCAGAGCGTTTAGGTGAACGCCGCGACGCCGCCCGCACTGCCTCAGCTAGCGCGTCTAGATCATCTGGGGTGGGCGGGGCCGGCTCAAACTCGGTCACCAGGCGCACCACCTGCCACTGGCGCGGAGCCGTGAAAGAATCCACGTGCACCTCGCACAGGTCATAGGCCTGCGGATCCGCCTCCACCGACAGCGGTCCAATCACAATAGTTGAGTCCGCATAGTTGGAGGTCAACGTAGCTACCGCATTACGCCCGCAACCGGGGCGGCGGCACTTTCTACCTCGCACTTGTGTTACACCAGCTTCTCTTGGCCGTCTGCCTTGAGGCTGTCAACAATTGCCTTAACCTGCTGCGCGTGTGCCGGGTCTGCCACCAGTAGGGCGTCAGGGGTGTCCACAACCACCAGGTTGGGTACGCCCAGTAGCGCCACTAGACGTCCGCCAGAGCTAGCCACCAGGGCGCCGTCGGAATCTACGTTACGCACCTGGGTAGTACCAGATAGATCCAGCTGTTTAACCCCCGCGCCAGTGCCCTGCTTGGCGGCCGGGATCAGCTCAATGAGGGCATCAAAGCCACCTACGTCATCCCAGCCCATAGCGGCAGGCACCACGGCTACGCCACCAGCGGCCGCTACCGGTTCAGCAATAGCGTGGTCAATGGCGATCTTTTTCCAGGCCCGGCCAGGTGGCAGCCAGTACCTCTTCACGCTGCGGGGTGTCCCAAGCCTTAGCGATAGTCTCAATACCTGCAGCCAGAGCCGGCTTGGTGGTGGCCAGGTGATCTAGCAAAACCCCAGCCTTAACCACAAACATGCCCGCATTCCAGCGGTAGTCACCGCTAGCCAGGTAGGCGGCGGCAGTCTCAGCGTCTGGCTTTTCCGTAAAGCCAGCCACCGCGCGGCCACTGGGAGCGCCGGGCACAGTAATGGGCTCAGCGCAGTGAATGTAACCAAAAGCAGTAGAAGGACCGCTAGCTTCGATCCCAATAGTGACCACATATCCGGCCAAGGCCAGCTCAGCAGCCTCTAGCACAGCCGCATGGAAAGCAGACTCATCAGCAATAGTTTGGTCGGCGGCAAAAGAACCCACCACAGCGTCGCGACCATTGCGGTTAGCGATCACTGCCGCTGCCAGGCCAATAGCGGCCATAGAGTCACGCGGGGCCGGCTCAGCAATTAGCTGCTCACGGTCAAGCTCAGGTAGCTGGTCAGCTACCGCAGCCACATGGGCGATACCGGTTACCACAGTAATCGAGTCAGATACCGGAGCCAGACGGGCCACAGTCCCCTGCAGCAGGGAGCGACCAGCGCCGGTCAGGTCAAGGAGAAACTTCGGGCGCTCACGACGCGAAAGCGGCCACAAGCGGGTGCCGGCTCCACCGGCAGGGATGATGGCGTGGATTTGGGTCATAGACCAAGCCTAGCGGGTTTAGCTGCCAGTTAAAGCCGCGCCACCCGGGGCAGTTTCAGCTGTACTTTTCTCTTTAGTAGCAATCGCCATCCAGGCACTGGTGTAAAGCAGCACCATGGCCGCTGCGTGCATCCAAATAAGCAGCACCACAACCGTCGAAAACGAGCCTAGCAGCGGATTTACAGTGCCAGAGGCCAATCCCTTACTGCCCACCAGGCGCAGCACTGTCATCATGCCGGCTCCGGCAAAAGAGCCAATTAGTAATACTCGCCGGCGCACCTCAACCTTGGCGAGTATAACTATTGCAGTTAACACGCCGCCGTCGACAATAAAACCCAGCCCATAAGCAAACAGCTGCAACAGCGAAGTGGAGCCAGGAATATGCAAGTAGCTATCAAGCTGGGCGTGCAGCGCCACCGCCAAAGCCAAGGCCGCTGAGCTCACACTCACCCCAATAACCACCACCAGCACCATGGCGGCGTCACGCAAACGCAAAGCCACAAAATTTGCGCGCAAAACCGGGGCTGAAAACATTGCCCGCACCCCGCCGCGCAAAACCGCCGGAATTTCCAGGGCCGTAGCCACCAACGTCACCGTGCCAATAAAGGCAGCTATCCCAATACCCTGATTTAGCTCCAGTTGATCCAAACGCACCAGCCCCGAGCTAGAGCCATCAGAAATAACCCCCGGCAGGGCATGGCTAAGCGTTTTAACCATGGCCGCGCGCCAAGCCGGAAACATGTCCGAAAGCTGCAGCAGCGAGGAAACCACAAGCGTCAGCGCCGCAAACAGGCTGACCAAGCCGGTATAGGCAATACCGGCCGCCAAAATCGTCCCGCGTTCAGCCTTAAAACGCGCATAGGCTCGCCCAAACGTGGTGGCCTGCCAGCGGGCATAAACCGCTTTACAGGCCACCACAATTTTACGGATAGTTAACACTAGATACGGCCCATACCCGGGGGACGCAAATCCCCAGGGCCCCCATAGTTACCGCCAGGGGTAACAATCGTGCCGCTGTGACCAGCGATGATATCTAGCGCATCTTCCAGGCGGCCAATTGCAGCCATATCCCCAGTTAGCTCCACGAAACGGCAAGCTGCCTCCACCTTGGGGCCCATAGAGCCAGCAGGCAGCCCCATTTCGCGCAGACGCATCGGGGTGGCGCGCTTAACCATACGGGCATGGGCAGTGCCATAACCTTCGTAGACACCGTCTACGTCGGTGAGGATGATCAGCGCATCAGCTTCCAGGTCCTCAGCTAGCACCGCAGCGGTTAGATCCTTGTCAATAACCGCCTCGGCGCCTTGCAGCTGACCCTTCTCGTTACGGATCACAGGCACGCCGCCGCCACCAGCACAAATCACCACTGCCCCAGAGTTAACCAGGTTGCGGATCAGGCGGGTTTCAATCACTCGCTGCGGGGCGGGGCTACCCACCACACGGCGGAAGTGCTCGCCGTCGGCCTTAACTACCCAGCCGCGCTCGCGGGCAATGCGCTTGGCGGTTTCCTCGTCATAAACCTCGCCCACGAACTTAGTGGGGTTGGCAAAGGCGGGGTCTCCAGAGAGCACCAGGGTTTGGCACACCATGGTGGCCACCTGGCGCCCGGGCAGGGCATTTTGCATGGCTTGCAGCAGCCAGTAACCGATCATGCCCTGGGTTTCAGCGCCCAGCGTGTCTAGCGGGTAGGCGCGGCTAAGGCGCTCGTCATTGGCACTTTCCAGGGCCAAGACACCCACCTGGGGGCCGTTCCCGTGGGTGATGATCAGCTCGTGCTCGTTAGCTAGCTTGGCTAGTTGGGCCGCAGCTAGCTGCACATTAGCAATCTGGATGTCGGCGTCGGGCTTGTCGCCGCGACGCAGCAGGGCGTTACCGCCCAGGGCAACCACAATGCGCAAAGGTCACTCCCCTAAGGTGGCCACCATAACGGCCTTGATGGTGTGCATACGGTTTTCGGCCTGGTCAAAGGCGATGTTCACGTCGCTTTCGAACACGTCGTTGGTAACCTCAAGGGCGTCCAGGCCGGTCTTTCGTAGATGTCGCGGCCCACGGTGGTGTTCAGGTCGTGGAAGGCGGGCAGGCAGTGCAGGAACTTCACGTTGGGGTTGCCGGTCTTGGCTACCAGCTGCGCGTTAACCTGGTAGGGCAGTAGCAGCTTGATGCGCTCGTCCCAAACCTCCTTGGGCTCACCCATGGATACCCACACGTCGGTGTAGAGGAAGTCAACGCCCTTAACGCCTTCTTCTACGTTGTCGGTGATGGTGATGCGGGCGCCGGTGGTCTTGGCGATTTCGCGGGCGGCCTCAACTACCTCGTCAGAGTTCTGTAGCTCGGCGGGGGCCACCATGCGCACGTCCATGCCCATCATGGCGCCGGAAACTAGCAGCGAGTTACCTACGTTGTTGCGGGCGTCACCTAGGAAGGCGAAAGCTACCTCGTGCAGGGGCTTGTCAGAGTGCTCGATCATGGTCAGCTGGTCGGCCAGCATCTGGGTGGGGTGCCAGTCGTCGGTTAGACCGTTCCATACGGGCACGCCAGAAAGCTGGGCTAGCTGCTCTACGTTGGACTGCTTGTCGCCACGGTATTCGATGCCGTCATAGAAGCGGCCTAGTACGCGGGCGGTGTCGGCTACGGATTCCTTGTGACCGATCTGGGAACCGGTGGGCTCCAGGTAGGTTACGTTTGCGCCCTGGTCGTAAGCGCCAACCTCGAAGGAGCAGCGGGTACGAGTTGAGGTCTTTTCGAAGATCAGGGCGATGTTCTTGCCCTTAAGGTGCTGGACCTCGCGGCCTTCCTTCTTAGCAGCCTTGAGCTCAGCGGCCAGGTTTAGCAGGCCACGCCACTCTTCGGGGGTGAAGTCTAGTTCGCGCAGGAAGGAACGACCGTGCAGGGGGTATGCCATGAGTGGCTTCTCCGTTTCTTTGGCTTTAGAGGGTTTGGATTGGTCTAGGGGGTGGATTGTGGCCAGTTTTTTACGACGACGCCGCCGGGCTTGGCCCTTAACGCCCAAGCGGGTGGTTAGCCGGGTATGTCCAATTAGCCTGGTATGCCCAAGCGGTGGCCCGATTGGCGGGCCACCAACTGGACTTAGACCGGCTGACGCAGGGTCGGGCAGCTCATGCAGCGCGGGCCACCACGACCACGGCCAAGCTCACTGCCAGGTACGGTGAGCACCTCCAGGCCGCGACTTTGTAGGTAGGTGTTGGTGGCCACGTTACGTTCGTAAGTGACTACGGTGCCGGGGGAAATGGTTAGACAGTTGTTCGCGTCATCCCACTGCTCACGGGCAGCAGCCAGGGAGTCTTGCGGAGTGGTTAGTACCTCAATGTCGGCTAGACCCAGGGCGCGGGCGATGACATGGTGCATGTCTTCAGCCGGGTGGGAAACGATAGCCGGGTGCTGGGGGTCAACTCCAGGAGTGATCACCAGCGAGGGGCGCATGCCCAGCCCCGCATATTTAGTGAAGGTGCCCTGGTTGATCATGGTCATAACCGTGTCTAGGTGCATCTGCGAGCGCACCTTGGGCATGTCTAGGGCCACGATTCGGTTTACCTTGCCTGAGGCAAACAGCTTGCTGGCTAGGATTTCTACACCTTGGGTGGTGGAGCGTTCACCTAGACCAATTAGTACTGCGCCGTTGCCAATAACTAGTACGTCTCCACCTTCAACAGCACCAGTGCCGTTCATGGAACCAAAGTTAAATACGGGGAATTCTTCGTTAGCAAACAGCGGGTGCCAACGGTAGATTGCCTGGTAGTTAACGGTTTCACGACGTCGAGCCTGCAGACGCATGGAGTTAATGGACACGCCGTTATAGATCCAGCAGGAGGTGTCGCGGGTAAAGAGGTGGTTTACCAGCGGCTCTAGGATCAGGTCGTCACCATCCATGCCAGCAATTACTACTGAGGAGGGGACGCTAGTGTTTTCTAGCAGCTCGTTCTTAGTTAGGCCGGCCACCAAAATGCGGGCGAGCTCCTCGCTGGGCAGAGTGCTGAAGTGGCTGCGGATATTGTCTACAGCTAGCGGGCCGAATGTGGCCGGGGTGAAAGTGTTTTCTAGTACGTGGGTGCGGGCTTCGCTGTTGTCTAGCGATTGGGCCAGCAGATCTTGCATATAAAGTACTTCGACGCCGCGCGAGCGCAGTACGTTTGCGAATTTATCGTGTTCTTCTTGCGCTTCGGCTAGCCACAAAATGTCGTCAAAGAGCAGATCGTCTTTGTTTTGTGGGGTCAGGCGCTTCATCTCGTCACCAGGGCGGTGCAAGATAACTTGTTCTAGGCGACCAATTTCCGACTCAACAGCTAGAGCCATTTGCATCACTCCTCGGGATTTGACTGTGCCCATAGATACGCTCAGCTCGTCACTGTTTGCACGTTAACGAGGCTTCGACACATGCATTAAGGCCGCATTCCTAGGGCATTATATGTTGCTACTTCGACCCTAACCAAGAGCCCAACTAAGTCAAACTATTTGCACTTATAAAGCCAACAAGAAGCAACAATATGGCAAAATATCTACCGTGAGCGACAATACCGGAACCCCCATGCTGGCCCGCCAACGCCAGGATTTCATCATGGATTTAGTTACGCGCAACGGTGGCGTGCGCGTGGCAGAAGTAGTTGAGGCGCTGGGCATCTCTGAGATGACCGTGCGCCGCGATATTACTGAGCTGGTTAGTGCCGGCCTAGTAGAGCGCGTTCACGGCGGCGCGGTAGCTGCTGGTCCCAGCTCTATGGAGCCGCGTTTTGCCACTAAGTCTGAGCAGCATACCAACGAAAAACGCCAGATTGCGCTGGCCGCCGCTAAGCTTGTGCGCCCCCAGGATTCTTTGGCGCTATCGGGAGGCACCACCACTTTGGCAGTGGCGCGCGCGCTGACTGAGTTGGAACATTTTCCAACTTTGACCATCATTACTAACTCGCTGCCGGCAGCTAATTTGCTGTTCGACGCCGCCGATGCGGCCCGCGAGCAGGGTCGCCCCGCCCCTAGTGTGATTTTGATTGGTGGTGAGCGCACCCCTTCTGCCGCCTTGGTGGGGCTGACCGGGATTGATGCGCTTTCTTCGCTACGCGTGGAATGGTCATTTATGGGTACTCACGCTTTTGATGCGCGTGTAGGTTTGATGACCCCGAACCTGTCTGAGGCTGCCACTAACCGGGCTCTGGTGCGTTGCGCGCGCACCACGGTGGCGGTTATGGATGTGTCTAAGTGGGACGCGCTCGGGCTGCAATGCTTCTGTTCCCTCGATGACCTGGATGTTTTGATCACCGACCGCTCACCTGAGCCCCAGACCGTGGCCCACCTGGAAGATCACGGCATCACGCTAACCATCGCGGACTAACTTAGCGCAGACTAACTACCAGCGCAGATTAACTACTAGCGTGGACTGACCATATATAAGGAGCAAAGATGCTAAACCTGCCCGCTTTAAGCTTTAGTCAGGGCGCTAAGGGTGCCACAGATTTATTTGTGGCTACCTTTGGCAGCCAGCCTGAGGGCGTGTGGCAAGCCCCCGGGCGCGTCAATGTTATTGGCGAGCACACTGACTACAACGGCGGCCTGGCCTTCCCAATTGCCTTACCGCACCGCGCTTTTGTGGCTTTGAGCCGGCGCCCAGACCGCCTGGTACGCCTGGTTTCTTCAGCCGACCCTAGCGATGTGGTGAGCTTGGATTTGGATCAGGTGGCCCCTAAAGGCCAAAGCGGCGAGGTTAGCGGCTGGGCTGCTTACCTGGTGGGGGTGGCTTGGGCCCTGGAGCAAGACGGCTTGGGTCCGCTACCAGGCTTCGATATTGCGCTAGAGTCTTGCGTGCCGCTGGGGGCGGGTTTGTCTTCTTCTGCCGCTTTGGAATGCGCGGTAGCGGTAGCTCTCGACGACGTCGCCGGGCTGGCTCTGGCTGGTCCAGCTGATAACCCCTCGGATGTGGGCCGCGAGCGCCTGGCCCGGCTATGCTGCCTGGCTGAAAATAAGATTGCGGGCGCCCCTACTGGCGGGCTGGATCAGGCGGCGTCGCTACGGTGCCGCGCCGGACATGCTTTAGCGCTAGATTGCACTGATTTTTCGGCTGAGCAGGTGCCTTTTAACTTGGCTGAGTCGGGTTTGAGCCTGCTGGTGATTGATACCCGCGCCCCGCACGCGCTGGTTGATGGCCAGTATGCGGCGCGGCGCAGTAGCTGCGAGCAGGCTGCAAAGCTGTTGGAAGTGGAGCTTTTAGCTGATTTGGATCCCGAGCAGCTTGACTACAACCTGGAGCTGCTGGCGCAAAGCGCTCGCGAGCAGGGCCTGCAGGAGCAGCAGGTGGATACTTTGGTGCGCCGCACGCGCCATGTGGTTAGCGAGATTGAGCGCACTGAAAAGCTCATTGAGCTGCTGCAAACTCAGGATTTAACTGATACATCCGCGCTAGCTGAGGTGGGCCAGTTGATGAATGCTTCGCATGACTCGCTGCGCTATGACTATGAAGTGACTGTCGGTGAGTTGGATACGGCGGTTGAGGCGGCCCGCGCCGCCGGGGCTATTGGGGCGCGTATGACTGGCGGTGGTTTTGGCGGCTCTGCCATTGCCTTGGTGCGCACCCAGGAGTTGGAGCAGGTGTCCCAGGCTATTGCGCAGGCTTTCGCTAAGGCTGGTTACCGCGAGCCGGCCTTTTGCAG
>BNJV01001762.1_pt1 | contig 82670 bp, 97 predicted proteins | sample 8540591 | NCBI WGS metagenome assembly BNJV01 (sample SAMD00202457, study PRJDB9452) | human saliva metagenome | host: Homo sapiens | reverse complement strand
AATGATACATGGTACAGCATTGCGTTTTGCCATTTCCATAGGATTGATTCCTGCAATACCAGCAACGATAATACCTGCGCCTGCTACGGGACTCATACTACGACCGATACCTGCACCAATTTGCGCCATGGAGCCAAGTTCCATAATGCCATACCCAAAGTCTGCAGCGTGTGGTGTTACAGCACCGTTAAAGGCAAGGGCTGCTGCATTACCAGAACCAGAGATAACAGCCAATAAGAATGGTCCAAAGGCCGCGCCGATTTGAGCGATTTGTTGAGAGTTCTTCATACCATCAATAAGAGCATTAGTAAGACCGATAAGTTGCATACCAGCTGTGAAACATGCTGCAGCAGCCATAAGACCTACTACATCACACATACCATCGCCAGTACCGCGGAAGAACTTCTTCACCGCTTCTGTTACATTAGGACGAACCGCTACAATACCAATCGCTGTACCAATGAGCATAGATACAGGAACGGAAACCTCAGGAATTACTGCCACTTGTTTACTGCCTAATACAAGCAATACAAGCGGAATAATAGGAATAATAGCGTAGAAATAATTTACTTTAAACTCTTTACTATCCTCAGTAGAATCATGTTTCATCACATACCCTGTATGCTCTTTTTTAACGATAGCTACGATATTTAGTAAGATTGCGGCTACTACGATGCCAATCATGGCTTGCATGGAGAAGCTTGCAATAACTGTCATTACATCTACACCCGCTAGCTGTGCTACTTGAGGGTTAAACATAAGGCCTGGGCTCAAGGAGCTACCCCAAGTACCTAAGAAAATAGCAGAACCTGCCATTGCGGGATGTACACCAGAGCGAATAAGCGCGGGGATTAATAGAGCACCTACCGCCGCCGCACAACCTGCCGCTGTAGGCAACGCAATGTTGATTAAGAACGTAATAATAACGGCGCCAGGGATGATGATCTTAGTCATCTTTTTAAGGCCCGCAGAGATGAAATACACCATATGCTCCGTACATTTTGTGTATTCCATAACATAACTAAAAACCAAGAACAGTACAAATCGTCGGCACAAGACCTGGGTTTGTCAGTTCTTTTACAAAAGCCGTCGTACCTGCCCCTAGATTACCACCAATAAAACACATCAGTAGGCCCGACAATAATAACACGAGCCGCGTTTCAAACTTTTTAATAATAGCGATAAAGGTCGCTACTACGATAACAATACCTGCAATAACCATATTATATTTTCTCCTATATGTAAAAACAGTAGAAACAAAGTCACTCATTTCTACTGTTATACACAAAATATCTCACAAAAGCATGCTACGCACTATACAAGTTTTGTGTCTTCCAAACTAAGCTTTCTAAGCACTTTATCAAGCACTTCTACGCCCGTTACAATATCATCCATTTCAGCAAATTCCGCCGGATTATGACTGATACCCCCAAGGCATGGAATAAAGATCATTCCCGTTGGCACATCATCAGCCCAGTGCATAGCATCGTGACCAGCACCGCTTGGCAGTGCCATATATTCTACACCTAATGATGTAACAGCCTCTTCGATTTCTCGAATCATAGTAGGATGCATAGCTACCGGATGATCTTGTGCAACAGGTTCAATCGTATAAGATAAGCCACGTTTTTCTACAGTAACATCGATAAATTCTTTAATTAATGTCACTACCGAGTTGCGGGCAACCTCAGAGATACTACGAATATCTACGCCTAATTTCACCACGCCAGGAATGACGTTCATCGCCCCCGGTGTAACCTCTACAATACCGACGGTGCCTACTACTGGAGGCTCCTCTTGCATAGCGGCGATTTCCTCGATGCCAAGGATAATTTTGGATGCCCCACAGAGCGCATCATGGCGCAAGTTCATCGGCGTAGCACCACTATGATCAGCATTACCACGAATGGTCACATAAAACCGTTCTGGTGCTGCAATCCCAGTGACAATACCAATACGTTTCTGTTCGTGCTCTAGTACCTTACCTTGCTCGATGTGAATTTCTGTAAAAGATTTTACAGGTCGCTTGTATTCCACCTGTTCAATTTCATCTGGATTTAAATTGCGACCTTTCAAAACCTCGTATAAGGAAGTACCTTGTTTATCTCTTAATCGATGTAAGTCTTGTACTGTCAACGCACCGCGCATCGCCTTACTACCTAATGTAGCATCCCCAAAACGTCCGGACTCTTCACACATAAAGGACACAACAGCAATCGTATGATCGTGTTCAAAACCATCATCATTCATGCTACGAATCACTTCAATGGCGGATAACACGCCGACCACGCCGTCATAATTGCCACCATTCGGCACACTGTCCGTATGAGAACCAACCATAACAACAGGCAATTCAGGATTCTTACCAACCTTATAGCCAATGACATTCCCAAAACCGTCTGTTTCTACAGTTAAGCCTGCGTCAACCATGCGGTCTATAATATATTGGCGGCCTGCCCAGTCTGCATCGGTGAAAGCAAGGCGATTAATACCTTCACCAGGTGCAGTAAACTGCGACATAGCTTCAAAATCGTTAACTAAGCGATCCCGTTGAATCATAACAAACCTCACAATCTATATTATTTCAAATAGTGAGCTGCAATAGTTCCTAATGCAATAATACCGTTAAGCATATCTTCTTCATCAATATCAAAGAGTGGGTTGTGATGTGGAGCTTTAATAGCGGAGCCTACTAGCATATATGTACCCATGCCACCGCGGCTAATTACGCGATTCAAGAAGTATGCACAGTCTTCACTGCCGCCGCCACTATAATCTAATGGAACGTCTCTAAAGATACCAAGAGGTTTAATAATGGATTGAATTTCAGGAGCCAATTCATCGCTCATTTGGCAAGATGGAGTTTCACCTTGTTTTGTAATTTCATAGGTGCAATCATGCATTTCTGCAGCGGCTTTGATAATAGTTTCTGCACGGCTGATTACGTAATCATTGATTTCTGTAGTAGCCCCACGAGTTTCTAATTTAAGAATTGCTGTATCTGGTGTTACATTACGACCAGTACCACTTTCAAAAAAATGCCAACGTTCATACGAGAAGCACCTTTACCATGGCGAGCAATGGCTTGTAAATTAAGCACTGCTGTACAACCTGCAAGCATTGCATTTTTCGCTTTATCTGGAGAGCTACCAGCATGAGCTGCATAACCGTGGAATACTGCATCTAGTTTTGTAGTAGCCAAGAAGCCATGATTACTACAAGCAAAGCAATTTGCATAATTTTCATTGAAGCCAATGTGCAAACCAAACATGTAGTCTACATCATCTACTACGCCGGCGTTAACCATTGCCTTAGCACCACGCACGCCTTCCTCTGCTGGTTGGAAGATCAATTTAAGAGTACCTTTGAATTGATCTTTATGCTCTGCTACATATTCAGCAAGACCAAGCCCCATTGCCATATGTGCATCATGACCACAAGCATGCATCGCTTTATCATGACAAGAGCGATAGCCACCCTTAACAGGTGCATGTCCAGCCTCTTTAGATTCGATAACATCATTAGAGTCCATATCTACACGGAATGCCACTACAGGACCTTCATCACTGAACTTCATAGTTGCTACAATCGCTGTTTTACCAAAGCCCAATTTTTCTACTAGCTCTGGATTAGCACCTTCATCGATGGCACGAGCCATAGCAGCACTCATAACATCCTTACTAGGCAAGCCCATGCGAGAATCCAAATCAAGAACTTCTTCGCCTAACGCTACATCATAGCCCAAGGAAATGAGCGTTGCCGCGATCTTAGCAGCAGAACGATATTCTAACCAAGCAGTTTCAGGATACTTATGAAAATCACGGCGCAATTCAATTAATGCTTCACGGCGTTTTTGTACGAAATCTTTTACAGACATACTTACCTCCTAAAATACAATAGATACCTATACTTCAACTATATGAAGAGCTACACAAATAGCTAATTAAATAGTCAACCAATAAGATGATATACACAGCACTATAAATTTCTATATACATCAATAATTATTCTTGTATATATTATAACTTATATTGAGGTTTTTAGAAATAAAAAAGCATACATACGCAGATTACACAATTTCCTCTTTATTTAATTTTTTTAGTACTTCTCGTTTAATTTGTCGTTGACGATCCCACGCAATGATAAACACAGTAGCAATAATACAGATCATGCCAAAGATACCGATGAGGGTAAATTCATTCCCGAGAAGTGCCCACCCAAATAAGGCAGCGGATATTGGTTCTAAGGATGAAAGTATAGAACCTTGTACGGCCCCAATGAGCTTTACCCCTTCCATATAGGCATTAAAGGATACTACTGTACCAAGTATGATGATGGCAAATAACCCCAGCCACGTCATACCATCCCAAATAGCTTCAGACTCAACTTGTTGGAACATAGCAATAGATAAGATACCGCAAATAAACATAGCAAAACCAACTACAGACGTAGTGCCATAGGTTTTTAAAAGCTCAATGGGCTGTAATGTATAAATACAAATACTGGCCGCTGATACGAGCCCCCAAAACAAGGCTTCTTCGTTGAAGGACGACATATTTAAGCCCTCTTGCATGACAATACAAATGGTACCAACCATAGCAAGCAAAATACAAAATAGCTCTGGTATAGATGGCTTTTTAAAATACCGTAAAAATAGGTAAATAATAATCATCGTCGGTGCTACATATTGAAGCACTGTAGCCACCCCAACCCCTGAAATAGCGATGGCTCTAAAGTACGCATACTGCACCATGGCAATCCCTAATATGCCAAAAATCAGTAGCTTTCCTATGTCTTTTGGTTCTTTAAAGATAGAGAAAACACGCTTCCCCTCTTGTATATAGGCTAATACAATGGTTAAGATACCTGCTATAAGCAAACGCGCCTCTAGTAACCACTCCACATTGATGTGCTTTGCATTTTCAAGAAATTGTACAGATGTACCTGAAAGCCCCCAAAACAGGGCTCCCATAATGGCAAGGCCCATGCCCTTCCATTGTTTCCTCCATACGCCCCTCCATGACGAATACTTTCACAATATGTATCATAATAGCAAAGAGGCCCCAACCTCTGCAATACGCAGAGATGAAACCTCTAACATTAAATTATAGATATGTTTAAATCAATATAGGCTAACCTAAATCAATCATCTATAAATTATTTACGTTTTTCTAAAGCAATAATAATAACAGTGGCAATAATCATGGCCATGCCAATTAGCCCTAATAGACTAAATTGATTGTCTAAAAGAGCCCATCCAAAGAAAGCTGCCGAAATCGGTTCAATAGATGACAAGATGGATCCTGGCACCGCACCTATTCGTTTAACACCTTCCAAGTAAGCATTAAAAGATACGATGGTCCCAAGAAAGACAACATTGAAGCACCCAATAACGGTCCATACATCCCACATCGCATACGAATTAGGTTGATGGAACAATATGGCAGCAACAATACCACTAATGAACATACCGAAGCCTACAATCGGCAACGTTCCATATTTATATAGTAAATCCACAGGAGAAAGACTATATACAGCGACACCTACAGCAGATAGTAGCCCCCATACAAGTACTGTGAGCGGGAAGCTTTCAATAGACAAGCCATCGTTCCCCATCAGGCATATGGTGCCTACTAATGCAAGTATAACGGAAATAATCTCGCCTTTAGACGGACGTTTACCATAACGAGCTAGCAAATAAATAATAATCATAGACGGCGCCAAGTATTGTAGTACCGTCGCAATACCAGCTCCAGCTAAGGCAATAGATTTAAAGTATGTATATTGGCATAAGGCCATACCAAATACGCCAAAAATGATTAAACCTACTGTATCTTTCAAACTACGAAAGACATTAAAGATGGAATTACCATATTTAAACCAAGCATAGAGCACAGTCAATAGCCCAGCTGTAATTAATCGCATGGTGACTAGCCATTCTAAGTTCATATCCCTAAAATTGCTTAGAAACTGTACTGATGCACCTGATACGCCCCATAGAACCGCACCTAATAGGGTTAGTAAAACACCTATAATTTCATATCGCTTCATACTACTCACCGAGCAAGGATACGTGAACCTTCACAACAACCTTACGGATTTTAATAGGCTTATCGTTTACAGCAAGTAGTGGGCGGTGGATATCGGATGGAAAGAATACTGTATAGTACCCTTCTGGACAATGGATTTGTCCTTCATCGACAGCTTCGTTTGGGTAGAAATAGCAATCACGATCTGGATAAGACTCCACAGGCTTACGAGGCCTTTATCTACGAAAAAGCCCATATTTTCTTCCCCATCTACCATGAATTGAATATCTACATAGTTGCGATGAGACTCAGGTTTTGTAGTTTCAAACAATTTTGTTTCTACATCGTCTACATTGGCGTACATCATGTCCCCTTCAATGGCATGACGACCACCAGGCAATGCTTTCAAATCTGTATTTTTTAAGAAATCCAAAGCTCGTACGATGGCTTTAGGATAGCCCATTTTTGTATAATCTGCAGTAATGCTAGAGAAAAACATATACGATCCTTTCACACTATCTATTTATATAATAAGCACACGGTTGTAATTATATTTATTTTTTTATCTTAGCACATATATACACAAAGAACTAGCGATTCCAATGTTTCTATTATATCTATCTCTACAAGTGGTTAACGCACAAATACACCTCATTATCAACTGAGGTCTATCCTAATCTATTTTCAGCATGGTAAAAGCCCTCCATACGCTACATATATGGAGGGCTCGTGTAAAATACTATTTAGATTTATGACTTTCGTCAATTGTTACGCTATGAAATTGTTCATTATGCAATTGTCTATTCAGTTGTAGTGATTCTAACTGTATTACATACAGTACGTGGACATTGTCTTACGTTATTCTTGAGGTTTATGAGCAGCGATAATTTCTTCCGCTTGCTTATGTGGAACCTCTTCATAAGTATGGAACTGACGGTTAAATACGCCTTGTCCTTGAGTGATAGAGCGCAATGCAGTCACATAATCGGCCATTTCAGCCAATGGTACTTGAGCTTTAACAACAGAAATACCTGTTCTTTCACTTTGTTCCATGCCTAATACACGACCTCGACGGCTATTTAAATCACCCATGATGTCGCCCATGAAAGCATCTGGTGCAAACACGTTAACTTCATAGATTGGTTCTAATAGGACTGGTTTCGCCTTAGGAATTACATCCTTGATAGCCTGTGACGTAGCTACTTTAAATGCTAACTCTGAGGAGTCTACACTATGGTAAGATCCATCCAAGAGTGTCACTTGCACGCCAATCATAGGATATCCCGCAATTAAGCCTTTATCTAGGGTTTCTTTGGCACCCTTTTCCACTGCTGGTATGTATTGTTTAGGTACAGCACCACCAAAGATTTTGTCTACGAATGCAAATTCGCTTCCATCGTATAATGGGTCCACTTGAATCTTAACGTGACCATATTGACCATGACCGCCACTTTGTTTTTTATATTTAGACTCGGTTTCAGCGGAGCCTTTGATAGTTTCGCGGTATGGAATGTATGGAGTCACAAGTTTAGCTTGTACGCCGTATTTGCGGTCCATTTTATTGAGAATATGCTCGAGATGTACCTCGCCCATACAATCGATTTGTAATTGGCGGGCCTCAGCATTTTTCACTACTACGCAAGTAGGATCTTCTTCTGCTACCTTAAGAACAGCACTAGCTAATTTTTCCTCCTCACCTTTTTTCACTGGCTCCATAGCCACTGTATATAGAGGTTGAGGGAAACGGATAGCATCATATGTTACTTTAAAGTCAGGAGCAGTTAATGTATCCCCCGTCTTAGCATTAGCCAATTTCGGTATCACTACGATATCGCCAGCTTTAGCAGAGGATACAGGGATTTGTTGCTTCCCGATAAGGGTAACCATCTTGCCCCATTTTTCTTCTACGCCTTGATTTACATCAAAGAGGCGATCGCCTTCTTTGAGTTCACCAGAGAAGATACGTACAAAGCTTTGTTTGCCTGCGAATGGGTCTAACAACGTTTTGAATACGAATGCAGTTAATGGTTTATCTACATGTATTGCCCGTTGTTCGCCAGTTTCTGCATCAGTTGCGGTCATAACCTTTTTAGTTGCATCTGGCATGTAACGGATCATACGATCCAATACTTGATCTAAGCCAATACGAGATGTGGCACTACCACACATGATTGGGCACACACGGCCACTAATCATACCTTCACGCAAGCCTTGGCGAATTTCATCTAAGGATAATTCTTCGCCTTCTAAATATTTTTCCAACAATTCATCGCTACCTTCAGCCGCGGCTTCTACGGTCATTTCCCGAATTTCTTGAGCCTTTTCGATAAGGTGAGCTGGTACAGCGATTTCAGTTGGTTGGCCGTCCTTATAAGTAAACGCAGTCATTTGCTACGTCTACGACGCCTTCAAAGTTGGCGCCTTCACCGATAGGAATCTGCAATGGCATGATGCCTTTGCCAAATAATTCCCGCATTCTTTCAATAGTACCGAAGAAGTCGGCACCATCCACATCCATTTTATTGATAAATGCCATACGTGGCATTTGTAATTCAACGGCATAATCCCATGCGCGAACTGTGTCAGTTTCTACACCAGATGTGGAGGATAGTACCATTAACATACCATCACACGCACGCAAAGCAGCACGAACTTCACCATGGAATTCATTGTAACCTGGAGTGTCTACGAAGTTAACCTTATGGTCATGCCACTCACATGGAGCCATACCCAACTGGATAGTTACGTTACGTTTGATTTCTTCCGGTTCAAAGTCCATGATATGTTTATTATCTTGGCCTTTACCTACGAAATCAACCGCACCAGAGGTTAACAACAAGGATTCAACAAGAGCTGTTTTACCTGCACCATCGTGGGAAACAACAGCAACGTTTCTAATTTTATCACTACTGTACTCTTTCATCGGAATCGCCTCCTTATTGGCAAATTACGGCTTTTGCTAATACATTTCGACACTTCAATAGAAAAGTCCTCTTTTTATGGGAAAAATTTTCCCGAAAAAAGAGGACTATATAAATCTAAAATTCTCCTGTCCGTTTACCGTAGTGCTTGGAGTCACCATTTTGGTTCCAGCCTACAGTATCACCAATGGACATAACGCGGCGCGTCAAGCAGTCTTTACATTGTTCTGCATTGTCATCTACGCAAGGTTTATTATCGTATAACAAATATTTTGCACGGTGTTCAGGAATCGTAATGATAGGCATCAAAATATTCGCCCCAGCGGCTAAGCCTTTTTCACGGCCCAGTTTATCCAGTGCTTGCAACGCTGTGGTAGCAGCAATATTTACGTCTTTCAAGAACAAGCGCGTCAACGCAATCATCTTGAGACCTAATTGAACGCGGCGGAGCTTGCCCGCTTCATCATCAATGCCCATCGCTAGAGCCTCTTGGCCTAGTGGCGTATCATGATGCACTACGTAAGGCCCCATACCGATCATGTCGATATCCATGTCGCGATAGAACAAGATATCGTTCACGAGATCTTCTTCTGTTTGACTAGGCAAACCGATCATAACGCCCGTACCTACTTGAAAGCCTACGCGACGCAAACGACGTAAGCATTCTACGCGCGTTTCAAAGGAGTGCAATTCATCTTGAGGATGAATTTTTATGGTACAGTTCTTTATTTGTTGTTTCAATGCGCAATAAATAACGGCTCGCACCAGCTTCACGCATGCGACGGTACGCCTCTTCGCTTTGCTCTCCTACGCACATCGTAATGCCCAGAGAACCATCGCCGATGGCTTTTATATCGCGAATGAGATCTACCACATAATCAACGAATATATCATCACTGCGTTCACCAGATTGTAGCGTAATAGAACCATATTCATGGTCATACGCCCACTGAGCCATCTTGATGATGTCTTCACGGTTCATATCAAAGCGTTCCGTCTTGTCATTTTCACGACGGATACCGCAATAATTACAGTTTTTGATGCATCGGTTCGAGAACTCGATGAGGCCACGATAGTACGCTACAGGCTGTACATATTTCGCCTTCACTTCGTAAGCCTTTTTATATATTAACTGCAACTCGTCTTCATCAGTTACAGACATGAGAAATCGCAACTCTTCCTCGGTCAGCCATTCATCGCCGACGAGGTCTTTTGCAAGAATGTCTTGCACTTGCAAACAATCACTTCCTTTCATAACGAACCGTCATCGATTCGCTTGGTATAGTAATGGAATCTATGTCAGTAACACAGGTAAACCCATTTACTTCGCGCGGTAAATCACACACATGTTTCACTTGTGCTGTTAAACATTCGTGAGCCATCACACCGCGACTCATTTTTGAGGACGTACTCATCTGTTTAAATGCATCGCCTCGTAACTCCCAAAATTCAACGGTTACCACCTTCGGATGATTCACCATTTTGGCATATTCTTTAGATGCTAGGTTTAGGATCCAATCTTCCTTGTGAAAGTATGCATCCACCGTTTCCCGCCATATATCGTATAGATTAATGCCTACCTTATCAACCATATCGAGCCGATAATCGCGCACTCCCATCGTAGACTCTACGACGCCGTACAGCGCAGACATCACAACGAGGTGGCTTTCACCAAAGGCCTTGGCCTCATCAGACAAGTTCTGCCAGTCTAAATATTTGAAAGCAATACCATCGTAGCTTTCACAAGCAATACCTACTGGGTGGGACTCAAACGATTGATAGAAATCAAAGAGCGCCTGTGCCTTGTCATCCTTTAGTTTTAAAGCCTTGCCAAGAGCCGTGACATCGAGAGATTGGACATGTTTTATGATTTCTTGTGTAAGGTGCGGCTGAAATTGTCCGTCTCGAACTGCATGATTGACTGCGTTGCTAGTAGCATTAGTAATTGTTTGTCTTACTAGGAGAGAGGACGATTTTCATGGGATAATTCCGCCTTGATAGTTTCCTCTGTCAAGTTGTCGATCAACTCAGGATTCCACAACATGAGAGGCACAGCCACAACGTGGCTCGCTTTCAGTTCTTTACATAGTTTAATGCATTCTTTAAGGTAGTCAGAATCTTCGTCCACAAGGTCACATACGATAACTACGTGACGACCTTTAAGATTTACACCTTCGTAATCGATGCTTTCAGCAGATACAGTAAGCATACCTGTTTCCAAGCGACCTTCGCTCATATCGTTAGACGAGACATCAATACGTGCTCAAGCATAGTAGATACAGGTGTCACTACGCGGCCAATACCAAGAAGAGCCTCAGGTTGTGCATGAACGATAACCGTTTTCTTCCGTTTATCCGTTCTGTACTCAACGAGAGCTTTTTCTAAAGCGCCAAAGAAGACGAATAATTGCCAAGGATCAAAGGAACCAGTTTGGAACATGTCGATAACAGAACCGTCCTCGTCAATATTAAGGCACGCCAATAATTCCTCTGCAATGTCGCTTACGACAGCAGTAAAATCAGATTGCATTGCATCTTGTAATTTAACTTCGTTTGCCATTAGGTCCTCCTAATTTCCATATATCACACTGCTAGATATAACCTAACAGATATTACACTATCCTTAATTGTATCATACTTTATACCCCTCTTGGGTATTTAAAGATACACTTTTTACATAATAGATACGTAAAGAGAAAAAGACCGCCGCAGCGGTCTTTTTATTCTTTTAGCCCACGATTAAAAGGTAGATATTCATAACCGTAACGATAATGCCAGGCCCTATAAACTTAAAGGCCTCGCTTACCTGTTGTTTACCGTTTTGATGGACCGTAAACAACTGTTTCTTTAAAAAGTCAACATTATAACTCCTTACATAAGGGTTATAGAGTAAAGGTCATCTCCGTTAGCATACGAGCGTCTGTTTTAGACTTCTTATCTTTAGAACCAGCGTAACGAATACGTACTTCGTTATTTACCTTAACGCGAGAATCATCAATTTTGAATTTCTTCATTTTTTCTTTGATTTGCTCATCTGTTAAAGCACGCTCTTCCGGTTTTGCTACTTCATCATTAACCTTATCAAGCTCCGCTTGTCGATCTTGAGATACCTGATAGGTCTTACCAGATTTCTTAGCCTTTTCAGCTCGTTTTGCTTCTACTTTTTGACGGCGCTCTTCGGTAATTTTCTTATCGCGCGCAATGCGATAATCCATTACATCACGCATATTTTCTCGGTAAATACGCAATGCAAATTGACGGTCATTTTCGTTCATTTGCTCCCGTTTTGTTACTACCTCATCGATAAGCGGCATGAGCTCATCTTTTGTATAGCTTGTACCATCAAAAGCAAAGCCATGCGTATCAGTAACAGCACCATGTTTGATAAGTGTTTGTAGTGCCGTATATGTCCAATCGTTTGGTGTTACCATATCTGCACTTACATGATGTTGTACTTTGTTAGAACTACTAACTGTCTCTACATCAGCACCGATACCATCAATCATAGGACGGGCACTTGGGATTTCAATACTTTCAGCATGAACCACCCCAATAGAGGCCACCAAGCACAATGCGCCAATGCCTAATGCACGACGGATACCATTTATTTGACGTGTATATTTTGTATTCATAAGAGTCTCCTTAAAATTACATTTTATACAATCTATTATATGAGTCCCCTTATCATACGTCAACTCTATAACCTTACACACCTGTGTAATACAATAACTATTAGGCCCGAGATTCACTTGAATCCTTGCAATAACAGAGCCTATAAAACTAAACCATAGTAAAGAAAAAGACCTTACATCGGATGATGTAAGGTCTTTACATGGCGGAGGATTAGGGATTCGAACCCTAGCGACGGTAACCCGCCCTAACGATTTAGCAAACCGTCCTCTTCAGCCTCTTGAGTAATCCTCCATGCTTTACTGGGTAATCATATCATACCCAATAAGGCATTGTCAATCGTATTATTTCAACATGGATTCGATGAACCAGATTTGTTTTACATAGTACGCAACGTGATCTTCCATCATGCTTACGAGCAAGAAATCACCTTCTTCATCAGCAGCGGCACGAATTGCTACAGCTTGATCATTCATGTATTTGAAGTCTTTAAGAAGGATATCAATTACTTTGCTTGAGGGATATCTTCTTGGCCCAATTCTTCAATTTTAGTCAACTTTGCATACTCCGCGGAGTTTACCAATGGGAATTGACCTTGCATTTTCACATGCTCTGCCACTGCATCAAAGTATTCAAAGGCTTCATCATAAATGGACTCCAAGTATTCATGGATAGATTTGAATTGTGGACCAGTTACGTTGAAATGTAAGTTATGTAATTTTACGTTCCATACGGAAAGATCTGCTAAATATTGGTTTACTTGTTGTAAGTTTTTTTCATAATAATTCTCCTTTTTTTATCATTTAATTCTCAATTACAGTTTATTCCAAAAAGTAGAATAAACCAAGTCAGCTTCTATGCCATCAATTCGTTTATTTAATTTGTAATCAATATTGATTACATTGTTATTTTATCAATAATGATTTTTCCTTGTCAATATATGAACACATATTTTTTTATGTGAAATTTTGATGGATTTTTAACTCCCAAAAACTTAGCCCAAAAACCTTAATAGAAAAAAACTAGAATTTCATAGCAACCTATCAAACATAGCAATTAAACAAAAAACCTCTAACTACTAGTTACCTAATAGTTAGAGGTTCATATCAGTCTATATTATATATTCTTTTATAGTATTTATATTATCCTATATTAAATATAGTATTCTATGTAGTCATCGGGGATTTTCTTTTCCTCAGCCTTACCGTTATTAGTACGACGAGGTTTACGGACATACATATTTTCCGGATCCGTTTCAAAGATAACCATGTCTTTAGGAATATCATGTTTAATAACAAGGTTACAACCGATTTTTGTGCGGGCACCGATAGTAATATCCCCTAAAATTTTTGTGCCTGTACCGATGAGCACTTCGTCTTCGATCGTTGGATGGCGTTTTACCTGTTTAGAGGACATACCGCCTAACGTGACTTGATGGAACAGTGTTACATTATCACCTACGATGGCAGTTTCACCGATGACAACGCCCATACCATGGTCAATAAATAAACCGCGGCCAATCGTTGCACCTGGGTGAATTTCAATGCCCGTTACGTGACGAGAATGTAATGCTACACGACGCGCCAAGGTTGGCCATCCCGCCTTATAGAGGCGGTGCGCAAAGAAATGCCAGAATAAGGCCGTAATATGCGGATACGTCCAAATAACCATCCACACGCTTGTTGCGGCTGGGTCAGAATCCATTACGCGCTTAATATTATATTGAATTTTGCCCCATAATTCGCGCAAACCTTGCATCATAGTGACTCCATCTCAAATAACTCTACTCATATATAATATATAGTATACAACATATGCAGTACGTATTCCTATACATAAGATGTTTTATCTATAAGAAATTCGTTACTTTACGTATTCATTATTCGGGAAGTCCAATAGGGATAAGTATTTTTCCACCCCATCTGGTGCAATAACGACGATATTCGCATTTGGCGTTTCGCGCGCAATGCGCTTAGCCGCTACGATGGCTGCCCCCGCTGAAAGTCCAATAGAAACACCGCTTTCACGCATAAAGGTTTGTACTTCGCTAAAGGCTTCTTCATCGCTCACAGTTTGTACGCCGTCCATCAAGCTTTGGTCGAAGTTTTCAGGAATGAAACCAGCACCAATGCCTTGAATTTTGTGAGGACCACCCTTGCCTTCTGTAATGGCCGGAGATCCAGTTGGTTCCACTGCGATAGCTTTCAGATTCGGATTATGCTCTTTCAATCGTCTAGTAACACCTGTGAAAGTACCACCTGTACCGATACCTGCCACAAATACGTCTACATTCGGCACTTGCTCTACGATTTCAGCGCCCGTAGTACGGTAATGCATATCTGGATTCGCAGGATTTACAAATTGTCCCAAGGTAAACGCATTAGGATATTTCTCTAAGATTTCATTTGCTCGTTCAAGAGCACCCTTCATGCCCGTTTCTTTCGGCGTTAAGATGAGTTGTGCACCGTACGCCTTAATAAGTTCACGACGTTCTTTACTCATGCTTTCAGGCATAATAATTACAGTTTTAATATGTAAGATAGCGCCCACCATGGCAAGAGCAATACCTGTATTGCCACTTGTAGCCTCTACGATGATGCTATCCTCATGGATACGGCCTTTCTCCTTGGCGTCTTGTAACATGCCAAGAACGGCACGGTCTTTCACAGAGCCACCTACATTATATTTTTCAAGTTTTACATAAATATTGGTATTTGGTAATTGATATACCGGAGTTTTACCAATCAGTTCAGTTGTTTGATTTGTTACTATGCTCATCTGATCCTCCCTCTAGCGACAGATGATAAAAATCGCCCTCAGGAATATCCCAAGGACGATATGTATTTCACCTTGTTACTCACTATACACTAGGTATAAACGTTTATGTATTCTGATTAATACAACCATACTCTAACACCTGAATCAATTCATTGTCAAGAGAATGAGAATAACTTTTAAAACCCAAAAAACACAGGAAATAACACGGTTCATCTATTTACTTGTAAGCACTTCCACCACCACATCCCACGTGATAGGCACGAATATGATGGCTAAAGATAATCCAATAAAGAGAACGGCCCCCACCAGTACACTTAGACGAGGAACTAAGGATATGACAACGCTCTTGGCCAATCTATATGCTTTACTCAAGTCATGATGTAACGCTACATGGCCCCATAAGAAGCCTGCCAGTACATAGGAAATAATATAAGGATCAAGAATCACATGTGTCGCTAGTTCATTATTGGTGTGCATAATGCGGTTAATAACGGGTGAAACTAGTACATTCACTAGCATAGCTAACACCTTGAACCACACAACGCAGACCATATATGTCCACATGCTCCTCTTGGTCATCCACAGCATGTATAGGAGTCCTATTATACTTGCCCCCAGCGAGCCCTTCTCGCTTTCCATGTATCGTTCCATCCAAGATGGCTGCGCCTTGCCCGCCTCTACTTGGCTGTAGTAAAAGGATAGATTTCTTTCACCATGGGCTACATCGACAAGCCCCAAAACTTGAAATACGACGAGCAAGAACAAGACAGCTACAACGACTTGGAAGCTTTCACTAAAGAAAATATCCATAAAGTTAACATCGAGATGGCCTATGTTCTTAAGATTGCCGTATATATCGTAAAAGGCTAGATATACAGCATTTGTTAGGAACAGGTCCATAACAAATAGGAACAACACAAAGATGATATAACCGTTCCAGCGAGTCCATTTATTTTGTGATTCTATATAGGTATTCGTTCCTACCATAATCGATGCAGGGTGTATAGACAAGGTCACACCGATCATAAAAAACATTATAAACGATGTGACCATTGTTAAATATTCGTATGCCATATTAACGGTATGCTACGCGCTCAGGCTGCATGTCGTGGAAATGAAGGCGCTCTTTTGCCGTCTTTTCCCACTCTGTACCAGGCTTGCCATAGTTTGCGTATGGATCGATGGACAAACCGCCGCGCGGCGTAAACTTGCCCCATACCTCGATGTACTTAGGATCCATCAACTTCACAAGGTCTTTCATGATGATGTTGATGCAGTCCTCGTGAAAGTCCCCGTGATTGCGGAAACTAAATAGGTATAATTTCAAAGACTTGGACTCTACCATTTTCTTATCTGGTACATAAGAAATGTAGATTGTCGCAAAATCTGGCTGACCTGTCATAGGGCACAAGCTAGTAAACTCAGGACAGTTAAATTTAACAAAATAATCGTTATCAGGGTGTTTATTATCAAACGCCTCTAACACCTGTGGTGCATAGTCAGTAGGGTAATCGGTCTTGTGACCTAACATCGTTACCCCTTGTAACTCTTTTTCAGATCTGCCGGATGCCATAAGGAACCTCTTTCTATATCTTCTAGAACTCTATAATTAAATATATTGAATAATTCATGTAACACTTAATTATAGCATATAAAAAGAATACACAACTTATATAGAAATATGATTTTTGTACCATAAAAACAATACGAAAAACTGAGTACTGAATAACTGAGTGCTAAAAGCTGAGTCTTATGGATAAACTAGTTTAACAGTATCATAACCACATATTAATTGCATAAAATTTAAGTTTATAATAAAATTTTCATATACATTTGGTAATGTTAATACATTCAGAGAAATATAACACCTTATGGAGGTCCCTTATGAAATTAAAACAGCTTATTTTATCTAGTATCGCTGTAGGTGCACTAGCTTTCACATTTGGCGTTGCACAGCCTGCACAAGCAGCTATTGGCATGGAGAGTCCAGGTCCCGCTATGAATCTTGAAAAGCCAGCATCTGTTACGACTGCTCATCACATCAATGTAGATGGCAAGGTTGTTGAGCCTATTAATGGTCAGCAAAATGTAATCTATGTAGATGGTCAACCGCTCGTAGCATTGCGCCAAGTATCTGAAGCGTTGGGGTATAAAGTAGCATGGGACGAGCCTACTAAAACAGCATTAGTAGACATGAACATCGCTACGCTAGCGATCCAACCAGGCTTCGCTGATGTTATCCGCCACGGCAAATTAAAGGTTATCAACCTTGATACATCTGAATCCTTCTTGCCAGCAGCACGTAAGGTAGACGGCACTATCTTTGTAAAACCACAAGTGTTCAAATTATTATTGAACCAAGTAAATATTACAAAAGATGAAATCTTCATCGCCCCTCAACGTGCACAATTGGCATCTACTACAAATACAGAGGTATCTCACAAAAACGACCTCAGCACCTTCTTGCCGCCATCCCAAAAGGATGTAAAGAAAGTAGATCCAAAAGCGACTGAAAAACCGCTTATTAAAATCAAAAATTCGTTAGCTAAAGATACAACAACAGGCGATACAGAGTCTAATAAAAAATCCGAATACCAACGTCGAAATGGCTTAGATTGCTAATCCCTAGGCATACAACAAAAGGTCCCCAATGGACTGCTCCCCCATTAGATATAATCTTAGGGTGTACAGTCCACAAGGGACCTTTTTATTCTGTAAATGTAACTGAAATGATTATTTCAAAATCAATTATTTGCCAAAACCATAGCGGTTAAGTGCCGTATTACCATTACCATATATAGCCATGATTTCGCCATGAAATAGTCAGCTACTGCTAGAGAGTATGCTGCAATATCATTGTAATCAGAGTATTTTGGTGCAACATTAGTCACAGTAATGTTTTCAATAGTAGTACTAGCTTTAGGAGTAGTCAATTTATTTGTAGTAGGTGCAGGATCTGTAACTGTTACAGTAGAGCCCATAGCTGGATTAACGTAACCTGTTGGAGTAGATACTGGTGGACGTTGGGAATCAGTATATTTATAGCCATAAGAAGCGTCCGCTTGTTGAGGTGCCAATGTAGCTACGCCAAACGCAAGAACAGTGGCTGCCAAAACGATAGATAATTGTTTAGATGCTTTCATAAAAACCTCCATAGTAAGTACTAAAAGAAATGCGTGATTATCAAAAAAACTGATAACGGAGATTTATTATAAACTTGTTATCTAAACTCACAATGAATTGTTGTAAATATCATTAATATTTCATTTATCAATTAATTTTGACTCTTTCAATACTATCTTTTACGGAATCCATTTGACGTTTCAAATCTTTCATGGATCCTTTTACATCGTCAGGAACCTTGACATCTTTAAGACCTTTTGCCGATTCCGAGGCACGCTTACTATTTTCACTAGCTTGCTTCATGCCCTCTTTAATTCGGTCCATATTCTCATCCAGCTCATTTAATGAGTCTTCATCATAGAGAATAAAATTACTGCCCCCCGTGGGACGTAATATTGAGTGGCCCCATCGTGAGCTGCCCATCATCAATACGCAACGCATTCGTGGAAATTGTAGTGACCCTCGTATTTACTTTCACATCACTAAAGGAGAGATGACGCCCCTTATTGTGAAAGTTCCCTGTAATGCTTTGAATAGGTATGAGCATATAGTGACCTTCACCAGACCAGAAATTACCCCACACCTCCATATCACGAGGCATGCCTTCGCTTTTAAAGTTCAAATTAGCAGATACAGGCACAAGAAACTCTGGCGTCTTAAGGGCTACACTGCTGTCTAAATCCTTTGCTACGCCAGTAATCGTATAGGCACGAGTATCCAAATTATAAACACCTTTCGCCTCTAGTTTCCCGTTGAACACATTGGCATTGACGTTAGAGAAGTTCAAGATGCCATCTTGGTACGTCACATCGCCTACTATATTATCAAAGGTCAATGCAGGAATCCGTAAAATAGGCATCGTCACGCGACCTTTTGCAAAAGGTCTATTAAAATCGCCCGTTACCTTTGTAAGTAAGGTCATGGCATCGTGAATATTCTCACCGAAACCAAGGGATGATGGGTCTACACCTTTCACATCAAACTGTAAATCTAGCTGAGGCATACGATGTTTTAGCACATCTTTTAAGTCTACCCGGCCTTTTAAAACAAGACCGTCACCAATAGCAGTGCCACCAAATTTGCCTGTCTCCATATCGATGTGTACAGCACGATTGCTATCTAGATCAATCCGGGCATTTACATCTTTCATCACATAGTGACGATTTCTGTTAAATACCTCTAGTTGGCTATTTCTAAGTCTAATCTTAAGATCTAAATGTTGCCCTTGCCAATTAAAGTTACGCACCTTATTGCCTAGTTCCTCTTGTCGTTCTTGTGTAGTCTTTTTCGGTGGTTTTGGACGCGGTTCGACCTCATTGAGAGGTTTCTTTATATCTGGCGAAGGTGGAACGAAATCTAGCCGATTATTCTCGTCCAAATCGACGACGATGATCGCATCGTTTAGCTCAATACCATTGATAGCAGACGCTTTGAAGTTATGCGTCACCACATCCCACATATTAACTCGTATCTTACCATCTGGAACCGTTATTAATCTCCGCCCATCTGGATCCATCCATACTAAATCAGTAAAGGATAGTGTCCCCCAAGGTGTGGCAGATAAACTTTCCACAGTAACAGTACCTCGCAACATAGTCTGACGAGCCATAACCTCATTAAAGATAACGCCCATTCCGCGACTAGCAATAGTGGCAAGCACAAAGAAAACGATGGCTCCTATGGCAAGAAAAGTAGCAATGCCTTTAAGGCCTTTCTTATACAATTGTTTATATTTTGTCCAATAAGAACGCATGTAATGTTTCATAGCCTTATTATATCACGATACGTTGACAATTTTATTTTAATGGGGCCCCAAAACATGTCGGCCTACATATTGAAATAAGTGGTCCATACAACTTCGCTCCAAAGCGAGCTAAGTCGCTCATTATGTATGGACCACTCATTTCATAACGTTTGTTATGAAGGTATCCCATTAAAATAAAATAGCGCTACTAATATTTAAAAATAATAAGGATATGAAAGATTACAAAAATCATAACCACCCGTAGAACGGGTGGTTTGCTCTGACCCTATAAGGGTCTTTCTCTAGTGGTGGCCCTCTAAAGAGGGCATTGAATGATCTGACAACCACTCTATTACCACTGGCTGCCCCCTACTCGGGGGCTTTTATTTTGCCTATTTTACTGGCTCACCCGTAAACGGGTCGGTGTATTCTTTAAAGTTTAATGTATCTTGCGCTATATCCTCTTGTAGTTGATTGCGAATATACTCTTTTATCGCTCCTTCATATCGTCCTACCGTATCCACATAATATCCTCTACACCAGAAATGTCTATTTCCATACTTATATTTTAAATTTGCGTGTTTATCGAATATCATGAGGCTACTTTTACTTTTTTTAAATATCCCATAAAAACTCGATACGCTTAAATGTGGTGGTATCGTTACTAGCATATGAATATGATCCGGACAGCATTCCGCTTCTATTATCTCTACATTTTTTCTCTTACATAAATCTCGTAAGATTTTACCTACATCAGCTTTTATCCGACCGTAAATTATTTGTCTTCTATACTTTGGAGCAAAAACAATATGATATTTACATCTCCATTTACTATGTGATAAGCTTTTTACGTCATTCATTGACATTGAACCTCCTATGTTGAAATGTTGTGGTTGCCAGACCAACTTCATTCTATCACTAGGAGGTTCTTTCCTTTTCTCTAAGAATTTTTACCGACCCCCAGTTTAACTGGGGGTTTAGTCATGCCTATTCGGCGTACAAAGAAGAGAGCTCCATCCAAATGGATGGAGCTCTTAAATCTTTATGGCATCATATTATGCTTTTGCTTGTTTACTATATTTTACAAGGCTTTCTGCTTCAATTTCTTCTTGAGTGCGATAGTCTTGAGGAATGTCAGACAAGCGAATCCAGCTGCGAACTGCTTCTACTAATACGATAAGGATCATGAGGAACATGGCAGCACTGAATGCTACTAGAATCCATTTACCAGCTGGGATATAGCTATTAAATACGTTTTCAAAGTCTGCAGCAATCGCAACGATGGCCATTAGGATACATGGAATACCTGTAACCCATGCATAGCGTTTGCGGCCAAGTCGCATAATAACAGTAGTACTTACAGCCAATGTCATAGTACCTAATAATTGGTTAGATACGCCGAATAGAGGCCAGATAATACCGATGTTACCTTGTAGAACTAGGTAGCCCCACAAGATACAAATCAAAGCTGCACAACCATATACGCCAGGAGCCCAATGTTGGTCGTTGAATTTAGGATGGAAATGACCTAATAATTCTTGAAGTAAGTAACGACCTACGCGAGTACCAGCATCGATCAAAGTCATGATGAACAAGGCTTCGAACATGATACAGAAGTGATACCAGTAACCCATCAAGTGATCCATGTTAGGCAATCTGGAGAAGATATGAGCCATACCTACTGCAAGGGATACGGCGCCACCAGGACGATGCATCAAGTCTTCCCCAACCATTGCGGACAATGCTGGCAATTCATGTACTTGAAGACCTAGTGCTTTAAGGATTCTACTGTGGAGTTAATAGCGAAGTAATCGTCTGGATGCAATGCAGTGGCTGCAATCAACGCCATCATAGCGATGAAGCCTTCTGTTAACATCGCACCATAACCGATAGGTAAGATTTCTCTTTCATTAGTAAGCATTTTAGGTGTTGTACCTGTAGCAATTACTGTATGGAAACCAGATAAAGCACCACATGCGATAGTAATGAAGATGTAAGGGAATACAGAACCTTTCAATACAGGACCGCCACCCCAGATATATGGAGTAACAGCTGGCATTTGGATTTCAGGCATTACGATGATAATACCGAGAGCCAAGGCGCCAATTGTACCGATTTTAAGGTATGTAGATAGATAATCACGAGGAGCGAGCAATAACCATACTGGCAATGCTGCTGCAAAGAAGCCATACACAGCAAGCATAATTTCAATAGTTTGCAAGTCGTATGTGAACCAAGAAGCATATTCGCTAGCCGCGATGTTAGGACCGTAGATAATGCCTACGAAGATTAACGCTACACCAATGATAGTAGCCTCTTGGATTTTACCAGGACGCAACCATTTCAAATAAATACCGATAAAAATAGCGATTGGAATTGTAGCGAATACGGAGAAGAATCCCCAAGGAGAGTTATGCAATGCATTCGCTACTACTACGGCCATACCAGCGAGGGTAATAACCAATAGGAACAAGGTAGCAAGCATAGCACCGAAACCAGCTAGTTTACTGATTTCTTCGCGCGCAATATCCGCAATAGACTTGCCGTCATAGCGAACTGAAGCGAACAAGATAACCATGTCATGTACAGCACCGGCTAATACAGAGCCGATAAGGATCCATAAAGCACCAGGCAAATACCCGAACTGGGCGGCAATAACTGGGCCTACGAGAGGACCTGCACCTGCAATAGCTGCAAAGTGATGACCAAAGGTTACCCATTTGTTAGTTGGCACGTAATCGTGACCATCGTTGTGAGTCATAGCCGGCGTCGGACGATATTGGTCCAAGGTCAACACCTTAGCCGCTATGAAAGCCCCATATAAGCGGTACGCTAAAATCAGAATACACGCGGAGGCAATAACTAAGTAAATACCATTCATAACCATATAAACACCTCCATTTGTTTCGTGACATGGTGTTTATGAAATTTCTGATAAAACTTATGTTTCCATGCCACTTTGGCTTGTAAAAATGTTAGTACTTACACATTCATTGTATAACTAATCATGGGCGTGTCAACTACTAATTAGTCATTTTGAAAGCTCTCTATAACTTTAAGGCATAATAAAAAGGCATTCTTCTCAGGGGAGAATGCCTTTTAAAATATTATTTTGATAGGAGTTATCTATTGTCTTACTACGATACCTGCTTCATGAAGAGCCTTTTTAATATCTTTTATAGTTAACACTTTATTATGTAGCAATACACCAGCAAGGGCTCCAGTTACATTAGTTTTTGTAAATAAATCCACAAAATGCTGTACATTACCTGCACCACCGAAAGCTGTTACAGGAACATCTACTACTTCGGCTAAAGCTTGGTATAATTCAATATCAAAGCCAAGGCCTGTGCCATGTCTATCGATGCTCGTTACCAACAATTCACCTGCACCGCGTTCTACAGCCTCTTTCGCCCATTCAAGAGCATTTCTACATTGCGCCCCTTCATCATTAGAATATCCATGTCCATAGGCATACCATACCTTTTCAAATGGATTATACTTTACATCAAGACATACGACGATGCCTTGATTACCGAACTTCTTAGCCCCTTCTGTAATAAGGGATGGATTAGCCAAAGCGGCGGTATTAATGGAAATCTTATCAGCACCAGCTTTCATAAGAGCCGTCATATCCTCAACAGAGGTGATGCCACCACCAACAGTAAGCGGCATAAATACCTTATCAGAGGATTTAAGAACCATATCTGTGAAAGTTTTACGACCCTCTGTTGTGGCCGTAATATCTAATAATACAAGCTCATCTGCGCCTTGTATTTCATAACGTTCTGCACATTCTACTGGATCCCCTGCGTCAACCATATCACGGAATTGTACGCCATTCTGTACGCGGCCATTTGCCACACCAAGGCAAGGGATAATACGTTTTGCTAACATTCAGTCGTCCTCCTATTTTTTTGAGTCTGCGTAAGCTTCTGTAATATTACCAAACGTACGCAACAAATTCAGACCTACGATACCACTTTTTTCAGGATGGAATTGCATTCCATATACTCGGCCACGTTCAACTACGCCAGGTACATCGATACCATAGTTAGCTGTGGAAATGATATATTCAGGATCTGTATCTACATAATAGGAATGAACGAAATAGGTATATTGATCGTCTACATTGCTGAAAGGACTATCTTGATGATGAACTACATTCTTGTTCCAGCCCATGTGAGGTACACTGAGACCAAGATCGCGAGGAATTTCTTTTACTTTGCCAGGAATAAGACCTAAACCTGGAGTCGGACCGTACTCTTCGGATTCCTCAAATAATAATTGCATACCTAAACAAATGCCTAATAGTGGAATTTCACGCTTTACTACTTCATGAAGTACATCGACTAAGCCGCGCTCTTTTAGAACCGCTACTGCCGATGCATACGCGCCTACACCTGGCAAGAGAACGCCATCAGCGTTTAATATAACCTCAGGATCCGCTGTTAGCACTGCATCGAGGCCGATGTAGGCAAAAGCTTTCTGGACGTTAAATGTGTTCCCTGCGTCATAATCTATAATGGCAATCATAATAAACTCCTTTCAACCGCCTTAATGAGCCCTAGAGAAAATACTAGGGCTCAAACATTCACGCATTCACGTTGTTTTCGATATATATATTCGTCAAAGAAAAAAGAAAGTCCTGCCTATAGATTGCGTAAAAGCTAAACTCCATTCTATAGAATGAAATTCGATATCAAAACGCTTAAATAATTAGTGTAAGTGATATATTCTTAATGATTAATTCATGAATTGTTTTAATATATGCCGCATTACATCTCCATCTTGAGCCATTGGTATGGTAAGTCGCAACCAACTGTCTCGTTGACCTCGGCGCACTTGGTATCCTTCTGTTAGCCATGCATCAGCGAGGCCATCTGCATCCGCATCAGGAGCCTCAAAGAATATAAAATTCGCTTCGCTCTTATAATAGTGAATTCCTAGCTCATCAAATAGAGCCTCCCATTTAGCCCGTTCCTCTGCATTTTGAGATACTGTTCTCGCCAAGAACGCTTGATCATCGAAGGCGGCCTCTGCGGCCACTTGGGACAAGGTATTGAGATTATAGGGCAAACACACCCTGATGTAGAAGATCTACATCATTATAAATCAAATTTGTTATTTCAAACTTATCATTAAAAAGTAAAAACAGCCTTTTAATTCATTATAAGAAAAAGGCATATCCATTCATCATACTTCTTGCGTTGTCTACTATTATAGAGTATACCAATAAACATAATAAGGGTTAGGATTTTAAGTATTATCTCCATACGTTCTGTTCCTCATAAAGAAATCAAATCATCTAATTACTATTTGCACAAAGAAAAGGCCCATACTTTCACCCATATGTTACATAGAACAGAGCCAAGTATAGACCTTTTGTAATTATCCCCAAACTTTTTCTATATCTGCCACGCTATGTGCGTCAGAGCCAAGTACAAATGGCACGCCAATAACGGCTGCCATGCCTTGGATGAAACGGCTTGGATACATTTCACGGCAGTCTGGTTTGAAGAAGCCGCTCATGTTGTAGTCTAGTTCGCGCCCTTGTACGCGCATGATATGCAAGATATCGCTTACCACCTGCGCATTGCGGCGATCCAAGTGACGCTCAAAGCCAAAGTGGTGTTGGTATTTCTTGATCAAATCAAAGTGACCAATGCGTTTTGGCGTATATTCACCGAGGTCAGCGCGTACAGCTTGGCGCACAGTAGAGTAATATTTGTAATATAACTCATATTGCTTTTGAATCCACGGACCAAAGCCACGCTCAAATTCTTTAGGGCTATAGTCTAAGCAATAAAAGGCATTATTAACGCCTTCCATAAAGTGAACAGATAAAATATTATCATCCGTCAATGGACCGTAGCGATCAAGGAACTCTTGAATATCTGTTTCAAATCCTGGAATATAATCCACTTCAAAGCCAAGGGAGATGTCGATATGCGTGCCATAAGCACGTTGCAATTGACGGCCTAATTCTAGATAGGAATCTACTTGATTCAATTTCAAAGACGCCGTGTTATAAGCCTTTTTATCGCCACCGTATTCAGCAGCAAAGCCCGCAGGCAATGGTGCATGCTCAGTGAGGCACACCTTTTCAATGCGCAACTCGATGGCCTTTTCAATCATCAACGCAGTGCGGTCGCCACTACCATGGGGACACAATTCTGTATGTACATGACCGTCCACAAGTCGGCTACGATACTTACTATAGCCAACGAACTGTCGTTCATCTTTCATGTTCATTCAATCACCCTATTCGCCTAACCCGTAGCGAACCCTTATCTATCATCTGTACTTTATTAATATATCTAATTAATATTTCCATTTATATATCGTTTATTATATATGTATTATTATCTACGTTTTATTATACCAATAATGCGTATGTTTCGGTATCCTGATATTTACCATGTTTGAAACCAACTTGCGGAGTTAGACCACAGTAGGTAAAACCAAAACGCTCATGTAGCGCAGTACTTGCCCCATTTCCTGCCGTAATGACAGACACCACGGTATGTAATGTATCAGTCGATTTAGCATGTTCTAATATATGGGCCATCAATTTAGACGCCACACCTTTGCCGCGATACTCTTGATGAATATAGATAGATAATTCGACAGTACTTTTGAAAGCATCCTTTGTTCTATATGGTGAAAGCGATGCATAGCCTACTACAACATCGTCCATAAGCCCTACAAAAATGCAGTGCTCAGATGTTTTATGCGCCTCATACCACTCCTGCCACTCTGGCAGTGTTCGCGGCTCAAGATCAAGGGTGGCTACGCCATTTACAACCTCGTAATTGTAAATATCTAAACAAGATGGTACATCATCCTTTGTAATTGGGCGTATTAATAATTCACTCATAAGAATTCCTCAAAAAGTTGGTATCTCTATATAAATTAACAACTTATATCTATTATAAAATGATATAATAAAATCACCTCCAGAAGAAAGGAGGTGTTATATTGGAGGCGTTATTTTGTACGCTTTGGGGTACCTTGCTTGCCCCTCTTATTGTATCCTTAGTTGTAACTACCTATAGCTATTGGTTTACAAAATAAGAGTAAAAAAATAAGCAAGAAAAAGGACGAGCGGCAACTCGTCCTTTTTTTGTTATATTGTAGGTAATTTTTGTACGCTTTACTACCTATCTGTAGTATAACATAAATAGATTTTTTTACAAGATATATTCTTGATTAATCAGAGGTTAAGCTACAATAGCAAACAAAGCAATTGTTACTACTACCAGTACTGAAATGACACCGTAATCAATTGTTTTCAAGCCTACAGACGCTGCAAAGATATGTGTAGGTCCACCAAATCCGCGTAGTTCTAGGGATAGCGCCATTGTTTCGGAGCGGCCCAAGGATTTTAAAAGCAATGGTTGGATAACGGATGCGTAAGATTTCATGCGTTTAATGAAGTTGCCTTCTAAGGATAAACCACGGCAAGCTTGCGCCTCTTGTACAGCGTGACTTTCAGCAATGAAGTCAGGCACAAAGCGTAGTGCTGCCGTGAACATAAATGCATATTCATAAGGAATTTTGCATTGTGTTACGAGTGCTGCTGTAAGGTCTTGCAATTTTGTAGTTGCCAACAAGCAAATGAATACAAGTGTCATCGCAAGCATACGCAAGCCGGATACGATGGCAGATGTTACGTCGCCGCTGCCGAGGAATTGGATAACACCAAGGAATACAGCAAAGCTAGTCAATGCCATTACGGCCTTACGTTGTTTGATCAATAAACCTGCAACAAATAACACGACAAGTTCTACAACGACTAAAGCCAATAAAGATGCCCAGTCGCGTAATAAAATGGCCCACACGGATACAACGAGGGTCATCAAGATTTTTGTTAACGGTACTAAACGCTCCATATGTCCCTCCTACTTTCTGCCCAACTGAGCCACTAACTTAGATTTCAATTCATCCATGGATTTGCAATAACCGAGGGATGGTACCGCCAGTGAAAGTTCCACACTTGGCGGTTTTGTAAAGGCCTAGGTCTTGCAATTCGTCCGTAGACTTCTTGAATAATTCTTCTGGACTGCCATCAAAGGCAACGGTTTGGTTACCCATGATGAGTGCACGGCTACATTCGCTAGCCATGATTTCCATATCATGTGTAATGAGAAGGATCGTAATGCCTTCTTGATTAAGTTGACGCAATAAAGCTAACAACTCTTTAGTTTCCTTACCATCTTGACCACTTGTTGGTTCGTCGAGGATAAGGATTTTAGATTGCATTGCTAATGCAGAAGCGATAGCAACGCGTTGTTTTTCGCCGCGGCGCAATGTTGGAGGATAAGCTTCACGTAAGTGAGCGATACCTGTACGTTCCAACACTTCATCAACGATGCGTTTCACTTCGGATTTACTGCGACCTAGTGATTCAGGACCGAAGGCAACCTCTGTGGCTACTGTTGGTCTAAACATTTGGCGATCTGGTTGTTGGAATACATAACCAATAAATTGACCCCGTTTAGATGGCGGCATAGCCGTAATATCCGTGCCGTTATAGTACATGCGGCCTTCGCTCGCCTTTTCAAGACCAACGAGCAAACGAGTGATGGTCGTTTTACCACAACCATTGCGACCACCAATGGCAATATATTCGCCGCCTTCGATGGTGAAAGTCACATCACGGAAGATGTCTACAGATGGCACATAGCCAAAGCGGATATTTTCAACCTTAAGCATGAGCGCCACCGTCCTTTCCTTGTACATCATCAACGCGTTGAATCGGTTTTCTATCTTCTACTACAGTAGTATTTGTTTGGTTATTGTTAGAGTTGCTTTCACCATGCACCTCAGTTTGGATGGCATGAGCCATTTCAATTTGGTGCAAGCCCTTGATAGCAGACTCGATGCTGAGCCAAGGCTCATCGCTGTGGAAGCCAGCTTGTTCAAGTTCCATATACGTGGTGAACACGGATGGCAACGCATCCACGTGAATATTGTGTTCGTACATGTAACGAAGCGTAGTTGGTACATCGTCATCACATGCAATAGAGCCATCCACCATGAGAGCCATGCGGTTTGCATACGGCAATACAGCGTGTAAGTCATGGTCGATAACGACAACGGTAATACCGTGTTTTTGATTTAAATCACCTACGAGGCGATATAATTCGGCAGTCCCATCTGGGTCGAGGGAGCTCGTTGGTTCATCAAGAACAAGAACAGTTGGGTTCGTAGCCAATACGGAAGCAATCGCCAAACGTTGACGTTGACCACCGGATAGACTAGTAATTTTGCGATCTTCTAAGCCGATAAGACCAACTTGTGCAAACACCTCTTCAGAACGAGCTTTGATGGTTTCACGGTCATAACCGCGATTTTCCATAGCAAAGGCCACTTCTTCACGAACTGTCATCGTTACGAGTTGAGTGTCGTAATCAGCGAGAACCACACCGATATGGTTTGCCAGCTCAGGAATTTCCATTTGCGTAGTCGCTTTACCATCTACGAAACCATGCCTTCAAGGCGACCGCCGTAGAATTTAGGCACAGCCCCTACCATGGCCATGCAAAGGGTACTTTTACCACAACCGGCAGGACCAGTCACAACGAGGAAGTCACCATCATGCACATCGAGATTGATATTTTCAAGAGATGGTGTCGTCGCCTTAGGATGGTAGTAATTTACGTATTCAATGGAAATCTTAGCTTGGCGCTCAGGCAAGATTGTCAAATGACTGTGATCGGAACCCAATTCCTCTGCACTCGGCAACATGCCGCGTTTGGAGAATAGACGTTGCGCCGGAATGTACAAGATTGGCGTAATGGCACCGTTCAAAGCGCCTACGATAAGAACCATCGGCCACATACCATACATATATACATTGTCTGGTAAACCCAATACTTTCCACAAAATGGTAACGAAGATACCGCCAGATACAACAGTCGCTAAGAAGCCAGATAGGATTGGCGTTAAATCAAAGCCACCAATTTTACGGAACTTCACGGACAACATAGCGCGCGTCACGAGAGCTGCTGTCAAAGCACCACCTGGTTCAGACAATAAGTTACCGTAAAGGGAATGCTGACTTAGATGTCAAAACATTGATGAGGGCCGCTACAAGACCAATCCCCAACGTTTGACTCAAACTTGGACGAGTCAATAAAATAGCTACGCAGTACGTAGCAATCGTCCAGTTTGGCGTTACCCCAGCCACACTAGGGCTCACCAAATGCAATATCGTGCCCAATGCGAGCATCAATGTGCTGACAGTGACCCATCTAAACTGGCCACCCTGCACATGCGTGTACACAAGATCTTGAATCCGTTCCATAATAGCCTCTTTTCTAAAAAAATGAATATATAATCTATATTGTATCACTCTTCGAGGATTTGTGAAAGACGGGACTTTATCAAAGGACTTTAAGTAAAGCCCATAAAAAAGCACCATCGATTAACGATAGTGCTTATAAGAACTAATGTACTTCATCTAATAATATTCTAAGATAATAACGTCTACTGTTTAATATTCTATCAATATAGATAGTCCGGTCTAAATAACGGTAAAAGCTTAAATAATTATGACAAAGTAAATATCTGTATTCAATTTTACTTTCTAAATTAATCAATAATCGCTGCCCCATTTCTGGAAATATACACAACGATTCATTCGTAGTCACTATATCCGAAATGGTTTTCTTAGCTAACTCAATATCACCTGACTCTTCTTCTATAAAAGATTTTATTTCTAGCAAATCTTCTCGTGCTTTTGGTGCATAGCTAATTTGATTATTCATAATTAAATCCCCAATTCACTCTTTAGTTGCTCTGATGAAATCCATCCTTGTTCTTCACCAGACTTACGACCGCTCTCTAAAGCGCCCATAAGTTTTATTGTAGCCATTACTCGTTCATAATCTTGGATATCCATAATGGCATATCGGCCTCTACCATTTTTAGTTAAGAATACTGGACTATCTATAGTAACATCTCGTAAAAACTTCAGAATAGTTACGTAAATCTGAAATAGGTTTTATATTCGGCATACTATCACCTCCAAAATACTTTAGTGATATAACACTCATCTTTCTAAGATCTTATCATTATTGTAGTTAAATTATCATGTAAATTCAACATCAGATTTTTACAACATTTCTTAAAATTACTATCAACATATATGATACTGCTTTCTTCCTTTTCTTGTTATATACTTGTTATATAATGTGCATAGATACTTATATACGAAGAAATCCACAATAATTTAATAACTAATATAATAAATTCTAATTACATTCACGTAATACATATAATTTATCTTTAATAAAGGAAATACATCATGGCACAAGCATTAATCGTAATCGACATACAAGAAGGCTTAGTTAAAGAAAATCCTTTCGATACAAAAAAATTTTTATCATAAATACAAAAGCAATCATTCAACATTTCAGAGATCAAAATATAGAAGTAATTTTTTTATCAGACACTCTGAAGATGAAGGTTTATTAGCAATGGGTAGTGATAATTGGCAAGTCTATCACGAATTAAAGCCTCAAGAAAACGAAAAAGATTTTCAATAAATATTACAATAGCATCTTCAAGGACACTGAATTAAAGGAATATTTAAACCGAAAAAATATTATCGATTTAACATTTGTAGGAATGCAAGTGGAATTTTGCATTGATACATCTGTGAAAGTAGGCTTTGAATATGGTTATAAAATCACCATCGTCGAAGATGCTATCTCAACCTTTGACAACATCCATCTATCTGCCGATCAAATCTTATCCTTTTACAAAGAAAAAATTTGGAGAAATCGATTTGCGCAACTAAGAACAACAAAAGAAATTCTAGCTATTAATTAAATTTCTATTCTCACTTTCCTGTCATATAGATGTGATATAATGCATGTAAATACTTATGCCCGGGACATAGGAGGTCTATATGTACAAATATATTACTATTTTAGGGGCCGCTGGCCAGATTGCACAGAAGTTAACCGCTACATTATTAACATATACAGACATGCACCTTACATTATATGGTCGCCAATTATCCACGCGTATACATCCAGAAATCCTCGAACATGAACGAGTGACTGTCATCGAGGGCTCTTTCCAAAATCCCGCAAAATTAGAGCAAGCTGTAACAAATGCTGAAATCGTTTTCGTAGGTGCCATGGAGGCTGGTAGTGATATGGCATCCATCGTGAAAGCATTGAGTCGCAAAAATGTACGCCGCGTTATCGGCCTTTCCATGGCTGGTCTTTCTGGTGAATTCCCAGCAGCACTTGAAAAATGGACCTTCGACAACTTACCGATTAGCTATGTACAAGGAGAACGCCAAGCACGCAATGTATTGCGCGAATCCAACTTAAACTACACAATCTTGCGCCTCACATGGCTCTACAATGATCCGGAAAATACAAATTACGAGCTCATCCCTGAAGGGGCTCAATTCAACGATGCTCAAGTTACTCGCGAAGCCGTTGTAAAAGCCATCTTTGATATTTTACATGCAGAGGATGAAACTCCGTTCCACCGCACAAGTATTGGCGTAGGTGAGCCCGGTACACACTACGACAAACCAAGCTTTCACTAATATATAACTATATTAAGAACAAAGGCCTAAAAACTATGAATATAGGTAAAAGCTACAGTAATACAATAAATATTAATGATACTACAACTAGCATTTTACAAGCTAAGATAGATATATTATCTGCTATTGTAGAAGGTCAAAATGACATTATCCAAGGGCGAACGCTAACCTTAAAAAGAAACATTTGATAGCATAGACAAAATGTTAGAAAAAAATATAAATAGTATAGTGTATTAATTTTTTTAATATAAGGTATATCCAAAATTCAGGAGTACATTTTTACTCATGTAACATAGATTTTGGGTATACCTTTTCTTATTGCTATATTTTATAGTTATTTATATAGATAAAGTTCTGTATTTACGCTATACTAATAGATGATTAAGATACGCTTATAGGTATGTGAAGGCAAAGGCCTCTAGGACTATCAATTATATTTATATATGCAACTTATTGTATAACCCACTCTAAGTTTTATGTATAAAAATAAATGATAGTCATTTTTAGTCCCAGTAAGGGCAGAGGTTGATTAAGGAGTTATTATGAATCGCATTGTTGTTATAGGCAGTTGCAACATGGATATTGTAGTCCTAGCGGACAAACGCCCTACTGCGGGTGAAACAATCATGGGCAACGAATTGCACATCGCTCACGGCGGTAAAGGTGCCAATCAAGCGGTAGCGGCTGCTCGTCTAAGTGCAGAGGTGACTATGGTTGGTTGTATCGGCGAAGATGCATACGGCCAAATGATTATGGATAACCTAAAGGAAAATCATATCAATACAGACTACATCGTTACCGTTCCAGATACTACAACTGGCACAGCCCACATTACATTGGCCGAAGGGGATAACAGCATTATCGTTATTGCAGGTGCTAATGCTAAGGTGGATCAATCTGTAGTAGATAATGCTTGGTCTGCTATTGAGCAAGCAGATCTCGTAATGGTGCAAAATGAGATTCCTATTCCCACAATCGAATATATTGTTCGTCGTTGCCACGAGGCTAATGTGAAAGTCCTCTTAAATCCAGCTCCAGCAGCTGACCTCAATCCTGAATGGTTAGAATTAGCTACATACATCACGCCAAATGAGCATGAACTATCTGCCCTCTATCCTAACCAATCGACAGAGGAAACATTATTGGCAAACGAAAACAAAATCATCGTTACTCTTGGCAGTAAAGGCGTAGGCTACGCCGATAACGGCGAAATCCACACCGTATCTGGCTTCAAGGTTGAACCAGTAGATACAACAGGTGCAGGCGATACCTTCAACGGTGCCTTTGCAACAGCTATCGTCAATGGTAAAAGCTTAGCTGACGCGTTGCAGTACGGCAATGCAGCTGCGGCCCTCTCCATCCAACGTTTGGGCGCCCAAGGCGGCATGCCAACAAAGGACGAGGTCGCTGCATTCTTGGCAAAGAGTTAGCATATTGAATACATCTGCCCTCTATATAACAAAGGGAGTTAATGAATGAGGCGTTAAAACCTCATTCATTAGAATAGAAAAAGGAGTTTACCATGCAACGACACGGTATTTTAAACAGCCATATAGCTAAGGTGCTTGCTGATTTAGGTCACACAGATACGATTTGTATCGCTGACTGTGGTTTGCCAGTACCTGAAGGGGTTCAAAAGATTGATTTAGCCTTAGATTTTGGTGTACCAAGCTTCGAGCAAGTGGTATCCATCATGGCTAAGCATATGAAATCCGAAGCAGTTCATGTGGCAAAAGAAATTAAGGAACATAATCCTGAAGCTTATGACTTCTTGGAGTCTACCTTCCCATCCAATCAATACGAATGGATTGAAACGAGCCATGAAGCTTTCAAAGAAGCCACAAAAACAATGCAAATGCATTATTAGAACTGGTGAAGCATCTCCGTATGCCAACATTATCTTGCACGCCGATTGTATTTTCAGCGATCGCCCGTAGAGCAATAGATTAACCAACTAGTTTTATAAGCATCCGAGCCTGTAAATTAGGCAGTTCGGCTTGCAAAAATTAACTATCAAATCTATTACATACATCAGAGATACTTTCACCAATCATATAGGAGTAGTTATGGAAATTGTTATGTCTGGCATTGCAAAGGCATTTGGTACGAACCAAGTACTACGCGATGTAAGTATTACCCTCAAGGAGGGCGAGGTTCACGCCTTGATGGGCGAAAACGGCGCCGGCAAATCCACCCTCATGAATATCCTTACGGGCATTCACAAGGCAGATGCTGGTAAAATCACCATCGACGGTGTAGAGCGGACCTTCCCGAACCCGAGAGAGGCCGAGCTAAACGGTGTAGCTTTCATCCACCAAGAGCTCAACATTTGGCCAAATCTAACCTTGTTAGAAAAACCTATATTTAATGAGACCGAAGCGCAATAAATTCGGTATGCTCGATAAAAAGGCGATGCTCGAAGAGGCACAAAATACGTGTCGGGAACTAGGCATCGAATTGCCGCTCACAACGGAAGCAGGCCTTTGCTCCGTCGGTCACCAACAGATGACAGAAATCCTTCGTATCTTGATGTTAGATGCCAAGGTTGTCATCATGGACGAACCGACAGCAGCCCTCACAGAACGTGAAACGGCGACATTGTTCAAAATGATGCGCAAAATGAAAGCCCGCGGCGTGGCTATCGTATATATCTCTCACCGTATGGAAGAGGTATTTAGCGAATGCGATACCATCACGGTTATGCGTGATGGTCACACCATCATTACGAAGCCAACTGCTGAGATTTCTGTAGATGAAGTAGTACGCCACATGGTAGGTCGTTCTATCGATGAGTTCTACCCTGCTCGTACAACTACACCTGGCGAAGTTGTGATGAGTGTTGATAACCTTAAACCAGAAGGTTTCGACAACGAAATCACCTTCTCCTTACGCAAAGGTGAAATCCTCGGCGTAGCAGGCCTCATGGGCGCTGGTCGTACAGAAATCATGCGCGCTATCTTCGGCGTAGATAAACATAATGGCGGTACCGTAACAGTTAACGGCTCCGTTCTGAACTGTAAAAAACCAGAAGATGCCATCAAAGCTGGCATTGCTTTCATCACAGAAAATAGAAAGAGCGAAGGCTTGATCCTCGATTTCTCCATTGGTTCCAATATTACATTGCCGAATCTTGACGAAATTTGTCCATCTCATGTATTGGATAAGAGCAAGCTCAATTCCTTTGCTGACGAATTGTCTAAAAAGCTAGGCGTTAAAACACAATCTATTCACGAACCGGCGTCCTCCCTATCCGGTGGTAACCAACAAAAAAAGTAGTTATCGCTAAATGGGTTGGTAAAAAGCCATCCATTATCATCATGGACGAACCGACGCGAGGTATCGACATCGGCGCAAAACGTGATATTTATGATTTAATGAACGAATTAACGAACGATGGTGTGTCCATTATCATGGTGTCCTCTGAGTTACCTGAAGTGCTAGGCATGAGCGACCGCGTTATGGTCATTCATGAAGGTCGCGTAGCAGGTATCTTGGACCGCTGCGATGCAACACCAGAATCGATTATGACATTAGCCACAGGAGGACAATAATGGACAGCAAAAGCTCTACAGTATATAAAAAAATTAGGCCCCCTTATCGGCCTCATCCTATTATTTATCATTATCTCTGTCATGAACGACAGTTTCCTTGAATTCTCTAACTTGCGTAACTTATTACGCCAAGTATCCATCAATGCGATCATCGCCTTTGGTATGACCTTCGTCATCTTAACGGGCGGTATCGACTTATCCGTCGGTTCCATCCTCGCCCTCTCTAGTGCAGTGATGGCCAACCTCATAGTAACTGGTACTAACCCTGTATTGGCTATCGTGTTGGCTGCCGGCGCTGGCCTCGTATTGGGCGGTATTAACGGTCTCGTTATCACTTATGGCCGCGTAGCTCCATTTATCGCTACCTTGGCGACCATGACAATCTACCGTGGTGCGACGCTAGTATTCACAGACGGTAACCCAATCTCCGGCCTTACACAAGACCCTCTATTCCACGGCTTTGGCCAAGGGGATATTGCAGGCCTTCCAGTTCCAGCCATCACAATGTTCCTAGCTTTCATCGCCCTCTGGTTCGTATTGAGCCGCACATCCTTAGGCCGTAAAACATACGCCGTAGGTGGTAGTGAAAAGGTAAGTTACATTGCTGGTATCAAGATTGACCGCGTTAAAATCTTCGTGTATGCCTTGACTGGTATGCTCTGTGGTATCGCTGGTGCAATCATCACTTCTCGTCTTAACTCTGCACAACCTACAGCAGGTGCAGGCTACGAACTTGACGCTATCGCAGCCGTAGTTCTTGGCGGCACAAGCCTTGCTGGTGGTCGTGGTCATATCGTTGGCACATTAATTGGTGCCCTAATTATTGGTACCCTCAACAACGGGTTAAATATTCTCGACGTTTCCAGTTTCTATCAACAAGTTGTAAAAGGTATTGTTATTTTACTGGCTGTTCTTGCAGACCGTAAGAAAGCCTAGGAGGTTCCTATGAAAAAACTATTGTTACTATTGGCGATGGCCGTTATGGTTATCGGTCTTGTAGCAGGCTGTGGTAAAAGCGCTGATAACGGCGGCGACAAAAAATCCGGCACTATCGGCTTCTCTGTTTCCACATTGAACAACCCATTCTTCGTAACTATGAAGGAAGGCGTTGAGGCTCAAGCTAAAACTCTTGGCCTTAAAGTTAAAATCGTTGATGCTCAAAACGACCCTGCAAAACAAGCAAATGACATTTCTGACTTGCTTGAAAGCGGCGTTTCCGTATTGATCATTAACCCTGTAGACTCTGCAGCTATCTCTACTTCTGTAGAAGCAGCAAATGCTAAAAAAACATTCCTGTAATCACTGTTGACCGTTCTGCTGATAAAGGTAAAGTAGTAGCTCACATCGCTTCCGATAACGTAAAAGGCGGCGAAATGGCAGCTCAACTAATCGTTGAAAAAAAGTAGGCAAAGCTGCAAAAAGTAGCTGAAATCGAAGGTATCCCTGGTGCTTCCGCTACACGTGAACGCGGCCAAGGTTTTCCACAACGTAGCTGACAAAGACTTAACAGTAGTAGCAAAACAAAGTGCTGACTTCGACCGCACAAAAGGTTTGAACGTAGCAACAAATATCTTGCAAGCTAATCCAGACGTACAAGCTATCTTCGCTCATAACGACGAAATGGCATTGGGTGCTATCCAAGCAGCTAAATCCGCAGGCAAAACAATCTTCATCGTAGGCTTCGACGGTACTGCTGACGCAGACAAAGCCGTTAAAGACGGCACATTGGCTGCAACAATTGCTCAACAACCAGACCAAATGGGTAAAATTGCTATCGATACAGCTCAAAAAGTTATCAAAGGCGAAGCTGTAGAAGCTAAAATCCCTGTAGATCTTAAAGTTGTTAAAAAATAATTGTATATAGAAACTGGGTACAGAAAAAGAGTCGCATCTTAAAGACGCGACTCTTTTTATTTCGGCTCTTTCTCTAAAAACACTTTAAAGAACTCAATAAACTTTGGCAAATACGTTTGATCTAAACTTTCAATAGTCATATTACATTTGTAATTATAAGTAGTACAGATGTTAATCTCTATCGTTAGAGCACCCTTTTGATCTAACGAGAATGTAAGCGTATCCCCTTCTCCAGTTAATACATAAGTAAAGGTGGCTGTCCCTTTGCAATTCTCATATAGCTCAACTAATTCTTTGTATCCCCTATGAATACCAGACCAGTCACTAGGGTCAATGTACCCAGCACAGATATTGTAGCCCTGTTTAATATATACGCCAAACACACCAAATTGAGATAATTCTGTATCCATATCAAAAGCAATGGTTAAATTTGGTTCATTTACGATTTCATACATCCTATTCACACTCCATAAATAGTAACATTTTCATTTATTATAACATTACAGGCATTAAGAAAATAGGGGTATTCGGATTTTATAGTGGAAAAGGGCTTATAAATCACCCTTCTCCAAATTCTTAATAAGTGTGGAAAAATCGACACCTAAGTTGTCTGTAATGTCGTGATCATTCACTTCATACCAATTGAAAGTATCGTATAACATAGCTTTATTGAAAGCACTTGAATTAAATCGTGGCTTACGCTTTTTATGGAGCTTCTCATTGAAAAGGATTTTGGCTCGTAAGGCATCAAACGAGTAACCTCTACCCATTCGCTCTACCTGCCTAATAATGCTGTTAATTGACTCCGTATAAGCATTAGTGAGCCTTTTATCAAAGTAGTTGAATATTTCAACATGCCAGTTGTCTACGGCTCTCACGAGGTCTTTATATGCGTCTTTAGAGTTGCTGGACATACAACGGTATCTCCATTGACTATAACGAAGATGACCTTCATCTGGATCAGGAGTATCCCATATCCAGTAAAACTCTTCTTTGAGTTCATAGGCTTCTTTTAAAGCAGGAAGATTACCTAACCAAGTATCTAAGAGGAATGATTCACGTTCATTTAGATCGTGTTTACGCTTTAGAAGGATAAACCTTTCACGCATAAGGGTACATCTTTCTTTTTGGCTCATATGGGCTTTCAAAGACTTTCTGACGTTATCTAAGGCTTGATTAGCCATTCTAACTACATGAAACTTATCTACGACAACTTTAGCGTGTGGAAGGATAGTGTTCACTGCGTCTTTGTAGGGCTTCCACATATCCATTGTGACGTACTCAATGTAAGTCCTGTCACTGATTTCTGAAAGACGTTGGATGACTGTTTCCTTGTTACGGTTAGGCTTGATGTCATAAATAGTCCTGCGTTCAATATTAGTCAATACAAGCCGAGGTCTACGGATAATATGTATCTCGTCTATCCCAAGCCACTTAGGAGTTTCAAACTGGTATTCACGTTCTTTGAGTGCCACATAGTCCTTAAAAACGTTCCTAATGGTTTTCTCGTCAACACCAACGCTTTCTGCGACTTCTACAAAGGTCTTAGACATGGATTGCTCTTGAATGGACTTTAAAAGCCTTTTGGTCATACTACGCTTTTCATCTACAGATATTAGGCGTTCCCAGAAGGTAGATCCGCATTCACGACACTTGTATCGTCTACGGTTCAATTGTAAGCCCACTCGCTTTAAACGAATGGGCAAATCCATAATTAGTTGATTTCTTGAACTGTATTTGTACAACTTGTCAAAACCACATTCAGGACAACGTTCAGGTGGTCCGACTGCTTCAACTTTAAACATCATATCGGTTTCATTTTCTTGTGGCGGTTCTATTGTTTTAATGTCTGGTAGGGATAATAAGTCTGACATATTATTCATCCTTTATTACTCTGCGGTGTTAAGGTATCAATTATAGATTTGATGTCGAAATCATCAGTGTTAAATTATTTTTGTGACCACAAATGCACTTAGAAAATCCCTTAAAGCATTAGCTGGTTCACTTGAATAGGGAGTTGTAAAAAAGTTCCCTTAGCCTGCACAACAAGATAATTTCGAAATATCTTTATCGAACGTAAGTGCAACTAATTTTAGCCCTTCAGCCATTGTTAAATATGGTGCTAGGGTTTCTGTTAAATCTTCTATCGTTAAGCCAAATTTAACAGCTAATGATGCTGCATAGATGACATCTCCTGCATTTTCAGATACAATATGAACCCCTAATACTTTTAGTGTTTCTACATCTGCTACTAGTTTAAATACACCGGTTGTTTCACGGTTTACAATTGCTCTTGGAACAGCATCTAAAGGTAATACAGATGTCTTCACATCATACCCTTTCTCTTTTGCTTGTTCTTCTGTTAAACCAACCGTTGCAACCGTCGGATTCGTAAACGTAACAGCAGGAACTACCGATAAATCTATTTTTTTGTTTAATCCACCAATAGCATTATCAGTAATAATTCCACCTTCATAGGCTGCTACATATACAAATTGTGGTCCTAAAGTCACATCTCCTGCTGCATAAATCTTTTCATTACTTGTTTGACCAAAATCATTGATCAGGATTTCATTATTTTTTCCAGTTTCAACACCTGCTGCACTTAAATTTAAAGAATCCGTATTTGGTTTTCTTCCAGTGGCAACAAGTAACTGATCTGATTCAATGACTTCTCTACTGCCATTTACTGTTACGTAAACCCTTTTTATCTCTCCACTTTGTTCAACACGCTCAAAAGTTGCCCCTTTGACAAGGTTTATACCCTGTTCAATTAACGCTTTTTCAACTGACTCTGAAATCTCAGGATCATACTCCTTTAAAAGTCGCTCACTTCTTTGCATAAGCGTTATTTCTGAACCTAAATGATGAAATAGTTGTCCAAGCTCCATTCCAATGTATCCTGAACCAATTACAGTTAATCGTTTTGGTATTTTCTTTAACTCAAGAAGTGTTGTACTAGTTAAATAGTCCATTTTTTCAAGTCCTGAAATTTGGGGCAACGAAGGCGATGCACCTGTTGCAATTAAAAAGCGTTTTGCAGATAACTTTGCCCCATTGACCTCAACCGTACTAGCATCAACGAATTTTGCTTCACCTTTAATTAAATCAAAATTATATTCATCAATTAAATCCATATATTTTTGATTCCGAAGTTCGCTCACCAATTTATCCTTTTGCGTGATTAAACTAGCTAAATCCACTTCTCCAGCGGATGTTTGTAAACCTATAAACGGATTGTCTTTTGATAAATGATTGATTTCCCCTGCCCTAAGAAGAGTTTTTGACGGAACACAGCCAATATTCACACAGGTTCCCCCAACCGTTCCACGCTCAATCATTCCAACTTTTGCACCGTATTCTATAGCTTTAATTGCCGAAGAAAAGGCAGCAGCACCAGAACCAATAATAAGAAGGTCATAATTGTCTTCATTAATTAACGCCACGTTTTCTAGTGATGATACTTCTTCAATTTCTCCGGCTTGGTAATTTGCTTCATCAATCGCCTTTATTGCACTTTCAACCTCAATATCATCGGGCAGTTCAAATACTGCTTCACCACGACGATAACTAGACTCAATATTTTTAGCACCTATCTTTTCAAGTGCTGATTCTACGTGTTTTTCACAACCCGTACAAGTCATTCCTGAAATGTTTACCTTAAATTTATTCATAAAAAAGCTCCTTTCGTTAATTAATCTCTCATGTTAATGTTTCTATTATTGGACACGAATGTATTTGCTTTTCATCTGGACATCGTTGTTTTAAGTCGTCTAACATAGTTTCAATTCGTTTTAAATCCTCTATTTGTTTTTGCACTTCCTTTTGTTTTTAGAAACAAATTCGAACATATCTTGACAACGAACTTCATCTTTATCTACAACACCAAGTAATTTATAAATCTCGCTTAAAGAGAAACCAAGTTCCTGTATTCGTTTAATAAACCCAACACGCTTAACGTCATCATATGAATATATCCGATAACCAGCTTCCGTTCGGTGAGGTTCTTGTAATAAATTTTTTCGCTCGTAATATCTGATCGTTTCTTTATTAACTCCACATTTATCTGCAAACTCACTAATGCGATAAATCATCTTATTTCACCCCCTGAATATTATAAACCATGTACCATAGTACACGGTCAAGTAAATTGGACTATTTTTATTTTTTTCCCAAAGTATCACTCGTATGTGATTGATACTTTTATATAATACTATTGATTATCCTAACATCCCACCAGAAAAATCCGATTTAAACACCAGTTGTTTTTAAACTATTAAGAAAGTAATTCCACTATATATTCCGAAGACCCGAAAAATAGTAACTATAAATAGTTAAAAACCATCATTCAATAGATAAAAAAATATAAAATAATGACTACATACAAACTACCAATAGTGATTACATATAAAAATAATAACTAGAGGTAAAAATAAAAATAGCGACTAGTTGATTATCTTAACTAGTCGCTATTTGTATTGTAGAACTCTAAATTAGAGTTCTTCTTACAACGTTTTCTTAAAGAATATAGTAGTATGTACCTTCCCAGGTAGTTGTGTCCGTTTATACTCTTTAAATCCAAAGCTTTCATACATTTTTGTAAGCCACGGGTGTTCTGCAGCGGTACCAAGTGTTACGGCTGGTGTTTTATATACGTTGCGGAGTAGGTCTTCTGCTTCGGCGAGGACTTCACGAGCATAGCCCTTTCCCTTATGTTCAGGGACCGTCACAAAGTGTGCAATATGCGGGTATACATCTGGTGTAGCCTTGGGAATCCAAGGCATGCGGAATGAAATAGAGCATACCAAAGAGCCATCTACGTAGAGGCCATATACAGGATATTTTAAAATCCATGCACGAGACTCTTCTTGGCTAAAGTTGATGGCATCAAAGGATATAGGATAGTTCTTATTCTCTGCATATCCCGCAATCAACACCTCGTGGTACTCAGCCGCATCATCTACGGTTAATTGTCTAAATTCTTTCATTATGTACCTCGTTTAAAGTCCTGCACTATCTAGAGGCAATTCACTATCCAGTGTAAGGTAACGGCTCAAGAATTTACGTGTTCGTTCTTCTTTTGGATGTTCAAGGACCACTTTAGGATCACCTTGTTCTACGATGATTCCGCCTTCCATGAAGACTACTTGGTCAGCCACTTCTTTAGCAAAGCCTATTTCGTGAGTAACAATGATCATCGTTACTTCTAACTCTTTAGCAATTTTACGGATAACAGCCAATACTTCTCCTACGAGCTCTGGGTCAAGAGCTGATGTAGGTTCGTCAAAGAGGATAACCTCTGGATCCATCGCAAGGGCCCGAGCGATGCCGATACGTTGTTGTTGACCTCCTGAAAGTTGTACAGGATAGTAATCGTCATAGCCTTCCATGCCTACTTCCTTGAGGAAACGTTGCGCAATGTCACGGGCTTCAGATTTTTTTATTTTCTTAACCGTTACAAGGCCTTCCATAATGTTTTCAATAACAGTCTTATTAGAGAATAAGTTATAAGACTGGAACACCATGGATGTATTGCGGCGTACGTTTAAAATTTCCTTATTAGACGCTTTATGTAGGTCTACAGAAATATCGTTTAACTGCATCGTCCCAGCGTCGGCCTTTTCAAGAAAATTGAGCGTTCTAAGGAACGTCGTCTTACCACTGCCAGATGGGCCTAGGATAACTGTTACAGACCCTGTTGGCACATGTAGATCGATGCCCTTTAAAATTTCACGGTTCCCGAAGGATTTGTGAACTTGTTTAATATCTATCATAATGCATTACCTCGTTTATACTTGCTTGCATAGACTTCTAAACGATGGAAGATAAATTCAAAGACAATCCCCATCACCCAGAATAGACCGGCCACCACGATGTAGGCCTCAAAATACTGCGAATTTTCCTCTGTATATAACTTTGCAGCGCCAAACAATTCAATAACAGTGATGACGAATACGATACTGGTACTCTTCATAGTGTTAAGGAATTGGTTAGTAAATAGTGGCAACGCAAAGACTGTCGCTTGCGGCAATACGATGCGACGGAACGCCTGGAACCAAGTCATACCGATGGCTTGAGCCGCTTCCATTTGTCCTTTCGGTACAGATTGCAAGGCAGCCCGGAAGATTTCACTCAAATACGCCCCTGTATGCAAGGTTAAGCCTACAACGGCTACGAAGGTAGCTGGCACCTTTTCAAAAGGCACATGCACCCCTGTTTGATCCTCTAAGGCGAGGAAAAAAATTGGCAAGCCATAGTACACGAGGTATAAGAGAACCATGTTCGGAATACTACGGCACAACAATACGTACAAGTAGCTGAGCTGACTGAGCACAGGTACTTTATTCTGTTGTAGCACGCAACTTAATAACCCTAGGATTGTACCCAAACCAACACTGAGGAAGGTAATCATGAGAGTTACTTTCACATAAGGAATGACAGCAAAGAAGGTGCCATAAATATAGGTTGAATCAATAATATGTCCCATAAGCCCCTACTCCTCACTGATCAAAATGCGTTGCGTTTCCTTGCCCGCAACGGTAAAACGTTTTTCAAGCAATCGGCCCAAGAGGGACACGATGATAATTAGAATGCCATAAATGATGGCTGCATCGACGAATAACTCAAGGTAGCGCTGACTATTGCCGCCCATGAGGTCCGCCTTACGCATCATATCTACAACGCCGACGTTAAAGATGAGGGCCGTCCCTTTCAACATGCCGATAACGAGGTTCGTCAACGGTGGAATGCTCATGGTGAAAGCCTGTGGCAAGATGATGCGCACATAGCTTTGGAACTCGGTCATACCAAGGCTTTTCGCGGCTTCCTTCTCACCAGGCGCCACCGCATCGATACTGGAGCGCATGATTTCGGCACTATACGCCGCAATATGCAATGTAAACACGGCATATACAAATACGAGGCCCGGCACATTTTTCATGTTAAGACCCATATGGGACATGATTTCTGGCACCCCAAAGTAAATGAGGAATAGTTGTACCAAGAACGGCGTACCCCGCATAAAGGAGATAAATACAATAAATAATTGGTTTAATACTGGCACCTTCTTGAGGCGAATGATGGCTATAATAGAGCCCAATATAACACCTAAGATGGCAGAAATAACGGTGATGAGCACCGTTACGTGAACATAATTCAAGAGCTGTGGAAACGCTTGGATCATGTAGGACACATCAAAATACTTGCCCACAGTAGCACCTCGTTTCTATACATAATAGAATAAGGCCGCCAAGGCGGCCTATTCGTTATTTTTGTGTTGGATCGAATGTGTAATCCCCACCAAGATATTGTTCAGAAAGTTTTTTCAACGTACCATCAGCACGCATTTCTTTCATCGTTTTATCGATTTTTTCGTTTACTTGTTTCATATCATCTGTTCGTTTAGACAAGAAGTATGTTGGTACTACTGCCAATACATCGCCTACGGCTTTGAGTGGTAAGCCACGGTCTTAATAGCAGAGTTAATTACGTATTCGTACTCACCTGCTGCATCGGCACGGCCTGTAGCAACGAGGTTCAATGTTTCAGCACCTGCTTTATCTGTGTAGATAATGTCGATTGGTGGATTAGCTGTTTCGTTGAATTGTTTTACTAATTCGTTAAACTCAGAGGATGTAGTAACGGCGATTTTTTTACCTTTCAAATCATCTAATTTAGAAATATCGTTGCGGTCATTTTTCACCACTAATTTACGTGTGGAGTAGTTATTAACCTCATTTGTGTAATAGTATTTTGATTCACGAGTTGGGTTACGACGCATTTGGTTAGCAATCATGTCAACTTGGCCAGCATCCATCGCTACGAAGGCAGCATCAACGGCCATAGGCTTGAAGTTGAAGTGAAGGTCTGGATTACGACGTTCAATTTCTTTCAACAACTCTACGTCAAAACCTGTAAGGTTACCGTTATCATCTGTGTAGGAATACGGACGAACTGTACCGCGTGTAGCTACGTTAATCACTTTTGTATCTGGATTTACTTTCGTCTCCTTAGATGTATCATCACCACAACCAGCCACAGCGAGCACACCTAGTGCCAATGCGCCGATGGCGAACAACTTCGTTAATTTCTTAGTATTAAACATGTAACACTCCTTCTCCTCGCAAGGTGCGTAGGAACAACTCTACCTCATCTGTATTGGTAAAAGCTTCAATAACTCTATCTATCTGTTTTGTCTCTAAGGTGAGACCTAGTTTAATGCGTATATCCTCCATAGCAAGAGGATTCTTCGGCGATCCTTTCGGATTGTTCACCGTCTCTGTGAAAGTATCTCCATTTTTCAATGTAACGGTTATCTTTGTAATCCGTTCACTTTGGGATACCTTCGGCAAGTCATAGACACGCTCTATACGTGACATATAGTCTCGTACTGATTGGTCTATGCTATCAATTTTGAATAACTCATCTTGTACCGCCCCATAGGCGAGGACTTGGTACACGATGTACTCTATGGAAAACTGCCCTTCTCGCCCTGTTGTTGGCGCTGTATAACGCAATGCTGCATCAGCACCAGGTGGGAAGTGAACAGTAACTCGTTCTATATCATCCCAAAGGAATAAATCAGAGTCAGCACATAGATTACATTTCTTCGTTCTCTGTATTTGCAAACACAGGGAGCGAATCGGATGTAGCACATAATCTACGTTTACCTTGTTCCACTGCATCTGGTGAAACGTTGTAGTGCTTAGACACATACGAAGAAGATGTATATATTCTATGTGCCATAACCTCTGCTGCTTCAGCGCCACAAATGGCTGCCGAGCAATAGGGGTGGACTTTCATCCACAAACCAGGATCAATAAGTTGCCCTGGTGCTAACCAACGGCTAGCGATGTCATTTGATGTAACGGTAATATTACCGATGGTTTTAAACCAACCCCGTTCAGGGTCAAACGGTTTTGTACTTGTTTGAAGTGATGTATGTTGCAACAGTTCGTAAGCCCATACACCATTGCGTGCTGCCAGTCCCGCATGGAGCGGCTTACCATCTGTACCACTTTGAAAGAACATGCCCGCCGACTGAGTAGCAGCCAAAGACAGGAGCTGAGCCAAGCTTTCACCACGAAGGCCTCGCAAAGCGCCTATAGCGGCCGCCGCTCCAATCACACCAACGGTCCCCGTAGAATGCCATCCTTGGGTCCGATGGGCAGGATTGATGAGAGAACCAATGATTCCCTCAAGCTCGGCACCAATGATATAGGCACGGAAGAAATCGTGCCACCTATCGGTAGGCTCGAGCACTGCTAATAGAGCAGAATATAAAACAGTACTGAAGTGACCCGCCAAGTTTGCCTGGGCATCATCAAAATCTAGATAATGCGAGGCAAAGCCATAATACAGAGCCTTGTCGGCTCGTCTAACGGTCAAATTACTCTCATAACCATCTACATTGGCTGTTTTATCCTGATTAGTATATGTGTCCTGATTAGCTGCTTTATTCTGATTAGTAGATGTATCCTGATTAACAGTTATATTTGAGCAGCCCCTATAAACCGAGCTAGGTCTTGAACGGCTTGTTCCGACTCAGCTGGCGCTAGGGACGCCAGATAATCTAGAAAAGCAATGCGCGCTACTGACAAGAGATCCTCACGGTTCGACACATCCGTTTGTTCTATGTAGTTCACAATCGTCTGTGTTACTAAATCCATGGGTTCCCTTTCAGTTATTTAAAATTAATCTATTATTTACCAAACTTTTTCAGCACGATTATTTGGTTCTAACCAAATGGAATCGTCTGGACCTTTTGGAATGAGGCGTGGTAGATCCTCAAATGGCGTATGGTCTACGTAGTAGAAACGTTTACGCATAGAGTCGAAGTCTGTTGTACCACCGAATGCTGGATTGGAGTACAAGTCCTTCGCGTAGTTCCAAAGGTTTGGATAGTCTACGAGGCGTTTTTTATTAACCAAGTATTTTTGGTAGAACACGAGGTCAAAAGCGAGCCAATGTTGGGAAGATACGGATATCTGGATCTGTAATCGTATCGCCCATCAAGTAACGTTGCTTGCTAAGGCGTTCCTCGAGCCAGTCTAAGCGAGCAAAGATACGGTCATAGTAGTATTCGTAATCTTTTTGGTTTGTTACGAGAGCTGCCAAGTTTACTGCTAAGTTAAAATCAGCGTAGATAATAACGTTCAATGCATCGATATCGGCACGTAATTCCTCTGGATAAATATCTGGTGCATCAGGCGAGATGAAATCTTTAAAGCCCAATGCTAATTCAGTGGTCAACGCATGGTAATCGTTGTTTACTACCGCACCAGTTGTAACATCTACAATGGCTGGTACTGTGGAACGTGCATCGTAGTTCGGATCACCTTTGCGATACGCTTCACCTAAGGAGTGAATGCCTAGTACCGGATCCTTTTCATCTTTATCAAGGGTAAAGAACCAGTCTGCAATAACCCCTGCTGGACGCAATGGATCAACAGTGCCTTTAGAGATTACTGTATCTAAGCCAAGCAAATCGATGGCTATAGCAATACGGTGAGCCCAAGGGCAATGTTTAGACCATACAAGACGGTAACGGTCTTTTTCTACAGGTAAAAGCCCTGGTTCACTCCCAAAAGGTGTTGTGAATTGAGGTTCTTCGCTATCAGAATATTTTTGACGACGGTTAAAATTCGATGCATCTTTACCTTCATACTCCTTTTGCTCCCCTTGAGAACGAGGGTTACTAGACTGAAACTCAGAAAAATCGATAGGACAAGGATTCATAGCACGTTGGAACTCAACTTCTTTTCGAGCTGCCGCGATACTAGGATCCTTGATATTGCTTACATCTACGTGTTCACTCATTCTATACTCCTATAGAGGTCATCTCTATTCGCTTTACAATTCTTATTTTTGAAAGCTACTGTGATATCCTCACTTATTCCTACTAACTTAATATGATTATGTAATTATAATATATTATTTAAATACCTATGTCAATAGTAGGTATTTAAAAATTTATAATGATTATTGAAAATAAAATATCATTCTATGTAAAAGTATAGAAAAATCATACTACATACATCACCTAAAGGAGAAATACTCCATTTAACCTTATAAACATAAAAAAATAGAGCTATATCTACTGCAGATATAGCTCTATTTGCACATTACACAAGATAAGTTATTGTATACATCATATAAGAATATTATTTACTATTATTTCTATTCGTTTGATTTTCTATTTGCTAGCGCATTAACCTTTGCTTCCAATGCAGCAATACGATTTACATCAGCTTCATGTTGAGCTTTTAATGTCTCTACCTCTTGTGAAAGTACATTGATAGCATTAGTATCTTGACTAGCCATCTTTTTCACTAGCAGGACCAACCTTAAAAGAGGCACCTACATTAAACATAGTACTGTTTTGCCCAACCGTAGAGCCTACAGAGAATTGAGCGATCTTGTTTGGCGTGAAGAAGGCACCTAAAGCCATCGCTTTTTCGCCTTTATAAGAACCGCCTGCTACCGCTAGATTCCACTTTGTTCCATCATCAGACTGTACTGGATGGAGCCCAGCTAATGCCGCACTCATAGCACCTACTCTATTAATATTACTATCTAAACGATTAATATTAGAGTCTAATCGTTCAATAGATCCTGTGCTAGCTGATATGGATTGCTTCAAAGCATTTACATCAGCTGCTTTTACATCAGCTACCAATTTATTATCCTCTACATGCAAACCATCTCCCACATTTACATTAACTACATGATCATCTCCAATAGTCGTGCCAACGCCACCTGTATAGGTCGCATAGTCGCGAACTCGTTTCAATTGCGCCACATTAACCGCATCATCATCGCGTGTCCCTGCAGTTAAGTTTGTAATTTGACGATTCCCATAAGACTTAGAACCAACTGCGACAGCACCCATTTTAGATACCCAAGTATTACGATTCCCGTCACTATCCTCTATGAGATAGCCCTTCTCTCCTGCCCCAACAATAGCGTGGGAGCGCGCCCCTAAAGCTACAGCGTTATCTATTTGGGGTTCTACTTGTGAGAAGTAACCTAGTGCAGTACTTTCTGTTGCATAAGCTTTACTATAGCTACCAAGCGCTACAGCCCCTGTTGTTTTTGTACTATACATAGAAGCAGATGCATTAGAACCTATAACTGTAGAATTTTCACCATTTGTACCCGCACGTTGGCCTACAACAGTGGCACCGCGTGCGTTACTAGCACTAGCATTACCAACAACTACAGTCTCTCCAGCTAATGCATCTTGTTTACCAAAACCACCATAACCGATAGCTAGAACCTCTCCAACCCAGCCTTTATTAGTGTAGCCTTGATCTTTACCAATAAAGATCGCCTTCTTCCCCGCTACAAATGTTACCGTAGGCGCATCTGTACTAGGATTAACAGCTGTACTATCTGCTGCTAAACTAGTTGCCATCACACCACAACCAAGACACGCTGCTAACACTAACGCTTTTTTACTTACCCTCATAAATTCCTCCTGACTACAAATAACTTATCAGGTTAAGTATACTGTAATATGAATTTTTATTAAAATTAGACATTCTAATCAATATCCCCCGAAACACAAACAAGAAAGCAGCATTTACTTTTAACTATCACATCTATTCTAAGACTATTAATAAGTTATAATTATGCATACCAAGAACCAGTTATACCCCCTATATAAGCGGCTATTATACCATCCACTATAAGAGGCGATTATACTATTCCACTGTAAGAGGCGATTATACGATTCTACTATAAGAGACTATTATCTGCCTTATAGAAACTATTATTTTTTTCCTATAAAAGTTATTATCCAGGCTATGCAAGAAACGATTATATAAAAATTAAAGAGAGCCTATAGATTGTCTCCCCATCAAGTAAAACCGGGAATAGACAACCCATAGACTCTCTATCAACTTTTTATTTTATAAATAGAACAGGACTGTTAAGAATTAGTCCTTAGATTATTCGTGTGGCGTTGTATATGTTATGTTTTGTGCTTCGTAGCTTTCACCATGAGCCAATACACGAACGATAGTTTCTAGCGTAGCGCGTACGGTCTCAACAGCCATGCTCGGTTGATCTGGCTTGTTCACCACTTGGGATGGCAAGTACGGAATATGCATGAAGCCCGCCTTAACATTGCCTTTTTGAGCTGCATAATGTAGCACACCGTACATAATATGATTACATACGAAGGTGCCTGCTGTATTAGATACTCTCGCAGGAATACCCGCTTGGTGCAATGCATTAACCATATCCTTAATAGGAAGTGTAGCGAAGTAAGCACTTGGGCCATCAGCTACAACAGGTTCATCGGTAGGTTGGTTGCCACCATTGTCTGGAATGCGGAAATCATCGCAATTTATGGCTACCCGTTCAATCGTAATATCTGGACGACCGCCAGCTTGACCTACACAAAGAATAAAATCAGGGTTGCATGTATCGGCTGCTTCTATTGCAGTTTTAACAGATGTATACCGCACAGTTGGCACCATTTGAGTCACCACTTTGTAGTCCCCGTCTGTGTAACCATCCATCGTTTTAACAGCTTCCCATGCAGGATTGATACTTTCACCACCGAAAGGATCAAAACCGGTAATCAAAATCGTTTTCATCATAGTACCTCATAACAATATCAAAAGATATTATACATAAAATAGATTAAAGGAAATAGTACATTAATAGAATATTCAATGTAAGCATTACGATAGCTACAGGAATTTGAGCCTTAATAACACCGTAGGTATCCTTCATTTCAAGAAGCGCCACAGGAACAATATTGAAATTTGCTGCCATTGGCGTCATCAAGGTACCACAATAACCAGCAAGCATTGCAATAGGACCAATCACCGCTGGATTAGCACCATGACCTGCAACAAGCATCGGTACGCCAATAGCACTAGTAATCATAGCAAAGGCTGCAAAGGCATTCCCCATAATCATTGTGAAGAAAGCCATGCCAATACAATACGCTACAACGATGAGAAATACGTTATCTGCAGGAACTATGCTAGCTACCATACTTGAGATCAACTTGCCTACCCCTGCAAGGTTAAATAGATACCCAAGGGCTGCTAATAATTGAGACAAGATAGCAGTCCAACCGATAGCATCGAGAAGACGACGACCTTCATGGAAACTTTGACCGACCTTAGCTTTCGTAATATATAAGGCTACACATAGGGCAATAATAGAAGCAATGGCAAGGCCTACAAGGGCACCCAGTTTCGTGAAGAACCCGATGATGAACGTAATAATACCAACGAGCAATGCCGGAATAAAAATCACATTACCAATACGCAAGGCTTCCATTTTTTTGAAATCTATAGCAGATTCAAAATAATTCCCTTTGCCAAGTTGTTTAAATAACACAATTGCCGCCATAGCAATTACGAGCCAACCATTGATTTCTTTAGACATATAAGAGCCAAAGATAAAGGAAATACCATATAATAGCCAGAATAGACCAGTACCAATACGATGATTATGGTCCTTATCGACAAAAGATTGTATGGAAAAAATAACTAAGATAATACCTACTAAAAGATATACAAAGTCTAAGGGCTGCATTTTATATAATAACTCCAACATATTATTTGCCCCCTTTCGCTAACTCTTCTGGTGTAACGAGAATATTAAGCTCATTTGGCACAAGTTTGCCCGCTTTCATATCCGCCTCGTCTTGAGCCACACTAGCTTGAATTGTTTTATCAAAAATAAAGAATCGAATAACACTCACTATATAGGCACATATTGCTGTAGGAACTCCATATAGCACCATATCTGTAAGCTCAACATTATAGCCGAGCTGCTCCATAACACCTTTAATCAATAAAAGACCACCCGCTGCAAGGAACAAATTTTGACCAAAAAAGTTACCAATATTATCTGTAGATGCCGCTACACCACGAATCTTATCGAGTGTAGATTGAGATATAGGCGACCTTGCGCTACCGCAGCTTCACTCATAGGAGAAATCAAAGGACGAACCATAGCTACAAGACCCGACATACTAATCCCCAGAGATACTGTTACTTGTCGAACAAATAGATATATCATGAAAATACGACCAGCTGTTGCGGCTTGAATCTTACCGATCAATATTTCTGCCCGTTCACGTAAACCGTGGCGTTCCATAATACCAATCACAGGAAGTACCAAGGCAAATAGTGACATATAACGGTTTTTTTACGAAAGCCTCCCCAATAGCACCAACGATCTCGTTTATGCTCAGCCCTGCCGAAAGCCCTGTCACAAAGCCTGCTGCAATAACAACTAACAATGCATTAAAGCGTAGCATCAAACCGATGACCATCACTAAAATGCCCGATAAAATAATCATATGGACACATCCTTTCTACAAACTACCCATAATCGTATATAACCGCAAAGGCACAGTATATATATTATGTATATTATATATGAATATATTATATATCAAATAGTAATAATATCACACAATAAATCGCCTTGTAATGTATTTTAATAGATTGCTACAAACCAAAAACTACTAAAAGTGTATTACAAGGCGATTTACTTATTTAACTCAACTCTTTTTTGAACAAAATTGTAGTATGTTGTTTTCCTCTAAAATGAACTTTATCATACGCTGTAAAGCCAAAGGATTCATACATCTTAGGCAACCATGGATGCTCCTTGGCAGTCCCCAAGGTTACTGTATGTGTTTTAAACTGTTCCTTTAAAAGCTCTTCTGCATAGCCCAAGGTTTCCCGTGCATAGCCTTTACCTTTGAAAGCTGGCGCTGTTACAAAGTGTGCAATATGTGGATATTTATCCGGTGTAGAATATTTCACCCAAGGCATGCAAAACGTAATGGAGCTCACTAATTCTCCATCGATATATAACCCATACACGGGATAATTTTCAATCCACTCCTTAGATTCTGCTTCTGTAAAATCAATGGCATCAAAGGTGATTGGATAGTCTTTAATCGCTGCATAGCCATCGATTAACACCTTATGATATTCTGCTGTATCTGCTACTGTTAATTGTCTAAATTCTTTCATGGTCTTTCTCCTCATTCTATATTTTTATTCACAAACTATGTATATTTATTTGATTTATGAACGTAATTATACACCTATACGTATCAACTTGCAATATTTTTTTACATAAATATTATATAGAATGTTAATACCTAATATAGAATTATACTATTAAATATAGTAATAATCGCATTTTAGCGTATAAGAGAATCAATTGACGTCAAGTGCATAAAGATAAAACTTTCCATATGTTATACCTATCATTAATACTTTCTATTTTTGGCACAAAAAAACAGGATGTATCACGAAGATACATCCTGTTTTTGAGCTTTCACAAGCTCGAAGAGAAGTTATCGTATTATTTGTAAATACGGGAACCGTATACGTCACGTTGATTTTCAGGTTCGTTGTTAACGCGAACACGTTCAGTTTTGTGACGATCGTTGTCACCACCAGAGATACGATCAATGCGGAAGTGGTTAAGGCGAATGTTTTGTAATTCAGGACCGAATTCATTCATCGCACGTTTCATGTTTTCGTCGATAGGAGCACCATTTTGAAGTGCACGGTACAACATTGTGGCGAATTCGTAGCGAGTCATTTTTGCATCGCCTTTGAATGTGCCATCAGGATAGCCAACAAGGATACCATTACCAGCCAATTGGCTAATGTATTGGTAAGCCCAGTGATTTTGAGGAACATCTGGGAATTCAGCAGTTTTGCTAGGATCGATAGCAAGTGGGTTCAAGATTTGTAACAAGTTGTTATATTTGTTTTCCATATCTTGAAGACGTGCGTTCAATTCAGCGATTTCACGACCCATAGCTACACGGGAACGGGACTCAGGAGAACGTTTACCAAGACGAAGGGATACGCCTGCGTTCAATTGAGTTTCACCAGTACCTACAGTACCACCAACGGAGAACATAGTGTCTTCGTTAGGACGGTAGAACGCACCTAATGCAGCGGAGTTTGCATTATGGTAGTGACCATAACCAGCAGCGATTGTCCATTTGTCATCTGGGTTGAAGTCCAATGGATGTAATGCAGCCAATGCAGCGGAACCTGCACCTACTTTATTAACGCGTTTTTCAACATTGCCAACACGGTTATTTAAGTTAGTAATGTTATTGTTGATTTGACCAGGTGTAGAATTGTTGATTTGAGTTTGCAAATCGTTTGCTACGGAGTACAATTGACTACCGTTTACAGCGTCTGTAGAAGTAGCGGAGATTTCACCAGCAGCAACATTTTTAAGTTGACGTTCAGCATCAGCTTTACCTACGGATACAGAACCATTAGCTGTAGAACCTACACCAGCAAAACCACCGAATGTATGGCCCGCAATTGTAGCGCTAGTTTGAGCTGTAGCTTCGCTTGTAGTGGATTTTTGACCCAACGCGATGGAGTTCAAGTGTGTTGCAGTTGCATGGTCACCGATTGCCATAGCGTAGTCATTTGTAGCGTGAGCATCAGAACCAAATGCATTAGCACGGATATGAGTTGCATGTGCGCCAGCACCAAATGCTTGAGCATGATCACCAGAGGCAATTGCTGAAGAGCCAATTGCAACAGCATGATTATTAGTAGCTTGTGCACTGGAACCAATAGCATTAGATTTATAGCCAGAAGCCAATGCTTCATAACCAATTGCTTGTGCACGAACTTCAGATGCGTTTGCACGAGTACCAATAGCTGTGGACCAAGTACGAGCAGCGTCAGCACTATGACCAACAGCGATAGATTCGCTCATTTCAGCTTTAGAGTTATGTCCTACAACCAATGCAGAGCTACCAGAGGCAGTATTATTAGAGCCAACTGCTACGGAGTTGCTTTTCCAGTTACCTGGTTTCAACGTTGCACTATCAGTTCATTATCATAGTCACGATCGCGGAAGTTAGAAGTAGATTCATTTACAGTATTACCTGTACCAACTGCAATCGCATTATAACCGTCTACAGTGTTGTTGTCACCATAAACACCTGAAGCCGCATTTACTGGAGCAACAGTCGCACCCACGGCAACGATAGCTGCTAATACAGCAAATGCTAATCTTTTGGAATGTTTCATTTCTCTCATCTTACACCCTCACTAAATTAAAAAAACTTAACTAAATTACAATACAATACAATTTTTTTCAACCTCTCTAAGTGTTCCGCCTCTCTCCTCGGGCTGATTAGGAAATATTTCTAATTTATCTCTCAAAGAAATACGTCCATTTCAGTTTAAGAAAAATTTATATTGTTCATTACCCGAATAGCATATCAAAGTTTTTACGATATACACAACCCTTTTTTTCATTCATAAAGTTCATTAATAAGTCTTCATATACTCCCCAAAAATAGCTTTATTACTAGTGTTCTAACTGCATACGACTTACTTATTATTTTTTTCTTATGAGTGAAAAAAATCACAACACTGCAAGTATTTCTCACATAATAAATCGTATAACTTATAAATAATTAATCATTCTATAAGTATTTAGAATATAATACAAATCCCCAGCAACCCTTATTCACTCTACATTCATGAACTATTAGTGAAAGCGGCTTTTTATGCATATTTAATCTTCACTCTTTTATTTTATACTTATTTTATAATTTATATTTAGTCACTATACAACTATACACATCAACATATATACATATCACAGTTAAAGCCTTAAAGGAATAAAGTCTACAATTTCTCCTTTGAATATCTAATGTTTTATGTATACATAGCTAAAATCATAACCACCCGTAGAACGGGTGGTTTGCTCTGACCCTATAAGGGTCTTTCTCTAGTGGTGGCCCTCTAAAGAGGGCATTGAATGATCTGACAACCACTCTATTACCACTGGCTGCCCCCTACTCGGGGGCTTTTATTTTGCCTATTTTACTGGCTCACCCGTAAACGGGTCGGTATATTCTTTAAAGTTTAATGTATCTTGCGCTATATCCTCTTGTAATTGATTGCGAATATACTCCTTTATCGCTCCTTCATATCGTCCTACCGTATCCACATAATATCCTCTACACCAGAAATGTCTATTTCCATACTTATATTTTAAATTTGCGTGTTTATCGAATATCATGAGGCTACTTTTTACTTTTTAAATATCCCATAAAACTCGATACGCTTAAATGTGGTGGTATCGTTACTAGCATATGAATATGATCCGGACAGCATTCCGCTTCTATTATCTCTACATTTTTTCTCTTACATAAATCTCGTAAGATTTTACCTACATCAGCTTTTATCCGACCATAAATTATTTGTCTTCTATACTTTGGAGCAAAAAAACAATATGATATTTACATCTCCATTTACTATGTGATAAGCTTTTTTTACGTCATTCATTGACATTGAACCTCCTATGTTGAAATGTTGTGGTTGCCAGACCAACTTCATTTCTATCACTAGGAGGTTCTTTCCTTTTCTCTAAGAATTTTTACCGACCCCCAGTTTAACTGGGGGTTTAGTCATGCCTATTCGGCGTACAATAAAAGTAAGCCTCCTAGCTTTTCTAAAGAAAACAAGAGGCTTACTCAAATTTTTATATTAAATTATGCTAATAATGCACTTACTAGTTCTTCCGCTTTATTAAGATCAGACGCGTCTGGATTCCAGTTACATTTAATTTCTGGTTCTACTACAGCAAAACCATATTTAGTTAACTCTTCACGAAGGACTTTCGTAGATTCACCAGACCAACCATAGGTACCAAATACAGCGGCCTTTTTATTTTTAAACTTTAACTCACGTAAGAAGTCGAGCCAACCAGCTACACTGGACATTACGCTGTTACCTGTTGTAGGAGAGCCTACTGCAATGGCTTTTGGACTTAAATACTTCTGTCATAATGTCATTTTTGTTGGTTTTACTAATGTTGTAGATTTTAACACGCGTATCTGGAGCTTGCTTAGAAATTTCTTCGGCGATTTTATGGGCTAATTTCTTTGTACCATCCCACATTGTATCGTACACTACAGTGATTTGGTCTTCTTGGTACGCTTGAGACCATTCGTAGTATTTTTCTACAATTTGCATTGGGTTTTCACGCCAAATAGCACCGTGGCTTGTAGCAATAATATCGATTGGCAAGTTGAGCTTTTGAATTTCTTCAACTTTAGCTTTTACCAATGGAGAGAAAGGATTCAAAATATTAGCGTAATATTTCATCGCCTCTGCCCATAAACGGCATTGATCAGCCTTATCGGCCCATAATTCTTCAACCGCGTAATGTTGACCGAACGCATCGTTAGAGAACAAAATATTGTCGCCAGTCATATAAGTTGCCATGGAATCAGGCCAATGAAGCATGCGCATTTCTACGAATACCAAGGATTTACCATTGCCGATATCTACGGAATCACCTGTTTTAACAACTTTAAAATTCCATTCTGGATGATGATATTGCCCCACCAAGGACTTAACTGCATTTTTCCGTACAGTAAATTGGAGTGTTAGGATTTTTTTCCATTAATGCAGGCAAGGAACCGCTGTGATCCACTTCGCCGTGGTTACATACGATAAAATCAATCTTGTTTAAATCGATTTCAGCTTCCAAATTATCGATAAACTCGGAGGAATGAGGTTTCCACACCGTATCTATGAGGACTGTTTTCTCCTCTTCAATCAAGTACGCATTTTGGCTAGAACCATTGTTAATGCTGTAATCAGAACCGTGGAACTCATTCAATTCCCAGTCGATTTTTCCCTACCCAAGATACGTTATTTTTTTAATGTGCTTTCTCATAATAACCTCCATTTTCTGTGAAAGTATAGGTACTTACCTAGCTCCTATCATGTGTTAGGACCAAGGAATATGTGGAACTTTCACCGGTGTAACCAAATCTATGGCCCAAATGTTACATCAAATGACATAACACGAATCGGTCATTAACTATATTTCTATTATATCGAAAGCACAAGGAACTGTCTGTATCTGCAGATACCGATTTAGCATTATCCAACTATTGCGTTCTTATATGTTACATTATTTATCGCGTTTTTATATACTACATTACTTATCGTATTCTTAGATTCTGTATTATTCTATATGCGTATCGGCTTTCAGTCCTGGAATTGCTTTATAGATATATAACGCAATATATCCATCAACTAGACTATGAACAATAGTACCAGCACCAACAAGTACGAACACAACGTAGATAAGATCAATATTAGGCATCGTAGTTGTTGTGTAGAACAAGAGGCAGGCTAGTACTTCTCCAATGGCGTGAATAATAGCGCAAACAAGGTTAAATACACCGAAAGATAACGCCCCTGTTAATACACCTGGGTGATGTTTAATATAATAGGCCCCCATCAAAGCAAAGATGATATGAGAGGCAGCGCGCATAACGATAACAAGAGGGAATCCTGCCACGAAGAAGCCTAGCGTAGAACCTATTACGACACAAGCCGTCATCTTACGGGACAAGAACATCGCCAGGAATATAGGCACGTGACTCGCCAGTGTATACGAAGCCGGCGGTATAACGACTTTCAACGGCATAATAATAGGAATCATAATGGCTAAAGCCATCAATAACGCAGTAATAGTTAAATTTCGATACATGGAAGAATTCATAAAGCCCTCCTTATTAGCTCTTCTCTCATCTAACAATATGATTATGGTAATTATGATATAAGACCAAAATGAGTGCTGTTACCACGAGGCCTACGCCAGACCAGGTAGCATAGGTAACACTGAGTGGAATATCTTTCAGTACATGCGTCAATGTATAGAAAGATCCTACATAGCCAAGCACACAAGCAACGGTCTGTAACGGCCGTGTAAAACCATCAGAGACTTTCAACATGGTCGTAGCAAATAGCTCAAGCCCTATAGATACGGCAAGTAAAAAATAAGATAACATAACACCTCCCGCAAAAAAGAGAGGGTCTAGCCCTCTCTCATATAATAACCTATATATAATATTTCTGCATTATAAAGTATATGATTAGATTTTGAAATGATTTAGCTCACTTGATGAGCTTTCAAAACCTTGTTCCCTACGATTATAGACGTTCAATAACAGCTTGCGCCATTTCTGTGGTACCTACGCGTTTCAAGCCTTCACGGTAGATATCGCCTGTGCGGTAACCATCAACGAGCACTTGTTCAACAGCTTTTTCAATAGCATCAGCCACTTGAGGCAAATCAAGGGAGTGACGGCACATCATAGCTGCGGACAAGATTGTACCCAATGGGTTCGCCAAGTTTTGGCCCATAATGTCTGGTGCAGAACCGTGGATTGGCTCGTACAATGCTGTGCCAGTACCCATGGATGCAGATGGTAAAAGCCCGATAGAACCAGAGATGACAGCGCCTTCGTCAGACAAGATATCGCCAAACAAGTTTGTGGTAACGATAACGTCAAACTGTGCAGGATTTACAACGAGTTGCATCGCTGTGTTATCTACGTAGAAGTAATCTGTTGCGATATCTGGATTAGCTCCCGCTTTCTCTTGAGCGATTTTACGCCACAAACGAGAAGAAGCCAATACATTTGCTTTATCTACGGATACAACCTTTTTGTTACGTTTGCGAGCTGTTTCCATAGCAATGTCCATGATGCGCTCTACTTCGTAACGGCTGTAAGTTTCTTTATCCCAAGCAAACTCGTTAGCGCCTTCGCCTTGTGCCTCTTCGCGTTCACCGAAGTAAATACCGCCAGTCAACTCACGAACGATAACAAAATCTACATCTTGTACGAGTTCCTTTTTAAGAGGAGAATACTCTTGCAAAGATGGATAGATTTTTACAGGACGCAAGTTGCAGAACAAACCAAGCTCCTTACGCAGACCGAGGATTGCTTTCTCAGGACGGATAGGAGGATCTACATTATCCCATTTAGGACCACCTACAGCACCAAGCAAAACAGCATCAGCAGCTTTACAAGCCTCGATCGTATCCTCAGTCAAAGGCACACCGTATGCATCAATAGACGCACCGCCCGCTTTTTTATCAATCCAATTAACCTTTACATTAGCTTTCTCAAAAGCCACATCACACACAGCCTTCGCTGCAGCAATAATCTCAGTACCGATACCATCACCAGGAATCAATACGATATTCTTTTCGCTCATATTACCTCTCCAATATATAGTAAAAGATTGCAAACCTCATACTCTCCCCCAGTGCCCTTTGCGAAGAAATCGCAATAGCACTTAATGGAACAAGAGCTGGCATATGCCTTGAGACCGACTTAGCTCGCTTTGGAGGCTCGAGAGGCATATGCCAGCTCGAGCCTCGTATTAAGGTCTACTTGCGATTTTTCGCAAAGTTTACAAGACCACCGACTGCCGCAATATCTTGAATGAATTGTGGCAACTCAGTCCCTTGGTATTGTTCGTTTTTAGTCAAGTTGTACACGATACCTTTAGACAAGTCTACGCCGACTGCATCACCAGCGTCGATACGATCGACTTGTTCGCCGATTTCAACTACTGGTAAACCAATGTTGATAGCATTACGGAAGAAGATACGGGCAAAGGAGTATGCAATGATAACAGGTACGCCTTTTGCTTTGATAACGCCTGGTGCGTGTTCACGAGAGGAACCACAGCCAAAGTTTTTACCAGCTACCATGATTTCGCCAGCTTTCACATTTGGCGCGAAAGTAGTATCAATATCTTCCATCGCATGTTCAGCTAATTCGTTCCAATCGGCAATCGCCAAGTAACGAGCTGGAATGATTACATCTGTATCTACATCGTCGCCGTAGCGCCAGATTTTTTTGCTTCCAAAATCCATATTAAACCTCCTCAGGGCCTGCAATGCGGCCTAATACAGCACTTGCTGCCGCCACGTAAGGGCTTGCCAAATATACTTCAGAATCAACGTGACCCATACGACCACGGAAGTTACGGTTTGTAGTGGAAACTGTGCGTTCCCCTTCAGCCATGATACCCATGTAACCACCTAGGCAAGGACCACATGTTGGCGTGGACACTGCGCAGTCAGCTTGAATGAAGATGTCCAATAAACCATCTTTCATAGCTTGATCGTATACATCTTGGGAACCAGGGATTACGATACAACGAACGAATGGAGCCACTTTGCGACCTTTGAAGATTTCCGCAGCTGCCACCAAGTCTTCGTAACGGCCATTTGTACAGGAACCGATGATAACTTGGTCGATTTTAATATCTTTGTCGATTTCGTTGATGTAATGTGTGTTAGATGGCAAATGAGGGAATGCTACCACTGGTTGCAATTTGGACAAGTCAATGGTAATTGTTTGAGCATATACTGCATCAGCATCTGGAGCGATAGTTTCAACAGGACGATTTACGCGGCCTTTGATGTATTCTTCAGTAACTGCATCGTAAGGGAATACGCCACATTTACCGCCCGCTTCGATAGCCATGTTACAGATGGTAAGACGATCTGCCATAGTCATGTGTTGTACGCCGTCGCCAGCGAATTCAAGAGCCATGTAACGAGCGCCGTCTACGCCGATTTGGCCGATTAAATCAAGAATTACGTCTTTACCAGTTACCCATTTGTTTGGTTTGCCGATAAGCTCAACCTTGATTGTTTCAGGCACTTTGAACCAAGTTTTACCTTCTGCCATAGCAACGCCCGCATCAGTGGAGCCTACGCCTGTAGAGAATGCATTTACCGCACCATATGTACAAGTATGGGAGTCAGCACCGATAATCATTTCGCCAGGGCCGATAAGACCTTTTTCTGGCAAAATAACGTGCTCGATACCCATTCTACCTACTTCAAAGTAGTTTGTAATGCCATGTTCGCGTACGAAATCGCGCATGACTTTCGCTTGTGTAGCGGATTGAATATCTTTATTTGGTGTGAAATGGTCAGGCACCAAGTAGATTTTATGACGGTCAAATACAGGTTTGCCGATTTTCAAGAACTCTTTGCGCGCCGGTGGGAATGTGATGTCGTTCATCAAAACAGCATCCAAATGACATTCGATGATTTGGCCTGGCTTTACAACATCAAGACCCGCGTGGCGAGCCATATTCTTTTCAGTAATGGTCATACCCATATTATTCTTCCTCCTGTTGTTCTAGCTCCATAGCTAGGAATACTGAGTTAACTGCATTAATATATGCGTTCACACTTGATTTAACGATATCGGTGCTAATACCACGACCATGGTACAAGCGACCGTTGTATTCTACCTTAAGGGTTGCTTCCCCAAGGGCATCTTTACCGGCTGTGATGGCACGGATTTGGTAGTCTTTTAAGCTAATTGGCAAGCCAACAACACGTTCAACTGCTTTAAGGGATGCGTCTACTGGACCATCACCTACGGCAGCATCAGCTTTCTCCCCTTCTGGGGTCATGAGGCGAACGTCAGCATATGCGTAGCCTTTTTCACCTAATTTGTAGTATTGAGCCACAAGCTCGAATGCTTTTTTATGATGTAAGTTATCTACTACAAGAGCGATAATGTCATCATCGTATACTTGTTTTTTACGGTCTGCCAATTCTTTGAATTTAGCGAAGAGGTCGTTGATTTTCTCTTCTGTGAAAGATTGGAAACCAAGTTTTGCCAAATGATCAGCAAAGGCATGACGGCCAGAGTGTTTACCCAATACGAGGTCTGTTTTTTCAGCCCCTACGGACTCAGGAGTCATGATTTCATATGTTTCAGGATTGCTCATCATACCATGTTGGTGAATACCAGACTCATGAGCAAAAGCGTTAGAGCCAACGATTGGTTTATTTGGAGGAACTACGACACCTGTCAAACGACTCACAAGTTTAGAAACTTTCGTAAATTGTTTTGTATCAATGTTCACTTGAAGGTCGCCGAAGTAATCATGGCGTGTTTTAAGAGCCATTACAACTTCTTCAATCGCTACGTTACCAGCCCGTTCGCCTAGGCCATTAATTGTGCCTTCTACTTGACGTGCACCTGCTTTAATAGCAGCTAACGTATTTGCATTAGCAAGACCTAAGTCATCATGACAGTGAACTGAGATAATTGCATTTTCAATGCCTGGTGTATGTTCTTTAATATAGCGGATTTTATCACCGAACTCATTAGGGTTCATGTAACCTACTGTATCTGGTACATTAATAATTGTTGCACCACCAGCAATGGCAACACCAAATACTTGGCATGCGAAATCTAAATCAGAGCGTGCCGCATCTTCACCGGAGAACTCGATTTCATCAACCTTACCTTTTGCATATGCCAATACGGATTTAACCTTATCCAATACCTCTTGGCGAGTCATTTTTAATTTATATTCCATATGAAGTTCAGAAATAGCAATGAATACATGCAAACGGCTACGTTCTGCATCTTTCAATGCATCAATCGCTTTTTGTACGTCCTTTTCATTAGCACGTGCCAACGCACAAATTGTTGCGCCTTTCACTTCACGTGCAATCGTTTGTACTGCTTCAAAATCCCCAGGGGATGTCTGCTGGGAAACCAGCCTCGATTACATCGATGCCGAGGCGTACTAGGCCTTTCGCAATTTCAATTTTTTTCAGGAGTTTGTAAAGACACACCTGGTGTTTTGTTCCCCATCACGAAGGGTTGTATCGAAGAAATATACGCGATTTTGATCCATAATCTTCACCTTTTCTATACTAATAAAACATAACACTGTATTATATCTATCTATTGTGAAAGTTTAGTAAAACCGCCGATTTCAATACTTACTCTGATTAATGACACTAGTATTCAAGAAAACTATGCTCAGTGATTTTACTAGACTTTTACAATAAAAAAAGCCCCTCAGAACAACTGTCGTTGCTCAAAGGGGCGTTATATTCATAACACGGTACCACCCTAATTGGGACTCGTTGCGGGTATAACGGAACCACCGTCGATGACTACTGCTGCATTCGCCACCAAAGCTCACGGGAGAGTGTCAGCGTACAACCTCTATTGCCTCGCACCAACCGGCAACTCTCTGAAAGCAGGATTTGTAAACCTTTATACCCATTCATAGCTCGTATTTAGATATAAGGGTATTGTACTGTATTCTATAGAGTTATGTCAATTAGGATATGATGAAGTTTAAAAACAATATTCTTTCAAAAATCATAAATGAGTCCAATCCAACTCATCAAAGTCCTTTAAAATTAATATTTTCATCTTTACAACTTGATTAGTAAACTCTATTCGATTATAAAAAAATGAAATATCAGTATACCATTCCTTTAAACTAGCATACACTTCATTCTCTAGATCAATAATAATGGTTTCAATGGGATCCCAGGTTTTGCATCTTACAGACTCGACCATAACCATGCTATTACCTATGAAAGTAACATCCCTACCATAAATCCAAAATGGCAATGCTTTCCCCTTTATAGAAATAGAATATATCGCATCTCCATGAGGCGGTTCTGTTTCATATTGTGCTTTTATATTGTACTTTTCCATTATCTCATTGCTAGTATTTTCTATATATGGCAATGTTGAAATCTTGTAATTTTTTAGGTTCATAAAAACTCCGTTATTTTTAATATGAAGCACAACAAAGAGGACTGTATATCGCTATTTGTGTAAAGAGTATTTTGCTATACTATAGGTGTTGCTAACCCTAATCTGGCAACAGAAAGGGGGTGTAGTTATTGCACAACAACTATCAATTTTGGCTAGCCGTCATGGTAAATGTACTCGCCTACTACATTTGCAAGTGGTTAGACGCTTTCCTAGCCCTTTTATTTAGCAACTAGCCCAACGCTCTAGCATTAGCGTAATAATGTAAAAAATCCCTCGGAGTTGCAGCTCCGGGGGATTTTGTAGTTAATTGCACAACTATCAATTGCCTATCTATAATATACTACATTCAAAATGTTTTTTCAATAATCTACGCTCTTAATCATTTCTCTAGCCCGCTCAACAGAAATAGGCTCATTAAATAGGAACACATGGTTCTGCTCCCCATATTCCCAAGAGGCTAGATAGACAAAATCATCCACCATTCGATAGGTAACAATTATATCATTTACAACCTCTGTTTTCTGAGGTAAGTAATCCTTATAATCGCCTGCGATATTACCAGATAAAGTAGATACACGATATTTAATGTACTTTGGCATATCATCTACACGGTCAAAGTATTTTCCTTTTAAAAGCTCATGATAGGCATACACGACTTGTAATACATCGTGATCCACAATGGATACATGTACAGGATGTAATACCTCTAAACCACTTGGTAACTGCGGTTTAAAGGTCAAATGTTGCTTAGCCTCATATACAGTATTAAACACCTCTAGCAATTGACCTTTACGAGTGCTTCTATAATCCTCATCAGTCATGCTGCAACTTCCAAGTCTATCTGGACAAGGAAACTCATTTCGATCACCGTAAGGCTGATCATAAATGGAATTGCCATTGAGACGAAACCGCATCATGTCATCTGCGGAGGCGATATTGATAGAACCTATGAAAGCTAGCGCAGCTAATGCACATATTACCTTCTTCATAATTTACTCCCTACAAACAAACCACATATGTTAAGTAAATTATATCACTAAAAGGACAAATGCCTATATAATACTAGTTACAGCATGATTATAAGTCTATAATAAGCTGATGTCGAAGACACGCCTGAGCAAGATTAACTACTAAAATTTTAATAATCCCTTTTCATCAAACTTAAAGTTTGGACCCCATGCAACTTCCCAGTAATATCCATCTGGATCGGCAAAATATGCATGATAACCACCCCAAAAAACATCTTGTGGTTCTTTTACAATTTTTCCCCCAGCATTTCGTACTAATTCAATAACATTATCAACATCTTCTTTATGTTCAACATTGTAAGCTAATGTAATTCCGGCAAATCCATTTCCCGCTGGTGGATTATTTTCATCAATATCTTTTGCTAATTGTTCCAAAGGAAATAGTTCAAATTTTGTCCCTGCCGTATCAAAAAATATTATTGGCGGATTATTTTCTTTACAGTCAGTCTTATATCCTAAACCATCTCTATAAAACTTTATTGATTTTTCCATGTCTCTAACACCTAAACAAATGCAAGTGATCTTATTCATTACTACCTCCATAAATTCAAATTACTTTTTATCTTCATATTGATTATAAATCTTCATTGCAAAAATCAGGATAAGTTTCTCACACTGCTAAAAAAATACTCTTTTTATCCTTTCAATGCCAATATACATTCTCTTTTGCCCATCTCGTTAATTTATTTATATTATCCTGAGTCTATCTTTTACAACTTTAATAAAACTACGTTGCACCAATCATTGATAATCCGCTTTTATTATAAAATTATATCAAAAAAAGTTCCTCAGTAAACATCACAAATCTATCACATTTGATAGTATCTATCGCAAATCATTCTACTATTCAAAATTATTGTAGGTGTTATAATGAACTTATAAAAACGAACAGGCGCTCACATGATAGTAAGTGCATCTTTTCAAACTAATATTTACTAGTTATATCAAGGAGATCATCATGACACATACACAATTAACACAACTCGTACAAGCTTTATTAGATGCACCACAAAGCAACCCTAAAGTAAAAGAGTTCGCTCAATCTTGGATTAATGCAGAAGGTACACCTAAACAAGAAGAACTTACAAAACAACTTGTATCCGTAGCAGAACAAAACATTGCACTTATCGACGAAACAATCGGCTTTGCAGGCTCTGAACGCGCTACACAAATCCTTGGCAAAGAAGGTGCAGCTAAGCTATTACAACACGCAAAAGACATCAAAGCTGAAGGCGCTGAATTCTGTGACTGCCCTGCCTGCGAAGCCGCAAAAAATATTATCGATTTAAAAGCAGAAATTGTATAATACTATAAATAGAATATTACCTATTGAGTGGTTATCTACACATTGTAGATAACCACTTTTCCATACAAAAAAGCCCCTGTTTGAAACAGGGGCATTTCTTTATAAACTTGCTTCCACAAGTGATTTTGTATATGGGTGTACCGCTTCTTTAAGTCGTTTTGATTCGATAGTCTCTACGATTTGCCCATCTTTCATAACGATGATTCGGTCTGTTACGGCTTGTAATAGTCCGATGTCATGGCTGACGAATACGTAGCCGAAGGGTTGTTCCCTGTGAAGTTTTTGTAATAAATCTAGTACCAGCTTTTGATTCACCGCATCAAGGGCTGATGTAGGTTCATCAAAGAGTACTAGCTTTGGGTTCATCAACATGATCCGTGCCAATACGACACGTTGTAGCTGACCACCGCTGACTTCGTGAGGGTATTTATACACCGTATTTTCTGGCAAGTCTACTCGTTGCATCCATTTGCGGATATCTTCCTTTGCAGCGGCTATATCCATAAGCCCATAGTTGATATACGGCTCTAAGAGAAATGCTTCTAAGTTCATTCTAGGCGGAATCACCGCCAAGGGATTTTGGAACATCATCTGCATAGAGCGATATATTTCTGTATGATTTTGAATGGAATGGATGTCCTCACCAAAGAGTCGCAAGATGCCAGATGTAGGTTTTTCTAGCATGGCAATCATCCTAAGCAGTGTACTTTTACCAGAACCACTACCACCAGCAATACCTACCCGTTCATTCTCCGCTACAGAAAAAGATACATCATCAACAGCACGAACCGTATGATGGTGGTTTGTATATTGTTTACATAAATGCTCAACTTGAATCATACTACACCACTTTCATTACGGAATCTAATAATACGCGCGTATACTCGTCTTTTGGATGGTTCATAATATCTTCCGTCGCCCCCACTTCAACGAGCTGGCCTTTATGCATTACGCCAATGCTATTAGCGATATGTCCAGCAGCCTTGATGTTATGCGTTACGATAACAACTGTTGCACCAAGGGCTTGTGTTACCTCTTTTAAAAGGTCTAGCACAGAGGCTTGCACGAGCATATCCAGAGCACTAGTTGGTTCATCGGCAAATACGATGCTCGGCTTCAAGATGAGGCTTAAAGCTATTGCCAATCGCTGCTGCATGCCACCGCTCAATTGAAACGGATAAGACTGTAAAATCCGCTCACCATCATTGAGATGAACTAACTTCAACATATCGATGACGCGAGCTATTTCATAGCTTTCACCATGAGCACGGAACAAATCTTTGAAGTGATTTTCTACGGTGCGATTTGGATTTAGATAGGCGCTAGGATTTTGAAAGATCATAGAAATCTTTGTGCCCCGTAGTTGTCGCCAATCGCCATCACTTAAGGTGGAAACATCGGTACCGTTTAACAAAATTTGACCGCTAATACTAGCTTGTTTCAACATGCCGAAGGCGGCACGGACCAAGGTAGATTTACCAGATCCACTTTCACCAACAATGGCAAAGACCTCACCATTGGGCACGGAGAAGGATACATCGCGTACCGCTTGCTCCGCACCATATGAAATTGTAACCTTATCAAATACGATACAATCAGATTTATTCAATAGTAGAATCCTTTGTTAATAAGTAGTAATCGATTGGATGTACTGGTACATTTTTAACTTTTGTAGTGGATACAACAGTTGCACTTGGATACATCAAGTAGATATCTGCTACGTCATCAACTAGCAATTGTTGCGCTTGTTTAGCTTCGTTAGCTCGTTCATTTTGGTCAAATGTTACGGACAATTGATCGATTAATGCGTCTACTTGAGGGTTGGAATAAGCACCAACGTTTGCTTTCGCACCAGTTTTGTAGAACAAGCTGAGGTACCAGTACGGGTCATTTGTAGACATAGTAACCACAGCACGTTCTACCATATCAAAGCTATCTGCACCAAGTGTATCTACTTCGCCAGGGCCTTGTAATTTTTTAAGAGTTACTGCAATGCCAGCTTGTTTCAATTCTTGTTGAATTTCTTCGTATAAGCTTGTGTCTTTACCCCAAATAGCAAGAGTTAGAGCCAATTCTTTACCATCTTTTGCATAGATGCCGTTTGCATTTTTAGCATAGCCAGCTTGAGTCAAGAGTTGGTCAGCTTTAGCTACATCTGTCATCGGTTTATTAGCGATAGAATCAAAACCTAAATTAGCAGATGGTGGGAATGGAGCCGCACCTGGTGTAGAACTGTTACCAATGATTTTCGCCATAGAATCGTAGTTAATAATATGAGCAATAGCGGAACGTACAGCTTTGTCATGTAATGGAGATAATTCAGTATGGTTCAATTTCAACATGAGCACACGAACGCCTGCTACGTCTTGAATGTTGAAGCCATCTTTGAACAAGCTGCGGTTAGTAGAGTCCACTTTTTGGATTACATCAACGTCTTTAGATTGCAACGCCATAGCACGTTTGTTGTTATCTTCGATGTCTTTTACTGTTACAGTATCAAGACCTGGTTTGCCACCCCAGTAATCTGCGAAGGCAGCGAGTTCGATTGTTTCACCTTTTGTGAAAGCAGTAATTTTGTAAGGGCCAGTAAGAACTGGTTTAGATGCTACATCCTTAAGATCTGCTGTGTCCATGATAACGAACGCTGGTTCAGTTAAGCTAGATAACAAGGAACCATTAGGTTCTGTCGTTTTAATAATCAAGTTTTGACCATCTACTGTGATGGACTCGATTTTAACAGCTTTCGCGGAACGAGCACTTTGTTTCATAGTGTACTCGATAGACTCTTTAACCTTTTGTGGAGTCATAGGCGTACCATTATGGAATTTTACATTTTCACGGATGTGGAATTTCCAAGTTGTAGGGTCCACATTTTCCCAAGAATCTGCCAATTGTGGAGTAAATTTCATATCTGGTGTTACTGTTGCCAATGTTTCACCAGCACCGATACGAGTTAAAGTCCACGCATCCCACTCGTGAGTTGGGTCTAATGTTTCACCAAACCAATATAAACCAACATTCATATGCTTCCCTTGTTTGCCTTGTTTAGCCGTATCGCTACCGCAACCAACCAAGAGAGCTACCATGCACAGCATAGTTAGACACGCTAATAACCAACGTTTCATAACTTCTCCTTTTTGAACATCACCTCTGTGAAAGAGGCTTTCAACATAAACATCTATACACAGCGCGGTTAGCGAGATACATCGAGAGCATCGCGCAACGCATCGCCAATATAGTTAAATAAAACAACAGTAATAAAAATTGCGAGCCCCGGGTAAATTAACAGCCATGGCGCAGTTTGTAGGAAATCTCGGGAACTCAACAAAATAGCGCCCCACTCTGGATCTGGCGGTTGTACACCAATGCCGATGAGTGAGAAACTGGCTACCAAGATGATAGTCTCCCCTAGATGTTGAATAATAACAATCAACAATGGCGGCAATACATTCGGCAAAATATATCGACTCAGGATTCGTAGGTTCGAAGCACCCGACATGCGAGCAAAGGTAATATACTCTGCATGGCGTTCAATCTGTACGAGGCCTCTCGTGATACGCGCATATTCCGCCCATTTAGTAATGCACAGGGACAGGATGACATTCGTAATGCTTGGCCCCATAATACCGATGAAAGCAATGGCAATAACCATATTCGGGAACCCTAGTACCAAATCAATTAAGCGAGATAACCAACGGTCGATACGCGGTGTAGAGAATCCTGCCAATCCGCCAATAACGATACCGATAGCACCGCTGATACCGATAATGGTGAAAGCAATGCCTAACGAAGCTTTACCGCCATAGAGAATGCGAGACCAAACATCTCGCCCTAACTGATCAGTACCTAATAAGTGAGTACTGCTTATGTCTTGTAAGCGGTCTGCCACACTAGTCGTCTCCGGATCGAATGGTGCTATATAAGGAGCACATAGGAAAAATACAATCCATAGAGCTGCTAATAGCAACATAGCATATAAAGTGTAAGGCTTTCGTCTATTCATAGGAGCCTCCTTTTATAGCGGCTCTTCGTTTTGGATTTAGCCAAATGCTCAAAACATCGATAATAATATTAATCACGATGAACACCATAGTAATCCAAATAATGTAGCCTTGCATCAAAACATAATCGCGAGCCATAATGCCTTGCACCATCATGTAACCAAAGCCTTTTATGGCGAATACCATTTCAATAACGGCAGACCCACCTAACATGGCACCCATTGTTACCCCCATCATGGGCAATAACATAAGACCTACATGGGGGAAGATATAACGGGTATACACCAGCCACTCAGGTAGCCCCAAAGCGCGAGCCCCTTGCACAAAAGGCTGACGAGATACTTCCAAAATGGCATTCCGTAATCGACGAATGTAGAGACCACAGATCCACAAAGCAAGGGTAACTGCAGGCAATACATAGGCAGCAAAGCCCTTTGTATTCGTCACAGATACGAGCTGTAATTTGACACCGAATAGATACAATAGCAGTAGGCCTACCCAAAAACCCGGGATAGCTAAAGCTAAAAACGTAACTAAACGGATACCGTGATCCACCCAAGAATCCTGATATTTTGCAGCTAATATACCAAGAGGGACAGTTACAACGATACCTATAACAAGTGCTAATGATACAAGACCTAATGTATTCGGTAAGGCACCACCTAAAATCGTAGCCACTGGCAAAGCATACAGAATAGACTCACCAAAGTCTCCTTGTACAATTTGACCTAACCAACGTAAGTATTGCTGCCACCAAGGATCATTGAGCCCTAACTGCTCTCGTATCTGCGCGACCACAACTGGATCAGGAGTAGCCCCTAAAAGATTATACTTCATCGACACAGGGTCGATAGGAGATAATTTTATCAATACAAATGTACCGATAGTAACCACCAATAAAATACCTACAATACTTGCTAAACGTTGTAATATCAATCGATACAACACATCACCTGCCTTCTTTATCACAAAATAGTCTTATTTTATTATATCAACACATTGTATATATGTATATATACTTCAGAATGATTTTCATTATGAAACTTTGCATACCAAAACTAAAACGGCTCCTCATGAGAGGAGCCGCTTCTTATATAACCCTTACAGTGTCCATGCGAGTGCTTCACCACAGCTCGCATGCCTATCCCACTAGGCTGGACTGTTATATTATTTTGTATGTGCTTTAGGTGCTACAGTATTAGCAATAATAGCCTTCGCCATGTCGCGAGTTACAGGACGTTCAAAGTACATCGCATGGGTTTGACCATCTTTTGTCCAACCAGCGAGGTATACCATTTTTTCGCCACCTTTGAAAGTAATCTTTGTACCGTTTACTTTTTCTGTAGCTGTAACGCGGTAATCCTTATGATCACCACTAATATCGCCTTTTATATTAGCTACGCGATGAATGATACGTTTGCCTGCCGCTTGGTTCCGCGTTGCATCTTCACCAGCTTGGTATACATACACAACTTGCAAAACATCTTTATTGATTGTGCTTACAGACTCAATATTATAGCCTACAGGTAATACTTTAGGCATTTGAGGTGTAATGTTCATGTACTTTGCAGCCTCAGCCACAGTAGCAAACTCATGAAATGGGCTTGGCATACCAACCGTTGGCGCTGCCTGTTCTGCAACTACAGGTTTAGCTGGATCTGGTTTTACATCAAAAGTACCTTGCGCACCAGCAACAGTGTAAGAACCTACACAAGCACACGCAACTGCCATTAATACAAATTTTTTAACCATGGGTATAATCTCCCTTCGCGTAACATAAAAATTATTAAAAACACATTTATTTTGTATGTGATTTTTCCTCAACAATATTACGGATAATAGCTTTTTGCCATATCTCGTGTAACGGGACGCTGAAATTCTAAAGAGTGATTTTGTCCATCTTTCATCCACGATGCAAGATAAACCATTTTCTTACCACCTTTGAAAGTAACCTTTGTACCATCTACACGTTCAGTTTCTATAATCTTATGAATCTTATGGTCATCGCTGATATCACCTTTTAATTTAGTAGATGTACGATAAAAAATAAGAGCACCACCGGCCTTATTTACGTACGAATCTATACCGGGTTCATACACGTACACAACTTGTAAAATATCTTTCTCAATAGTAATGACAGATTGAATATTAAATCCTACAGGCAATAGCTTTGGCATCTGAGGTCTAAACCCTATATATTCAGACGCTGCTTCTACAGTGGTAAATACATGTACAGGACTCGGCATAACAACGCCAGGAACAGCTGCTTCAACAGACATTTCTAAGGGTCCAGAAACTTTAGTTTGTGCATCCATAGCACCTTGAGCCTTAACAACTCCATAAGTACCTATACAGACGCAAGCTAAAGTCATCAAAAAAGATTTCTTTAGTAGTGAGGTCATAATAATATACTCCACAAAATATGTTTTGTAAAATTATATTTATTAAAATACGCTTAATAAGTATATCCTAAATGATATAGGATTTCAAGTAATAAATACTACCTATATCATTTTAATAAGCTAGGTATTTAGCCTGTTATTTCTTATGTACCATAAAGCCTGCCGCTTGTTGGTTCGCCATGATGGTTACATCAGAGATTTGCAAGCGTTTAGGTTGGTTTGTTACATATAGTACAACATCGGCCACATCCTCTGGTTGAACAGCCTCAATACCAGCGTACACAGATTTAGCTCGTTCCGCATCACCGTGGAAGCGCACTTCACTGAATGGGGTTTCTACGATGCCTGGTTGAATGGTAGTAACCTTAATATCTGTAGCTATGGTATCCATGCGAATGCCATCGCTTAATGTCTTTACCGCTGCCTTTGTAGCGCAGTACACTGCACCATTAGGATATGCATAAATGCCTGCAGTAGAACCCATATTTACAATATGACCTTCATTTTTATCAATCATAAAAGGTAGTACTGCTTTGGTTACATATAAAAGGCCTTTCACATTAGTATCAATCATAGTCACCGCATCATCAACAGCACTATCTTGGAAAGGATCAAGCCCTTGTGCAAGCCCCGCATTATTAACGAGCACATCGACGCCACCAAAAGCCTCAATAGCAGCAGGAACCTTGCTTTCAACATCCTCGCGACTACGCACATCAAGAACTAAAGTCTCAACACGCACGCCATGCTCCTTAGATAAACGAGCCTGTACCTCGCCCAATAACTCAGCACGACGCCCAGAAATCAACACATTATCGCCATGCTTGGCATAAGCCTCAGCAATACAAAGACCAATACCAGACGTTGCACCAGTGACAAAAACATTACGAGCCATAAAAGCCTCCTCATTATCAATCCGTTTTATTCTATCAAGTTCATTATACCATTATGAAAATCAAAAAACGCTACCCTACCCCCTATAAACGACGGAAATATTGTATACATGGGCGCTACGCGTACCATTCCGCCCTTCCCCAAATGACATATTGACGCATCTGAAAGGAAATCGTATAGAAATGAAAAAGGATTACCGTTCCGGAACCGACTTAGCTCGCTTTAGAGCCTTCTGCTATTTCCTAGAATGATATGTTGGCACATCTATATGTAAAGCAAAGATATTTGAGCTCTACTACAGCTAGAAAGAAAATAGGGATACCTATTCGAAGCCGCCTTGGGCGCTACGCGTAGCATTCTCTCCTTTTCCCCTAAATGATATGTCGGCGCAGATAGGATTTAAAAGAATACATAAAGTGGCTTATGAATTTATGAATATGATAATAAAAAGAGGATACCCTTTCTGAAAAACGACTTTAGCGGTCCCCGCATAGCGGGGTGGGTGGCTTTGGAGGCTTTCAGGAAGGGTATCCTCGGTCTATATTCTATTAAATATCTAACGCCACTTTATGCACATCTTTTATTTCAGATGCGCCAACATATCATTTAACACTTCCATGCAATCCCCTACGATGCCATAGTTGGCGTGTTGGAAGATTTCTGCGTTTGGATCGTTGTTAATAGCCACGATTGTGTCAGCACCGGAGATGCCGCTCACGTGTTGGATAGCGCCGGAAATACCGAATGCCAAGTATAGTTTAGGACTCACAGTTTTACCAGTTTGGCCTACTTGGTACGGCAATTCAATCCAGCCTTTTTCAACGAGTGGACGTGTAGCACCTACTACGCCGCCAATAGCTTCAGCAAGTTCGTAAAGTTTATCAAAGTTTTCTTTAGAACCCATGCCGCGACCACCAGCTACGATGATATCTGCTTCTTGGATATTGTAACCATCTTTGCCGAATGGAATGAAGTCAAGACGCTTCATGCGAATGTCTTCAGGTTTAAGGTCGAATTGTTCAACTTGAATACGGCCCCAGCTATCTGCAATGCGCTCTGGTCTCTTGAATACGTTAGGACGTACAGAGCCCATTTGTGGACGATGGTTTGGAGAAATGATTTCCGCCAAGATGTTGCCGCCCAAAGCAGGACGAGTCCATTCTACAAGGCCTTCTGCAGTATCTACAGTCAAGATTGTACAGTCTGCTACTACACCGTTTTGCATGCGACCAGACATACGAGGTGCCAAGTCACGACCATTGTTAGTAGCGCCGATTAAAATTACGTTAGGCTTATGATCTTTGAAGAAGTCAGTTAATACTTTGGTGTAGCCATCAGTTGTATAGTATTTCAAAAGAGGGCTTTCAAAAACGTGAACAATATCAGCACCATGTGCTACGAGTTCTTCTGCTTCGGATTGAACATGTTCGCCAAGTAACATAACTTGAACGAGTTGGCCCAATTCCTTAGCGATACGGCGAGCTTGGCCAATCAATTCATAAGTAACCGGATGCACCACATCATCGATGGTATCGGCTACGACAAAGACGTCTTTATAATCATCAAAATTTGTCACACCCATTACCGGTCACCTCCTTTGGAACCTTCATCACCTTGAGCGGCAGCTACCGCTTTAAAATCGCTGGCGGACACACTTTCAACAGTGGCAGCCCGTTGCGCAGGATCTTTAACATCAACACCTTCATCATTAGGTTCCTCAGCCGCAACAGGTGCGTCGCTTGGAACTAATAGATGAGCAAATTTTTCTGGCTTAATATTATACGCCAACTCGAGAACCTTTTTAGAACCTTCTTCAACATTTGGAAGCATTTCAACTTTACCGCGAAGAGGTGGTTGGTATACCTTACGAACGCGCGTAGGGGAACCGTTAAGGCCGATACGGCTTTCATCAATATTAGGCATATCACGCAATGTAATATGGGAAATTTCATAACGTTTCGCGTAAATAGAGCTCCAGAGACCTGGTTGACGTGGCTCGTTAAGCTCAGCTGTAGCCGTTACTAATACTGGCAATGGCACTTCTACGATTTCGTAACCATTTTCGTGCTCCCGTGTTACAGTTGCTTTTTGAGCCGCTGTATCTACAGCAAATTTACAAGCATACGTTGCTTGCGCCATACCGAGTTCTTCTGCAATTTGAGGGCCTACTTGTGCAGTATCACCATCGATAGCCTGCTTACCGCAGAAAATGATTTCAAATTGACGATTCATTGTCTTTTGGATATGACGGATAGCAGATGCAATAGTATAACTTGTAGCCAATGTATCAGCGCCACCGAAAGCGCGGTCTGTAACGAGTACCGCATCATCAGCGCCGAGAGATAAACATTCGCGAAGAGCATCCTCAGCTTGAGGAGGACCCATCGCCAATACTGTTACACGGCTACCTTCATTTTCGTCTTTTACCGCAAGAGCTGCCTCTAACGCATGCATATCGTCAGGGTTTACAATACTAGGCAAGCCTGTGCGGATGAGATTATTCGTTTCCGGATCCAGTTTAATCTCAGATGTATCTGGAACCTGTTTGACACATACTAATAACTCCATACACTCACCCCTGTCTAAATTCTACGCCCTTAGCGTTACGCGGATATTTCCAAGTTTTTACGATAGTTTCGCCACAGAGAACACGGCAAGTACCGCACTCTAAACAACCAGCGAAGTCAAAGGCTAAATCGCCATTTTCTTGTAATGTATATAGACCAGCAGGGCAGCCATTTACGAGTTTCATTTTTCTCTTCGTGGCTGAAGCCAGCGCCATCCACAAGGATATGAGGAGACGTTTCATCTACATAATATTTATTGGCGCCCAAGCGCTCTTCTAATTTCATAGGGAACGCACCCTTTCAATGCATCACGAATCAAGGTTACAAGGCCAACGTCACCAACGCGACCCATTAATTTTTTTCAACATCGGAACAGCACCGTCACCGTTTACAGTGAATACATCGCGCATCACATTATTCACGAGAGCTGGATATTCCTTGAATATACGAGGATTGGATGCAAGGAAGTCAGGCATGTTTTTTTATACAATTTCAAGTCTTTATGCAACCAAGAATTTTTGATTTCACGTTCATATAGACTAGCAATGCGTTCCATATTTTCGTCGCGCAATGCCACGTTAGCAGCAGCTGCGGCACACATGCCGGATTCGATGGCAAGGTCCATCCCACGAATAGTATAACCAAGGTTCATACACATACGCGCTGCATCGCCAACGATAATATAACCATTGCCGCCCAATTGTGGCATTGCTTTATAACCACCTTCTGGTACTAGATGAGCACTATGTTCTTTCAATTGACCATTTTTCAACAATGGTGCAATTCTTGGATGACTTGTGAAAGCTGAAAGCATTTCGTCTACAGATTTATTAGCTTTGCCGATATCTTCAAGACCTACAACCATACCTACGGAAAGGCTTTCTTTATTAGTATAAATAAAGCCACCGCCCAATAAGCCGTCAGTCATATCTCCCAATGTAAGCCATGCCATACCTTCATCACCAGATAGCATGAGGCGATTTTCAAGATCATCTTTCTTAAGTTTATATACTTCTTTAACACCTACAGCCATAGTACTTGGATCTGTAGGGCCTGTTAAACCAGCTTTTTCCAATAACAATGTATTGGAACCTTCTGCGATAACAACTAGTTTTGCATACACTTCATCATCATGACAGCGAACGCCTACAACGCGACGGTTCTTGCCTTCACCTTCAGTGATGAGGTCTGTAACTTGTACGTTAGATACGAGGAGAGCACCTTTTTTCTCTGCCTCACCTGCGAGCCATTTATCAAATTTAGCGCGCAATACTACATAGGATTCCTCATTAGGTTTCCCATCTTGATTACTATACTCAATAGTAGTCATTTCATTGCCAGTGCCAATAGAAATACGTTCTTTTGTCACTTTACGTTCCAATGGTGCACGTTCTCTAAAGTCCGGTACAAGACGTTCTAAAGAATGTGTGTAGATACGTCCACCCATCATATTTTTAGCGCCTGGTGCGGTGCCACGTTCGATGAGTAGTACTTTCGCCCGCTGTTCTGCGAGGCGCAATGCCGCCGCAGAGCCCGCTGGACCTGCACCAACGACGATGACATCAAATGTTTCATTACGATCAATTGCCATATACTCAGCTCCTTTAAATGAAAGCTTAACTTACATAAGTTCATACAGTATATATATATTCTCTGTGAAGAGGTAAAACACCTTTAAAAAAATCGACAAAAAAATAAATATATTCTATATTTTACGAAATTATGCTATATAACACTCTATAGGATGTATATATAATCATTATAAGCTCATACTATTTCACACTAAGATTTTTTTAATTAAGTGCAATAAAATTCATCAATTCGTGAAATTTATAAGTTTTTTTCTAGCTTTCACAGTGAAAGTAGCGTATGATAAAAAGTAGGAAAAAAACCCTATACGGAGCAAGACGCGTATAATACGACCGCATAATGCAAGTCCACGGTCAAGGTTAGGAACTCGTTATTTTTTAATTAAGAGGAGGCCCTATGGACCCGTTAAGAATCTTGAAAGCATTATCCAATCCGCATCGGTTAGATATTATATTGTGGCTAAAACACCCAGAGAAAGAATTTGGTGCACAAGTACACACTAAAACTCTTATCGATTTTCCTAACAGTGTAAGCGTTAAGAGTATCCAAAAACGCTGCGGTGTATCTCAATCGTCTATTTCTACATTTATGAGCATCTTAGAAAATGCGGAACTTGTAGAATCTCGTAAAATCGACCAATATACCTACTTCCGTCGTAATGAAGAGGTAATTCGCGATTTTGGCGAATGGTACAGCAAGGAAGTATCGATTCAGTCTGATCAGGTTGACAAACTGTTAGAAACGGTTATCTTAGAAGACACTTCGTATCCAACAACAGAGGAAAGCTCTATGCCTAGCGAGCAGCTCGCAGCCGAATTGCATACTAAGGGACCACATCATGAAGAAGAAAAATAATTCTCCTTCCCTACGTATCCTACCTAGGGATAAAACAAAAAGAAGCTATAACATCTAGTCTTATAGCTTCTTTTTTTATTTTAATCATCTAATACATTTTGTAAATCTCGCCGATTATAATAAATATGACGAACTTCCATTACATCTCCAATTACTACATAAAAAAATATAAAAATTACGCACTGTAATCTTATAATATGGATACTTACGTTGCTTCTTACTTGGATATACAGCAAAAGATTCTGGACAACTTAATCTTGAATATATAGCAGTCTCAATATCTGTAATTAACTGATGAGCAGCCGCTCTATTATGAAGAACATAAGTTATATAATCAACAATATGATTAAGTTCTTCCTCAAATAATGGTAAAACTGTTAGTCTATATTTCCGCTCCATCGATTCTCTCCCTTACGCGACGAAATACATCGGCACCAGAGTATCGAATTTTGCTTTCTTTTGCTGCAGAATCAGCTTCATCCAAGGCGTACTCAATAGGATCTGTTAATGCTGAATATTGTTCAATACTCATTAACACCATAGTTCCATATCCATTCTTAGTTAAAAATACAGGAGAATTTGTGGTAATAACGGTTTCTTCAACTTCCGGAAATTTATTACGCAAGTCTGATACAGGTCTAATATTAATCAATATATACACCTCCTTATATCATAATTCTATCATTATTTTATTGAATTTACTAATAGTATTATATTAATTAACAATTCAAGTAATAAAGCCCTCCAACTGGAGGGCTCTTTATATTATGGTTATATTTCTGATTGTTAGCGTTGTGCTTTCGTAAGCTCTGAATAGTTTTAGATAACAATTCAGGCGCCAAGCGTAATAAGTCTGGATTTTCACAGAAGGATACGCGCAATTGTGTCTTACCTGGGTTATCATCGCCTTTTTTACCGCTGTAGAAACCATTGAGCGGTGCCATGAGAAGTGTGTATTCTTGGCCATCATCAAGGCTGACTGCACCGTGTTCGGCACACCAAGAGGCAAACTCTACACCGTCAAAGCCAGGTTTAGCTACCTTGCGTACGTCGATGACAAAGTAGATAGACGCTTCAGGACGAGATACGATAAAGTCCGGCTCTACCTCTTTAAAGCCTTTGTGAAGTTCAAAGATCATTTGACGGTAGTAATCGCGTTGTTGCTCATACCAATTGTGTAATTGTGCGTAGGACTCGTGCTTCAACGCGCCAAAGATATATTGGCCCAATGTGTTAGCACTAAGGTTTGCTGTATATTCAGCAACAGATTTTTCGTAGCACAATTTATTATCGGTAATGATGGCACCAATACGAAGACCACAAGCATTCCAAACCTTACTTGCCGTTTCAAGACTGATACGGCGGCCTTCGATACCAGGCACATCTTTATCGGTTAAAGCCCAAATACTAGATGTTTCTTTCCCTTTTTCGTAAGCCAATTCACGGTATGCTTCGTCAGAGATGATCCACAAATTATGTTTAACACATAGTTTAGTATATTCAATCAATGTTTCCTTACTGAATAATTGACCTGTTGGGTTATCGTAAGGGATGATGAGCAATGCGCCCGGTTTTGTATCGATAATGCGTTGCTCTACAGTTTCAACGGATGGTAATTCAAATTCGCCATCTTCGTTAAGCTCACGCTCAACAGTAACTGTTTTACGGCCAATGCGAAGACCAACCGCATCATAGTTTGTATAAGATGGGTTGAACATCAAAAGAGGGCGTTCCTCTTCGCCTGCACCACCACATACGCCAAGCATGATGATTTCCATCGCCATGGATGCACCATCTGTTACGAGTACATTAAGACCAGTTGTATCAAAACCTTGACTGCGTAAAATGTGAAGAAATGCTTCGCGACATTCATCAGTACCCGTAGTTGGTACGTATGGCACAATGCCATTATGGAACGGGCTATTCACACCGCCCAAATTGAACAACCTACGCTGCATGGCGGGATGCATAGGACGCATTACATTACCAATAGAACCATTCACCAAGATAGGCGGGTTCTTACGTTCCAAGAATTTAATTTGTCCTAAGCGAATGCCAGACGGCTTGCGAGCCATCATATACGGCGACAATTCTGGTTGTTTCATTTCGATCCAACTCCTCTAAAAATAAACCTCCTCAACAAGGAGATTTTGATAACTGTGAAAGTAACAAAACACCTACTATACAAGTAAATACCTGATACATCACAAAGCAAAATAAAAAACAATTACATAGATATATATAGATACATAATATTATAGAGCTTTTTACTATAGAAAAATCTATAGTTTTATAACACATACTTATGTACATATGCCTAATTTATTGGCTATTGAAAACAACTCTCATAGTGCTGTACTAATATACCACTAAAAATTATAGTAAAAAAATGAA
>BNJV01000324.1_pt1 | contig 82939 bp, 124 predicted proteins | sample 8540591 | NCBI WGS metagenome assembly BNJV01 (sample SAMD00202457, study PRJDB9452) | human saliva metagenome | host: Homo sapiens | reverse complement strand
TATAACTAATAAATAATTTAAAAAGCCATATAAATAGGTTCTTAGTTTTAAACTAGGAACCTTTTATATATATTTATATAAGAAAAGTATTTTTTTAAAAAAGAGAAATTTATAAAAAGAAGATTCGCTTTATATTGAACTTGAATGCTTATTTAAATAAATTTTATTAAATTATAAATAAATATACGGATTTGCTAATTACTGAAAAATATGTTACAATATATTAAAAATATATTTTTTTAGTGAGAATAGTTTTTTTAGACTATGTATCTTTTTAAAAAAATAGTATTTGATTAAAAATAATATTATATATATTGTTATTGTTATTATTATAATTTTATTTAAATTTTAGATTTTAATATTGTTAATTTAAATATTAAGAAATTAGAATATTATTATGATTGAAGAAATTAAATAAAGATATAACCTAAAAACTTCTTTACTAAAAATAAAGAAAGTAGGTATATAATTTATGAAAAAAACAAATTTTGGCTGTTATGGTAGGTTTATCTGTATTATTAAGTGGATGTAGCACACAGAGTACAGAAAGTATGTTGCAAGAAGTAAAGAAGGACACTAAAGAAATCAAGTCTGGTAAGTCAACAAAGGTGTTATCAAGAATCTATGAAAATAATAATTCATTAGGTAATACTGTTTATGAAATGAGCGGTGATGAGAAGTTTGATCCATTAGAGTTTGTAAGGAAGGGGAAATATAAAAAGTCGGATGAGAATTTTGAGATAGAAGAATATTTTAAAGATGGGGTGTACTACAGTAAAACTGATGGTTCTTGGTTAAAGAAGAAAGACCCAACTGTTAATGATTATGCATTAAGCTTCAAAAACAGATTCATTAAATATGCATGATGGAATTTTAAATTTATTAGATAATAAAAAAATAACTGGGATGTAATTAAAGATGGAGATAAAGTAACATTTAAGTTAAAGAAAACTGATGAATTGAAGACTAAGGTTAAGGAAACACAACAGGATATAATTAAAGTTAAAGTGAAATTCACTGAGTTTGACTATAATATAGAATATGTTTTTAATAATAAAACTAAAGATGTTGAAAAAAACTAGCTTATGAGTTAACTTTTTAAGTCTGAAGGAATAGATTATAAAAAGAATAGCTAAAGGTTCTTTAGAAGAAATTAATAAAGAAGTTAAGGTTGAACTTCCTGAGGAAAGTAAAAATGCTGATGAATTTAAGAGCTAAAAATTTATTTTTAGTGAAAAACTGAGAAAAATATAGTATTTGTTAAAATAGAAAGTAGGTCAAATTTTTATGAGAAAAACAAATTTTAGCTGTAATGGTAGGTTTAACGGTTATTTTAGGTGGTTGTAGCAAGCAGAGTGCACAAAATACAGAAAGTACAGACAGTAAGCAAAGTTTAGAAAAATATTGAAAGTATGTTACAAGAAGTAAAGAAAGATACTAAAGAAATTAAATCTGGTAAAGCATATTTAATGTTGTCTATTTATAGTGATAATTCAGAGCCAGAAAAAAAGGAGCAGGTTATGAAAGAAGCGGTGATGAAAAAAATTTGATCCATTAGAGATTGCGATAAAGGGGAAATTTTTTTAACTCCAACCAAAAAATCTTGAAATAGAAGATTATGTAAAAAGATGGAGTTTACTATACTAAGACTGAGGTTGGTTCAAAAAGGTGTTTGGCAGAAGTCAAAAGTTTCAACTGATAATAAACATGTATTAAATTTCAAAAACAGAATCATTAAATAATAAAGATGGGATATTAAATTTATTAGATAATAAAAAAATAACTGGGATGTAACAAAAAGATGGAGATAAGGTAACATTCAAGTTAAAGAAAAACAGATGAGCTGAAAAAAATAAAGTTAAAGAGGAGCGCTTTTAAAAAGTGAGAAGAACCTTAAATTTTCTGAGTTTGATTATACGATAGAATATGTATTTAATACAAAAAAACTAATGATATAGAGAAATTAGTATATGAGGTAAATTCAAAAACCGAGGGTGCTACATCAAAAAAACACTATATAAAAGGTTCTTTAGAGGAAATTAATAAAGAAGTTAAGATTGAAGTTCCTGAAGAAGCTAAAAAAAGCACTAGAAAAGAAAGCTTAAAAAAACAGTATAATATAGGGTGAGGACTGAAATAAATACAGTAATTATTTAAATTGAAAGAAGGTAATTATGTTATGAAAAAAGCAAATTTTAGCTATTATGTTAGGGTTTATCTATAGTTTTAAGTGGATGTAGTAAGCAAAGTACGGAAAGTATGCTACAAGAAGTAAAAGAAAGAAACTAAAGAATTAAAATCAGGTAAAAGTAACCATGGTACATTTTTTTTAAAAAGATGATAAATTAGCTACAAATAATACTTTAGGATTTGATTTAAGTGGTGATGAAAAGTTTGAACCATTAGAATTCGCATTGAAAGGTAAATATACAAGCAATATTTATGGAGAAAAGAAATATGAATCTTATCTAAAAAGACGGTGTTAATTATTCTAAAATGAATGATTTTTTTGGTCTAAAAAGGAAAGGCCCTACAGATAACAGACATGCATATAACTTTAAGGATCAATCAATGAATATGCGAGATGATATTTTAAATTTATTAGATAATAAAGATAACTGGGATATATCAAAAGATGGAGATAAAGTAACTTTTAAATTAAAGAAAACTGAAGAATTTAAGAATTTAGTTATAAAAAGAGCATCTTAAGAAGTTTCTTAAGGAAGTAAAAATTTTCTGAATTTGAATATACTGTAGAATATGTTTATAACACAAAAAAATAAAAAAAGTTAGATAAATTATTCTATGAGATAGTTACTGCAACTGATTCTTCTTCAGTGAAAGCAACAACTAGAGGTACTTTAGAAGACCCTAACAAAGAGATAAAAAAATAGAGGTGCCTGAAGAAAGTAAAGAAGCAAAAGAACTGAAAGTAAACAAAGATTAGAAGATTAAAGAGGTTTCACATATGTGAAGCCTTTTTTTGTATTGTATAAGTAGTTAGATTTATAATAAATCATTAAATATAATGTTTGCTATTTTAAATTAACAAGCTCAAATATTCATTAAGAAAAAAATTCAAATTAAATAAAAAAATAATAAAAAAATATCTATAAATATAATAATAAATATGATACAATATAAAAAGTATAAAAACGTTTGCAAAAAAATATTATTAAATTAAGGAGAAAATATATATGGAAAAACAAAGTTTGGTATCTAGGATTAGATATTGGGACTGCAAGTGTTGGTTGGGCTACAACAGATACAGAATATAAGATTATTAGAAAAAAATAAAAAAAGATTATGGGGAGTAAGACTATTTGAAGAAGCTACTACAGCCCAAGAAAGAAGAACATATCGTTCTAATAGAAGAAGACTAGCAAGAAGAAAAATGGAGACTTAACTTATTAGAAGAACTATTTAGTGAAGAAATAGCAAAAGTAGATCCTGATTTCTTTTTAAAACTTAAAGAGAGTAAATATCATTATGAGGATAAAACACATAAACTACCTTTTTACTATTTTTTTAATGAAAAAGATTATACTGATAAAGATTACTACAAAGAATATCCAACTATTTATCATTTAAGATCTAGTTTAATGACAGAAAAAGAACCGGATATTAGAAAGGTGTTTTTAGCTATTCATCATATATTAAAAAAATAGAGGACATTTCTTATTACAAGGTCAAAGTTTTAAGGACGGTAATATAAATAATCTAATAAAAAGAATTATTAGAATTAGACATACTGCATCATGATATAGAGGTTAATGATGAAATTGTAGAAAAATATAAAAAAATATAGCAATAGAGAAAAAGAATTTAACTGAAAAAGTAAATGGCTTAAAAAAACTATTTCCAAAAAGAAAAAAACAATTACTTGAAGTATTTAGGGTTATACTAGGTGGTAAAAGTTCTTTAGATAAAATATTTGCTATTGAAGAATATAAGGAGCTAGATGCTAGTGTAAAATCAATATCTTTCAAAGAAAAAAAGTGTATGAAGAAGTACGTCATGATTATGAACAAATTCTATCAAATTACATTGAATTACTAGACTTAGCAAAATTAGTATATGATAGCATTATTCTTTCAGATGTAAAAAAAGAAGGTAAAACTTTATCTGAATCAAAAGTAGAATTGTTTGAAAAAACATAAAGATGACCTTATGAAATTGAAAGCATTAGTAAAAAAATGATTCTAAGCTTTCTGAAGAAAAAAAGAGATGAGCTTTATAGAATAATCTTCAAAGAAGACAAAGATAAAGGTACTAACTATGTAAATTATATTAAGGATAGTAAAGAAGGGAAAGGTTGTTCTTATGAGGACTTTAAGAAGTTTTTTTGGTTAAAGAGCTGGCTAAACTAGAAGATAGTGATGAAAAAAATAAAAATTCTTATAGATTTAGAATTAGAAACTTTCCTACCATTACAACGTACAAAAAGATAATTCAGTAGTACCGTATCAAATTCATAGAGAAGAACTAATTAAAAATACTAGACAATGCAGAGAAATACTATCGCTTTTTAAAAGAAAAAGACGAAAGTGGTTATACAGTAAAAGAAAAAATTATTCAATTACTTGAATTTAGAATACCATATTACGTAGGACCACTAAATTCACATAAAAAAGCTAATGAAGGTGGATATGCTTGGTCTGTACGAAATAAAGGTGAGGAAAAACACACCAGTAACACCTTGGAATTATTCTAAGGTAATTGATGAAAGTGCAAGTGCAGAAAAAAATTTATTACTAACTTAACTAATAAATGTACATATCTAAAAGGGGAAGAAGTTTTACCTAAACACTCATTACTATACTCAGAATTTGCATTATTAAATGAACTTAATGCACTTAGATATGATGGTAATAGAATCAGTATTAAGGCACGTAATACAATAATAGAGAAGTTATTTAAAGAACAAGGGAAAAAAAGTTACTAAAAAAAGTATTAAAGAACTTTTAAAAAGCTGAAGGGTTTATAAATGGTAAAGGTGAAATAACTGGTATAGATATAACAGTAAAAAAATGATCTTAAATCATATAGAGACTTTAAAAAGGATTTTTAGGGCGATAAATTCAATACTGAACATGTAGAAAATATTATTCTATGGATTACTTTATATGGTGAATCTAGAAAACTAATAAAAATCTAAAATAGAAGCGGTATATGGAGATAAATATACAAAAAGAAGAAACAGCTAAAAATGTCTAGATTAAGCTATAAAGATTGGGGAAGATTTAGTAGAAAAATTACTAACAGAAATAGTAAGTGAAAAAAACTATTTAATGAAGAAACTGGGGAATGCTTAAATATTATTAATGCTATGCGTAATAATAATATTCTATTTATGGAGCTTCTTGCGGATAGATTTGATTATATTAGTCAAATAGAAAATTTTAATAAAAACTTTACAAAAAGAAGTTACTGAAATTACTCCAGATATACTAGAAGATTTATACGTAAGTCCTGCGGTAAAACGTTCGATATGGCAAACAATTAGAATAGTTGAAGAATTGAAGAAAAATAATAGGATGTGCTCCAGCTAAAATATTTGTCGAAACAACTAGAAGTAGTACTGCTGATAAAAAAAGCCAACGGATTCTAGAAAAAAACAATTAGAAGCAGTTTATAAAAAAATATTAAAGATAAAGAAATACAAGAACTAGAAAAAAAGAAATAAATAGTACAATCGATTTTTTTCAATTAAAAAAAGATAGACTAAGTGCAGTAGAACCATCAAAACTAAAAAGCTAAAAAAACTATATCTATACTATACTCAATTAGGACGTTGTATGTATAGTGGTGAAAGTATTGATATTAATGAGTTATTTGATAATAATAAATACGATATAGATCATATTTACCCTCAAAGTAAAGTTAAAGACGATAGCTTTACTAATACTGTGTTAGTTAAAAAAAGTAAGTAACGCAGAAAAAAACAGATAAATATCCATTAGGTCAAGATATCCAAACTAAAGAAAAATAAGAGATTCTGGAAATTTTTAAAAAGAGAAAAAAATTAATTACTGAAGAAAAAAATATAATAGATTAGTAAGAACTGAAGAATTCTCTGATGAAGAATTAAGTGGATTTATTGCTAGACAATTAGTAGAGACATCACAATCAGTAAAAAGCTGTAGCTAGTGTACTAGCTGAACTAAATCCCTGAAACTGCAATTTGTTATTCTAAAGCAGAGAATGTCTCTGGATTTAGACAAAAACTTTGGAAAAAAATAAAAAGATGGTAATAGAAAAATCAAAAAAATACTGAGCAATTAATAAAAAGTACGTGAAATCAATGATTATCACCATGCAAAAGATGCCTATTTAAATATAGTTGTAGGTAATGTATTTGATGTTAGATTTACTAGAAATGCGTATAACTTCATTAAAGATAAAAAAAGATGGTAGAAAAATATTCATTAAATAATATGTTCTATACTGATGTTAGAAACTCTAATACAATAGCTTGGGAAATGGATAAAACTGTTCATCAAGTAGATAAAGTTATGAATAATAACAATATCTTAGTAACTAGAAGAACATCTGAACAAAAAAAGGTGCATTATACGATGCAACTATATATAAGAAAACAAAAAGCTAAGGAAGGTGCATATTATCCAATAAAAAAACTTCTGATAGTATAATGAAAGATGTAACAAAAATATGGTGGTTTTACTAAGATTAAGATAGCTTACTATTCTATATTTGAATATATTTTTAGAAAGTAAAAAAAGGCGAAGAAAGAATAACTAGAATAATACCTATCCCAGTACATATTTCTCAAAAATATAACGGATGATAATACACTATTAGAGTATGCAAAAGAACAAGTAATAGTAAATAAGGACGAAAAAGATTAAAAAAATTTAAAAAAATAAAATATAAAAAAATTATGTATAGGTAATTTAGTAAAAATTGATCGATATTCATATTTTTGTAGGAGGGAAAAACAAGTGATTACTTTGTTTTTGATAGTGCAATTCAAGTAATTTTTAGTAATAAAATTGAAAAAAATATGTAAAAGAAATATCTAAATATCATAACTGGAAAAAAAGAAAAAATAAAGATGGGAAACTATGGGAAAACATAACAAAAGACACAAATTGTAGCTTATACAGAAGTTTTGTTAAAAAAATGGAAACAAGAGAATTAATTAATAAAAAAACCTAATAAATACAAAGAGCTAAATAATGAAAAATACAAAAAGACATATTTAAGAATTTAACTGAAGAAGAACAAGTTAAAGTACTACTTGAAATGTTAAACTTGTTAACTGATAAGAAAAACAGTTTATGATTTAAAATTAGTTAACTTGACAGCTACGCGAGGTAAAACAGCATTTTAATATAAGTAATTTAAATCAGTTTTCAATAATTGAACAATCAGTAACAGGTTTCTATGAAAAAGAAATAACAATAATAGGGGATAAAGGAAATGACATGGAGAACAGTAATAGTTAGGGAAAGGGCTAAATTAGATTACAGTCTGAATTTTTATGACTGTAAGAAAAGAAGCAGAAACGAGAAAAAAATTAGTTTAAGTGAAATATATATGGTTATAGAGAAAGTACAGCGGTATCTCTTACCGCTGTACTTCTAATGAATTGGTAAAAAAATAAAATTAAAGTAGTATTCTGTGATGAAAAGAGAACACCAAGTTCAGAGTTATTACCATATTATGGAAGTCATGATACTAGTTTAAAGTATAAGTATCAATTAGATTGGACTGAAGAATGTAAGCAACGAGTTTGGACTAGAATAGTATATGAAAAAAATATAATCAAATGTTGCTGTTAAAGAAACTAAATAAAGATGAATATAAATTGTTAGAACAATATTTAAAATGAAATAGAATGGAATGATAATAGTAATAGAGAAGGTCATGCTGCAAAAGTATACTTTAATGCATTGTTTGGTTTAGATTTTAGTAGAAATAAAGAGTATTTTGTTAATGCTGCATTAGACTATGGTTACTCAATAATATTATCTGCATTTAATAGGGAGATAGTATCTTGTGGATACTTCACACAACTTGGTCTTTGTCATAAAAAAATCCATTTAATAAATTCAATCTTGCTAGTGATTTTATGGAACCTTTCAGAATATTAGTAGATGAAGAAGTATATAACCTAGAACAATCTGAATTTTCAAAAAGAACATAAAAAAATATCTTAATAAATATTCTAAATAAGACTGTAACTATTGATGATAAGCAACAAACAGTCGCCAATGCAATAAAAAAATATTGCCGTAGTTTGTTTACAGGGTTAAAAAGAAGAAGATTTAGAATATAAAAAAATGTATAAGTATGAGTTATAGATTTATGAGAGTATTAGTTATGTTTGATTTACCTACAGAAACCTCTAATCAAAGAAGAAACTATAGAAAATTTAGAAAAATCATTAATAAAAAAATGGATTTATTATGATGCAAGAATCTGTTTATGTAAAACTAGCTATGAATCAAGGGAGTGCAGATTTAATAGTCAAGAGTATTAGAAAAACTTTGTCCAGAAGAAGGAATAGTACAAGTATTGCAAATAACAGAGAAACAATTTTCAAAAATGGAATTTCTGGTAGGGGAGAGTCAAACAGAGTATGTTGATTCAGATGAAAGGTTTATAGAAATATGAAGATTATAAATAATGATTGGCAAAGACAAATAGTATTGGAAGATAATTTAATACATACAATAGTTTTTTTGAAAAATCAAAAAGTACTATAGAGAAAAATATACTAGAATTAATTAGACAACACAAAGGATATGAAGGTAACTTTATTTTATCAAATAATAATAAAGAAGTATCTTTTGATAAAAAAACAGTTATTTCATAAGTGATTTATTTAATATTGATATTAATAACAAGAAAATTATAACTAAAAGTACATGGAGAACTATTAAAAAAATTGTAACTGATGATATTGCAGAATACAATAAGATAGTATCATATATAAGGGAATATTTCGAAACCTTAGTATTTAATAATAACCTAGATTTAGAATATAATGATGAAATTGAAACAAATTCACTTTTAAAAATTAGGTGACTTTAAAAATACAATATGAAGAGAGTAATTATTTAGAAAAAAACTAATAAAGTTTTTTTAAAAAGTGTTAGTAGAATTATGTAATATCAAAGTTATATTTATAGTAGGGCTTTATAGAGTATTCTCAGTTGAAGAAGTAGAAAAAAATATATAAAGAAGTATGTTTAAATAAAAATAAATATTATAAATATTGAAAGCGAATATCAAAAATATAAAGAAAAAGTGATTGTTATAACGAAAAAAAGTATATATATTCGACCAAGATAATTGTGAAATTTAGTATTGATTTTTTTTATAAAAAAATACTTGTATAATATAGGTAGATTCAAAATTTACATTCAAGTTCAAATAAAGATTTTATCTACATTGCCTTAGGGCTCGGATCGGTGTCGATCCATTTTTTTTATACCTAAATTCAGAATTTATACTCTTAAATCTCATTTTGAGGTTTGAGAGATATGTAAATTTTGAATTCTACAAAAACAATGACGTGTTATCTAGTCTAGGTATAACAGTTTGAGAGATATGTAAATTTTGAATTCTACAAAAACTTCTAGAAAAATTTTTGTCTTTGCTCAATCAGTTTGAGAGATATGTAAATTTTGAATTCTACAAAACTAACGATAGTGATATATAATCAATATGTAGTTTGAGAGATATGTAAATTTTTGAATTCTACAAAACAACACATCATTATCAAATAGTGATTCCCAGTTTGAGAGATATGTAAATTTTGAATTCTACAAAACGAGAAGCGTTACAGATACAAATGGATATCCGTTTGAGAGATATGCAAATTTTGAATTCTACAAAAACAGTATATAGTCTTAAACATGATGCGGATTAGTTTGAGAGATATGTAAATTTTTGAATTCTACAAAACTTTCAAGCACTGCATACCCACACAGCACCTGTTTGAGAGATATGTAAATTTTGAATTCTACAAAAACTGTTATCTTCAATTTTTTTCCTTGAGTTTCCCGTTTGAGAGATATGTAAATTTTGAATTCTACAAAACTCTTATTTACTGTGCTGTTAAATGTTAGTGTTTGAGAGATATGTAAATTTTGAATTCTACAAAACTAACCTAACAGCTATTCTCGTTGTTACTTCGTTTGAGAGATATGTAAATTTTGAATTCTACAAAACCTTGTTGGAAAAATAGGTACTTCAACGCCCTGTTTGAGAGATATGTAAATTTTGAATTCTACAAAACTGTTGATAGTTGGGATGATGATTAATGAGGTTTGAGAGATATGTAAATTTTTGAATTCTACAAAAACGATATCATCAATGTTAAGTTCTGGCTTTTGTTTGAGAGATATGTAAATTTTGAATTCTACAAAAACACCTGTGTCTCCAATTAGAACCTCCCAACCGTTTGAGAGATATGTAAATTTTGAGTTCTAAAAAAATCTCTCAATTATATTAATCTCATACTACTATGTTTGAGAGATATGTAAATTTTTGGATTCTACAAAGAAGAAAAATAAACTAATAACTGAAAAATATAATTCTTATATTTTTGAGTTATTAGTTTATAAAAAAACACGCCTTCTAGATAATCTAAAGGGCGTGTTTTATTTTGTTTTTTTACTTTTTTTACTTGTTTATCTCTTCAATAATACTTTCTAACTTCATTGAGCGACTAGCTTTAAATAAAATTACTTCATTAGTATGTTTATTTTCTTTTAAGTAGTTGCTTACTTCTTCATTAGAAGAGAAGTGTAGTTTTTTTATTTCTGGGTTAGTTATGCTATCGGTAATATTTTTAGCTAAGTCACCAACAGAAATAACTAAGTCGATATCTTTTGAATTATTAGAGATATATTCTCCAACTTCACTGTGGTACTGTACTTCTTTTGAACCAAGTTCGAACATACTACCAAGTACTAGAGTTTTTATAATCAAAAATCATCAAAGCCACTAACTACATCAACACTAGCTTTCATAGAAGTAGGGCTTGCGTTATATGCATCATTAATAATTAGAGAGTCTTTTCCATAAGGAATACTTTCTAAGCGCATATGAGTAATTTCTGATGTTTTTTCTATTGCTTTACGGATTTCATCAATAGATAAACCTAGCTTTTCAGCAATAGCTGTAGCGAACATTATATTAAATAGGTTATGTTTTTCCTTTTTAATTTTTGTCGTGAATTTTTTTCATCACTAAGGTTTAGTTTGAAATCTATATGATTACGAGTAATAGTGTAGTTTTCTAAAAATTATATTATTATAATCATTTTCACCACATGAAGTAGCTCCTATATTAGATTTATCTACTAAATCTTTTAGTAATACTTCATCTCCGTTATAAACGAAGAATCCATCTTTTTTCATACCATTAGTAATCTCAAATTTTGCTTTAGCAATACCTTCACGAGAACCGAAAAATTCGATATGACTTTCACCGATATTAGTGATTACAGTATAGTCTGGTTCTACTAGTTTTGATAAGAAGTCTAATTGACCGAAACCATCAGCTCCCATTTCTAAAACTAATATTTCACTATCTTCTGGTGCAGCTAAAATAGTTATAGGTACACCAAGCTCATTATTAAAGTTTCCTTGTGTTTTATGAACTTTGAATTTTGTTTCTAATAGACTAGTAATAATATCTTTAGTAGTAGTTTTACCATTACTACCAGTAATTGCGATGATTTTAGCGTTTAAACTATCTAAATAGTGTTTAGCTAAGGCTTGGATAGCTACATAGCTATCTTCTACATAAATAATATTGTTATCGCTAGTAAAGTCTTCTTTTAAAGAAAGTGATGCAGCAGCACCTTTTTCAAAAGCACTCTCTATATAGTTGTGACCATCAACATTTTCTCCTAAGAAGGGAATAAATAAATCTCCTTCTTTAACTTTTCTACTATCGATTGCTATACCAGTGATTTCTTTGTTTTCAACTATATTTATTTTTTTTGCATTAAGTATTTGTTCTAAATCTTTTTACTAAATATTTCATAGTTAATCCTATTCTTCTGTTAATAAGTTTTTACGGTCTTCGTAACGTTCTATAGCTAAACGGAATAGTTCTTCGATTACTTCAGGATAGCTTACATTCATATTTGCCCATAGTGATGGGAACATAGAGAATGGAGTGAATCCAGGCATTGTGTTAACTTCGTTGATAAAGATTTCTCCTTCTTTTGTATAGAAGAAGTCAGCACGAACTAAACCAGATCCGCTAATTGCACGGAATGCTGTTGCAGCCATTTTTCTAAATTCTGGATAAAGATTTGGATCAATTGGTGCAGGGATATCCATACGTGATTGACCATCAGTGTATTTAGTTTCATAGTCATAGAATTCTGTAGTAGAAATATTAACTATTTCACCTGGATCTGTAGTTTTAACTTCGTTGTATCCAAGCACAGCTACTTCTATTTCTTTTGCTCCTACAGCACCTTGCTCAATAACGATTCTTTTATCGAATTTTAATGCTTCTTCAATACCTTTAACTAATTCCGCTTCATCGTTACAGCGACTAATACCTACAGAAGAACCAAGGTTCGCAGGTTTAACGAAAAACAGGGTATTTTTAGATTATCATTAACTTCTTTAATAACCGCTTCTTTATTTTTTTCCAAGTATATTCAATAAAGTGTGTATATGGTAATTGAGGTAGGGTCGTATGCCGCAAATAATTGCTTCATAACTACTTTATCCATACCAGCGGCACTAGATAGTACGTTGTTTCCTACATAAGCAATATCCATAATTTCTAAGAAACCTTGGATAGTACCATCTTCACCATTAGGACCGTGAAGAACAGGGAATACTAAATCAAATTTACGACCATCTTCGAATAATAAGCTACTAATATCACTATTAAAGTTAGTAAATCTTAGTTCGTTTTGATCTTTGATTTCAGATTTAATTTGTTCACCTTTAGCCCAATTTCCTTCTAATGAGATAAAGATAGGAAAAACATTGTATTTTTTTCTTTATCGATTGCGTTAATAATTGATTTTGCAGTTAATAATGAGATAGAATGCTCAGCACTCTTACCACCATAAACGATTCCTATGTTTTTGTTTTGTCATAAAAAAATCTCCTAATAAAAAAATTTTTTTGTTATGTTTTAAATGTTATTGTTATAGTTAATAGAAATATTTAAATATAAACTATTGCCTACGTACACACTGAATATTAAATTCAGCAATTTGTCCTATAATTATACCACAAAAATTATAAAAGTAGAGTAGTTTTATAACTAATTTAAAAAAAGTTAATTTATTAATTTAATGCATGTTAATATTGTATTTTTTTGTAATATTAAATTTATAATAGAATATGTACAAAAAAATTGATATAAGTAGGAGGAAGTAAAAATTTGAATGAAAAAAATTAGATGAAAAAAATGATTTTTAAAAACCTTGCATAAAAGAAAAAAACTAGTCTAGTATATAATTTTTATCCTTGTATATATTGTGTTTCTTTTTTTGCAGCGGGTTTCACTCAAATGACGCTAGGGTATAGTGATACGGTAGCTTTTATTATATTCGTAATAGTTTGCTTAATACTAGTTGTTTATTTTAGTACGAAAAAGACAAAAAAATTGAGAATTTAATTGCACTAAGGTTATTAAATGATTTAGAATTAGCTGATTTTATGGATTTTTATGCATGAACAACATAAAAAAATAAAAAAATTAACTAGAAATAGTACATATTATAACTATATGGCACTAGTTGAGCTTATCTATGGTAACTTTGATAAGAGTGAAGAATATTTATCAAAAAGTAAAACTTACTAAATCAGGGATATATTAGAGGAGCCTTAAGAGGAACTGAAATATGGTATCACTATACTAGATTTATGTTAAATATTTTTTTACTGAAAAAGATTTTGATTTAGAAGAATTAAAAAAACAACTTGTGAAAACAGTTAGTAAAAAAATCAAGAAGCTGTTCAAATGTATAATAATAAATTAGATAATATATATAAAGTTTTTAGTTTTAAAAAGAACCGGCTGATAACTTTAAAGAAGAATTAAATGATAATATAGTAGAGTGTTCAAAAGTATTTAATTATTACTTCTATCTTTGTAATGAAGTGCTAAAAAGAAAAATAAAGAAGAAGCAAACAAATATATTGATTTATTATTAAAAATACAATGAAAAATTATTACGTAGTAAGAAAAAGCGAGAGAAATAAGAGAAAAAATTAAGGGTTGACCAATAGGTCAGCCCTTTTTATAATGTATATTTTTTTCTTTTAATTCAGCTATAGTATCACGAAGTTTAGCAGCACGTTCAAATTCGAATTTTTTTCAGCCGCTGAGAACATTTCTTGTTCTAGTTCTGCTAAATGTTCTTCGATATTATCATCAGTAATATTAGATACTTCTTCTAATTCTAATGTTTCATCCTCAATTACTTCTTTTTTTAGCACTAATACTATCACGAATATCTTTAATAATTGTTTGAGGTGTTATGCCATGTTCCTCATTGTATGCCATTTGTATTTCACGACGACGATTTGTCTCATCGATAGCTTTTTTTCATACTTCTAGTCATATTATCCGCATACATAATTACACGACCATTCGCATTACGTGCTGCACGGCCAATAGTTTGTAGTAAGGCTTTGTCCCCACGTAAGAAACCTTCCTTATCCGCATCTAAAAATAGCCACTAGTGAAACTTCTGGAATATCTAAACCTTCACGTAGTAGGTTAATCCCTACAAGAATATCAAATTTTTCCAAGTCGCAAGTTTCGAATAATCTCTGTACGCTCTAATGTTTTTAATATCAGAGTGAAGATACTCAACTTTTAGACCATTCTCTTTTTAAATATGCTGTTAAAAGATTCAGCCATTTTTTTAGTAAGAGTCGTGATTAAAACACGTTCACCTTTTTCTATAATTTTTTCAGCTTCTTTAGTAATATCAAATACTTGGTCGCTAACGGGACGAACATCTATTACTGGATCTAGTAGACCAGTAGGACGGATAATTTGTTCAGTAATTTTTGAACTATGTTCAAGTTCATAGTCTCCAGGTGTAGCTGAAACGAAAATTGCTTGGTTTAACTTATTTTCAAACTCTTGATAGTTAAGAGGTCTATTATCTAAAGCAGTAGGTAGTCTAAAACCATAGTTAACTAGAACTTGCTTACGAGCTCTATCACCATTATACATACCTCTAACCTGTGGGAGGGTAACGTGTGATTCGTCAACAACTAATAACCAATCTTTTGGGAAGTAGTCTAGTAGAGTATAAGGTGTTGAACCAGGTTCTCGAAGTGTTAAGTGAAGAGAGTAGTTTTCAATACCTGAACAAAATCCCATCTCTTCCATCATTTCAAGGTCATAGTTAGTACGTTGTTCTAAACGTTGCGCTTCTAGTAACTTGTTTTCCATATTGAATACTTTTAGTCTATCTTCTAGTTCAGCACGTATTCTTTTTATCGCTTCTTTTGTTTTTTCTTCTCCTGCGACGAAGTGGCTGGCAGGGTAAATCGCAATATGTTCTAATTCACTAAGTACTTCACCAGTTAGTGAATTGATTTCACGTATTCTATCAATTTCATCCCCAAACATTTCTATACGAACAGAGTTTTCACTACGAGAAGCTGGGAAGATTTCTATAACATCACCACGTACTCTAAAAGTACCACGTGTAAATTCTATATCATTACGCATATATTGGATGTCTATCAGTTTTGAAAAGAATTTTTATTTCTGCTTATTTCATCTCCAACTCTAAGTGAAAGCACCAGAGAAGAATATTCTTCTGGGGAACCAAGACCATATATACAGCTGACACTAGATACGATAATTACATCATCACGATCAAATAGAGAAGATGTAGCACTGTGGCGTAGTTTATCAATCTCATCATTGACAGAAGAATCTTTTTCTATATAGGTATCAGTGGATGGTACATATGCTTCTGGTTGGAAATAATCATAGTAAGAAACAAAATATTCGACCCTATTGTTAGGGAAGAATTCTTTTTAACTCATTGTATAATTGTCCAGCTAATGTTTTATTATGAGCTAATACTAGTGTTGGTTTTTCCAACATTTTTTATAATATTAGCTATTGTGAAAGTTTTACCTGTACCAGTAGCACCAAGTAATGTTTGGTATTTTTCTCCTTTATTAATACCTTCAGTTAGCTCATTAATAGCTCTAACTTGATCTCCTTTAGGTTCAAATTTACTCTGTAAATCAAAAATCAAAGTGTTGTCTATTTACTTCCAAGAAATTCACTCCTTTACTAGTAATAAATAATATAAACTTAATAGTTTCTATTTAATTATATACTAGATAGGAAGATAGACAAAGAAATAACTATTCTAATATTCTGAATAAATAAAAAAGACGAGAAATTTTCTCGTCTTTTAAAAAGTATGACCATTATTTATTATTTTTTTTCGCAAGGTAAGGCATAATTAAACCAAGTGAAATAAGAATAATAGGTGTAACAATGTTCATTGTTGTTTGGAATACACTTCCTGGTGTGTACATACCTGTGATACAAGCAAATGCTGTTAGGGAAGAAACACCAAGCTCCTAAACCAATACCTATATATTTATTCTTAACGAATTTATAATCAGCTTGGAATTTACCAGCTGCTTTTTTCAAGAAGATATAAGCAGCAAATACCCATAGGTAACGAAGTGGCATACAAACAGCGTTTAATTTAACTAACCACCTGAATAGTTCATTTACTTCTTTGATTCCGAACATAGGAATAATTAAAAGAATAGATACGATAACACCAACTAATTTTAATCCGTTAGTGTAAACATCGTTGCTATTTTTTTAACTAATAATTTTTTTCGGAATATATTGTTCATCAGAACTTTCTAGTAACATACGTAATGGTGCATCAATTGAGATAATAACGATAGATACTTGACCGATAAAGTCAACTACTGCATAGATAACTAAGAATAAGTTACCAACACCGTAGTAGTTACCTAATGTTTGGAATGCATAATAAGTACCATTAGTTAATAAGTCTTTTTGGAATGTTATTAGTATCAAACATTAATGCAAGTGCGAATGTTCCTAAAATAGCTGTTGTTACAACCATAAGAACTAACGTCATCATTCCTTTAGGGAAATCAGTAGAAGGTTTTTTCATCTTATTAACATAAGGCGAAATCTTCTCACAACCACCAACCGCAAATACTAAAATCGCTATTGACGTAACATATTTAACATCGAATGTTGGCATAAATGTATCTAATGACCAGTCGATGTTATATGTCTTAGCTCCTGTAATAGAAGGTGCTGTAATAGCCATCAATATGAATAATAATGACATAATAAACATTGATGATCCAGCTAAAGTCGCAAGTTTTTGATGAAGTTAACTCCTCTTGCTGCTAAGAATAACGCTACTATGAATATAACAAGTGAAATAATTTGTACATAAGTTATATTCATTTTACTAATACGGTTATCTCTAAATAATGCCCAACTGAATGCTGCGATAATACGTGATGGTTTTTGAGAAATATAAGGCATATGTACTACCCAAATTGTCCATCCAGCATAATAAGCTAGTAATTTACTGTGTGTTTCTTTAATCCAAGAACTAACACCTCCACCAGCATCTTTAAATGTAGATCCTAGTTCACCAACGATTAGTGAATATGGAATAAAGTAAATTACGAAGATTAAAACCCATGAGAAAATAGATTTAAGTCCGCCAAATTCTGAATATCCGTTAACGATATTACCAAACGCCCAAACAGTAGAGAAGGCCATGAACGCTAACGTATACCAAAATATCTTTTTAGCTTCTTTCTCCATATAATCTTCCTCCTAAAATATTTAATTTTTATTTCTGCATTAAGCATTAATAAAAATATTAGCATAGTACATACAATTATTCAAGTAATATTAGTATTTTTCTAATAAATTATTCTATAATTTCTACTAAGATTAAGAATTTTTTTAGAAAAAAATTATAGAAAATATGTATGTAAAAATCATTTTTTTAGAATAATTATTTTACAGAAAAACGAGTAATATAAGGATATTTAGAATATCTGATAATGAAAAAGGATAATTGATTTTCATTTAAAATAATAGTGTTAAAAATACATATTTTTTTCTAAGTATAATAGATAATAGCCAAGGTATAATGTAAATTATGAAAAATTATTAGAAAATGAATATATACATTAAAAATTAAATAATTATTTTTTTAATAAACATATATATTTCTAAAATAGTATTTTTAAAAAAATTTTTATAAAGAAGCTGCATATTAACGATAGTTTATTAAATTTATTATGCGTATACAAGAAGATTAAAAAAACTTGACAATGTTATAAATTAATCGTAATATATGTGTAGATAATAGATTGTAATTATTTATTATTAATTATTCATTTATAATTTTATATATTTATATAAGATTGTAGATAAAAAGAAAGGAGAAAAAGTATATTAATGAAAAAAATCACAAAAAGTAATTAAAATGAGTGTTACCGCAATTTTTACATTCATAGGATTACTATTTGTATCTTCATTAACAGCTAATGCAGCTGAAGGTAAAGAACTTACAAAAAGTTGTTACTGATATTTCTGTTACAGATGCAGGAAATAATGCAGTTAAACCTGACGCTAATGGCAATTATAATGTTACTACTGATAGAGCATACCGTTTTTTTCAGCAAACTTTGATTTAACGAATTACAACGGTAACTTATCAGAAGGGGATTATTTTAATTTAAAAAAATTCCTAATTCAGTAACTGTCCAAAAAAACATTCGGCTGATATTAAAGATACAAAAAAACACAAGTCGTTATTGCTGAATCACAAGTAACACCAAATGCAAACGACCAAGGTGGTAATGCTAAAGTAACACTTAAAAAAATTTCTCTGAATATCTAACAACTACTAAAAAGTAATGATATAAGAGATATAACAGGTCATTTTACTATTGATTTCTTATTCAAAAAAGATCAAACTAAAACACCTGTGACTTTTGATAGCTTAGCTGTGAAAAATAAAATAACACATACTTTTACATCAACAACTAAAGACGGAGAAAACAAAGGTTATGAAAACTTCGCTAAAAATGGTAATGATGTTGAGAATAAAGGATGGACTTCTGAAAAATTAGCAGCTATAGGTTCTACTTCTAAAGGAAATATTTACTCACCATGGCGCGTTCGCGTTAATGCTGGAAAAAAAGACTATGGAAGCAACCTAGCATTAGTAGATGAGATAGTAACTGATACTACACATGCAGCTATTCAATATATTCCTGAATCATTAACAGTATACAAAGCTACTATTAATGATGGTACTTCTGAAGTGCCAGCAGGTGCTGTTAAACTAACTGAAGGTACTGACTACACAGTTGAGTGGAACAGCAATTATACTTCTTTAAAAGTAATTTTTAAAGATGGTTCACAATCATACTATGTTACTTATAACACTACAACTCCTGGAGACGGAAGTTTAGTAGGAAATAAAGTTGCATTACTAAAAAATAATACTGAAGCACTTCCTCAACGCAATAATCGCTTAATTTACGGATATGTAAGTGAGAGATTATCAGTATTAAATGAAGTGATTAATGCTAATCCAATTTACAAAAATCAAAATTAATAAAAACTGATAAAGTAAAAAGTAACACCTGTTCAAGGAGCTGTATACACAATTATAAACCCAGAAGGAGTAGTAGTTGAAGATGTTACTACAGATGAAAACGGAGTGGCAGTTTCTAAAGAATTATCAAAAGATTATTTAGGGAAAGTGTTCACAATAATGGAAAAAAATTAGCACCAAAAAGGTTATAAACTAGATCCAACTGTTTATACAGTAACAATTGGTGAGAATAATTCAATTATCAATCTTCAAGATGAACCAGAAGATACACCTCCAACTCCGCCAACACCAACTCCAAAACAAACCGGTTAAACCTAATGAACCAGGAAAACCTGAAAAAAACCAGGTAAACCAAATAAACCTGGTAAAACCAACTACACCAGTAGTAAAAAGAAAAAAAGCTAAAAAAAGCTGTTCTTCCAAAAAAACAGGGGTAGAAACTAATAGCTTAGCTGTAGCAGGTTTAGTTATCGGATTAGGTGCGTTAGCTTTAAGACGTAAAAACAAATAAATAATATAATAAGACGAACTTAGGAAACTAGGTTCGTTTTTTTATTGTCTTTTGATTAGTACAGAAAAGGGTAAAAATATAGCAAAATTTATCTAACCCAAAAAAATTTGTATCCATTATCATTCCATTAGTTATATTTTTAAATAGATATTGTAATATAATATTATTCCAAAAATATTTCAAAAAGTTTTGATTGAATATATTAAATTTCCCTTGAATTCGTTTTTCGATATAAACTATAATGATTTTTTTATAAAAGTTTTTTTATAATTTATATAAGGAGTTGAGGGTACTTTTGAAAAAGTGGAGAAGTACATTAGTAAAAACTTATTATATTTATGATGGGGTTAGTAACAATCTCATTATTAGTAACAACAGTTTTTTTATGAGAGGATATATAAAAAGATCGTGAAGAAGAGATTATTCGTCAAAAAATTAGTTCTACAGCACGATTAATTGCGATGGATAAGAGTATTCAAGAAGCTGTCAAAAATAAAAATCAAGAAAAGTTTATTCAACATTTTACATTAGCTGCGATGGAAGAAACACGAACGGATTTTATAGTAGTAACTGATAAAGATTTTGTAAGATATTCACATCCAAAAGAGGAGCTGATAGGATCTAAGTTCTCGAGTATTGAAGATATTGAAGCAACATTTACTCAAGGAGATCATTACAGTAAACAAACTGGTCCACTAGGAGAAGGGGTCAGATTTTTTACAGCTCTAAAAGATGAAAATGGTAATAATATAGGAGTTGTCTGTGTAGGATATACTAAAAGAACAGTAGAAAATCAAATCTTAGAAGCACAGAAAAATTTATTCTATTCATTAATGATTGGGCTAACAGTGGCAGTAGGATTATCTTTTTATTTAATAAAAAAATTGAGAAAGATTCTTCTGAATTTAGAACCAGAGGAAATTGCACAACTTTATATTGAAAAAAAGAGCTAATAGCTGATCATGTTTCAGAAGGAATAATTGGGATAGATAAATACAAAAAAATATAATAGTTATAAATAGTAGTGCAAATAATCTACTAAAAAAAGCTAAACTATCTAGTGAAATAAAAAAATTAATGAAACTCTAAGTACTGAGATTTATAATTTATTATTTAGAGACATTTTGGAAACGAGAGAGAGTAGTCAAGATGAACAAATAGTAATTAATAATATGGATCTATTATTAAATAGAAATCCAATTTACTATAAAAAGTAGGTTATATGGTGCGGTAGTAACTTTACGTGATCAATCAGAAATGAAACAGCTTATTACAGAACTAAGTGGTACAGAAAAAAATATAACGATAGTTTACGTGAGCAGAGTCATCATTTTATGAATAAATTACATGTACTTCAAGGATTGATAGAATTGGAGTCTTATGAAGAAGTTGAGAAGTATATAACCTATTTAAAACAAGATTACCATGAAAAAAATAGGTCATATTACTGAAAAATATAAAAAGTACCGTCAATAGCTGGATTTTTTTACTTGCTAAAAGCACGTGAAAGTCGAAATAAAGATATCCAGTTAGTGGTTGATTCGGATTCATTATTATATCAACATAATGGTTTAGAAACAATATATAATGAATTGTTGATTATATTAGGTGTACTAATAGATAATTCAATAGATGCTTTGGAAGACATAAATGAAGGAAAAAAATAATTGTTTATCTTTATCTAAATCTAGAGGAAAAAAAGTTTTACTATGTTCAGTAGAAGATAATGGATCAGGGATTAAGGAAGTAGATAAAGAAAGAGTATTCGAAAGAGGATATTCATCAAAAAGGAGAAAAATAGAGGATACGGTTTAGAGGCCGTTGAAATGATTGTTAAGAAATATAACGGTTTAATAGATGTGGACAGTAAAAGAAAAACAAGGGTACAAAGTTTAATATAGAAATACCCGTACTGGAGGATTAAAAGTGAGAGTATTAATAATTGAAGATGATTTCATGGTAGCTATGATACATAAAGAATACTTTAATAGAAAAAGAAGTCGATTTTACGTTAGATCATGCGTCATCACTTAAAGAAGCAGAACTATATTTAGAAAGTAATATACCAGATTTGGTAGTTTTGGATAACTATTTATCTGATGGTAAGGGGTTAGTCTCCTGTCTAAGTTAAGGAAATATCCTGTAGTTATGATAACAGCGGCTAATGATATTCAAACGGTAGAAGCGGCATTATCAAGTGGGGTAGTAGATTATTTAGTCAAACCATTTTACGTATGAAAGATTTTCTCAAGCGATTGATAAAGTATTGAACTTCAAGTCGTTAATGTCTAAAGAAAAAAAGTTAATCAAGAAATGTTAGATGATTATTTAAGTATTACTAAAGAACATGAAGACATTGATGAATTACCAAAAGGATTATCAAAAAAATAACATTAAAGAAAAATTGTTGAAAAATTTATTAAGTAGAAATGAAGGATTTAATACACAACAAATAGCTGATGACTTAGATATTTCTAGAATAACTATAAGAAAGTATCTAAACTATATGGTTAATATGAACGTGTTAAGTGAAGATGCTGAGTATAGTACTTCTGGTAGACCGGTATCTATATATAGTATTGTTTCAAAAGAAGAGTTAAAAAAACTATTATAGTTTAGTATAAAAATGTTGATAATAAAAAAATATAAGAAAAGGAGGATAATTTTATATTATTCTCTTTTTATATAAATATAATGAACATATATGATATAATAAAATAAATAGTTAGGAGGAAATGCTAATGAGCTTAGTCGATAAATGTGTACTATTATTTTTTTATTAGCAGGACATGTATTAGTTCCGTTAATATTTTTTTAATAATAATATTTTTTTATGAAAAAGAAAAAAATCAAAAAAAGGGATAGTAAACCGATTCCTTGGACAGCGTTGCTTATTGTACAAGCTGTTTTTAGATTTTACAATTTTGCCTATTTGGATGTTTATGGGAGTATTTGTTGGTATAATGACTACTGATGCGCCAGGAAGTAGTACATTATTTGCTAATGCGTCAATGTTTGGGTCAATTGCAACTGTTATTTTAAACGTAATAGCACTTATAATAACTACAGCAGGTTTGAATAAGCAAAGAGTAGAGGAAAAATAAACAACCACTATTGTGGCTATATGTAATTATTGCTGCATATGTGCTAGTGGTTCCGGGAAGATTTTTTATAGGAAGTTTCTTATAATTTTATTGATAATTTACTGAACAAATAGGAGGAATACATCTGAAAGAAGCTGATTATACAGGAGCGTTTTTAGTAATAGGTGGACATGTACTTGTACCTATTTTTGCGTTAGTGATGATTTCAATAATGTCAAGAAGTATTAAAAGAAATGGTGGAGATCCCTATGAAGAAATGCCATGGGCTGGATTATTTATGATGTCATTACTTGTAGGATTGGTGATTTTACCAACATGGATATTTATAGGGTATCTTTATGGTTTAGAACTTAGATCTATGTACGGTTCTAGTGGTGCTATATTTATAAATGTTTCTCAAGGAACTAGCGTATTGACAATACTTTTTATCTTTAATAGTTATAGGAGTTTGCAAAGCCAGTGCAGATGAAAAAAGACAAAGCAAGATTTAAAGACGTTGAATAAACAGTTGTATTTGAATTTTTTTAAATAGGAGAGATTATCATGAAGATAATCTCTTTTTTTAATAACTTGAGATATGATATAATATACAAAAATATTTAGGAGGAATTTCTAATGGTATTGAGTGATATATTAGGTGGATTATTAATTTTATTAATATTGTCAGGATATGTATTAATCCTCTTAACCTTTTTTTATTAATATTGTCAGGATATGTATTAATCCCCTTAACCTTTTTATTAATAATATTATTAATGAAAAGAAGTAAAAAAACAAAATGGATATAATATTAAACCTATGCCTTGGTCAACGCTACTTGGAATACAATTTGCTATAGATATAACTGTTTCTCCTATATGGATGATTTTGGGATTATTTGTAGGAGCAATGCCTACAGACTCACCAGAAAGCACCCTTTTTTATTTTTTTATGCAACAGTAATATGTGCTATAGCAACTGTGATTTTAAACGTAATTTTTACTAAGAATATGCATAGTAGGAATAAATAAACAACGTAAAGAGGTAAATATGCAACCTACATTATGGCCTTATGCTTTAATAATTATTTATATATTTGCAATTCCTGGTGGATTTATTTATGTAATTTTCCATTAGTTTTATTGGAATATGTGTTATTGTATGAATATATATGAGAGATTATCATGAAGATAATCTCTTTTTACATAAATATATGATATAATGAAGAAAAAGAGATTCTTGAGGAGAGTGATAAATCATGGGTTTTTTTCTTTTTTTACGGTTATATAATAATATCAATTTTTTTATATTTATAATATTTTTTTGGAACAATTTTAATTATAAAAAGCTTCAGGAGAAAAATGTATATTTGGAAATGCCATGGAATAAAAATCCTTGTAATATCTATAATTGTCGGGTTAGTGATTTCACCGATTTGTATATATATGTGTTTATTTCTTAGTGCACTTTTTGGGCGGTGCTGATGAATTGAGATTTACCGTAATAGCAAGTTTTATAACGATGATCATATACATAATAATAATAGTTTTTTTGTGCAGTAGGAAACGATAGAAAGAATAGAATAATACGAAGAAATAATAAAAAAATTAGTTATTATTACAGCTTTAAATAAACACTTGAAGAGACTATCAGTAAGTTAGTCTTTTCTTTTTATACAAATATTAATGTATGTTATAATATAGAAAATAATTTATAGGGAGGATAAGTAAGTAATGACAGAAAAATAGAATGAATTTGATATTTTATTATGGCCATATATCCGTACCTATATTTTTTTATACTATTAATACTTTTTTTATGAGATATAGAAGAAAACGTAAGGGGTTAGATGTAGATTTAACTATGCCATGGAAACCACTACTTATAATACAAGTAGTTTTGACCTTTACACTTTTAGCGGTTTGGCTTTCTATAGGTTTGTTATTAGCTGTTGGTTCTGCGATATTAGGTCTTATTGCTTCAGTTAGTGATTTAACATTGTTTGAAAAAGTATACAGAATATGTATGGGGCATGCTTTTTAACTGATGCATTTACGGTAATTTTTAAACTATGGTTCTATTTTTGATGTGTACTATAGGTTATAATAAAAATAAGAATAAGTAACAATAAAGAACCATTAAAAGCATTATATTATGTTTTCGCAATATTTTTCTTAGTGTTACCATTGTTATTATTCATACCACCAATATTTAGTTATTTACTTTATAAGTTGCATTTTATTTAATATAAAAAACAAGGATAGATATAAAAAAGTTAAGTTATATATCTATCCTTATTTTTATTAGATTTTATTTTTGTAACAACGAATGAATACCATTCATTATCAGAAGTTTCTTCTACTAGTTTGAACCCGCGTTCTAACATTTTTTTCTAGAAGTTCATCTTTTTTTATCTTTAATAATACCAGAAGTAATGTAGTATCCACCGTCTTCAAGTAAGTTATATGCATCATCTAGCATTAATTCGATTATGTGAGCTAGTATATTAGCTACAATAACATTATATTTTTTTAGTTTCTTTTTGTTAGAAGGCTAGCTTCCTCAACAACTATTCTATTTTCTAAATTATTAAGTGTGAAGTTTTCACGTGATACATCAACTGCTAGTTTATCTAAGTCAACAGCTTTTTATTTCACCATCTGTTAAGTAACTTGCAACGATACTAAGAATACCACTTCCACAACCAACATCGATAATATTATCATGAGGTTTAACATATTTTTTTCTAAGTTTTTTTAATACAAAGTGAAGTAGTTTCATGTCCACCAGTGCCAAAAAGCCATACCTGGATCAATATTGATTACATATTTGTTTTCGTTATTTTCATATTCACGCCATGTAGGTACAATAACGAATTTTTCACCAATATTAAGAATATCAAAGTAATCTTTCCAAGAATTTTCCCAGTCACTATCTTTTATAATAGTAGTTTCAATTTTGAAGAATTCACCAATATTAATATTTTTTCCTAATTGTTCTAATTCACCTTTGAAACGAGCAAATGTCTCATCGTCAAAGTTTAGTTCATTTATATATCCTTTTTACGACAACACCAACATCAGGAAAGTCAGCAGGACTAAGTTCAACGATAGTTCCAAAGTCATCGTGTAAGTTTTCTTCTAATGTAGTAGGGTCTTCGATAGCTACACCTGTAGAACCGTAATCTAAAAGAATAGATTCAACTATTTCACTAGCTTCATTAGTAGTATGAATAGTAATTTCAATCCAATTTTCCATTATATACCCTCACAATTATTTATAGTTTTTTTACATGTACTAAAAATTATTAAAATTTCAGTGATTAATATCCTTAAACATCTTATAATATTTTACCGTTATTATCAAATAAAAAGGGTGTAATAAAAATTGCAATGCTAAATACATAATTACTGAATATAAATTTTTGTAATTAATTTTATATGCTACTTTTATCTTGCTTGTAGAGTAATCTTATACTAGTTTTTAAGCTGTTTTATTCAAATTCTTTTAATTCTATTAAAAAAATTCTTGACAATGCTAATGGTTTAGTATAATATAAATAAATAAACCATAAAAAAATAAAGAGTAAGAAGACTTTTATTTCATGTTTTTTTAGAAGAGAGTTTAATCCATAGGCTGAAAGATTAAATATTAATGATTGAAATAAGCAACACTTCTTATAGAACCGAATATAATTTATAGAGGTATCAGTATTCTGATATAAATTAGGGTGGCACCACGAAATTAGCATTCGTCCCATGTAGTTTTTTTAAACTATGTGGGGCGCTTTTTATTATAAAGCTTTTATAACCCTTGATAAATAATCGGTTATGTACTAGTATGGAATAGAATAATATAAAAAAATTGGAGGAACTTATGTCAACTATTACAAAAGAACAAGTAAATCACATTGCACATCTTTCAAGATTAGAAATCCAAGAAGATGAAGTTGATGGTTATATTGAAAAAAATTAGAGAAAGTTGTAGATTTATTTAATGAGCTAAATAGTGTTGATACAGAAAAATATTAAACCAACTTATCACGTTCTAGATTTAGTTAATGTATTTAGAGAAGACGTAGCTCAAGAAGGTATGAATAGAGAAGAAGTTCTTAAAAACTCTAAAGAAACTGAAGCAGGACAATTTAAAGTACCTACTATCATAGAATAAAAATTAGTAAGGAGATAATTTGATGAGTTTATTACATGAATCAATAGAAAGTTTAGAAAGTAAACTTAAAAAAATAAAGAAATTAAACCTAGTGATCTTGTTAAAGAATCATTAGATAGAATTAAAGCTACTGAAGATAAAATCGGTTCATTTATTACAGTAACTGAAGAAGTAGCACTAAAACAAGCTGAAGAATTAGACCGTCGCCAAGAAGCGGGAGATGTAGAAGGAAAATTATTCGGTATTCCAATGGGAATCAAAGATAATATCGTAACTAAAGATATCCAAACTACATGTGCTTCTAAAATCTTAGAAGGATTCAATCCAATCTATAGTGCGACAGTAATGGATAAATTAAATGCAGAAAATCCAATTTTAATAGGTAAATTAAACATGGATGAATTTGCAATGGGTGGATCTACTGAAACATCTTACTACAAACTTACACGTAATCCACACGATTTAGATGCTGTACCTGGAGGATCAAGTGGAGGTTCAGCAACATCTGTAGCTGCTGGTCAAGTAAGCTTTGCATTAGGTAGTGATACTGGTGGTTCAGTACGTCAACCAGCTTCATACTGTGGTATCGTAGGATTAAAACCTACTTACGGACGTGTATCACGTTTTGGATTAGTAGCATTCGCTTCATCATTAGACCAAATCGGACCAATGACACGTACAGTAAAAGATAATGCACGTGTATTAGAAATTATTTCAGGATTAGATGCACACGATATGACTAGTGCACCTGTAGAAGTACCAGAATTCAGTAAAATTATTACTGGAGACATCAAAGGTAAGAAAATTGCTCTTCCTAAAGAATACTTCGGTGCAGGTATTGATGAAGATGTAAAAAAAGCAGTTCTTGATGGAGTTAAATACTTAGAAAGTCAAGGAGCTATCGTAGAAGAAGTAAGTCTTCCAAGTACAGATCACGTTATTTCTACATACTACGTAATAGCGTCTGCTGAAGCAAGTTCAAACCTTTCACGTTTTGACGGAATTCGTTACGGATATAGAAGTCCAAACGCAACAAACTTAGAAGAAATCTACAAAAAAACTCGTGGAGAAGGATTTGGTGCTGAGGTTAAACGTCGTATTATGTTAGGAACTTACGTATTATCTTCAGGATACTACGATGCATACTACAAAAAAGCACAACAAGTTCGTACATTAATTAAACAAGACTTTGATAGAGTATTTGAAGAATACGATGTAATTATTGGACCTACTGCTCCAACAGTAGCATTTAACATTGGAGAAGAAATCGATGATCCAGTAACTATGTACGCAAATGATATATTAACAATTCCAGTGAATATGGCTGGTTTACCTGGTATTAGTATCCCGTGTGGATTCAAAGGTAAACGTCCAATCGGTATGCAAATTATTGCTAAACCATTCGCAGAGTCAACACTTTATGATGTAGCGTATAACTTTGAACAACACTACAACTTACACGATAAAAAAATAGAATTATAATAGGAGAAACAAGATGCATTTTGAAACAGTAATTGGACTAGAAGTCCATGTAGAATTAAAAAAACAGATTCAAAAAAATATTTTCACCATCTCCAGCTCACTTTGGTGCAGAACCAAACACTAACACTAACGTAATCGACCTAGGATATCCTGGGGTACTTCCAGTAGTAAACAAAAGAGCAGTAGAATGGGGAATGAAAGCAGCTATGGCTCTTAATATGACAGTAGCTCGCGAATCAAAATTTGATAGAAAAAACTACTTCTATCCAGATAACCCGAAAGCATACCAAATTTCTCAATTTGATCAACCAATTGGGGAAAATGGTTGGATAGATATCGAAGTAAATGGTGAAACTAAACGTATTGGTATTACACGTGCTCACCTTGAAGAAGATGCTGGTAAATTAACTCACAAAAATGGTTATTCACTAGTAGACCTTAACCGTCAAGGAACACCACTTATCGAAATCGTTTCAGAGCCAGATATTAGAACACCAGAAGAAGCATATGCTTACCTAGAAAAACTACGTTCAATTATTCAATATATCGAAGTATCTGACGTTAAGATGGAAGAAGGTTCAATGCGTTGTGACGCAAACATTTCTATTCGTCCATATGGTCAAGATGAATTCGGTACAAAAACTGAGCTTAAAAACTTAAACTCATTCACTTTTGTTAAAAAAGGATTAGAATACGAAGAAAAACGTCAAGAACAAGTTATTCTATCTGGAGGAATAATCGAACAAGAAACACGTCGTTTTGATGAAACTACAGGTGCAACAAAACTAATGCGTGTTAAAGAAGGTTCAGATGATTACCGTTACTTCCCAGAACCGGATATCGTACCTATGATTATCTCAGATGAGTGGATGGAAGAAGTAAGAAAAACTATTCCAGAACTTCCAGATGCTCGTCAAAAACGATATCAAGAAGAACTTGGATTACCAGCATATGATGCACACGTACTAACATTAACTAAAGAAATGTCAGATATGTTCGAAAAAACTGTATCATTAGGAGCTGATCCAAAATTAGCATCTAACTACTTAATGGTTGATGTGAATGCATACTTAAACAAAGTTCAAAAAGAACTTAGCGAAACTAAACTTACTGCAGAAGGTTTAGCAGGAATGATTAAATTAATCACTGATGGGACTATCTCAAGTAAAATCGCTAAAAAAGTATTCGCTGAATTAATCGAACACGGTGGAGATGCTGAGAAGATCGTTAAAGAAAAAGGTCTTGTTCAAGTATCAGACAGTGGTCAATTATTAGCTTGGGTTAACGAAGCATTAGATAACAATCCAAAATCTATTGAAGACTACAAAAACGGTCGTGACCGTGCTATAGGATTCTTAGTAGGACAAATCATGAAAGCTTCTAAAGGTCAAGCCAACCCACAAATGATTAACAAAAATGTTATTAGAAGAAATAGCGAAAAGATAATAAAATATAAAAATAAAAACCCTAGGCCATTATGTTCTAGGGTTTTATATAAAAAAAGAATGCATCTTTAAAAATAAGACTAGATATCTCATAAGATGTATTCTTTATTATTTTCGTAGTTGATATTTATGTCCAATATATTGAAAGATCCTTACTGTATTATTTTCTTGTGGAGTATTTACTTTGAAGAAAAAAAGTAATGATCTCTTTTATCTTTTGATTTATTCGCAGCTAATCTGAAAAAAAGTTACTATTGTTATTTATCATTAAACTTAAAAATATCATCAGTTAGAAATGTTAAAGGGATGTTTAAGGCAGAATACTTATAGAAATCTTTTTCGAATTTATCATAGTTACTACTGAAATAATCAAATTGGACTTCATGTTGATTTAATTTATTCATAGTCTAATTCCTCTGCGATTGAAACTTTTAATATATCTTTTATGTCGATTTGAATAATAGTATCCTTTGTCGTGAAGTAAATGTAGTCGTTTTTGGCAGTCTGTTACTTTTCCTAAAAAAATGGAACTATTTGTTTAGTTGTATATAGATACGCTAGCCCTTTAAAGAAAAAAATAGCTGATTTAATAATAAACGTTTTTTTCAGTTATATCCATATTTATAGAAAAAAATCTATAGTATTACCTTTGAGTATTAATAGCTGTAGTATGTTCCGAAATAAAAAAATCCCATCCATTTTGCCATACCACGGTCAACATATTGCCTAGCTGATTTATAGGGTAGGTAGCTTCTATTAATCATGATATACCATCCATACCACCAGCATGCCCACCAACTAGTTTACTTCGCTCTTTAACACGAGAGCCTTCCATTAAAATACTACCATTTTGAACAGCTAAAAATCCATATTTATCTCGAATAGAATCAAGAGTTTTATCGATTTTCTCCTGTTTTTTTCTATTGCCTTAATATCATCAAATAATGAAATTATAGTAATATTATCATCGACTAAATTATCATATCTTACAGCGATAGAACGAACAGCGCCTCCTGTATATTTCTTTCTAAAAAGTGCTAATACATAATCTGTTAGTTCTTTTGTATTTTTAGTAGGTTTAATTTTTTGAGATGCAACAAGAGGTCTTTTTTCTTCTATACGACTATAACTAATTGTTATATGTACTGACTTAGCTTTCTTTTTAGCACGTCTTAATCTTATAGCTACCTGTTCAGCCATTTCTGATAATACTAGCTCTATTTGTGACTTAATAGTGTAGTCTTTAGGTAAAACTTGTGAATTTCCAAGTCCTTTTGACTTTGGTTTATACGGAACAGAAGGCTTGCTTTCATCAACACCATTAGCGTGAAACCAAAGTTGTACACCAATAATACCAAATTCCTTTTTTTAGTATATCCGGACTAGCATTTGCTAAATCACGTATAGAATATTTTTTTAATTTATTTAATCTTTTTCAGTTCTTGAACCAATTCCCCAAAAAAATCAGTAAGGGATTTTATATTCCAAACTTTAGTTTCGACATCTTCATAAGACCAATTAGCTCGCATAGTATTAGTCTTTTTAGCTTCATTATCGAGCGCTAATTTAGCAAGTAGTGGATTAGCATTGCTCATACCAATAGTAGAGAAAACACCAGTTTTTTTCCAAATATCACGCTGGATTTTAGCACAAATAATATCTAACTTTTCACGTCTAGACTTAGTAGTATCTTTTACAAAAATAGTTTAATGACTGTGTTAAATCGATAAAACCTTCATCAATAGAGTAAGGATGAATATCTTCATCAGGAACATAATTTTTTAGGACATTTAATATCTGAATGTTCTTTTCAATATACAAGTTCATTCTAGGAGGAACTATAAGTGTCTTTTTAGCCCAAGATTCAACATGTTGGATATATTCAGGAGTAATTTTCATACCAAAGCGTTTAGCATTGTAATAAGAAAAACTTCTATCCTTAATATTAAAAGGGAGGTCATAGCTGCGACCAACATTATTTTTACCGAATACTTCTTTGAAAACAGGTGAACTCGCAAGAATTAAACCATTGCAGTTATCAGCACGACTCATAACACAAAGTGAAGTAGTTAGGGGATTTAATCCACGTTCTACACATTCAACACTGGCATAAAAAGACTTCATATCTATAAAAGCAATATCAGAATGAGGTTCTAATGTGTAATCGATAATTCCCATAGCTATACCTCACTAATAGGTCTAAAGCTCTTAGTAACTAATCCTACTATTCTTACTTCATCGATAGGGGCGATAATATCATCGTATTTATCATTTAATGATACTAAGCGTACTTTTGTCTTCTTCAATATAGACTTTTTTAATATAGGTTTCTTCATTATACACTACCGCATATATTAAACCATCATAGTCAAAACCAGTTTTCTTAATAAGAGCTACATCACCGTTATGATACTTAGGTTCCATAGAATCCCCATCTACCCAAGAGGCGATATCATAGTCATATTCGCTACTGAAATAAACAGTATCGAATTCATAATTTTCATCATAGTAGTTACCTAGACCAGCAGATAACTTAGCGTGAACACGATATTTATATAACTGAGAAAAATATAGCTCATTGGCTGCTTTTAGAAGTTTTTGCTTGTTAATATCATTTAGTTGCAAGTATCTGTTGACTATTTCGTACTCTGATTCAAAGCAACTAGTCTCAACATTGAAATAGTCGGCTAGCTCTTCTAAGTTCTTTTTATTAGGTATAAATTTACCTTTTTCCCAGCCGTTATATGCTGAACGAGTAACGCCTAAGTGCTCAGCAATAGCTGTTTGTGATATATTATGTTTTTTTCTAAGTGCCTGTAATCTATCTTTCGAAAACATATTAGACCTCCTTTCTAAATATTGTCAAGTTATAACTTTACAAATTAATTATAAAAACAAAAATAAATATAGTGTCAAGATTAGATAGATAAGAAATAATTCAAAATGATATATTGCTAGTACTAGTATAATAATATATAATGATAGCAGTGATTATTAAGAAGATATAAATAGGTTTTTATTAAAAGACAAGGAGACATTATGAAAGAGAAATTATTAAAAAAAGCGATACAAGGTGATAATAGTGAAGTGTTGGATCCAGTTACGAAAAGTGTCTGGGATTTACGTGGTATAAGTGAGGAAGAAGTCATAGCAACAGCAAAAGAAATAAATGAAAAATTAGGATATGAATTATTTGAAGACTTAGATCCCGAAACATTAATAAGTGATTTTTTTCAAGAGTATCACGTGAAAGATTTAAATACGCTATTGAAAAATCAGAGTTTCGTAATGATAGATTAGAAAAAGCAGTTAGAGAGCATAGTGATGATATACTAGTAGATGTAATAAAAGCACATGAAAACTTTGATTCGATGGATATATATGAACTATACGAACTTGCCTTTGCGGTAAATAAAAAAACTAGGTTATAGATTATTTAGAGATATATATTCATATAGCTTAAAACGAGACTTTGAAAGAGTAGCTATCGCAGTGAAAGTATACAAAGAAGAAGGAAAAAAATAGTTAAATTTATGAAGCGAGAAAGATAAAAGAATAATAAAAAAAGAAGACTTAGTTTAAATGGGGAACTAAGTCTTCTTGCTAATAGGAATAATACTTTTGAAGATTACCCTTAAAAATTATATATTATATTCCTATAGTTATTATAACATAGATTTATAAAAAAATATAAATAAAAAAATTTTTTTAATATAATAAATAAAAATATTGCAAAAGGCATTCAATATTTTTATATAATTTAGTTGTGGTACGAATAAAAGCAACAATTAAATTAGTAAATATTAATAATTTTTTTAGGAATTTTTATTATAGAAATAGTATTTTTGAAAAAAATATTTTAAAAATCATATATTATAATCAATAACTATTATAATATAAATGTAAAATTTTTTTATATAATAAATAAAATATTCTAAAAAAATATATTTTTGAAGGGAGTTTCAATAGAGAAGTAATCATAAAAGTTTATATTAATAGTGATAATGCTACTGATAAGGGAAATAATAGTACTTCATAAGTTATCTATGAAAAACATTAAGTACAGTACGCCTTTTTGTATTTTTAAGGAGAGTTTAGTAATACTTGTATATATCATTATTTAATAAAAATACCAGATAAAAATGAAAAAGAGTATACAAATAGATTTATAGAAATAATATGTCAGTAGAAAGGATTATTAAAAAAAGTAAAGTATAGTTAATAATGGATTTAATTAAATTTTTGAAAGGGGAAAAATATGACAGAAATAACAGATGTAAAAAAAGTAGAATAATCCAATTATCTCCAGCTGTGTTTGAAGAGTTTTGTAGTACCTTACTTAATAAAGAAGGTCACAAAAAAATATTTATGAATTAGGTATAAAAAGCTGGTACGGGTAAAAACTAAAACTGGGAATCCAGATACATATTCTAGACAGAATAATGGTAAATATACTTTTGTAGTATTTACGACACAACAAAAATAATATTTATGAAAAGTTACTTGAAGATATTAGTAAATGTTTTGACTTAATAGATAAAGAATTACCAGTAGAGAAAATTGAAACGATTATTTGTTGTCATACTTCATCAAATTTAAAAAGTTATAGAAGATAATAAATTACATGAGTTTTGTAATACGAAAAGGTGTAAACTTAGAAATTTATGGAATTGATAAGATAGCAAATCTTGTATATAATAATCATCCTGAGTTGATGAGGTCAATAAACCTTAGTATTAATACTAATCAAATCCTTCCTATTGATGATTTTGTAAAGTTAAATGATAATAATCTGATGACTGCTCCTTTAAATACTGTATTTTATTTTTAGAGAAGAAGAATTACAAAAATATTATCAATTCGCTCGAGATCAGTTCTGTAGTAATTATTGGTGGAAAAATCAGGTGTTGGGAAAAACAAGATTAGCCTTAAAAAGCAGCAAGTTTGTATGAGAAATCAGGAAATTATAAGATATTTTTGTGTAAAAAAAGTAATAAATTAGAAATTTATAATGATTTAGTATCGACAATAAAAAAAGGTGAGAATTATCTATTTATAGTAGATGATGCTAATGAATTAGATCAGTTTAATCTTATATTAGAATATGTAAATAAGCATAGTGATGATTACCATGTTAAAAATTATTGCGACTGTAAGGGACTATATAAAAACAAGAGGTTATTAGTCTAGTTCGAGAATATACAAATCCGATAACTATTGATATTGCTAAACTTACAGATGATGAAATAAAAGAAACTTATAGAAAAAAATTTTTGGAATTAGAAATAATTTATATGTAGAACAGATTATAAGAATTTCTGAAGGAATTCCGAGATTTGCATATATGGCTGGAAAAATTAGCGAAAGAAAAAACAAAAACTTATCTTCTATTTCAGATGCTTCTCAACTGTATGAGAATTACTATAGAAAACATATGAGTAAACTTTTAGAAACGGACAGGACAGTTCTTATTACAGCAGGAATTTTAGCTTTTAATAAATCAATAAGATTGCAAGATGTAGAATATTTTTAAAGAGTTTCTAATTGAATTAGGAATATCAATTTTTGATTTTTAAAAAAATGCGATTGATAAATTAAATAGAATTGAGTTTATAGATGTAAAAAAAGGAAAAGTTGCAATTTTTGATGATCAATGTTTGTCAAATTATATGTTATACTATGTTTTTTTAGATGAAAAGTTAATTAAATTATCAGATATAATAGAAGTTTTTTTTATATTTATTCTCATAGTAGAACAATAGAATCATTAAATACGATTTTAAATATATTTAGATCAGAAAAAAACGTTAGAATATATTAAAGAAGAAATATTAAGAGTTTGGAATAAATTTGAAAAAGAAGATTCTCAGTATTATGAATCTTTTGTAAGAGATTTTCATATCTATAAGCCTATAAAAGGGTTTAAAATTGCTGATGAAAAAAATAAAAAAAGCATTGAAGAAAAAGGAGTTCAATATTACGGAAATTGATTTTTGATAGAAAAGGTTTTTCTTAATAGTGATTCTCCGCTAGAATATTTAACAGGATATCAAAAATAGTAATGAATTATTAAGGGTTTATCAATTATTAATGAAATATGCTGGTAAAAACAAGTTCGACTTTGATAGAATCTTATAACTGGTTAGAATCGTATTATGGTTTACAGCCTAAAGGTACAGATGATACTCAGAAAAATAATATGTGAATATTTACTGGAGGATATAAATAAAGGTAATAGCAATGCTATGGCTATAGGATATATGTGGGCGAAGTATTTATTATCTTATTCGTTTGAAAGTTATATTCTGGGTAAAAAAATAATAGTTTTATAATTCGAAGTTGGAACATAGATTATGATTCATATACTAGTGAGTATCGTAAAGTTAGTTGGTATATTTTAAATTCATTAGTTTACAAATTAGAATGGAAAGATAAGGTGCTTTCTTTTTTTAGGAAAAATTTGCTGATAAAAATATATTATGATAATAGTTCAAGTAAAATTGATATTAAAAATTTTTAGAAGAAGACTTAGTACAAATCGAAAAATATTTTATCACAATGTAGGGACTACTAGAATTGGTTATTTAAAAAGTATTAAGTAAAAATTCTAAATAGTGTCGAAAAAGCTTGGGATGAACTTGAAAGGAGAACTTGAAAAGTATCTTACTGGTAAAGAATGGGAAATTTATTCGTTATTTAGAAATAATAGAAGATTTTTTTGAATGTAGTATTAAAGAATTTAAAAAAACTACAGACAAGAACAAATTACAAGATATTTTTTTGTAGTAAAAAGAATATAGATGAAAAAGAGTTAATTTCTTTAGTAGATAATATGCTTGGAGATCCTCTATTAAGTGAAGATTACTATTATATAAATGAAGCCTTAACATATTTAATTAATAATTTAGATCTCTATGATGATAAAAAAAGTTGTTTGATGTATTAATTAACTCAAGTGGAAATATAAATATACAACCTACGGTGTTATTAGAAAAAAATATTAAATAATGAGAACTATAGAGAGATATTAACGGATTTAAAAAAATACAAATTCCAATTTTAAAAAAATAAATGGATATATTTCTATTTTGATATTTTACCTTCTAATTATATTGACGTGGATATGTATGAAGAACTATTAAATTTTGTAAAATTTGATATAAAAAAATAATAAAAATAAATTACATAAGAAATTTAAGTTTTTTTTAGAGAAATTTTTTTAATTATTAACCCTAATATGTATATAGAGATTTCTAAAGTAATACTAGCAAATTTTTTTCGGAAAAATAAAGCTGCATCTTGTTCTTATTTGGAAGATCTATTTGATGAAGGTTTATATACACCTGAAAAAAACTATTACTATCATATAAAGATGAGGTAGAAGTTTTTATACAATATTTATTTTAAGTTGCTAGAAGAAGGAATTACTTTTTGATTATACAGGAGAATTTTTTTCATTACATTTATAAAGAATAATGAAGAATTCTTAAGAAAAATATAGTGATATTTATATTATGAGAAAAAGCATGGAATACCGGTAACGAAGATGGACGAATAGAAAGACTTTGGAAATCAGAAAAATTTCATTGAGTATTTTGATTTGATATTTTATAATATGTTGGAAAGTAATATTGGTTACTATGATAAGGCTAGTTTGGCTTCAGAGTTATTTACAAATACTAGTGATGAAGAAATAGTTGAAGAAAAATCAGTATATATGGTTAGAACACATTATTAGCGAGAATGCAAATAAAGAAAAATATAGTGAATATGTTTAATATTATTTGTGAATTAAATGAAGAACTAAGAAAAATTTTCAATAAAAAAATTTTTCCTAAATAATAACTATAATTTTGAAACATTTAAGAAACTATCTCTTTTTCCAAGGGCAATGTCAGGTTTTTGGGAGTTTTATTCATTTATTTGAAAAAAACGTATAAATTTTATTCAAAGTTTATATCCTTTAATGGAAGGTATTAAGTTTCTCGATCATGAGGAATATTTAACTAATATAGAAAGTAATTTAATACTTGAAATTGATAGAACAGAAACTGAAGATTTATATGAGGGAATAATATAGAGATTTATATTTAAATTTTAAAAAAATTATTATCTTATATAAATGCATATTTGTTAGTTTATAAAAAAATACTATTATTTATGTTATAATAAAACGTAATAGGTTATATTAATTATCAGAGTAAAGGAATTGTTAAATGGAAAATTATAATAAATTACTAACACTTAGGAATAAAAATAGAAAAATACACTAAATTATCAATTATCATTAAGTAATCTAGAATTATACCACAGCAATCTTTTTGCTGTGGTACTTGAGAAATCTGAATGTATTAATCATAAATTTTTTTAGTGATGTTCTAGATATAAATAAAAAAATACACAAACTTGAAGGTATTTAGGGAAAAAAATAAAATTGATTTAACTATTGAGGTAATTGACGAGGATGGTAAGAATCATACTATTTTTTTATAGAAAATAAAGTTAAGTCTTTACCTGATAAAAAAATCAATTAATTCATTATTCTGAAAAAAATTATAATGCTAAAGGGATACTTCTTAGTTTAGTTAAACCAGGATTCGAGCTTCCAGAAAGTTGGTTTAGAAGAAGTTATGGTGAGTTGATAGAGTATTATGATGATTTACTCAATAAAGTCGATGATACTTTTTAGATTATTCTTAATAGATTATATTGAATATATGAAGAATGTAGAGGAGTTTATTAAAAAAATTAGTTTTAGTGAATCATACTTTTTTTAGAAGAGTTTAATGATAAAGTACTAGAAGGTATGAGGTTAAAGTCAGTCATCGAGAAAAATTCATTATGCAAATTTAGAAAATGAGATTACTGATTTGGGATATAAAAACATATTCTGGAAAAAAATAAGAGGAGGCCATCATTTTGGAATCGTACTCCCTATTGATGGCACTAATTCAACTTTTGATATTCAAATAGAAGGTAATCAGTACAGACATAAGGTTAATTTTTTTCTATTGAAGATAAAGAGAGGTTAGGTGATTTAGAAAGAATATGTGATAAAAATTAAGGAAAAAAACATGTCTATATAATTTCAACTTAGAAAAACAATCCAATTTTAGAAAAAAATCATCTTCATGGAAAAAAATGGAAGGCATATTATAAAAAAAGATTTTTTTACGATTATGCACATATAAGAAAAACATGTATCTTGTAAAAAAATTAATTGACTACATAAAAACAAGATGTGAAGAAAATTGAAGAGAATTTAAACATTGTTAAAGATATTATATTGAAGAATTAGAGGATAAAAAGTGAAAAAGAATAAACTAGTATTACAAAAAAAGCAACTGAATCTGATATGAAAGAAATATGGAAGATGCAAGTAGAGGCATTTAAAAGATTTATTAGAAAAAAATATAAAGATTATGATATGAGTCCAGCAACAGAAAGTTATGAAAAATATTTTGAATAAATATAATCAACCATGGACAAAGTATTTCTTCATTATAAAAAGATGGCAATAAGGTTGGGGTAGTAAGAGTTGTTGATAAAGGAGATGGAGGTAGGAAAAGAATCGCTCCTTTATGGATTATGCCATCATATAGAAATCAAGGATTAGCTCAGCTAGCTATAAAAAGAATTGGAAAAAAATTATATGGTTCAAATCATTGGGAATTAGATACTATTCTACAAGAGAAAGGTAATATCTATTTATATGAAAAAGTTAGGTTATAGAAGAATAGATAAGATAGAGCATATTAAAGATGGAATGGATATTGTATTCTTTCAAAAAAGATTAGTGGAATTATATAAAGTAAATACTATTTCTCTTTTCAACATCATACTTTCGCGTTATAATATAATTATCAACAAAACAAATAATTCATTTAACCATGGAGGTAAAGTATGAACAAAGTAATAGAAACAATGATGAACCATCGTACGAGAAGAAGTTTTGTAAAAGGTAATGAATTACCAAAAGAACATTTAGATCAAATTATTGAATGTTCTAAACAAGCATCTAGCTGGATGAATGGTCAACACTACAGCATTATTGCTACAACAGGGGAAACAAAACAAAAAATTGCTGATTTAATTAGAGAACAAGCTCCAGGTAATGCAGCTCACATCGAAAGTTCTGCAGCATTCTTAATATACTGCCTAGACTACAGCAATATTAAATTATCATTTGATATTGAAGGTGGAGAGTTTGATATTTCTAATCAATATGAACCGCTATTAATTAGTTCTATGGATGTTGGTATTGCGATGCAAAACGCTGCATTAGCTGCTGAATCATTAGGATATGGTATAGTATTTTGTGGTGGAGTGAGAGGATTTGCTAAAGGTATTTCTGAATTATTAAATATTCCAGAAAAATGCATTGTTCTTATGTGGATTAAGTATTGGTGTAATTGATGAAGAAAAAAATCTACAGAAAAAAAGTTAAACCAAGACTACCACACGAAGCTAACGTTGGATACAATGAGTTTCCAAAAATCTAATGAAGAAGTATTAAAAAGCATATCGTCAAACTATGATAGACTTTGCAGAAGCTCGTGAAACTAAAAACATGGACTAAGAAATTCGCAGACTTCTATGCTAAACCTTCAGGAATAGAAGCTGTAACAAAAAGAATTATTAGAAAAAAATGGATTTGTTAATAAAAAAATAATTAAGATAAAAAAATATAAGCACTGTTTATGTACGCTATAGTATATAGACAGTGCTTATATTAATTTATGGAATAAAATGTAAAATAATGACCACCCCTGAAAAGGGGTGGTTTTCTCTGTGGGTATAACCCTTTGTTACTAACACGCACCTCAAGGCGCTGGCTTTCACATTCGTTCAAGCCCTATTGTATTTTGACGCCCGCTACCCGTTAAACGGGTCTATTTATTTTTTCTTATTCCCGAATGGATTTATATATTCTTTTGTTGTCAACTTATCCATCGCAATATCATGCGATTCTTGTTCCCTGATGTATTTCCTTATCGTACTTTCCAAAACTTTCTATTCCCATACTTGTATTTCAAGTTTGAATGCATATCAAATATCATCAATGAACTTTTTTTCCTTTCAAGTATCCCATTATACTTGAAACACTATATTTTGGTGGAATTGACAAAAAGCAAATGTATATGATCTGGCATTATGTGCCCTTCTATTATTTCTATTCCTTTATATTTACACAATCTTTTGTATTATATTTACTATATCTCGTTTATATTGATTAAATTCAATTTTTTTCGTCTATACTTAGGGGTAAATACAATATGGTATTTACACAACCACTTTGTATGCGATAAACTATTATGTTTATTAGTTATTATAAAAATCATCCTTTCTTTATTTTTAGAGCTTGAACTACTCTTATTTTTATCAAGAAAGGATGATTTTTTTCAATTGTTTAACTTTTATCTCGCACCCGCATAGCGGGTGGTTTTTGTTTCGGAGACTTCGCCTCCTCAACTGGCTTAAGCTATTAATAAAAAAATAACCATCCTTTTTAGTGATGGTTATTGTTAGTTTTATTATTATAGAGAAGTTAGGAACGTTAGTCCACCTAATACAACACCTGCTGCATTAGGAATAATTAAAATCCAGTCTTTTTTTAGGTTCTTTTTGTCCAACCATAGATAACCCAAATTAGGCAAGAAACTGCCGCAAATAATGGTTGGAAAGGCTGAGCTTTTAACACCATGTAAGTTCGAAATAATTTGTGGGATGTAAGCAATAAATACAAAAAAATCCCAATAAATGCTCCAATTGAGCCTACTATACGATTAATTTTTTTTGTTTTGTCATAAGTTACCTCCTATGTTTACAATACAACATATTGAAATAAGATTCAAGAGTTTTGCATTTAGTTTTCATGAAATTATAATTATCGGTAGTTTTTATAATAAAGTTTATATCTTGTTAGAATCTATAATTGCTTATATAGATACAATTGGAGCAGCTACGATTTAGTATATACTAAGTTAATATTTTTTTGGAAAGCAGTGTAAACTAATAAAAAAATTTTTCACGTATGTATATTTTTAAATAATATATAGTTAAATAAAATTAGAGTATTTCTATTAATCTAAGTTAACATATATATTATAGTTATTGATATAATAGCTATTTTATTTTTTTAAAAATTTTTTAAAAAAACTATTGTCAAAAAAAGGTCAAACATGTTATAATTTATTTAAGGTCAAAAAAAGGTCAAAGGTAATTTGACATTAAAATAATAAATTTGACGGGCATAGACCTACTAAAAAAATAAAAAAAGGAGATTTACAATGGATATTAATAGTTTTACAAATAGTGTGAAAGAAATCTTAGCGAAATCTTCCGAATTTGCAACAGAGAAAAAAAGTCAAAAGTATTACGAGTGAGATGTTTATAAAAAGCAGCACTTACTGGTAGTAACTTATATAGTGATATTTTTAGGAAGAATTAATATTGATAAGGAAAAATTTACTTCGTGAGTTAAATCACGAAATATCTAAAAGTAAGTGTGGTAGAAGGCGATAATATAAATTATGCTAGCTACCTTAGTAATGATTTAAATGCCTTATTAGTAGAAGCTAACAAATACAAAGATAAATATGATGATAAATTTATATCTTGTGAACATATAGTTCTAGCAAGTTATGTAAAAAATAGTATAGTAAAAAAATATGTCGATAAAGTTGCTACACTTAAACAAGTAACTGAAGTTATCGATGGTATAAGAGGAGGTAAGAAAGTTATGAATGAAAATCCAGAAAACAACTACGAAGTATTAGAAAAAAATACGGACGTGACTTAGTAGAAGCTGCACGTAGTGGTAAAATCGATCCAGTAATTGGTCGTGATGAAGAAATAAGAAATGTAATTAGAATATTATCTAGAAAAACAAAAAATAACCCAGTATTAATCGGGGAACCTGGTGTAGGTAAAACTGCGATTGTTGAAGCTTTAGCTCAACGTATCGTTCGTGGTGACGTACCAGAGAGCTTAAAAGACAAAACAGTATTCGAATTAGACCTTACTAGTTTAGTCGCAGGTGCTAAATATCGTGGTGAATTCGAAGAAAGATTAAAAGCTGTATTAAAAGAAGTTAAAGAACAAGAAGGTAAAATAATCCTATTTATTGACGAAATCCACATGTTAGTTGGTGCAGGTAAAACAGATGGTGCAATGGACGCAGGTAACATCTTAAAACCAATGCTTGCTCGTGGTGAACTACACTGTATTGGTGCTACAACACTTAATGAATACCGTCAATATATCGAAAAAGACTCTGCATTAGAACGTCGTTTCCAAAAAGTTCTAGTTAAAGAACCAACTGTAGAAGATACAATATCTATCCTACGTGGTCTTAAAGAAAGATTCGAAGTTTATCACGGTGTGAAAATTTCTGACCGTGCTATTGTAGAAGCTGCAGAATTATCTAACAGATATATTACTGACAGATTCTTACCAGATAAAGCTATAGACTTAATCGACCAAGCTTGTGCTACTATCAAAACTGAAAACTCATCTAACCCAGCAGAGTTAGATACAATCAATCGTAAAGTAATGCAACTTGAAATCGAAGAAAAAGCTTTAAGTAGTGAAGATGACGAAGTATCACAACGTCGTTTAGAAAACTTAAAAAGAAGAGTTAGCAAATCTTAAAGAAGAACAAAAATAAACTTCAATTACAAGTAGATAGTGAAAAAGAAAAAAATTATCTGCGGTAAAAAGATCTTCGTGAAAAAAATCGATAGAGTTAAATTAGAATTAGAACAAGCTCAAAAATAACTATAATTTAGAAAAAAGCTTCAGAATTACAATACTCAACTTTACCAAAAATTAAAACGTGAGTTAGAAGAATTAGAAGAAAAAAATCTAAACATGAAGATTATAAATTATTAAAAACAAGAAGTAACTGAAGATGAAATTGGCTTTATCGTAAGTCAAATGACAGGTATTCCAGTTACTAGATTAGTAGAAACAGAAAAAAAGAAAAAAACTTCTTAACTTAGCTGATACTATTCATGAAAAAAAGTAATAGGTCAAGATGAAGCTGTTGAGAGTGTAACTAATGCAATATTACGTTCTCGTGCAGGTATTGCTGATCCAAATAGACCAATCGGTAGCTTCCTATTCTTAGGACCTACTGGTGTAGGTAAAACTGAGCTTGCTAAAGCTTTAGCTCTTAACTTATTTGATGATGAACGTAATATCGTTAGAATAGATATGAGTGAATATATGGAAAAACACTCAGTCAGCCGTTTAATCGGTGCCCCTCCAGGATACATCGGTTATGAAGAAGGTGGACAACTTACTGAAAGTGTAAGACGTAATCCATATAGTATTATCTTAATGGACGAAATAGAAAAAGCTCACCCAGATGTATTTAACATCTTATTACAACTATTAGATGAAGGTACTTTAACTGACTCTAAAGGTGTAGTAGTAGACTTCAAAAAAATACAATTATCATTATGACTTCTAATATTGGTTCATTAGAATTATTAGAAGAAGTAAAAGACGGTGTTATTTCTGAAGAAACTCGTAAAAATGTTACTAACCAACTTTACGGATACTTCAAACCAGAAATACTTAACCGTATGGATGACATAATTATCTTCAAACCATTAACTGAAGATAATATTAAAGGAATTGCTAATAAACTTCTTGATGAATTAGTAAGACGTGTTGCAAGTAGAAATATTGAATTAACATATGATGAAAAAAAGTTTCTGCTTGGGTAGCAACTGCAGGATTCGATATGAAATTTGGTGCTCGTCCACTTAAAACGATTTATCCAAAGCCAAATCGAAAAATAAACTATCAGTTGAATTAATACGTCACGGTATAGAAGATGGAATGAAAAATACATCTTGATTACGTAGATGACCAACTAAAAAAATTGATATAAAAATAATATATATATAATTCAAACCTCGAGTTAATCTTGAGGTTTGTTTTTTTTATGTACTTTTTTTATAAATATATTTTTGTAGTATAATTGAAAGGAATAGTAATAAAAAGTAAATTTATTAAATGGAGGAGCAAGTATGAAAAATTGCGGTTATGGCTGGAACGCCTATTGATTCTAAATTAGGTGAGAACTTATTAAATTCATATGGTTATAATGATGTTGTCTTAGTACCTATATCTAATAATCCAGTTGAACAAACAACATTTCAATCACTAAATGATAGTGAAAGAGAAAAAAATAATAGTAGAAATAATAGAACAATTAAAAAGAAAAAAATTGTGAAGTTATCTTTATATATTGTAATTCATTAAGTTCAGTAGTAGATTTTTGATAGATTAGCTACTGAGCATAATATAAAAAAATAGTAACACCCATGCAGATGTATAGAAATCTTGGTTTAGAATATAAGTATTTAGCTGTAATGGCAGCAAACTCACACGGTTTAACAGGTGTTGAGAATAATCTATATGTATCAAATCCAAGTTTACGTGTTTTAGGGTTATCTATGTTAGAACTGGTAAAAAGCTATAGAAGAAGAGAATCGTCCAGAGAAAAATAGTTAAAGACTTTAACTTTGAAGTGTTATTTAATTATTTTTGAACAAACTAAAGTAGAAGCTGTTGTACTAGGATGTACACATTTTCCATATATAAAAAAAGAGCTAGAAAAAAATTACAAATCTACCAATTATAGATGTTGGCATATTTATGATTAATAGTATGAAGAAATAGTTAAATTGTTATAGGAAAAGGGTGAGTAAATTAGTTTATACCCAGAAAATATACAGTTTAACGAATGTTTAAAAAGGAGTTAAAGTAATTATGGAATTTGAAAAATATAAGTATCACTATATATTTGATGATGTGCTAGGATTTCGTATAGTATGGGATAGAGGAAAAGAACATTTTTAGTTATTTTTGTAACGGAAGAGTTGGCAGAGAAGTCAAGAAAAATCAGATAAAGATGCATTAGAGGTAATGTTTTATTTAGAGAACAAAAAGATGGCCAAAAGAAGGAGAATTAGAAAACTATAACAAAAACAGATGTTAAGACATATGTAGGAGATGGTTTTACAATTTATGAAGAAAATGGAAAATATGAAATAGAAATACCAAAAAGACTGTGGTGGAGCAGCTATAAGACCAGTATGCTATCCTATAACTAAAGAACTCAAAGAAAAAGCATTTAAATCACCAAGAGATGGATACGAAGTCGTAATATATGCAGAAACAGGACGATGGCCCTTAAAAGATCAAGACGAGGTAGATAGAGAATTCCTTAGGGAATATCCTGAATTCATTCTTAAAAACCCTGAATTAAATAAAGAACTATTTTCAGAAGAAGAGTTTAATCACTTAGTAGCACTAGGAAAAAGAAAGAAAAAAACAAAAAAAGAACAAGAAAAAGAGGAAATTAGAGAGAATCCTGAGCTTATTTTATGGGTTTCAGAGAAAAAAAGAAATATGTTTTCTGAAGAAGAAATAAATCGTTTAGAGGTACTTGCGAAAGAAAAAATAAAAGTTCGCAAAAAGAAAATAAGAAAACGATGCGGTATATTTATAGCGATAATAGCGATTCTGATAGGAAGTTTTTTTATAGCTATTATAAAGTAAATAATAGAAATGCATTTGAAGAAATGTATAATTCGTATTTTAATATATTACCACTTAGTGCTATAGATAATATGCCTCAAATAGTACCTTTAACTAGACATCAAACAGAACAAAGTATTAGAGTTCTAAATTATAAAAAAATAATACAGATAAAGATAAAGTAGAAATTTCATTAGTGAATAACTTAGATAGAAAAAAAGTATCTCAATAATTTCTTCTAGTTATATCTCTGAAGACGTATACTTAGATATAAATTATAGATATGAGGTAGATACTCGAAAAATTAATTAATTATGTTAGTTTCCGTGGTAGAAATATTCCTAGTACTGATGACAAACAAAAAGCAAAGAAAAGAACTACTAGAAAAAAATACAATATTTCAAAAAGAATACCTACAAGAAAAAGTCTGATAAACTATTAGATACTGTACTAACGGACTGGAAGAGGTATAGTAATAGCTCATATTCAAAAAGACAATATGGGAAGACTAACAATAGAGAAAGATGAGTTTTTAAAAATAATAAATATATTATTGATAAAGAAAGTACAGGAGGACTATGGTATGCTAGACCAGGAACAGATTAAAAAAACTTTAAGATTAGCATCAAAAAGAAGTTAAAGATTATTTTGGAGATAAAAATGTAAAAATTAAGAGCATTTGAATCAGATTATAACACTGAGGTAGGTATTTATCCGCATATAAGATATTTAGTTTATAAAAAGTTGGGAAATAAAAAAATTTCTATAGTCAATTTAGAATATGGTGGAGTTATGTCATATGCGGTAAATATTGGAGACTATTATAATCTTAGATCACTAGTCCCTTATGCGATAGCTGAAAGTAGAATATCTTTTAATGATAGTAGTGAGGACATAAAAAAATCGTTAGAAGTATTAGATGAATATTTAATTTGGCGAATGACAGATGCACAAAAAGAAAAACATTTGGAATACCCTTAGACAAAGAAGTGTTAAGAGAAGATTAAAAAAATAAGGTTGTAACTTTGCTTTAGTTACAACCTTATTGTCATAATTACTCAATAATAGTATAATAAGAGCAAATTAAAAGAGACTAGGAGAGTAACTGAAGTAGTAGTAAATCAGTTTGCATCAGGAGAATATACAGTTGAAAAAAAGTATTTGAAGGAGTGTTAAAAAAATTGATAAAAAAATGGAAAAAAATATAAATACCACGGTATAATGATAGATGGTAATGAATATAGTATATTTTGGTTTAGAGGTAAAGAACAATTTAGTTATGACGTAAAAAAAGGAGTTGGCGGAAAAAAATCAAGAAAATCGGATAAAGATGCATTAGAGGTAATGTTTTTATTTAGAGAATAAAAAGATGGCCAAAAAGAAGGAGAATTAGAAAACTATAATAAAAACAGATGTTAAGACATATGTAGGAGATGGATTTTTAATTTATGAAGATAATGGCAACTATGAAATAGAAATACCAAAAGATTGTGGTGGAGCAGCTATAAGACCAGTATGCTATCCTATAACTAAAGAACTCAAAGAAAAAGCACTTAAATCCTCTGAAGATGCGAATAAGGTCATAAGTTATGTTGAATCTGGGGTTTGGCCGTCAGATGATCCAAATAAATCTACAAGAGAGTTTTTTTAAGAAAAACGTCCAGAATTTATATTTTATGATTATGAAGAAAAATAAAAAAACTATTTTCAGAAGAAGAATTTAATCACTTAGTGTCTTTAGGAAAGGAAATAAAAAAACAAAAAAAGAAAAAGAAGAAAAATAAATAATGCTAGTTTAAAGTTATTCTTTAAAAGAAAAGATAAGTTTTTAGCTTTCCGTTTAAGTCATATCTTCTATTTCTAAATAAAGTGAAAAAAATAATTTAATTTAATGGAATAACTCATAGGTGATTATAAAAATGAAAGATTGTTACGATAAAAAAATATTTACGAAAATTATTATTAAATTATAAAAATAAGAACTGAAATAAAAAAACAAGAATGGGAAGAGTAATTTTGTTAGCTATTCCTTTTTCAGAGACGATGATAGATAATATATATTTATTATCTGCTGATGATAACATAATATGGAGAGTTGAAACTAATAAAAACAGTTCCCGATAAATTACCTTACGAAAATATGTCTATTTCAAAAGATAAAAAGTAAGATTTATGCTACTGACTTTTACGGTAGACGAAGTATAATAGATATTCAAACAGGGTATATAGAAGATACTGATTGTGTTAAATAGAAATAGGATATAGTCATATGCTTTTACATCAGAAGTGTGATAATAAATCAATTATACAAATGTAACTATACAGATAGAAATGTATACAAAGGAGTATTGAAATAGCAATGAGAGAAATAGAAAACTATAAAAAAATCATAATATTATAATAGATGATAATGAATATACTATTGCATGGTTTAGAGGGAAAGAGTTTTTTTAGTTACGAAGTTATGAAAAAGCTTGGCAGAGAAATCAAGAAAAATCAGATAAAAGATGCTTTTAGAGGTAATGTTTTATTTAGAAAAACAATAGATGGCCAAAGGAAGGTGAATTAAAAAAATTATAATAAAACTAATGTTAAGACATATGTAGGAAGTGATTTTTACAATTTATGAAGAAAACGGAAAAATATGAGATAGGTGTTGAAAAAGAGATAGGGGGAGTAGGAATAGGAGAAGTATATTATCCAATAACAAAAGAATTAATGGAAAAAGCATTTAAATCAGACAGGGATGCTTATGAAGTGATAATATATGCGGAAACAGGAAGTTGGCCAACAAATGATCAGGATGAAACAGATAGAGAGTTTATACGAGAATTCCCAGAATTAGTATTAAAAAACCCTGAAAGATGTAAAAAACTATTTTCCAAAGAAGAATATGAACACTTAGTGAAAATTGCAAAAGAAGAACAAGAAAAAGCTGTAATACCTGAGGCAGTAATAAATCAACTAGCTCCAGATAATATATAAAAAAAGTGTATGGAGGAGTATTGAAAAAGATGATAGAAATAGAGAAATATAAGAATCATGATATCGTAAAAAAATGGAGATGAATATCGAATTATATGGGATAGGGGAAAAAAAGTATTTTGGGTATAATGTAACTGAAAGTTTGGCAGAAAAAAATCAAGAAAATCAGATAAAGATGCATTAGAGGTAATGTTTTATTTAGAGAATAAAAAGATGGCCAAAAAGAATATGAGTTAGAGAATTATAATAAAACAAATATAAAAAAACATGTTGGAAACCAATTTATAATATATGAAGAAGACGGAAAATATGAAATATCATTTGAAAAAGAAAGTGGAGGCGTATCATTGGGGGATGTATGCTACCCAATAACAAAAGAACTAATGGAAAAAGCATTTAAATCAGATAGAGATGCTTATGAAGTGAAAATATACGCAGAAACGGGAAGTTGGCCAACAAATGATCAGGACGAAACAGATAGAGAGTTTATACGAGAATTCCCAGAATTAGTATTAAAAAAATCCTGAAAGATGAAAAAAACTATTTTTTTCAAAGAAGAATATGAACACTTAGTAAAAAAATTGCAAAAAGAAGAACAAGAAAAAGAAGAAAATAAATAGTATATTTTGAGTTATTATTTAAATTAAAAAGAAAAGGTATAAATTTTTAATTTGTACCCTTTCTTTGTTTATATATCAGATAGATAATAAAACATAGATTTAATTTTTAGATGTGAAAAAAATAAAAATTAAATTTTTGATAAATAGTATAATATATAGTATAATATAAAAAAAGTAAAAAGATAAAAAGGAGCTAATATGGATTTATTGCAAAGTAGTAAAGAACAAGCTTCAGGAGCGGCAACTCAACTAATAGGTGCTAGCAGTAGTTTAAGTAATGTTAGATCTGTTACAAAAGATTCAGAAACTACAGTAGCCGGAAATACTAAAGCTCAAAGTAGTGCTGATTTAGCACTAGCTACTGGCCAAGAGCTTCAACAAGTAATTCAAAAATATGTGTAATAATATACATAGCCTTGCCGCAGAATTTGAAGCTATGGATAATGCCTTGAGTAAAGAATTACAGCCTAAATATTTACCCTAGTTATTAATTACTGTGAGGATTAATTAATGGATAATAAAGAAGAGTATATTAAAAAGGAGACTGTTAGAAGAACAGCTAGATGATAATAAAAAAAGAAGTTAAAAAAACTCGAAAGATTAGAGGAACTAAACAATAAAAGAACAATATCGAAGTCATAGATTAAAAAGAACAGTTATATTATATATTTGGAAGAGAATATAATAGACATATGGATAATATAAGTTATTGTGAGGAGCTAAGTAGAAAAAAATCTTACAAAGAGAAAAAAATACACTTCTAGATGAGGAAGCTGATTTGAAAAATTAAGTACAACAAATTAAAAAAATAATTATAAGATATTAGGAGAATGTATGAGTATAAATATGATATTAGGCTCTGCTCAAAGCCAAAACCAATAGTATAAAAAAACCCTTACGACAAGTCAAATAGGAAGTTATCAACAAATACAACAAGCATTATCAAACTTTATGTTTCAAACAAATAGCTTGCAAGGTGCAGCATATGATAGTGCCAAAGCTTATTGTGGAAGTGTTTTATCTCCACTAATTGATGGATGTATATTATTAAATAAAGCTATTGAAAAAAAGCAAACGAGGAATATATAAATAAATATACGAGTGAAGTATATGGAGACTCCCTAAAAGCAAAGTGATTTAGAAAGATTAATTGATGAGACAAAAAAAGCCAAATTGCTTTGAATGAAAAATCTATTGAATGAGCAGTTTGAACAAGATCCAGTGGATTTAAATGAAGTAAGTAATTTGCAAGAAAAAGATAGATAGTTATAGAAAAAAATTCAACGAGACTTGGAAGAAAAGTTAAGTAAGCTACTAGCGTTTGATGCGAATTCTGTTAGTATATTCCAAGAAGTAGATGTTTTTAAGTTACTCTGTTGCACAAGGGATTGCATTAGCCCAAAGAAGTTGGAGTCCAACACTAAAAAAACATTTATGCTACCTGGCAAAAAAATGAAATGGGATGGGTAGGTACTATCAAGGAAATATGGGAAAAAAATAATAAAGCAAATAACAATAAATTATCAAAAAAGAATGATAAATAGTCAAATAAGCGCAGAAGAATATGATAGGAATGTAGCATTCTATTCAGGATTACATGGTAAACCGATTATAGGTGCAAGTGTAATACACAATGCAAGTTCTGAAGAGAAAAAGACTTAGTACTAGCAATATTACCTTGGATTATGCCAGGTGGCTCATTAAGACTAACAATGTTATCGGGTGGAACTTTAGGACTAATAGACGGATTGGTTTCTAAAGATAAACCATCAGATGTTATTAAAAAAATGGCATTTGGAAGTAGTTTTGCTTTTGTTTAGTCACCTAGGTGTAAGTTTATTAGGTAAGGGAGCTAAAGTAAAAAAATTTCTTTAAACCAGGTAAAAAAATGCTGAAGATAAATTAGTAAAAAAATGTTAAGAATGAAAGTTTAAAAATCAAGAAATAATTTATCTCAAAGAAGTTCTATAAATCATGTTAAGATAGCTGAAAAATGGAATTGATGGAGAATTAAGGCCAACAATACTTTACAATGCTAAAGAATTTCCAAGAGAGTTAAAAAAATATCCACGTGATATGATATTAAACAATACAAATAATAAAATAATAAATGTACCGAGAAATGAAAAAATAAGCAATACTTTGGCGCAAAATACTACAAATGAACAATCAAGGCTACTTAATCAAATCGAAAAAGAAAAACTAAAAACACAAATAGTTTACGGTGAAAAAGAATTTCTAGAAGAAATGGCTAAATATCCACGTGCCAATATAGACGATGAAACAAGGCGAATGTTGATAAACATGCGCAAAGAAGACAGGTTAGAACCTCATAAATACATAGATCCAAAAGAAATAGAAGCACATCTAAAAATATTTGAGGAAGAAGGGGTAGCGAAGATTATTAGTTGGGAACAGCTTGAAAACGCTAAAAATCGATATGGAGGGGCTATAGGACCAGAAAGTGGTCAATACGCAACATCAGAGGTAATTATTGAGAAAGCAATTAAAGCATCTGATGGGGATCCAAGAAAACTAGAGAAGTTATTAGCCTTGGATAAAGGATCGTTAGGAGAAAATCCAGTAGTTATAAAACCTAAAAAAATAAGCTTTTTAGAGTTTCCTAGTGGAAATGAAAAGGGGGCAAATTCTTATTGGAATCCAGGGGGCTATACATCAGGGGGAATACCTGAAGTGGTAGTTAATCAGTTTGTATCAGGAGAATATACATTTAAAGAAGTATTTAAAGGAGTGATAAAAATAATGACAGGAATTGAAAGTTATAAAAAAATCATGGTATTTCGATAATTGGTGATGAGTATTATATATTTTTGGTTTAGAGGTAAAGAACATTTTAGATATAAAGTAACACAAAGTTTGGCAGAGAAATCAAGGAAATCAGATAAAGATGCATTAGAAGTAATGTTTTATTTAGAGAATAAGAGATGGCCAAAAGAAGGAGAATTAGAAAAATTATAACAAAAACAGATGTTAAGACATATGTAGGAGATGGATTTTTAATTTATGAAGAAAATGGGAAATACGAAATAGAGATACAAAAAAGACTGTGGAGGAGCAGCTATAAGACCAGTATGCTATCCTATAACTAAAGAACTCAAGGAAAAAAAGCGTTGAAATCAGATAAAGATGCGAGAAAGGTAATAAGTTATGTTGAGTCGGGGGCTGGCCTTCAGATGATCCCAATAAATCCACAAGAGAGTTTTTTTAAGAAAAACGTCCAGAATTTATATTTTTATGATTTTTGAAGAAAAATAAAAAAACTATTTTCAGAAGAAGAATTTAATCGCTTAGTAGAACTAGGAAAAGAAAGAAAAAAACAAAAAAGAACAAGAAAAAAAGAAAAAAATAAATAGTGCCATATCTTTAAAAAAATTTCTAATATGAAAAATGTTTGAAATACCTTTAGACAAAAGAAGTGTCAAGAGAAGATTAAAAAAATAAGGTTGTAACTTTTGTTAGTTACAACCTTATTGTCATAATTACTAATAATAGTATAATAATAGCAAATTGGAATAGATTATAACTAGGGAGAGTAACAGTATATATACACTAAAAATAGCTATGGCAAAGGAGTGTTAAAAAAATGATAAAAATTTGAAAAAAATATAAATACCACTCTATAATTAACGATGAGCTTGGCCTTTGTATAGTATGGAATAGAGGTAAAAGAATTCTTTTGATTTTGATGTAACACAAAGTTTAGCAGAGAAGTCAAAAACAATCAGATAAAGATGCATTAGAAGTAATGTTTTATTTAGAGAATAAAAAGATGGCCAAAAAGAGGGTGAATTAGAAAAACTACAATAAAAACAGATGTTAAGACATATGTAGGAGATGATTTTACAATTTATGAAGAAAAAGGGAAGTATGAAATAAGAATAGAGAAAGACTATGGAGGACCAGTATTTTATCCAATAACTAAAGAGCTCAAAGAAAAAGCACTTAAATCTCCTAAAGATGGATACGAAGTCGTAATATATGCAGAAACAGGACGATGGCCACCAAAAAGATCCAGAAGAAAAATAGAAGACAGATTATTAGGAAACATCCGAAATTAATATTGATAAATCCTGAATTAAAAACAAAAACTATTTTCTAAAGAAGAATATGAACACTTAGTAAAAAAATTGCAAAAGAAGAACAAGAAAAACAAAAAAAGAACAAAAGAAAGATATAGATAAATAAACTTTTGATAATGTTTAGAAAGCTGGAAAGGAGCAAAAAAATCAGAAGGGTAAATTATTTATCATTTTTTTAAATAAAAAAACAATAATGACATAATGCTGAAGAGGACGAAAAAAATTTTCGTCCTCTTTTAATCTTAAAAATTTACTTTCTGCTTTTTTTCATATGCATTATAAAAATATAGGTGCATTTATATTGCATTGTTTTCCTGTATCGTATAGGCATTTACAGACGAACAATAAATCTTCTGTATTATTATGCAGTGTCATAATCTTTCTAGTAAGAATATTAGTCGCAAACATTCGTTTCATTATTGGTGCTGAAATAAATATTGGAAGTTTATAACCCCAAAGTTCATTTCTATAGTGTTTTAAGTTTACACCACGTGCTTTTATAATCTTAGAAGTTTCTCTTATTGCACAAACCGCTTCAGCTAATAATTTAGATGAAGACATAAGATTCTCCGCAGCCTCAGTAGGATTATCCATATCTGCATATTTTGCAGCGATAGATACTACACCAGCATTAATAGCCATATGTAACCAAATCCACTCAAGCATATCATATGGTGTTTCTAACTTAATGTTGCAACTTCCAAATAGTTCTACTAGTTTATAATAATTATCTATTTTAGAATTTTCTTTTTTCTCTAGTATAAAATGATCAAAAACACAACATGTAAGAGTAGCATTTACAATATTACCACCAGATACAGGATAACCAAGAATATATTCTCTACCTTGCATTACTTTTTTTCAAGATACTTCTTATCTTCCCAAATACCACAGCATAGTATAATAGTTCCTTTGATATTGTTAGAGTTTAAAGTTTCAATAACACTTTCAATATTTCCTACAGGCATACTAATAAAAAAATAAAATTATAGTTATCTTTTGTATGAGTATTTACTTTATAAGTATCAGTATAGTGATCACCTTTTTTTATTATTTCTACCATCTAGCATATCAACATTTAATTCTGTTATATTAATTTTTTTACTACTTTTTCTAATATAATGTTCTACATTATGACCAGCTTTATTAAATAAATAGCTATATGTAGTTCCAATAGTTCCAAGTCCAATAGTTAGTATATCCATAAATCCACCTCACAAAAATAATTATAATTATTATACTATAGATGAATTATTTTATCTATAACTGAAAAAGTATTGTAAGAAAGTAAACTACGTGTTAGAATAAGTTTACGTATTTTTTGAGTAGAGGAGAGATATTATGCCGATTGGGGTTATAATTAATACCGTCGCAATATTTCTAGGTGGTATAGCTGGAGCTCTTTTAGGAGATAAGTTACCAGAGAAGTATAAAGAGCAGCTAAATCTGATATTTGGTCTATGTTCTATGGGGATGGGTATTTCATCGATAGTTTTAATGAAATATATGCCTGCGGTTGTTTTCGCTCTTATTATAGGAACTATAGTAGGATTAGTGTTTAAGCTGGGGTATAAAGTGTATGAGCTTTGTTCAAAACTTCAGAAAGTAATGATTCGTATCGTACCGAAAAAAGAAACAAATATGTCAGAAACAGAATTTTTAGCTACTTTAATTACGGTGATAGTGCTATTTTGTTCTAGTGGTATGGGAATATATGGTAGTTTAAGTGAAGGTATGACTGGGGATTCTAGCTTGCTTATAACTAAGTCTATTTTGGATTTCTTTACTGCAGTAATATTTGCATGTAACTTAGGGTATATCGTTTCGCTAATTGCTGTTCCGCAGTTTGTTATCTTTACGACATTATTCTTATCTGCAAGTTTTATCGTACCGTTAACAACACCGGATATGATTGCTGATTTTAAAGCTTGTGGTGGTTTCTTAATGGTAGCGGCAGGATTTAGAATACTAAAGTTAAAAATGTTTCCTGTAGTGGATATGATACCAGCAATGATTTTAGTAATGCCATTTAGTTGGTTTTGGGTTAATATAATATTACATTTATTGTAAATATGGAAGGATAATAAAGATGGGAATAGGTACATTAATAAATGCAGTGGGGGTTCTGCTAGGTGGAGCTCTTGGTATATTAATAGGTCATAAAATATCTAATAATATACAACAAGCTATAATGAAAGTAGCTGGAGTATCAGTAGTTTTCTTAGGAATAATTGGCGCGTGTGAGCATGCTTTAAAAATTAACGATGGGAAAATAGTATCTAGTGGGGCTATGGTATTGGTAGTCAGTATGACATTAGGTACTTTAATCGGAGAAGTTTTAAATATAGAAAAAAACTATTTGAAGATTTAGGTATTTACTTAAAAAGAGTAACTAAAAGTAGTGGTGACAATAGGTTTGTTGATTCATTTATTTTGGCATCTCTAACTATTTGTATAGGGGCTATGTCTATCTTAGGAGCTATTCAAGATGCTTTATTTCATGATTATTCTATTTTAACAGCAAAAGCTGTACTCGATTTTGTGACAATATTAATATTTACTGCGGCAAATGGTCGTGGTAGTATTTTCTCAGTTGTTCCTCTTATTATATTTCAAGGTGGAATAACTATTCTTGCGAAATTTATTGAACCGATTATGACACAAGGTGCGTTAACTAATCTATCAATGGTAGGTTCAGTATTAATATTTTGTGTAGGTGCAAATTTAATTTGGAACCTGAAGCTTAAGGTTGCTAATATGTTACCAGCTATTGTAATAGCTGTGATCTTTGCATTTATACCGATATTTAATTAAAACAAAACTAGTATAGATTTTAATTCTATACTAGCTTTTTTTGTTTTATTCACCATGTAGTAGTTTATTGTTTCTTTGTTTAGTCTGTTTAAATATTTCCTCATAATCTTCTATCATTTTATTTGAATAATTTCCTTTTTCTATTTCACAGTTTAAAGAGTAAAAGTACTTTAAGCATTCTTTCTAATAACTCTTTTGTAGTTAGACTCTTGTTAAGTAAGTTCTCTAGCGTATCCATACAGTTAATATCTATTTTTGGATATTTGTATTTTATCTCTTGATCTTTAAGACCAGCCTCATAGTATTCTTTCATTATTTTAGTACGATTTTGTTGATTGCCAAACAAACTAAGATAAATAGAAACGACGACATTTTCTTTTACTTTTCTTTGGGCAATACCGGCAAACTTTTTACCATCTATGCTTAAGTCAAAAATCACCTGGGCAATATGTATTACTAATTTCTACCGCTTGAATCTTGCTTGATACTTCTGGAAATATCTCCTTAATAAATTCAGTCATAAGGTTATAACCAGCGTTTAAAGAAAATGTACTTGGATTTATTTTCATAACTATAGAAAAACTTATAACTCCTGTGTCGGCTATAATACCTAAACCACCGATATTTCTTACTGCAGGAATTAGATTATTGTTATAAAATGAATCTAGAGCTTCTTTAAAAAATGGGACACGTGTATCAGGTGTTCCTAAAAATAGCGGAATTTTTCTAAAGAATGAATATGTAGAATACACTCATTATTAGTTAGTACTTGACGAAGAAATAGCTCATCAGTCGCTATAGGAATGAGTGGATTATTCCCATTTAAGTTAGTGTAGATATTAACTTTTTTTATTTTTTTAATAAGTTCAAGCATAGTTACTCCTTAAAAAGTAAGATAGAATTATAAATATATTATAGCTTAAAAATAGATTAATTTTATAGAATATAGTTTTCATATAAAAAACCTTATTACTTCTAAAAATTCAAAAAGTAATAAGGTTTATTGTATTACATATTAATTTTGTAGTCTTCTGGTTTTATAATTGGTATCACTTTTGTAAATAGTTTTACAAATAGGTATCCAGTTATAATCGGAACTACTGCAAAGATTATCACGGCTTTAATTATTTCGTAAGCACCACCGTTAGTAGTCGCTAGGTGAGCTAATGGTCCAACTAAACCACTAAATCCAAAACCAGCACTCATTGCTGTACCTTTAATATTAAAGATAGCGGCTAGTACTCCTGCTACAAGCTGCACTACAGATTACTGGTAACATGATTTTTTTGGTTTTTGCAAAAAAACATTTGCCATAGAAATTTTTGGTGATCCTATAAAGTGAGCAAGACAGATACCTTTTGAGTTAACTGCCCAACCAGCAATAGCAAGTGTAAATCCACAAGCGCAAATACCAAGGTTTGCTGCTCCAGATGCTATACCATCAATATTAATCGCTAGTGCAATACCAACAGATGTTATCGGTGTAACAATTAGACAAGCAAAGATAATCGCTATTAATATTGTTAGTATAATAGGTTGAAGAGTTAATAAATGTTTAATTCCGTCTCCCTAATACTCTAGTAAGTCCTGCGAAAAAAATGGAAGTAAATATCTTCCTATACCCCCAATTACAACAAGGCTTAGAGTAGGTAGTACTAATACTGCGTAACCTTGTGTTTTGTTTCCAATAAGTAAGATAAATGCAGTTGCTAATGCTGCAGTAAAGATAATAGTAACAATATCTCCTGCACCTTTTAACATTAATCCTGTTTTATCAGCTGTTTGAACTATTGATCCACTGGCATATAGTGTTGCTAAACCAATAGAAGTACCTTGAATAGGTGTTAACTTAAACATCATTCCTATTATCATACCTGAAGCAAGTCCAATAAGGGCATTAGAAATTGTAACCGAAAATGATAAAAACGCTAAAGATGGATATACTTTTGCGATATATTTCAAAAGTTCTCCTAATAATGCACCGGGTACTAAACATAGGACAGTTCCTAGTGCAACACCGTTAAGTACATTCATAGTAAATTTTTTAAAAGTAATTTTTTCTTCCATAACTAATTCTCCTTTTGAGTATTTACAACCTAAAAAGGTTACTAATAATTATAGCTTAAAAATTATAATTTGTACATTGATTTCGGAAAAAGTAAAATAAAAAAACTGACCTATAAAAATTATAAGCCAGTTTATTGCTATAATGCTGTGAATGCTGCTGTGAATCCAAATATTATTCCCGGTGAATTGGCTATAATAATAGGCCAATCACGTTTTTTTCACCTAAAAATCCATAAAGTACCCAAAGTGTACAGTTAATTCCTGCAACAAAAAGGTTGTAAAAAGTCACCTTTTATGACCGTTTATATTACCTGAAATTTGAGGTATATAAGATATATACATAAGCATGGCAGTAAAAGTAGCTACCCAACTAAGTATTTTTGAAAAAAATTTATTATTCATATTATCTTTCTCCTTTCAAAGTATTTGAGTATACTAACACATATAAAAACTATATTGCAAATCAATTTTTTTAAATATTTTTTTAATGTAAAGGGCTTTTATTTGGCTTAAAAAATAACTATAAATATTTTTTTAAAAAAATTATTTATAAAAAAAGAGACATTAAGTATGTTTAAAGTTTAGTTTGTATAGTTTACTATATTGTTGTATAATGTAAATTATAATAAAAAAAGGAGTTTGACTCAAGTGAAAGTATTAAGAAAAATTATTAGCTTTTCTAGTAGTTATAGCACTTCTTGGTGGGGGAGCAGCATATGCCTTGCAACCTAGCGAAGATATTAAACCTTCTGAAAAAGCTATCAAGTGTAAATTCGTCTATGGATTTAGCATCATTAAATAAAGAATTTATAAGTAATGTAAGTTATAGTAATTCGAAATTATCTACTAGTCTTAAAATTGATAATGAAATGTTTTTTTATCAATCTTAAATCATGCGACTAAAAGATAGTGCTGAAATTCAAGAAGGTAGTTATAAATTAGTTGGTAATAGAGTAGCAGCTAAGCTACCAGTTCAGTTATCTTTTTATAAATAGTGAAATTTCTTCTAATATAAAACTATCAGGTTCTAATAATAAAAATTGAATTAACATTAGAAGATGCTAAAAATAGGTAAAGTACCTATACCTGATTTTTGCTTTAGAAAAAAATATTTAAAAGAGTATTTAACTGGAACAGGTGTTAGTGTTAATGGAAATGTAATTACTATTAATAAAGTAGAACTACCTGTAAAACTAGAAGGTATAGAAGTATCAAAATGGTATGATAAATGTATCAGCTTCTTTAACTAATGAACAGTTATTACAATATGGTTCACAAGCGTTAAAAAGGTTACTTAGGAGCTTAATAATTAAACAAAAAGTCTATATTACTTATAATATAGGCTTTTTTTATTGTGATAGAAAAAAACATCGTTTTCAGAATATTTAATAATAAATTCTCAAAAAAACACTTGAAACTTTATTGTTGATGTAATATAATATGTTTATTGAATAAAGACAGGACTACTATGTATTTATTGTTAGAGAGAAACTGGTTGGTGAAAAGTTTTATAAAGACATAAAGTAGTTATCACTTTATTAGAAATTAATTATATAGGGACAATGAGTGCTCTTAGTGGGAGTTAAATGAGGTGGTACCGTGGATATATTCCGCCCTCAATAACTTTTACTAGAGCTTTTTATTTTGAAAGGAGAAAAAATGGTAGAATTAAAAGATACATTATTAATGCCAAAAACTAAATTCCCTATGCGTGGTAATCTTCCTAATAAAGAACCAGAATTTTTAAAAACGTTGGGAAGAAATGGATTTATATAGAAAAGTTTTAGAAAAAAATGCAGGGAAACCTTCATACGTACTTCATGACGGACCTCCATACGCAAATGGTAACATCCACATTGGACACGCACTTAACAAAATCCTAAAAGACTTTATCGTTAAGTATAAAAATATGAATGGTTTTGTTTCTAATTACGTTCCTGGTTGGGATACTCACGGTTTACCAATCGAGCAAGTGTTAGTAAACAATGGTGTTGATAGAAAATCTATGCCAGCTACAAAATTCAGAAATAAATGTAAAGATTATGCTTTAAAACAAGTAGATAAACAACGTGCAGACTTCAAAAAATTAGGTGTAATTGGTGATTGGGAAAACCCATATTTAACACTAGATCCAAAATTTGAAGCTGAACAAATCCGTGTATTCGGTAAAATGGTTGATAAAGGATATATCTATAAAGGATTAAAACCAATTTATTGGTCTCCATCATCAGAATCTGCTTTAGCGGAAGCCGAAATCGAATATCGTGACCATACTTCACCTTCTATCTATGTTGGATTCGAATTAGTAAGTGAAGATGGAGTTGTAGAAAAAGGAACTAAATTCGTTATTTGGACAACAACTCCATGGACATTACCTGCAAACTTAGGTATTGCAGTTCACCCTGATTTTGAATATCAAGAAGTTAAAGTAAATGGTGAAAACTATTTATTAGCTAAAGAAAGAGTTAACTTCTTAGCTGAACAATTCGGTTGGGAAAACTTTGAACTAGGAAAAACAGTACTTGGTAAAGAATTAGAATATTTACTATGTCAACACCCATTCTTAGATAGAACTTCTACAGTAATCTTAGCTGATTATGTAACTCTTGATTCAGGGACTGGACTAGTTCATACTGCACCTGGACACGGGGTTGATGACTTTATCGTTGGTCAAGGTAAATATAAACTTGGAGTATTATCACCAGTTGATAACCAAGGTAATCTAACAGAAGAAGCTGGACAATTCGCAGGACAATTTGTTTTTGATGCCAACAAAAATATTATTGCACACTTAGCTGAAACTGGGGCATTATTAAAACAAGAAAATATTACTCACTCATATCCACATGACTGGAGAAGTAAAAAACCTATTATCTTTAGATCAACACCTCAATGGTTCTGTTCTGTTGATGCGTTCCGTTCTGAATTATTAGATGCTGTAGATAGAACTAAATTCTACAGTGAATGGGGTAAACCAAGATTATATAACATGATTCGTGACCGTGGTGACTGGGTAATCAGTAGACAACGTGTTTGGGGTGTGCCAATTCCTGTATTCTACGCAGAAAACGGAGAGGCTATCTTAGATAATACTTTAATCGAACACGTAGCTAAAATCTTTGAAGTGGAAGGATCAAATGTATGGTTCTATAAAGATGCTAAAGAATTATTACCTGAAGGTTATACTCATCCAGGTAGTCCAAATGGTGAATTCACTAAAGAAATGGATATTATGGACGTTTGGTTCGATTCAGGAACTTCTCACCAAGGATGTTGCGCAGTGCGTGATGATTTAACTTATCCTGCTGACCTTTATTTAGAAGGAAGTGACCAATATCGTGGTTGGTTTAACTCTTCATTAATTACTTCTGTAGCTATCTCTGGAGATGCTCCGTATAAAGAGCTTGTATCTGCAGGTTTCGTTATGGACGGTAATGGTAATAAAATGAGTAAATCATTAGGTAATGTTATCTCTCCAAATGATGTAGGTAAACAATTAGGTGCTGAGATTATCCGTTTATGGTCAGCAAGTGTTGACTATACTCAAGACGTGCGTATTTCTAACGATATCCTAAAACAAGTATCTGAAACTTATAGAAAAATTAGAAATACATTCCGTTTCTTACTAGGAAACTTATTCAATGGTAACTTTGATAATAGAACAGACTTATTATCATATGATGAATTAGAAGAATTAGACAAATACATGGTTCTTAAATTTGAAAAAGTTGTAGCTAAAGTATTAGATTACTATGAAAACTATCAGTTCAACAGTATTACTACAGAGTTAATCAACTTCTTCAACGTAGAATTATCTTCATTCTACCTAGACTATGGTAAAGATATTCTTTATATCGAAGCTGAAAAATCTCAAAAACGTTTAAGTATGCTGACAGTACTTTACACTGTATTAAGTAAATCAGTTAGATTATTAGCTCCAATCTTATCATTCACTGCAGAAGAAGTATATGACAATATGCCATATGAAGATGCTGAATCTGTTCACTTAACTGACTTCCCAGCTAAGAACTTAATCGATGATGCTGCATTAGAAGCTAAATGGGATAAACTTCTAGAAGTACGTGACGATGTAAACAAAGCTTTAGAAGAAAGCCGTAACGAAAAAGTTATCGGTAAATCTCTAGAAGCTGCTGTTGAAATCTACAGTAACGATGGTGAAGTAGTAGAATTACTAAACTCAGTAGATAACTTACACCAACTATTTATCGTAAGTAGTGTTGAAGTTAAAGAAAACGATGGTGTTGCTTATGATTTAGCAACTGTTAAAGTAACAAAAGCTGAAGGACACCGTTGTGAACGTTGCTGGAACATCGTTGAAGAAGTAAACGAAGAAGGTTTATGTCCACGTTGTGCTAGTATCTTAAATAAATAGTAAGTTAATAAATGAACTTGTATTCTGATTGAATTCAAGTTCTTTTTATTTAAGGTTAGAATTTAGAAAAAAATATTTATAGAAAAACAGAGTTTAACCTTATTCAATAAGTTCACAATTCGTGTTATTGTTGTTGCTTTAAAGGTCAATGAGTGTTATAATTATATGATGTAAAGAAATACTAACTTTAAAAGATAGTGTGTATTTCTTTTTAAAATTATTACTAAATTTGAATAAAAATATTTTATTGAGGGTTCAAAGAGTTGAATGTTCAATATTGATTAAGTGAAATAATTAATAATATTTTTAATTATTTTCAAAAATATTTTTGGAAGGAAAATGTTAATGGCAATTTTAGGAAAATTATTTGACGCTAACAGAAGAGAAGTAAAAAGCTTTATCAAAACTAGCTGATAAAGTATTAGCTAAAGATGAAGAATACTCTAGTCTTAGTGATGAACAATTAAAAAATAAAACAGAAGAATTTAAACAGTATGTTGCTGAACAAAAAGAAAAAGGAAAATCTACAGCTGATATATTAGATAAAATTTTAGTTGATGCATTTGCGACTGCTCGTGAAGGAGCATTTCGTGCATTAGGAATGAAACCATATAAAGTACAAATTATGGGTGGTATCGCACTTCACCGTGGTGATATCGCTGAGATGAAAACAGGGGAAGGTAAAACTCTTACTGCGACAATGCCTGTTTATCTAAATGCTTTAAGTGGAGAAGGAGTACACGTAGTAACAGTAAACGAATACTTATCACAACGTGACGCTCAAGAGATGGGAGTATTATATAACTATCTAGGTCTTTCAGTAGGACTTAACTTAAACTCATTAAATCCTGAAGAAAAAAGAGAAGCATATAATGCAGATATTACATACTCTACAAACAACGAATTAGGGTTTGACTATTTAAGAGATAACATGGTTAAAAACAGTTGAAGCTCGTGTGCAACGTCCTTTAAACTATGCCGTAATTGATGAGGTCGACTCAGTACTTATTGATGAAGCACGTACACCACTTATTATCTCTGGTGAAGGTCAAGCATCAACTTCATTATATAAAAGTAGCAGATGCTTTTGTAAAGACACTTAAGAGAGCTACAGAAGAAGATGGTAGTGATGGAGATTATACTCTTGATATTAAAAACTAAAAGTATTCAATTATCAGAAATTGGTATAGATAAAGCTGAAAAGTTACTTTTGGATTAAAAATCTATATGATTTAAAAAAATGTTGATTTAACACACCATATTAACCAAGCGCTAAAAGCTAACTACACAATGTTCTTAGACGTTGACTACGTAGTTGCTGAAGATGGTGAGATTTTTAATCGTTGACCAATTCACTGGTCGTACAATGCCTGGTCGTCGTTTTTTTCTGAAGGATTACACCAAGCTATCGAGGCTAAAGAAGGTGTACCTATTCAAAAATGAAAGTAAAACTATAGCAACAATTACATTCCAAAAACTACTTTTAGAATGTATAAAAACTTAGTGGTATGACAGGTACTGGTAAAACAGAAGAAGAGGAATTTAGAAATATTTATAACATGTTTGTTACTACAATTCCTACAAACAGACCAGTATTAAGGGAAGATGCACCTGACTTTATTTACTCAAATATGACAGCTAAGTTTAACGCAGTTGCTCGTGAAGTAAAACAACGTCATGAAAAAGGACAACCAATCTTATTAGGTACTGTTTCTATTGAAACGAGTGAATTAGTTTCACAACTTCTATATAAATACGGAGTACCACATAAAGTACTTAATGCTAAACAAAATGAAAGTGAAGCAGAAATAATTAAACAAGCAGGACAAAAAGGTTCTGTAACTATCGCGACAAACATGGCTGGTCGTGGTACGGATATTAAACTTGGTGAAGGTGTTCGTGAACTTGGTGGATTAGCTGTTATTGGTACTGAACGTCACGAATCACGTCGTATCGATAACCAGTTACGTGGACGTTCTGGTCGTCAAGGAGATCCAGGTTACAGTAGATTCTATCTATCATTAGAAGATGAACTTATGGTTCGTTTTGGTGCTGATAGATTACAAAAAATTATGGGTGCAACTGAAGATGCTCCAATCGAAAGTAGAATGGTCAGCCGTTCAGTAGAAAGTGCCCAAAAACGTGTTGAAGGTAATAACTATGATGCACGTAAACAAGTACTTCAATACGATGATGTATTACGTAAACAACGTGAAATCATGTATGCTGAAAGAAATGAAGTATTAGAAAATGAAGTAGTTACTGATATTGTTTATGAAATGATTGATGAAGCAGTTGAAAAAACTATTCAATACGCTAGTCAAACTATGGGAGAAGTACATAGTGAAAGAGAAGAAACAGAAGAGATTATCAAATCTATCAATGAGAAATTCTTAGGACAAAACCCTATCACTGAATTAGAGTACGGTGATGTAATGTCTGATGAAGAGATTAAAGAACTTACTATTGCTAAAATTAAAGCAGAATTACAAGAAAAACGTGATTTACTTGGTGATGATACTATGAATTCGTTCGAAAAATATATTCTTCTTAATGCAATAGATGATAGATGGACTGATCATATTGACCAAATGGACCAATTAAGAAAAGGTATCTTCTTACGTTCTTACGGTCAAATCGATCCACTTCGTGAATATAAAAATGAAGGTCACGAAATGTTCGAGTATATGATTGATGATATTCAAGTAGAAGTAGTTTCTAACTTATTACGTATTAGAGTAGAACGTCATGAAGATATTGAAATCAAAGAAGAAAATACTAAACTTACTACTAACGATAGTAAAGAACATATAGCACGTGGTCCAATAAGAAGCTCAGCTCGTGAAGCGAAAAAAAGCTCGTATGGAAGAGCGTAAACAAAGAATTAAAGAATTAAAAGCTCAAAAAGAACGTGAAGCTAATAAATAATTTGGTAGAGAAAGAATATATTATGAAGAGGAGACTTATATAAGTTTCCTCTTTGATATATTAAAAAAACAAAATGAAGGAGATTAATAAATGAAAAGTTTATTATAGTTGGTTTTGCTTATACGGTTGTACTTATAGCTGGTATTGTTATGACAATATGTTCACCAGTTCTTATTTTTCTTATGTTTAAAATAGATAGATATTTGGACTGTGATTTTTTTGTGATATGTTCTTTGTATTTATCCTTATTTCTGGTATAGGATTTACAATGATGGCAGTAAGGAGACTATTTATTAATAGGGCTGTATTAGAGCTTTGCGAAGAGGGTGTATATATCAACTACGGAGCATTTAGATCTAAAAATTATTTATACCTAAAGAAGAAATTATAAAACTTGAACGTTATAATCCATATATTTATAATGATAATAAAGTTAGATGGGATAAAGGATCTTTTTGTTTTTATTTGAAAAATGATGATATTTTTAAAAAGCTTAGGTAAATTTACAAATTTTACTATAAATATGAATTTTAAAACATTAGGTATAAGATTAAATGATTGTATTGTTCCTTGGAATATCCTTGATAGTGTTGAGTACTATTTTTAAAACAGTTTATAAAAATAAAAATTTGAAAGATAGTAAAGGAATGGTATTATATGAAAATTTATTATAGTAAGTTTTGCTTACACGATAATTCTAGTATGTAGTATCACTATGCTAATAGCACTATCTGCTGCATTGTATGTACTAATGTTTAAGATTCCTAAAATAGAGATTCTACCAAAAATTTTACTTGTTTTTATTATTATTAGCTTTTATTTCTAGTGTAGGAATTACTATTATGACAATAAGAAGGTTATTTATAGTAAATACGGCTGTAGAATTTACGGATGTGGGTATAACTATTTACTTCGGTGCATTTAACTTATATTTATATCAAAAGAAGAAATTATAAAACTTGAACATATAACTAAAAAGTAGTAATGAAGCATCTCTACCAGTAGAAGGAATATTCAGATTTACTTTTAAACATGATGATATTTTGCGTAATATAAGTATTCTTACAAATTTTTGATAAAAAAATATGAGATTTAAAAACTTTAAGAATGCATCTATCAGATTGTAAAAATAAATCCACGTATTATAGACAAACTTGAATATTATTGTTCAAATACATATGACTTTAAATTTATAAAGAGATTAAAAAGGAAAATTATTATTATGAAAAATTTATTTTAAGAAATATTTATCAATACTCTTAGTACTAATTGGTATTATAATGTTTTTAGTTCTTTTTCCTATTTTAAAAGCTCTTTTATGTTGATAGTGATTTTACGATATCAGTAAGATTATTTATATTTATCGTATTTCCTTTACCGATATTAGTTTTTACTTGTAGATTTATATTTGAAGGAATAAATAGATTATTTATTAATCCTGTTGCGTTTGAATTTACTGTAGAGGTATAGTTATCTCAACTGGAAAAATTAAATATGATACGTATTTTGAAATTAAGAAAGAGGATATAGATAACATTAGTGTTTATTTAAATAAAAAAATGAATTATGAATTATCAGTTTTTATTAATAGAAATCAAGATGAATTAAAGAAAAATTTTTAAGATATTATAAAAGAAATAAATCAATAGATTTTAGCAACTAACCAATGTATTTTTTTAAGAGAAAAGATCTCCTTAAGTTAGTAGAATATATAAAAAGAACATTATGGGATTGTTAGTTGAAGTATAAATTAGTAATGAAAAGGTTTGATACTGTGAAAAATATATTATAGTAGATTTGCGGGAATAAAGTATATATTTTTGTATTACTTTTATTTCTAAGTACGTTTGCGTACGATTCTAAACTTAATATAGCAAATATAAATATAGCACTTATAATACAAGTAGTTTTAGGACTTTATTCTTTTATTTGTTATAATAAAACAACTGTTAGGAAGAAAGTTTTTGAAGTTGCACCTGAAGGGGTATATATTTATAGTGGCTTAATTATAGAAAAAGAAACATTTATATCAAAAGATAACTTAATTTCGGCTACATATAAAGAAGTTAAAGAAAGTGATCCTAATCTTGACTATGATACAGATTGCTTTATAGAGTTTAAAGTAAAAAGAAGATACAAGGTTAAATAAAATTTCAAACTCTAATATATCTTTTTGATACAGAAAAACGGGTAATAAAACTACATTTAAATCAATGTAACTTTTAGTTTAAAAAGAATGGAAAGAGATATTAACATATTTAGAGAAAAATTATAATATTGATATCATTTAATAACTAAGAATAAAACATGAGTTATAAGACTTGTTAAGAAAGGTAAGATATTAATGAAAATATATTATGCAAAAATTGTAGGGTATGGATATTTAATGTTTTTCCATAGTAGTATTAATTAATTTTTAATACTTAGTAATTATGGAATTTTTGATCTAGAGCAAATAAACTTTTTAGTAATAGTAGAAATTATTATGTTACTTGCTTGGGTGTTTATGCTGCAATTGGAGCTGTGAGAAGATTATTTGGTAATAATGTGTCTTTTGAATTTACTGATGAAGGCATTTATGCATATTCTGGAATAATAATTCAAAAAGGAGACATTTATACTAAAAAGAGGATTTATTATCTGCAGAATATAAGGTAGTAGATGTGAGTGATCCAGATCATAAAAATAGTAAAAAGCTACTTTTATTGAATTAAAAATTAAAAAGAGACAACTAGATTAAAACAAAAATTTCAAAGAGTAATATTATAATAGACCCTAGTATTTTAAGAGCGCTACTATATGTTAATCTTTGTAAGTTTAAAACAGAAGATTGGGAAGATTTGTCATCGTACTTAAATGAAAAATATAATATTGAAATTATAGAAAATAAACAGTGAGGCTATAAATTACAAAGTTTACTTATTGTTTTCTAAATTTAGAGGAGATTTATTATGAAAATTAGTGATATAAATAAAAGTAATAATATAGTGTTTTTCAGGGGAGCTGGTGTTTCTACAGAATCTAATATTCCGGATTTTAGAAGTGCTAATGGAATATTCAGCATAAAGCTAAATAGAAGCTTTACCCCTGAACAATTAGTGTCTAGAACAATGTTTGAAAGATATCCAGAGGATTTCTTTGACTTTTTATAAAAAGAACTTAATATATCCAGATGCTAAAACCAAAACGCAGCTCATTATTATTTAGCTAAATTAGAAAAAATGGGTAAACTAAAAGCAGTAATAACACAAAATATTGATACTCTACATGAACAAGCAGGTAGTAAAAATGTATTAAAATTACACGTGTACTGTAGATGCAAATTATTGTACTAAGTGCGGAGCATATTATAATTTGGAACAATTTCTAAATAAAAAAAGAAGAAATTCCACGTTGTGATAAATGTTCTGGTGTTATAAAACCATATGTAACTTTATATGAAGAGGAGTTAGATATGACTACATTTAATTCTGCAATTAGGTATATTCAAGAAGCGGAAGTATTAATAATCGGAGGTACTTCACTTAGTGTATATCCAGCAGCTAACCTTATTCAATATTTTTAGAGGAAAATATTTAGTAGTAATAAATAAAACTAAAAACTCCTCAAGACAATATGGCTGATTTAGTAATTAATGATAGTATAGGAAAAGTATGTAAAGAACTTGATGAACAATTAAGTGAAAAAAATAAAAATATATAGAAAGGAAATATAATGAATTTAATTAGAAAAACTAGGCTGGTTTTTAAAATTAGAAAAGAGAAGATATATTATAGGTATATTGGCTCTATCTTTAGTAAGTGTCTTTTAATTTAATACCACCTAAAGTAATAGGTAATATAGTTGATAAAATAGAAAGCGGGTAATTTAACTAATAGTCAGTTGTTTATTAATATTATTTATTTAGTATTAGCTGCTTTTATAATGTATGGACTAAGATATGTATGGCGTGTTTATATTTTTGGTGCAGCGTACAATTTAGGTCGTATTTTACGCTTTAGATTATTCCAACACTTCACAAAAATGTCTCCATCATTTTATCAAAAGTACCGTACAGGAGATTTAATGGCTCACGCAACTAATGATGTAAATGCTGTTGTTATGGTTGCAGGTGGAGGAGTAATGTCAGCGGTGGACGCTAGTATAACAGCGTTAGTAACTTTATTTACTATGGTATTTTTAATAAGTGCTAAGCTAACATTAATCGCTGTTATTCCATTACCATTTTTAGCTTATGCTACTAATAAACTAGGTGAGAAAAATCACCAAAGTTTTAAAGAAGCGCAAGAATCATTTTCTGACCTTAATAATAAAGTACAGGAGAGTGTATCTGGTATTAGGGTTACTAAATCATTTGGTTATGGTAATGATGAGATTAATAGTTTTGGAGAGACTAATAAGAAGGTATTTAGTAAAAATATTATTGCTTCTAAATACAATGCTCTATTTGATCCAATGGTACTTGTATTTGTAGGGTTATCTTATACACTAACACTTATCTTTGGTGGAATATTTATATCAAGAGGAGAAATAAGTGTTGGTAATTTAGTAACTTTTTGTTACATATCTTGATATGTTAGTATGGCCTCTTCAGGCAATTGGTTGAGTTGTTAATATAGGTCAACGTGGTGATGTATCTTATACACGTATAGAGAAACTACTAGCAGAAGAGAATGATGTCGTAGAAAAAGAAAATACGATACCAGCACATAATGGTAGATTAGAGTATAACATTAATAGTTTTTCTTATGTAGGAGAGGAAACATTATCTGATATTAAGTTCGCTATTGATAAAGGACAAACATTAGGAATAGTCGGAGTAACTGGTTCAGGTAAAACTACCTTATTAAAAATTATTACTAAGAGAATATGATGTCGAAGATGGTAGTATTAACTTAAATAATCATAATATAAAAGATTATAAGTTAAATGACCTTCGAAGCTTAATAGGATATGTTCCACAAGACCAAGTATTATTCGCAATGTCTATAAAAGAAAATATTAGATTTGCTGATACTAAGTATATGGACAAACAGGTAGAGGATATTACTAAAGTTTGTGGAATATATGATGATATAGTTAATATGACTGATGGTTTTGATACTATTATAGGAGAACGAGGAGTGTCATTATCAGGTGGACAAAAACAACGTATGGCTATGAGTCGTGCATTAATTATGAATCCAGAAATATTAATTTTAGATGATTCATTATCAGCAGTTGATGCTAAAACAGAGCATTTAATTTTAGAAAACTTAAAAGAAGAAAGAAGCGGTAAGACAACTATTATTACTGCACATAGATTATCAGCTATTGTTCATGCAGATTTAATAATAGTAATGGATAATGGGAAGATAATAGAACGTGGTACACATGATCAACTAATTGCACAAGATGGTTGGTATAAAGAAACATATAATACTCAGCAATTAGAAGAGAAGATGAAAGGAGGAAATTAGTTTGAAGAAGAGTAATACATTTTTCAGATTATTACGCTATATGTTTAAGTATAAAGGATTAACTTTTATAGCTTTATCTTTTTATCTTACTTACAACACTAGTAGCGACAGCGATTCCTCTTTAGCACAGTACTATATAGATAACTACATAACAAAAATATAGCAACAGCAGGGACTATATATATTAGCAGTTACTATGGATTATCTATATTAAGGGTAGTCTTTACTTTTTATAGGTGAATATTATTTTTCTAAGGTAGCACATAGTATAGTAAGGGATCTACGAGAAGAAAGTTTTTCTAACTTTACAAAAATTAGGTATGTCATACTTTGATAAGACACCAGTAGGGTTCAATAGTATCTAGATTAACTAATGATACTCAAGCAGTAGCAGAATATGTTTGGTACAATATTTTCAAGTTTCTTAAATTCGGTATTAATGTTTGTAGTAACACTAACAGCAATGGTATCTTTAAGTTGGCAATTAACTATACTTATGATTTTATTTATACCGATAATGTTAGGGTTCTGGTATATTTATATCAAAGACTTTCTAGTAGATTAGTAAGAGATAACAAGAGCTAAGTTGAGTGATTTAAATACAAAGTTATCTGAGTCTATAGAGGTATGAGAATAGTCAAGCCTTTAATCAAGAAAAGAGACTATTAGATGAGTTTGAAGGTGTTAATAAAGAGCACCTACGTTATATGAGCAAGTCTTTAGCGGTAGATAGTTTATTACTTAGACCAGCAATGGCATTATTTAAAAATATTAGCTTATGGAGTTATACTAGCTTACTTTTGGTCTTAGTTGGCAAACTGCTGGATTTACAGCTGGATTAATATATGCATTTATCCAATATACTAACCAACTGTTTAATCCATTAATAGAACTTATGCAAAAACTTTAGTGTACTTCAAACATCAATGATTTCTGCCGGAAGGGTAATTTTGAATTAATAGATAATACTGAATATGAACCGAAACAAAAGTAATAGTGATTATAAAAATTGAAGAAGGTAATATTGAGTTTAAAAATGTAAGTTTCTCATATGATGGTAAGCAAGATGTACTTAAAAACATTTCGTTTAATGTAAATAAAGGAGAGACAATAGCATTTGTTGGATCTACCGGTTCAGGTAAGTCTTCGATTATTAATCTTTTTCTTAAGATTTTTATGAATTTGAGCGTGGTAAGATATTTATAGATGGTGTAGATATAAAAGATTATAGTACTAAAGAATTAAGAGATAAGATTGGATTAGTACTTTCAAGATCCATTTTTATATCATGGGACGAGTAGAGTCTAATATTAGGGATGTATAAAGATAACTTGACTGAAAATGATATAGAAGAAGCGGCAAGATTTGTTGATGCGGATAATTTTATCCAAGAACTTCCAGAAAAGTATAAAAGTAAGGTAACTGAACGTGGTTCTACTTTCTCCAGTGGTCAAAGACAGCTTATTACATTTGCGAGAACTATAGCGGCTGAACCTAAGATACTAATTTTAGATGAAGCTACAGCAAATATTGACTCGGAGACAGAAGAGACTATCCAATGCTCATTAGAGAAGATGCGTAAAGGTCGAACAACAATTGCAATAGCACACCGATTATCAACAATACAAGATGCAAATTGTATTTATGTTCTTGATAAAGGTGAGATAATAGAATCAGGAACACATGAACAGCTATTAGAACGTAAAGGCACATATTATAAAATGTATCAATTACAAGCTGGAATGATGCAATAAATAAAAATATTAATCAGTAATATCACATAGGTATTACTGATTTTATATATAAAAGATATAATTTTGTGATATAATAAATTTATAGTTGAATAAAGGAGAAATGGTAAATGATAAAAAGTAAGTATGTGCAAGTAGTGTAAAAGATTGCTTAATTGCTCAAAGTGAGGGTGCAAGTAGAATTGGAGTTAGTTAGTGCAAGTTATTTGGGAGGTTTGACACTCACAACTACATTATTAGATATGGTACTAGAAAGTGGAGTAGTAGTACCAATTATGGTAATGGTACGTCCTCGAGGGGAGGATTTTTGCCATAGTGAGATAGAAAAAGAATCAAATGTTTAGAGAAGCACGTGAGCTTTTTAAAACATGGGGCTAACGGAATAGTCTTTGGATTTTTAACGGAAGATGGAAAAAATAGACTGGCAAGCCACAGAGAAGATGATTGAATTATGTGATAAATTTGGAGCAGAGAGTGTATTTTCATAGAGCATTTGATTGTTCTAAGGAGCCAGATTATAATATACAACGATTAATAGGATTAGGTTGTACAAGAATACTAACAAGTGGATTGGGTGAAAATGCTATTCGTGGTAGTAAGTTATTAAAAATATTCCAAGAAAAAATATGGAAAACATATAGAAATTCTTGCTGGAGCTGGTATTGATTCTAAAAATGTAGTAAGGTTATTAGATAAAAACAAGTGTGAATCAAATTCACGGAACATTTAAAAGAATACGAAAATGATCCAACAACACGTGGGGAAGAAGTATCATTTGCATATACTGAACAAGGTGACTATGAACAAGTAGATCCACTTTGAATTAAATAAAGTGGTAGCTATAGTTAGAAATTATGAATTAGAAAAATAGAGAATAATCTAGAGGAAAAATAATGAAACTATCTAAAAATACACCATATAGCAATAATAGGAACTGACTACAATAAAAACTACTGATTTTTTATATTAATAAATTGAAATTTGAAAAGATTAGTGAGTATAATAGACCTGAAAAATGATATTTTGTTAAATGTTAAAAAGGGGATATAGTTCTTGAAATTTTTATAAAAGAAGATGCCCTCATTAGACCACCTATGCCTTCTCCAGAATATACTGGACTTCGACATCTTGCTTTTAAAGTAGATAGTGTAGAAGATGTTCTTGAGGAGTTTGATAAATTAGGTGTTGTACATGAAGGTCTAAAGATATGATGATTTTGATGGTAAAAATGGCTTTTTCTTTGATCCTGATGGATTACCACTAGAAATACATGAATAAAAAGACTAGAAACTTAATTTTTAGGTTTCTAGTCTAAATTTTACATATCTACTTTTGTACCAAGATTTAATTCTTGTGCTTTTTGAAAATAATTTCATATCCACATGCTATATCTATCACAGCAGTTCAACAGACTTAAATATAGTTATTTCATTATTATTTTTCTCTTCCAATAGCTGGGTTTAGAACTAAGTCTCCAAGTTCACCTTTAAAAATCACTTTTAGTTATTAATCCTTTGTCAAGAGGAAGTAATATATCTCCAGCCTCACTAAGGACTCCATCATTAGTATCGAAATAAATTTTATTATTTTTGTTAATTAATTCTGTAGGTAGTTCTATCATATCAGGTGTGAAAGAACCAATACCATTAATATGAGTTCCATCTTTTACATATTTAGCATCAAATGTAGGTGTTGTAGAAGTTGTGACTGTTGTGATAATATCAGAATCTTTAACAGCTTCATTAGTGTGTTCATATGCTAAAATGTTAGTTGAAAATTCACTTAATTCATTTTTTAGCTTTTCTACAAATTTTCTAGTTTTTTCAGGGTTTCGACCAACAATACGAAGTTCTTCAATATCTCTAACAGTTAAAAGTGCACGTGCTTGTTCAAATGCTTGACCACCTGTACCTATAAGAGTAGCTACTTTGCTATCTTTTCTAGCTAATAAATCAGTTGCAGCTCCTTGTAAAGCTGCGGTACGAAGTGCAGTAAGGTAAGTACCATCTAATAAACCATTTACTATCCCTGTTTTAGAATCTATCATAAGAACTGTTGAAGGAACTGAAGGTAAATTATACTGTGCATTATTTGGATACACCGAAACTATTTTGATACCAACTTTTTCTTCGTTTGAACTAATACTTCCCGGCATAAATAGTGCTTGGCCGTTGTATTTTTCAACTGGTAAGTTAATTCTAAGTGGTATATTAGTTTTATTTTCTGAATAGTCTTTTAAAGACTTTTACAAACTTCGATAGCTTCTTTCATAGGGAAGGCATTTTTGTATTTCTTCTTTATTTAATATAATCATAATGTTTTACTCCATATTCATAATATAACTTTATTATAACAAATTGTTTAAGATTAATAAATATTTTATAAAAACAATATATAAAAGTAGGGGATAGTAAAAATCCTCAAGCGATTTTATCGCTTAGAGATTATTTGTAACTTTTAAGCCGTCAGGTTGTACTACTTTTTGCTAAATTAATATTAGATGTTGTTGTTTTAAGTTCTATATCCGCTGTAAAAAGAACTAGAGCCTTTTATTAGAAATTGTACAGTTAATATACAATTCTACAGGTTCAAAAGTCTGTCTTTTTAATAGTTTGTTTAATAGTAATACTTTCTAAATTAGCTTTTGTTTATGGTCTTAGCATTACCAGTGGCAATAAATGATTTAATTAAGAAATCTTTATATTTTCACCATTTCTGAGTAAGATAAAAATAAAAATTATCTCCTTGCTGTTCAACTTTAAAATCATTTACGTTATCTTTTAAAAAACTTAACTCTTTCGTTTTCAATACTAATTTTGTTGTTTGAATAAACGCGATTTACGTTTTCACTATTTGCTTTTTTAATTTGATCCATTTCGAGGTATTATTTTGTTTGTAATAAAATGTTTCTGAATCATTCATATAGGCAGATGCTGTATTGCCATTGCTAGTTATATTAGTAATTGTTGATATTGGCTTGGTTTCAACAAAACCATTTACGTTATACTTTAAATTTGTTTCTTTACTATTACTTTTAATTAACATTGTAATATCTGAGTTGTAACTTAAACTTTTTATACCTTTTAAAAGTTTCTGAATATTTATCAATTACTTCTTGTGATGTCGGCGTTTTTGTCGAACAACCTGTTAAAACTATAGATAAGAAAAACTGTAGTAATAATAAAAAAACTAATTTTTATAGTACTATTCATATAAATGCCCCTTTTTCAAGATTTTAGAAATAAATAATAATTAACATTATATAAATATAATAATGAAATTTAGAAAAATTGTCAATTAATTCTAGAATAGTTTGTTAGACGAAAAAGATTAATGATATCTATAAAAATCTAAGCGAATTACCGCTTAGAGATTATTTGTAACTTTTAAGTCGTCAGGTTGTGCTACTTTTCCTAAATTAATATTAGATGTTGTAGTTTTTATTTCGATATAAGATTTAACAGATGAATCATATTTATAAGTAAGTTTAGAGGTAATATTTAATTCAACAGGCTCAAAACTAGATTTTTATAGTTTTGCTTTATAGTGATATTTTTTTAAATCATATCTATTAAATTCACTCATTTCGCCAAATCCAATAAAAGATGAAATTAAAAAGTCTTTTGTATTTTTGTATCACTTCCTGAGTAGGTAAGAACGTAATTATCACCTTGTTCTTCAACCTTAAAAATCATTAGCATTACTTTTTAGAAAATCAATATTTTCTTTATCTCGACTAATTTTGTTTGCTGAATCAAAAACGTTCTAATGTTTCACTAGATGACTTATATTTTCTCCAACTTAAAAGAATTTTGTTTTACATATAATGAATTTGAATTTTTCATATATAGAGATAGTGCTGTATTATCTATTTTAATATTTATATTCATTGCTAATGGGTTATCAACAATAGTCCCATTAATATTAAATTTGTAAGTATTCTCTTTGTTTCTTAATGTATCTTTAACCATGACATCAGAATTGTAAGTTTCACTTTTAATATTTTTTTAAAAGCTTCTGTGTATTTATCAATAGTTTCTTGAGAAGTAGGAGTTTTAGTTGAACAACCTGCTAAAGCTATAGATAAGAAAAACTGTAGTAATAATAAAAACTAATTTTTATAGTATTTTTCATTTAATCACTCCTTTAAATATTTTTATCAAAAAAATAATAATTACTATATAAATATGATAGTTTATTTATGATAAAAAGTCAATTGATGTTTAATTAGCTAAAAATAATAAAAGAATAAAGAAATAAAATCTCTAAAGCGATTTAATCGCTTAGAGAAAAATATATTTAACTCCTTCTGGAGCTGTTACTTTAGCTGAGTTGATTTCAGAGAAAGTTTGTTTAGTTACAAGTTTTGCAATATTTTTAGAATCTTTTTACTTTCTAGTTCTGTAGATACTTCAGAAGCAACTGGTTCATAATTTGATTTTTTTAACTGTTAACTTAACAGTAGTATTTTTGAAATTAAATTGATCATAGTTACTAGATGTACCAGATGAAGAACCTAGTTCTTTAAGTAATTCTTTGAATTTTTCGTCGTTACCTGTATAAGTTAAAACGTAGTTATCTCCTTCTTCTTCAACTTTGAAGCTATCTGCATTATTTTTGTAGAAGTTTAGGGCTTTATCGTTACCAGCAACATCTTTTACTGAATCAAGTTGTTTTTTAGTAGCTTCATCAACTGGTGCTTTTTTCCAATCTGAACTACCTGTTTTTATGTAAATATTGCTAGAGTCTTTTAGATACATAGACATTTTTTGGTTTTGTTTTCCAGTTGAAATATCATAGTCAACTAACATTGTAAGTGGCTCTCCAGTAAAAGTACCATCCATTTTCATAGTTAATTGACCTTTTGAATCTGACATTTGAACATCTGCGATAAATTTAGCACTTTTAATATTTTTTGCAACTTCCGAATATTTTTCGAATACTTCTTTAGATGTTGGTGTTTTTGGTGCACTACTTCCGCCACCAGATCCACCTGAACCACAAGCAGCTAGCACAACTGTTAATACTACAGTAGTAAGCATTAAAAGAACTTTTTTTATAGATTTAGTCATAAAAAACCTCCATATTTAATTATTTTATGTGATAACATAATGTTATATACATATTAATAATAATATATATTACAGTAATTGTCAACAAACGGTTTCAATAGAATTACTGTATATAGCATAGAATAAGTTTATTTTATTAAAAGATATTAAATATTTTGTTTAATTTTTTTGTTAAACAAATTTCTAAATCATTATAAATATAAGTTATATTAAAACAAAAATTAACTTCAAGTATATTTCTACTTGAAGTTAATTTATTTATTAATGTTCAATATCTGATGGAGGAGTAATTTTTGATTTATTTATCTCTGAGAATGTTACTTTCATTTCGGTTACTATTGTATTTGAGGTATCTGTTTTACCTTGATTTTTCAATTGTAGTATGTATTTCAACTGGTTCATAATTTGATTTTTATTATTAGTTTAATAGTAATATTTTTTATATGAAAAAAATTATCTAATTTATCAGAAGTAGTGCTTTGTTTTTAAAAAATTCAATTACTTTTTCATCATTACCTGAATATGTTAGAGTATAATTGTCACCTTGTTCTTCAACTTTAAATTTATCTGAGATATCACGATATAGTTGTAAATTTTTATCGGTAAAACCTAAATTTTTAATGATTTTTATACTTTCCTTATTTTCATCAGTAATATTCTCTTTGATCCATTTTGATGAATTGCCTTCTTTTATATATAATGTGTTATCATCTTTAAGGTAAATAGAGGTATTTTTAGAAAGATCATCAATTTGTTGATTAATATAAACAAGCATAGAAGTGGGCTCAGATATTAATGTACCGTCCATATTGATTTTTTTATATTGATTTTTTTATCATTTGAAGTTACTGCTATATTATTTATACTATTAAATTTTTAAATTTTTTTAATATTTTTTTGTTGCTTCAGAATATTTTTCAAGTATTTCTTTTGAAGAAGTAGAGTTATGTGAAATTCCACAAGCTGAAATCCCTATTGCAAAAAGAAAATGTAAAAAAATAAAAAGAATTTTTAAAACTATTTTTCATAATATACCTCCGTTTATTATAAAAATTATGGGATAAAAAGTTGTTTATATATAATAATAGTAGTATATATAAAAGGTAAAAGTCAATATTGTTATTAAATAAAAAAATATTTAGTTTTAAATAGTATATTGTTCATGGAAATAGTTATATTAATATGATAGAATTAAAGTGGAAATTATATTATAAAAGGTGATGTTATGATAAAAACATTTATTTTCAGATCTTGATGGAACATTATTAAATAATAATGGAGAACTAAGTGACTATACAGAAAAAATAATTGGAGAATGCAATATACCGTTAACTTTAGTTTCTGCGAGATCTCCTCAAAAATGGAAAGTATTTTTAAATGATTTAGGAGTAGGTGGGATTCACATTGCTTTTTAATGGAGCTATGGTATTTAAAAAGAATATACTAAATTTACAATTTTGAATAAAGAAACATTAAATAGAGAATTAGCTCGAAAAATTAGTTTTAGATATTAGAAGTAAATTTCCAAAAAGTAGGTATAAGTTTATATGATGATGAGAATTGGAATGTAGATGTAATAAATAAGGTTATAGAACGAGAAAAAAAGTGGTTAAGGTAAACTATAATTTAGTAAATTTTTAATCAATATTTTAATGAGAATTTAAAAAAGAAGTTTATAAAGTTTCTTTTTATAGAAGATGATATTGAAGTATTTAAAAAAACTGGTTAATTATGTAGAAGTTAATTATAGTTATGAAAAAGATAACAATTCAAAAATCATTAAGTGGTTATTTGGAAATAACACATACCAATGCAAAAAAATCGCTAGGGAATTGAATATGTTATGAACCTAAAGAATATAGATAGAGATAGTACGGTTGCTTTTGGTGATGGAGAAAATGATATTTCAATGTTACAAAGTGCAGGGTATTCAATTGTTATGGGGAATGGGTCTGATAAAGTTAAAGAACATGCAGATTTTATTACAAAAATCTAATAATGAAGATGGGGTTGCTTACGTAATTGAGAAAAATAATTAATAATCAAGATTTAAAATAAGAATTTCAAGAATAAATATTTAAAAATAAAAGCTATAACAAAAACTCCAAGTAGACATATACTTGGAGTTTTAAAAAGTTTATCGTATACCCTCTGGAGGTATAACTTTTTGCAGTATTAATTTCTGAGAATGTTCTTATTGCTTCTATTTTTCTATCTATCCCATCTTGTCTTTTTTTAGATATAGTAGCTATGAATGATATTTCAATTGGATCGAAGGTAGATTTATTAATAGTCAATCTTAAATCAAGATTTTTTTAAGATCAGTATCTTCTAATTTAGATAGAACAATAGGTAAGCTACTGTCAAATTCAGATAATAATGAGATAAATTTATCGTCATTTCCTATATAAAGTAAGATTATACTTATCACCTTGATCTTCTAGTATTAAATCATCGGCAACATTTTTTTAAGAGAGTCTAGAAATTTATCATTAGCAATATATTGTTTATTAGTATCAATTCTTTCGCTAATACTTTGTCTAGATTCTTTGCTTTTCCAAGGTTCATTTTCTATTTTTATAATATAAAATATTAGATTCATTGATATAATTTGCTAATCTTTTGAGACTTTGTAGTACCAGTCCAAAAAAATGTTAGTTTGTGATGAAAATGGTTTTATAGATAAGGTGCCATCTTGTATTGTTTTTGTTACTGAATTAACAGGTCCAATTCTTTTCTACTACTTTAGGATCTGTATTAATAGATTTTTGTAGAATGTTCTGTTTTATATTTAAAAACTATTTACATTTTTTTACCCTTTCAGAATATTTTTTTCTATCACATAATTTGAGGTTATAAGATTAGCTTGCAATTCATATTGTATATCCTCTGGAATTTCAACTTTTGCAGTATTAATTTCTGAGAATGTTCGTTTTGCTTCTATTTTTTTCTATCTGTGCCCTCTTGGTTATGTTTAGAAATACTAGCTTTGAATGATATTTCAATTGGCTCGAAGGTAGATTTATTAATAGTTAATCTAAAATTAAGATATTTACCGTCGGATTTATTTAAGTCAGATAGAGCAGGAGGTAAGTCACTGTCAAATTCAGACAATAATGATATAAATTTATCGTCTGTTCCTATAAAAAGAAAGAATATAGTTATCACCTTGTTCTTCTAGTATTAAATCATCGACAACATTTTTTTAAGAGCATCTAAAAACTTATCATTAGCAATATATTTTTTTATTACTGTCAATTGCCTCGCTAATGCTCTGACTAGATTCTTTACTTTTCCAAGATTGATTATCTATTTTTGTAATATAGAATATTTTTTTCATTTACATAATTTGATAAATTTTGAGATTTTTTTAGTATCAGTCAAAAAAATGTTAGACTGTAATGAAAATGGTTCTATAGATAGAGTACCATCTTGTATTTTTCATTACTAAATCCTTAGCTCCTATTTTTTTCTACTACTTTAGGATCTGTATTATTAAAAATTTGTAGAATATTCTGTTTTTATATTTAAAAACTTTTTACATTCTTTACCGTTTCAGAATATTTTTTTCTATCACATATTGAGAGGTTATAGGATTAGTTTGAGACGATGATTGAGATTCTGTTTGAGACTGATGTTGAACCTTTTTATAGTAAATAAATATGGCTGATGCAGCTATAAAAAAATAGTTATGGAAATCATTAACAGATTTTTTTAAATAATTTATTCATAATAAACACCCCAAATAATATTTATATAATTATTATAATTTATATATAGTATTAATTCAAGCAAATAAAAGTTAATAGCGTTGTAAGCTATTTCAGTTTAGTTGTAAATGTTATATATAA